>MDSZ01075045.1_pt1 | contig 40726 bp, 39 predicted proteins | sample 811201 | NCBI WGS metagenome assembly MDSZ01 (sample SAMN05326647, study PRJNA326480) | marine metagenome | isolation source: seawater | place: Indian Ocean: North | collected 2010 | reverse complement strand
TTTGCTGTTCCTGCAACCGTAAAGTCGGAGCGCCACCCAGTAAAGTCCGCTGTTGAATGATGGCCAGGAAAAGTCTAATTCTGCAATGAAAAATTGACATCGGCATAAACAAAATAAAAAAAATTTATGACGAGGTTTATTTTTTTATTAATATATATCTTATTTTTTAATCAGATTGTATTGTCTGATAATCTAGAGGACTGTTATTGGGATAACAAAGATCAAATAACATGTTTAGAAATTAAAGGTTATATTTCGAATACATCAGAATATTCTAAGTCTGGTGTAAAAAAGAAAATTATAAACAAAAGACAAATAATTGCTTCTGGAGCAGTGGATCTCATTGATGTATTAAATACTATTCCAGATATAAATATCACCCAAAGTGGCCCTAGAGGACAACAAACTTCAATGTTTATGAGAGGGACTGGTTCGAACCATACCTTGGTAATGATTAATGGAGTACCAATTAATGATCAGTCGACTACACAAGGTCTGCATGATTTTGGCGTTGATTTCATTCAAACTATACAACAAATTGAAGTTTATCCTGGCTCAAGCGCTACTCATTTTGGAACAAATGCATTAGGAGGTGCTGTAAATATCATCTTAACAGGAGATTACAAAGATAGTATTTCAGTAGCTGGTGATAAACTCGGTAATTATAATTTACTAGGGAATAAAACTTTTATTGGTGACAATACATCATTAAATATAAAAGTTGGAACGGTTAATGAAGAAACTATTAGCGCCAGGGGAAATCTAGATGATGAAAAAGATAGAGTAAAAAATTATACGACAAATGTAAATTATGAAAAATACCTAAAACCAAATTTAAGATTTCATAATACAACATACTTAAGGCAGACAATTGCTAAGTATGATGGCAGCGCAACCAAACAGACTGGATATAAAGGCGATAATAAAATGGGAACTTTTCATTTTGGTTTAGAGAATTTAAATCAAAAACAAAAACAAAATTCCATAGTTTATTATACATTTTACGATAGAGAGTATGATGAAAGAGGTACTTTAGATACTTACGAAAGTGAAGTCTTAGGAGTTAAGTATGATTTCACAAAAACTTTGAGTGATTATTTATCACTTGGTTTGGGATCTGAATATAAATATGATTGGGGGTATTTTGATAACAATGGCTCTTACTCAGCATCCACTAAAGGAAATATCGATAACTTGGCAATTTATTCTAATTTGGGAATGAATATATTTGAAAATACAAATCTTTCTATTTTTTTAAGAAACGATGATCACAAACAATCTGGCGGCAATTCAACTTACAAATTAAGTTTAAATCAAAAAATTAAAAAACTAGAATTTGGAGTTGCAAGAATGACAGGATTAAGAAATCCAACTTTATATGAGTTATATGGAACAGATAACTTTGGTTATTCAGGAAATAAGAGTCTCAAAGCCGAAAAAAGTGTTAGTAATGAGTTATTTATGAATTATTTTGTAAATGATAAATTAAGTTTTGAAACAAGCTTATTCCGTTCAAATATAAGTAACAACATAGAGTATGTTAACAATAAATATATTAATGACAGTGATGATATAAATTTAAATCAGTCTGGTTTTAATGGAAATATCTTGTATAGTAACAAAAATACAAAAATAGACTTTTTTACATCATTTTTATCTTCAAAAAAAGAAAATAGCAGTGATCAGTTGAGACGACCAGAAAAGACCTATGGAATAAGTTTGAATAAAAAAATAAATATTCACTCTCTAGGAAATTTCAATTTTAATACAAATTATAAACATTACGGAAAGCATTTTGATACACATTCAACTAGTTTTTCAACAATAGAAATGGACAGTACCGATATTGTTGATTTATCAATATCGAAGAAAATCAATGACTATATTTTTTCATTAAATATCGATAATTTTCTTAATGAAAACTATCAAAGACCACATGGCTATCCACAAAATGATAGACAAATAAGATTTGGTTTTAGGAAAGAACTGTAAAAATATACTTAATAGTCTAATAAAGGTTGTTAAAATTAATTTAAATTGTAAATTTAAAATTATGAATTATTTGAAATTATCGATCGGGATTTTAATAGTTTTATCAGCAAGTAGATTTATTCCTCATCCACCAAATTTTACAAGCTTAATAGCACTAAGCTTTTATGTCCCAGCATTTTTTGGGGTGAAATACATACCAGCTGTTATGATATCTTTCCTAATAACTGACATATATTTTGGTTTCCATGATACGCAGTTTTTCACTTGGGGTAGTATTTTTTTAATTGGTTACTTATCAAAGTTTTTATTTAAAAATTTAAAATATAGATTTATAGGTGCAGTTAGTGGTTCAATTATATTTTTTGTAATTACTAATTTTGGAGTATTTGTGAGTGGTAGTTACGGATACAGCTTTGACGGTTTCGTGACCTGCTACATTTTAGCTATACCATTTTTTGGAAATACCTTAATCTCTACAATAGTTTATTCAATTATATTAGAAAGTTTAAATAAAATTTTTCTACAAAAAAAATCTTTGTTAAATAATCATAGGTAAAAAGTGACCATCATAGAAACTGTTGGAGTACCATGTTCTGGTAAAACAACTAATTATTTTTTAATTAAATCTAAATTAAAAAAAAGGGGTAAAATAAGTTACAATTATTCTGAGCTATTTTTTATCTTTTCTCACAAAATTCGCAATTTGACAATTAATGAAAAGTTAAGCCTTAAACTTTCATATAAAATTTATAAAAGATATAATAAAAATTCAAATTTAAAATTTGTAGAAAATAATAAAAAAAAAATCTTAGATTTAAATTATCCAAAGACGCAAATTAAGTCGTTTATTAATAATAAGGTTAAAAATATTAAAAAAAAAATTATTTTTAAATTAGGCGCTAAAGAAAAAAAACTTTTTTCAATTTTAAAAAAAAGCGTGAGTTCTTCTCCTTTAAATTATCACCAGAAAAAAATTTTAAATTCAAGAATTGAGGAGGAAATTATAGGCTTGCATATTTATAAAAAGTTAAATCTTTCAAAGTATATAATACTAAATGATGAAGGCATCATACAAAGGATACTATCTGGTATCAAAAACCATAAAATGATTTTTAAAAACTTAAATTTCTTTTATAGTCATTTTAAAATAGATAAAGTTTTGTACGTAAGATGTTCATACAGTGATGTTTTTAGAAGATCAAATTTAAGAAATAAAGGTTTTAAATATAATAATTTAAAAAATAATAGCATTAAAACCTGGTTAAATGTATTTGACGAGTATTTTAAAAAATATAAAGATAAAAATATTCTAAAAGTAAATAAAAATTTGTCTAAGATTACTGATAAAATTATTTTAATTAAATGAAAATTTTACATTTAAATTATTCTGATCAAATCGGTGGCGCAGCAACGTCTGTTATGCGTTTACATCAGTCATTATTAAAGAATAATATCAATTCAAATATGTTTGTTAAAGAACATACAACGAATGAAAAAAATATCTTTTCTAAGAATACTACTTTGTCTCATATATCTGATTTATTAAAAAAGGCTTTTTTACGAAAAATTGCTAAAATTAGTAAATTAAAATATAAGTCGACTTTATCTTTAAATTATCTAAAAGGCATTGAAGTTAAAGAAATTGATTTTTTCAATCCTAACATTGTCAACTTACATTGGATATCAAATGAGATGATTTCTTTAAAAGAGATATCCAAAATAAAACAACCAATAGTATGGACATTAGTAGATATGTGGTTGTTTTGTGGAGCAGAACATTATTCTACAAACAAAAGATTTCTAAATGGTTACAACAGGAATAATAGGGACAAAAATAAAAAAGGAATTGATATTGACAAATTTGTATGGAGTCTAAAAAAAAAGTATCTTGACAAAAAGAAAATTAAAATTGTTTGCATTAGTTCTTGGTTAGCCAAACAAGCAAGAAAAAGTAAGCTACTTCAGAATTTTGACATCAGGGTTATAAACTGTGCTATTGATCATGAAAAATGGAAACCTATTGAAAAAATAAAAGCAAAAAAAATTTTAGGTCTAAATCCCAAAAAAAAACTTATTTTATTTGGTGCAACTGGTGGCACCAGAGATCCAAGAAAAGGATTTAATTATTTAAAAAAAGCTCTGGATCAAAATATATTAAAAAAACAACAGTTTGATTTAATGATATTTGGTGAGCAAAATAAAACAAATTTAAAAATAAATAATAAAAAATTTATTTCCAAAATCAAAAATTTTATGGCAATGATATTGCTCTGCGAACAATATATTCTGCTGCTGATTTATTAGTAGCACCCAGTATTCAAGAGGCTTTTGGACAAGTTGCTTCCGAGGCAGGATGTTGCAAAACCCCGTCGGTAGCTTTTCGTAACACAGGGTTTGAAGATGTCATTAATCACAAGAAATCAGGATATCTAGCTGACCTTAAAAATTATAAAGATTTAGCAAAGGGAATAAATTGGTGTTTAAAAAATTCAAATAGACTAAGATTGGGATTTAATGCAAGAAAACATATCGTTTCAAAACTTTCTTATAAAAAAATTTCGAGTAAATATATTGAATTATACAAAGAGTTAATTTAAATAATTTTTGAAATGTATTCTCATAAATCTTATTCGATGTATCCGGTAGTGATATTATTAGGTGGTAAGGGGTCAAGATTTTCTGAGTTAAATAAATCTCCAAAACAACTTGTTAAATTAAATAGAAATAATTTAATTATCGCAATACTAAATTATTATAACTCTTACAATTTTAATTACTTTTTATTACCACTTGGTTATAAAAAAGAATTTTTTTATAGATTTTTTAAGAATAGAAAAAATCAAATAAAATTTAGACTAAATATTTTAAACAAAAAAAAATCAAATTTTAATCCAAAATTAATTAATATCGAATTATTTGATACAAAAAAAAATGCTACAAAACTTGAGAGAATAAAAAAAAGCGTTAACCGCTTTGATAGTCAAACATTTTTTGTTACTTATGGAGATGGCTTGGCAAATATTAATTTTAAAAATCAATTAAGCTTATATAAGAAAAAAAATAAAAATATGGTTACAATTTATAAAATTAGATCTCAATATGGACACTTCGTTTCAAATAATTCTGGTTTGGTAAAAAAATTTGAGGAAAAACCATATTTTAAGACTCCAATAAATATAGGTTATTATATTTTTAACAAGATTGATTTTAATAAATATTTTAAGAAAGGTATTGAACTTGAGCAAAATTTTATTAAAAAATTGATAAAATCAAAACTTCTAATTTCTTATAATCATGGAGGTTTCTTCTTTAATATAGATAACAAAAAGGACTTGGATAAAGTTAAAAAAGATTTTAAGGGGATATAATATGGCAATAATAGTTACTGGAGGTTTGGGAATACTTGGAAATTCAATTTTAAAAATACTTTCAAAGATTGAAAAAAAAATTATTGTTTATGATAGGAAAAAAAATTTTCAGAGATTCCAAAGTATTAAAAATAAAAATATGCAATTTATAGCTGGCGAGTTAAGTGATTCTGTAAAATTAAAAAAAATTATAATTAAATATAAAATAAAAGCTATATTTCATTTAGGAGCTCAAACACAAGTTTTAAGAGCTATTAGTGATCCGGAAGAAACCTATAAAATAAATCTTTTTTCAACAATAAACTTATTAGAAATTATTAGAAAAATAGATAAAAAAATATTATTTATATATAGTTCTTCTGATAAAGCTTACGGTGAGCTTAACTATGGAAGTTATACAGAAAGTTATCCATTAAATTCTATATATCCATACGATGTATCTAAATCTACATCAGATCTTATTGCACAATCATATGCTAAAACTTATCGTTTAAGTATTGGAATAATTAGAAGTGCTAACATATTTGGCCCACATGATCGAAATTTAAAAAGAATTGTACCAGAAACAATAATAAGTCTTTTAAAAGGAAAAAAAATAACTATTAGATCAAATGGCAAATTAAAAAGAGATTATATTTATGTTGATGATGTTGCAAACGCATACATTTTAACTTACCAAAAATTAAAGAACTCTAATAAAAAACTCCTGATTTATAACGTTGGATCAAAATATAATCTTTCAGTGATTCAAATAATTAAAAGTATAGCTAACAAGCTAAAGATAAAAAATAATTTTTACACCATTAAAAATAATTCTAAAAAGGAAATTAAAAATCAAAGGTTAAATTACAAGAAAATTCAAAAAGAACTAAAATGGAAACAAAAAATATCACTTTCAGATGGGCTGAGCAGAACTATAGATTGGTATAAAAAAAATTTGCAAGAATTTAAATAAACTTATGAATATTTTAATAACAGGTGCTGCAGGATTTATTGGATATAATTTATGTCTAAATTTATTAAATGATAAAAAAAAAAAATACATAATTTATGGAATCGATAATTTTGATGATTATTATTCCAAAAAAATTAAAAAATCTAGAATTAGTGAGTTAAAAAAGTTTAAAAACTTTATTTTCTATAAAATAGATATAACCGATAAAAAAAAAATTATTAATTTTTTTAAAAATAAGTATTTTAAAATAGCATTTCATTTCGCTGCGCAAGCAGGTGTAAGATACTCAATTGTTAATCCACAAAAGTATATAGATGTGAATATAAAGGGATTTGTAAATATACTAAATTGCATGATCAGCTCAAAAACAGAAAAAATATTTTATGCTTCATCAAGTTCAGTTTATGGTGATACCAAAAAGTTTCCCTCAAATGAAAAAGATACATTAAATCCAAAAAATATTTATGCCATGACTAAAGTTTTCAATGAAAATTATGCAGAGCAATTCTCAAAGGACTATAAAATTAAACTTATTGGACTTAGATTTTTTACAGTTTATGGAGAATTTAGTAGACCAGATATGCTAATTGGAAAGTTAATTGGAAATATAAATAAAAAAAAAAAATTCAACATTAATAACAAAGGTAATCACGTAAGAGATTTCACTTACATTAAAGATGCATGTTTGATAATAAATAAATTAATGCAAAAAAAAATTACTAAGAACCATGATATTTTTAATATTTGTTCAAATAATCCGATAAATATTACTAATGTAATTAATAAAATTATTATTAATTATGGAAAAACAAAAATTTCTTACGTAAAAATAAACAAATTGGATGTCTTAAAAACACATGGAGATAATTCTAAAATTTTAAAACTTGTAGGTAATATAAATTTTACAAATATTAACAAAGGAGTTTTAAATACAATAAGTTGGTTTAAAAATAAAAAAATAACAAAAAATTATTAAATGTGCTTACCAGAAAATAGTTTTGTATATGGTATGGGCTCTTTTTTTAATATTCTTAACAAAGAACATAGAAAATGCTTTCATATTGCTCAGAAAAACCGATTTTTTTTTCATTCTTCAATAGGATATCCTGGTTCATCCTTTTTTTTTAAAACTCTTAGTAATAAAGAATTTAAAAATAACAACAGATTAATTCTTAAGATTGCAGGATATTCTTACGATCAACTAAGATACGAGGTAGACGAAAGTTTAAAAGAATTTAATTTATCCAATTTATATGGTTTTCAATTGTGGGAAAAACTACCAATGCGATCTGAAAATATAGATATTAAAGAATTAAATAAAATAATATATTTTTTAGAAGATTTAAAAAAAAATGATATTATTAAAAAAATTTTCTTTCAGCTCGAGCCAAATAAATTCCAAATTGATGAAATAGATTTTTTTGATGGATATGCATTTTATGGATATCCAAATGAAATACAATTGGAAAAAAAGCATTACGATTATATTATAAACAAAAAAAAAATTTTCTTGCAGTTTCAGTTTTTTGGCGGCAGAAGTACTAAAATATTTCGAGAAAGTTTTAAAAATAAATTAATTGATCCTAATAATGTAGACATAGATTTTTTATGGATTAACAGTTGTTTAGAATTTAGCCAAAACAATTTTGGCAAAAAAATATTTTACGTAGGATGTACTCAAAAAAGCCGTAGACTTTTACACCTGGTAAAAAAAATAAAAGAAAACCAAAATTTTACAAGTAAAAGTAATGATATGAATTTTTCCGATAATCTCATGTATTTAACTAAAGTAAATTATCCAATTGATAATCATTTTAATCATTTAAAAAAAATAAGATCTAAAAAACATTTATTTAAATTGTACTTAAAAAAAAATTTAAAAATTTAATCCCCTGAATCGCTTAGTTTTTTGATTTCTTTAATAATTTTAAAAACTTCATTCTGACTGCTAATTTTATATGATTTGTATGTGCCAGGTGCATAACTTTGAGGATCTAGTAAATAACTTGCCATTTTGACCTCGTCCCATTTTCCACTTAAATTTTTTAATGCTTCACTGTAATTATACTCATCACTTGCTATATTTTTTTCAAATATTTTGGTAAGTGTTGGTGCAATAACTTTACTAGGTCTCTCACCGGTCTGAAGGTAGTGGCAAGATAAACATGCGTTTATGACATTAATATCATAACCTTTGACTACTCTTGTCATTTGTGTATTTTTCGATTTTTCAAGTGAGATTATTCTTTTATCATCAGTCCATAAAAAAATATTTTTATAATTAAATGAAATATCACGAATTCTTTTACCAATCCAAATTCTTTCTGCAAATAAAGTTTTACCATCTTCTACTCTTACTCTGTATAAAGACATATTTTTCAAAGACCCAACTATTAGATCATTATCCCACCTTTCATCAAATTCTTTAATTTGAAAAATATTTGAAATACCAATGCCTGGTGTCCAAGAAAATATTGGTTTCTCAAATCCGTTATGTCTTCCAGGAATAGTATTAATATAGTCATATGCTTTAAAATTTTCATAAGTAGTGCCATGTGTTACTAAAGGCCATCCATAATTCTTGTTTCTATAAAGAAAATTTATTTCATCACCACCTTTTGGACCATGTTCAGTCTCTATTAAATTTCCATCTTTGTTAATATTCAATCCTTGTGGGTTTCTGTGTCCCTTTGAAAATATAGAAGTGTATTTATTATCTAGATTTACCTCAATTATTTTTCCCTCTAAATATCTATCATCTTGAGATAAAGGGATTTCATATTTACCTTCTGCATTTGCTTCTCTACTTGAAAAAGTAATATATAAAAAATTATTATTTACTAAAATTCTTCCAGCCCAATTAATTCCATGTTTTTCACTTTTATAAATAAGTTCTGATTTTATATTATCATTATTGATTGATACCTTAAAAATATTAGAAGTATACTCTCCAACATAATTATTATCTATAAGTGGTGATTCTTCCTTTTTCTGCAAATTAATTAAAAAATTAAACTCATTATTATTTTTATTGAGGCAATAAATATCTTGAATAATATTTATAATTATTTTTTTGTTTTTAAAATGTTCTTGGAGATTAAAATAAATAAATTTATCTGTGTTGCTATCAAGGATTCCTCCTTCTCCAGAGGCAGATATTACAACAAGTTTCTCCTGTAAATTACATATACCACCTCTTGATTTAAATTTCATTGATTCTGGGAAAAATTTTGTTAGATCAAACTCTTTTTTATCAAGTCTCATCACAGAGGTTTCAATTATTTCATTATTTTCACTTTCAAGAATTGTTTCTTTAAAATTATAAAGATCGTTCTCTTTAATTTTTACATTTTCTTCAATTATCTTTCTCTTGTTTGTAAAAGACGAGACTTTTTGATAAAATGATTTTAATTGTAAGTATGGATAAAATTTTTTGTTTTCAAAAATTATTCCAAAAAAAACTAACATTATTGCTAAACTTACATAGGCAAGATAAATAATTATTTTTTTTTTATTCATAAAAAATTATAATCTTTGATTGCACCACTAATATCAAGTGGACATTTTGAAATATTATAAATTATGCATCATTTATAGTCTTTCTCTCGCTAATGCTCGAATTAGAGGATGAGCTACATGATAATCTAAATATTTTTCATTTTTTATTTTTTTAATCTTTTTATATTTAAAATTAGTTTTAATGACATGTATTAACGATTTTATCCTTATTTTATTATCAAAACTGTCAAAACTATTTAAATTTGAACGCTTAATTTTAAATTTTTTTATAAAAAAAATTTTTCCATTATCTATTTCCTTCGTCAATCTTAACACCGTGCAAAAAATTGATTTACCCTCAAGAATAGAATAAAAAATTGCAGTACTACCTCTGTACTCAGGTAATCTTCCTGAATGTGCGTGTATAATTGTTTTTGAATTTAATAGCTTTTTACTTTTTATGAGAATAGACGCATAGCCAGAATATATGAAATATTTTATATCACTATTTGTAATATAATCACAAATTTTTTTTGAATTAATATCATTACCTAAATATTTTAACTTAACATTCTTTAATATTTTAAAGTTAAATTTTCTATTTTTTTTTTTAGACAAAAAAATTATTTCTTTTGGTAGTAAATTTTGTTTAATAAGATACTTCAAATAAAGTAAAGATCTGTTATTATTTGCTAATATTAATGAAAATTTTTTCATTTTTTTTGAAACAATAAAAAAAGTTTTTTTTCTTCATTCAAAAGACTAATTAAAATTTTTTTGTAAAATAAATCTAAAAAAATTTTTTTTCTTTCGATAATATCTAATAATTTTAATAAAAAATTAAATTTTTGAGAGTTTTTTAAAAAATTATTGTTTATTATAATAGCACCAAATAATAATAAACCTTGATAACTAATACTTTCGTTGCTCTGCTTTTTCAAATTTTTGTATTTTTTTTTTAAATCAAGATTAAATTCAAATTTTTTGTAAAGTTTGATAAGAAAATTTTTGTTTTTTTTATCTATTTTTTTATAATTAAATATTACTAATAATTTTTGAGTCGTAGGGTCTATTTTTTCTACATTGATAAACTTATTCTCTCTCTTTATTTTATTGAAGAATTTTTTTCTGTTATATTGATAGGATAAAATAAATTTTTTATTAAGTATTGGAGCATTTCTATATTTTTTTTTAATACAATTATCTATCAAAATTTTATAATTCATTTATCTAATTTTAATTTTCCCTAAAATTTTTTTTAATTTTTGAGATGAATTTTTAAAATCGTTATTAATTATTAAATCTGACATATACGGTTTTGGAAAATTAATATCTTTACCAACTACATTTTTTTTGAACTTATTTAATTTATGTTTCTTATTTAAAATTAATTTTGGGTCTGTATTTAGATAAACCTGAATATACCTCTTAAAAATTTTTCTATTTTCTTTTTGATGCTTTTTAAAAATTGACTGTATTGCACAAACAACTATCAGGTTTTTAATTTCTAAAAACTTGCATAATTTTTGAATCATTCTTGAATTTAAAAAACGATCTTTTTTAGTATAACCTAAATTACTGGTAAGGTACTTTCTTACCTCATCGCCATCAATTAATATTGATTTTTTTTTTAACTTATTAACTATTTTTTTTGCAAAAAAACTTTTTCCTGATCCAGATCTTCCAATTATCCATATAACCATATTTTTAACCTACTAATTATTATTCTTATTTAAAATAATATTATATATACTAAAGTAAATCTTACAATTTTATATAATGTATAGAAAATTACTTAACTTTTTTAAAAGAGATATTAGATGGAAATTGCTTAAAATTTCGAAAGTAACAAAATTAAAATTTTTATATCCTGATAAGTTCGAGTTAAAAGGAATTAAAGGATTTTATACAAAATTAATAATTAATTTAATAGTAAATGAAAAGATATCTAAAGTTAAAAAAAATTTAATTAAAAAAAACTTCAATAATTCTAGACAATCTAGCTCTAAGGTAAACTTTTTAATATCCACACCCGCATCTGGGAGTATGTTTGTTAGAAATATGATGAGCAGTTACCTAGAATTATTTTATCAAGTAGGAGATGGCTATCCGAAGTATGACAATATCAATAACGACTACTTTTTTGCCTGTTCCCCAATCTTTGCTGGAGATTTATTTAATGCTTTAGATATTAAAAAACAAGGTTTTATAGATGATGAAAAGTATGTATCCTCAAGTGACTTTGAAAATAATAAAATAGTTTTTAGCAGATATCCATTGACTAGAATTGATCTTTACAATTTTAAAGACATAAAACCTTTAATTTTGTTTAGAGATCCTTTAGAGCAAATTACTTCTAGGTATACTAGAAGTGATAAAAGAGATGATCAGATAAAAAATTCCCAAATAAATTATAAACTTTTGAACTCTAGAATTGATGAGTATGAGATATATACAAAATTTTGGTCGGAATATTTACTAAACCAAAAAAATGGAAAAGATTTTTTATGTATAAATTTTATAGATTTAGTCTCAAATACTGAAGAAATACTTCCAAAAATACTTAAATTTTTTAATTATGAATTAAATGAGGATTATATAAAAAAATCAATTTTTATTAATTCAAAAGAGAATACTCAAAACATGTTCAGAAATTTAAAGAATTATAACATTACTAGGTTTACTAATACAACCATAAAGGACTTACAAAAAAAATTAATTAAAGATCATTTAGAGCAAAAAATTGCAGAAAAAAAAATAGAAGTTTACTATAAAAAATTGATAGATATATCGAAATCATAACTTATGAAATTAATAGGAAAAGCTGAAAATATTGACTTACTAAATAGAGTCTTTAAAGAAAAAAATATCATAATTCCTAAATATTTTTATTTTAACATAAATCAATTTAGAAAAAAAAAAAATTTTATTTTAAAAAAAGTTAGTAAATTTTTAAAAAAAAGTAACATAATTTTAAGATCATCTGCAAAAAACGAAGATAACAAAAACTTTTCTAATGCTGGCAAATATGACTCTATTATTATTACTCGCGCATCTAATTTAGCAGCAATAAAGAAAATTTTAGAAAAATTTATTTTACAGTTTAAGTCGCAGAATGATAAAATTATAGTTCAAGAATTAATAGATAAAGTAGACTTTGCTGGAGTTATTTTTTCAAAAGATATAAATTATAATAGCCCTTATTATATTATTAATTATGATAATTCTGGTAAAACAGATTTAATTACTTCAGGTGGCAAAAATGAAAAAATAAAATCACTTATCATTTATAAAGGTTTCAAACCTAAAAATAAATTTTTCTTATCCTTAATTGAATCTGTTAAAAAACTTGAAAAAATTACCAAATATGACAGGCTAGATATTGAATTTGCTGTAAAGAAAAAAAAATTATACTTGTTTCAGGTAAGACCTTTGCCAAAGCCAAAATTTAAAACAGCAATTTCAAGTTATAAAACTGACGAATTTAATAGTTATTTGAAAAATATTAAAAAAAAAATATATAAATTGCAGTTAGCTAATCCAACTATTCAGTCGAAAAATACTTACTTTAGTAATATGTCTGATTGGAATCCAGCGGAAATGATAGGTGATAAACCATCTCCTCTAGCAATATCTTTGTACAGGGAATTAATTACTGACGAAGTATGGAGAGAACAAAGAATGGCTTATGGATATAAAAATGTGTTTCCCAACCCTTTACTTTTTAGTTTTGCAGGTTCTCCTTATATAGATTTACGAACAGATATAGCAAGTTTTTTACCACAGTCACTAAACAAAAAAGATACTTCATATATAATAAATAAATATCTAAATATAATTAAAAAAAAACCAGAATTACACGATAAAATAGAATTTGAACTTGTCGAGACCTGTTTTTCTTTTTTATCTAATGATAGGTTAAAAAAATTATTTCCAGGAAATATTGTAAAACGGTATTTAAAATCCTTATCAATTTTAACAACAAAAATTATTAAAGACGACAATATGCTAACCGAAATAAATAAAGTTAGCATACTTAAAAAACAGCTAAATTTAATTTCTCAAAGCAATTTAAGTGATATTCAAAAAATATTTTATATAATAAAATTAACAAAAAACTTGGGTACACTGCCATTTTCAGGTCTTGCTAGATGTGCATTCATCTCTCAAAGAATATTACTTGACCTTAAGGAACTAAATCTAATTAGCAATTATGAATTCAATAAATTTTTTAACTCTATTAATTCTATAACAAATGAATTTAGTAAGGATTTTTTAAAATTAAAAAAAAAAAAAATTTCAAAAAAAACTTTTATGTCAAAATATGGACATTTAAGACCGAGTACATACGATATAAATAGTCTAAATTACAGTGAAGGGTTTAAAATTTATTTTTCAAATAAAAAAAATAACAATTCTTTGGGAGTATCAAAATATATATTCAAAAATTTTAAAAAAAAAGATAAAATAAATAAACTATTAATAAAATATTTAAAAATTGATTTTAACAGTTTCATTAAATTTGCAACAGATTCTGTATATTTAAGGGAAAAATCAAAATTAGATTTTTCAAGAGGGATTAATTTAATTTTTGAAAATTTAATTAGTTTAGGTAAAAGGCTAAAAATAAGCAGAAAAGATTTATCCTATATAGATTTAAAAACCCTATTAAATGCTTATTCAGCAGTTGAAATAATAAATTTAAAAAAACTATTAAAGAATGAGATTTCAAAAAATAAATTTGAATTTAACATAATGAAAATGATTAAAATGCCAGATTTTATAATTTCAGATAATGATGTTTACTCATTTTATAACAATATTTCTAAAGCCAATTTTATTACTTTAAATTCAATAATGGGAGACGTTGTAGAATTGAAAAAACAAGATCCTAAGAAGCTAAAAGGAAAAATTTTACTTATCAAAAATGCAGACCCAGGGTTCGATTACATTTTTAACTTTGAAATAAAGGGATTAATTACTCAATATGGAGGAGCAAACTCTCATATGGCCATACGTTGTCTTGAACTCAACATTCCAGCTGCAATAGGAGTCGGTAAGTTTCAGTATGATAAGATAAAAAATACAAAAAAAATTCTGCTCAACTGCAGTAAAAAAAGAATCGAAACGATATAATGAAAAAAATTTTAGTTACGCAAAGAGTTGAAAAAATTAAAAAACTTAGAGAAAATCGCGATAATTTAGATATACGAATGTCAAAATTTTTAGAAAAACTGTCATTCTTACCAATACCTGTTCCTAATGGGATTAAAAATATAAAATTATTTGTAAATAATTTAAAACCTAGTGGAGTTGTTTTAAGTGGTGGTGGCGACCCAAGAATAAAAGATCAAAGAAGGAAAACTGAGAATTATTTAGTGGAATATTGTCTAAAAAACAAAATTCCAATTATAGGAATTTGTCGTGGAGCTCAATTATTAAATATAATTTTTAAAGGAAGTATAAAAAAAGTGAAAAATCATGTTAATAAAAAGCATCGAATATTTGGCGAATTAGTAAAAAAAAAAAAAATATATGTCAATTCATTTCACAATTTTGGTTTAAATGAAAAAATTTTGGGCAAAAACTTAAAAATTATTGCATTTTCAAAGGACGGAAATATTGAATGTTTTATTCATAAAAAATTTAAAATAATTGGTATTATGTGGCATCCAGAAAGAAATAATAAAATATCAAAAATAGATTCAAAACTTTTTAAATCTTTATTTTAATGATTTTAATTATTTTAGCAGCAGGTAAAAGCAACAGAATTTACAAAAAAATTAAAAAGAATAAGTGTCTAATTAAAATTAAAAATAAATCTTTAATACAAAAGATAATAGATGATGCAAAAAAGAAAAAATTTATTTCTGAGATTAGAATAGTAGTGGGTTTCAAAAAAAAAAACCTAATTAATAACTTAAAGCATAACAAAGTTATTTTTGTAAATAATAATCAATTTAGCAAAAGGGAAATGCTTTACTCAATGCAGATCGGTTTAAAAAATGTTGAACAAGATGCAATAGTAACCTACTCAGATATCTATTATTCAGATAAAATTTTTGATAAAATATACGAAAAAAAATCAAAAAAAATTCTTTTACCAGTCCTAAATAACTGGAAAAAAGTGTGGTTGCAAAGAAGAAAAGATATTTTTCAAGATTGTGAAACTTTAATATACAACAAAAATCTTTTTTTAAAAGAAATCGGAAAAAAGGCAGAAAATTACAATCAAATAATGGGACAATATATGGGACTAATATTTATACCAAAGAAATATAATAATTTTTTGCAATACGAAATGAACAAAAATAAAAACAATAATATGCATATATCTACATTTTTAAATTCAATTATTAATAAAAAGGTAAATATTAAATGCTTGCCTATTTCAACAAGATGGTATGAATTTGATGATATAGAAGATTTGAGAAATTTTAAAAATAATTAATTTAATTTCCAAATTACTTTGTTTTCTAATGTATAGCTTCCATACGCAAAAATTCTTTTTTTTTCAGAAACAATTTTACTCACTCCATGTATAGATACTGGATTAGAAAGAAATATAATTAGCTGTTTCTTTTGTGGTATGAATTTTAGTTTTTTTTCTAATAATTTCTCATCAGGCTGAGCTTTTAATACATCTGGTAAACTTTTATAACCATATATATCTAACGCGCCACCATCACTTTCATTAAGATCATTAAAATATATTAAAAAATTAATTAATCTAGTATTTTTATCGTGATGTGGTTCTCTAAAATAACCTCTATCAGCTTGTGAAAAATCCATTTCTAGATATGAAATTGTTTTACCAAGCAAAAATTTATTAAAAAAACTTTTTAAATAGTTTTTCGAATAATCTTTTTTAAATAAAATATTTTTATAATCAGTTTTATAATTATGAGTACTTTTAATAGATATCTCTTCAAATTTTTTATAAAAGTATTCGAACATTTCTTTATCATCAAAAAAATTATAAACATTTTGTATAGTTTGGTTTTCCTTTAAAAGATTATTAAAATTATCAGTTTCTTTTCTTATTTGCTTCCTTCCCCCCCATTTTTCAGTATCAAACTTATTAAATCTAATAATACCTTCATAAATTTTGTCATTTTCCTCATCACTGATGAAATTATCATAAATCATTACTGGAAAAGGATCCGAAATTATTTTGATATTATTTAAATTAAATTTTTTCATTTTTTTATTTTTTTTATTAATTTTTTTAAATAAATTTTGTAGTTTTCGTAAATATATATTGAAAGTTCATTAGAAAATAAACTAATTATTTTTGAAACCATCAAAAACATAAAATCTAAAATGTCGCGTACAATATTTTTAAATCTATCCAGCAAAAATTTGTTAAATATATTGCTATGCATTAATTTAGTTTTTTTATAAATTTTGAAACCAATATTTACGTCTTTAATAAATTTACTTTTAACAACTTTCTTTGCTAAACAGTGTAAATTAAGTTGCAACTTTTTTCTTGGTAAACTGTTATCTGTCTTTCCAAAGATATTATTTGTCTCAATATGCATTACTTCAAAGTTATTTTTTTCTAAAACATATTTTAAAGACTCTTTTCCATAAGTAAAACAATGTGTAGGATCGGAAAAATGATTTCCATTTATATCAGGAACTTCAATATAAATGTATCCTTCCTCTTCTAATATATTCTTATGAATATGTGTAAGAAATTCATTTGGTCTCGCCAGATGTTCAAAAACATGAATTAAGGTACAAATAAATGGTCTTTTATTAAAACTATCAGAATAAATATTATCAGTTTTTTTTACTTCATCTAACTCTAGGTATTTACTTGAAAATTTTAATCCTTCTTCATTATAATCATAAGCGATAGTATAAGCGTTATAAGCTTTTTTGCATGCATACAAAAAAGCACCTTGATAAGATCCATAATCTAATATTGGTTTATTTTTTAATAACAACTCCATTTTTTTTATTATTTTATTAAAATGATAGAACCTTTGAAAACTTATACCTGTTTGCTCAAACTTTAATGGGAGATCAATGGTGAAATTTTTTGTATGAAATTTGAAACCCGTTTGTCTGTAAGACGAATTGTAGTAATCCGAGACCTGACGTTCATCCATCTGAGGATGTTGATTTAAAACACCACAATTTTGACATATAAAGCTGTTGTAATCGTGTAAAGCTTTGTCTTTTGAATCTGTTCTTAAAACTAAGTTATTAAAGTCTACTTTAATAAGCTTAGAGTGATCACATATATTGCACTTCTCCATATGAATTTTGTATTTGAATTATCTTACAGTATCGCATAATTAATATAAACAAAATTACTATTATTATGTTAAAATTGCCTTTTGTATCATTAATAATTTTTATCTCATTTTTTAGTAATGCATATGCTTACATAGATCCAGGAATGGGAAGTATGATTTTGCAAGCATTAATCGGAGGTATAGCAGCTGCATTAACATCAATAGCGATTTTCTGGAATAAATTAAAATCTTTTTTTAATAAAATTTTTAATAAAAAAGAAAAATCCAGTAAAGATGAAAATAAATTGGAATAAAGGATCATTTAGAGATCCTTCTAATAGAATATTTGAGTCCGAAGGAAAAATATATCGGGCAATATTTAACTCTGGTAAATCAGATTACATAAACATTCAACAATCGGGTATAATACAAAAGTTAATAAATAAAAACTATTTAATTGACACAGATGAATTAGATAGAGGAAATAAACTATATTCACATGAAGAATTAAAAAATGTTTATATAATTTTAAAGCACAAAAAAATTCCCTTTATATCCTATCCATACGAATGGTGTTTTGAGCAATTAAAAAAAGCCGCTATCTTTCATCTGGATCTTCAATTATATCTTCTGGAAAATAATTTTAATTTGAAAGACTCATCTGCATTTAATATTCAATTTATTGGTGGTGAACCCATTTTTATAGATTTTTTTTCACTACAAAAATATAATGATGGAGATTATTGGATTGGTTACAAGCAATTTTGTGAGAATTTTTTAAATCCTCTTTATTTGTCATTCAAAAAAAATGTTCAATTTAATCATATCATTAGATCAAATTTAGAGGGTATAAGTTCCACTACTTTAAATAATTTATTATCTTTTAAAGATAAATTATCTTTAAATGTTTTCTCTCATATAGTATTACAATCAAGATATGAGAAAAAAGTTTTACTGGATGAAAAAAGTTCTATTAAAAAATTTAAAAAATTAAAAAAATTACCAAAAAAAAATTTAATTTCGATGATTACCATTATAAAAAACTGGATAAAAAAATTCAATATTCAAAATAAAAAGTCTACCTGGTCCGATTATTCTGTGATTAATACTTATAAAGATTTCGAAAAGAAAAAAAAAATAGATATAGTGAAAAAATTTACAAATAAAATTAAACCTAATTTATTGGTTGATTTAGGTTGTAACACCGGAGACTATAGTATTGCAGCACTAGAAAATGGCGCAAATTATGTTGTAGGCTTTGATTTTGATATTGAATCACTAAACAAATCATATGACAGATCTCCAAATTTTTTACCCTTATGGTTTGATGCGGCAAATCCATCCCCCGATCAAGGTTTTATGCAAAAAGAAAGAGATGGTTTTGAGAGAAGAGTTAAATCTGATGCATTAATTTCTCTAGCTTTCATTCATCATTTAGTGATTGCAAAAAATATCTCTGTTAAAATGTTTGTAGAATGGATATCAAAAATATCACAATTTGGATTATTAGAATTTGTGCCTAAAAATGACGAAACAATTCAAAAAATGCTTATTTCTAAAAGAGATATATATAAAGATTATAATATTGATAATTTGATAAAATACCTAGAATATGATTTTAAAATTGTAAGTATTGATCAGGTTTCTGAGTCCGGGAGAAAAATAATTGAATATTCAAAAAAATAAAAATAAGTTTCTTTTTTTATTAGCAACAATAATTTTTTTTTTCCCGCTTTGTAATTTCATTTTAAATAATATATTTGAATTATCTAGTGCTAATATTATCCAATTGATAGTCTCAAATATTTTGGTATTCATATTTATTTTATCCTCTTTGTTTCTCACAAAAAAAATATTTAAAAAATTTACTATATTGCTTACATTTTCGATGATTTGTTTTGGTTACTGGTTAATTTTTAATTTTACAAATATTCGAAATGTTATTGTTAGATTTTCAAATGACTATGCTACAGAGCTAAGCATCATAGGGTTAATTATAATTTTTTTAATATTTATTTTTTTTTATATTAAAAAAAGAAACAATTATGTAATTTTTTTATCCATTTTCTTTTTTTTTCAATATTCACTCTTATTTTACAATTCATATAAAAATTATTTTTATGATTCTGCCTCAAAAACTAAATTATCTTTCAAGAAGGAAATTTATTTAAATTCTGAAAGTTTTTCTAAATATAAAAATATTAAAACCCCAAATATATATTATGTTATTTTAGATGAAATGACGTCAATATCTCATTTTGAAAAAATGTTTCCTGGCGTCGGTGAAAAAGAAATGATTAAAGAAATCTCAAAAAGTTATTATTATATTGATGATCTATCTACTTTCAGTTTGACAGCTTTAACGTTAGCATCTGTGTTAAATTTAGATAGGATAGTCCAATTTGGGGACAATATTTCCAATTATAATCATAATGTAGTTTTATTTCCAAAAAACTTAAGTGAAACTAATTTTAAATTAGGCAATGAGCCACGATTGAATAAAATACTTAATAAGGCTGGTTACGAATTTTATTGGATTGGAAATAATTGGGGCAATTGTAAGAGTTATAATATCAATCTATGTTACTCAAAAAATATCAATACTAATAAAAATAAATTTTATAATTTACCACTACTTTTGTCTTTTTATAAGCACACTCCACTTGAAATATTTTTGAGAAAATTTTTTCAAATAAAAAATAAAAAAGAAACATATATTGGAGACGATTTTTTTGAAAATGACGCAATTAATAAATTTTTAAAACTATCAAAAAATTTAAATAAAAAGGATAAGTATTTTTTTTTAATTCATCATTTTTCTCCTCATAAACCTTATATTTATAATTCTGATTGTACTTTAGACTCAAAGTTAAAAACTAATTTTTCAGAAGATTTAATAGGATATAAAAATAATTATCTATGTGCTCTTAAAAAAATTAATATATTTTTAGATTACATAGAGCAATCTGATCCAGATAGTATTGTAATTATTCAGGGAGACCATGGTTTTAAAAATGACGAAAATTTCACTAAAAATGATCAAATTGATAAGTTTAAAATTTTTAATTTATTAAAATTAACTAAGAATTGTAAAATAAATAATAAAAAAAATTCTGTAATCGGCAATGTTAATTCAATAAGAATTGCTTTAAATTGCGCTTTTAATATAAATCTTGAAATGATCGATGCCCAACCTGCCTATAGTAACAAAAAAAAAAACAAAAAATTTGGCCTAGTTAACAAATTAAAGATTAATTAAAAAATATTCTTAGAAACTCCACCATCTATTGCAATAGCAGTTCCGTTTATATAACTAGAATTTTCTGATGCTAAAAAAATTATCAACTTAACAAACTCTTCAGGGTATGCAATTCTTTTCATAGGGGCTGAATTAATAATTAATTTTAAATTTTTTTCAAAATCTTTTTTATTTTTAGAATTTTTTCTTATAAGACTATTCAGTCTCTCTGTTAAACAACCACCAGTGAGGATTGTATTTACTGTTATATTGAATTTTGCAATTTCAATGGACAAAGTTTTTGAGTAGGCGGCTAATGCTGCTCTAGTAACATTTGATAATCCCATATTAGCGGCAGGCTCTTTTGCAGTTGTGGATGTTAAATTTATTATTCTTCCCCAATTATTTTTTTTCATTTTTGGTATGACCTCTTTTGAAATTGAAATTGCACTCAATAAATTATTTCCTAATGCTTTATTCCACTCATTAAGACTAATGGCATCAGCAGCTTTTGGAATAGGTCCACCTGAATTATTTATTAATATACTTACGTCACTATTAAATTTTTTACGAATTTTTTTAATCAGTTTTGACTGATTATTAATATTTGAAATATCATGCCTAACAACTAAAAATTTATTTGAACTTGAAAATTTTAATAAACTATTTTTAGCTTTTTTTAAATTTTTTATATTTCTACTACATATACATACATTCGCATTTAGAATTAAAAATTGTTTTGCTAATTCATAACCTATACCTTTTGAACTTGCAGTCACTAGAACCGTTTTTCCTTTAAAATTAAAATGCATATTGTTAGTAAATATAATTTTTAATTTTATTCAACTTAATTGCGTGAATATTATCAGGAAAATTTGCTTTTTTTTTGGTTTTTACATAAAAAAATATAGCATTTGGCTTATATTTATGTGCTTCTCTTAAAGAACCTAAAAATTTTGAGTGATTTCCATAAGATACTGGTAATTTAAATTTTTTTTTAAGCATATTAATTCTTCTTAAATTTATTTGAGATCTATTTTTTTTAAAAGATGTGTGAATTAAAGATATTTTTTTTTTTTCTATTCTTTTTAAAATCTTATTAAGTTCAAAATTATTAACCAAGCCTGTTGAAAGAAAGACATATTTACAATTTGTCCTTATTAGTTTATTTATTAACTCTAAGTCATATATATTTGAGCTTAAAACTTTATAAAAATCAATCTTCAATTTTCTAAGAAATTTTATTTTTTTTATATCATCTGTTACAATTCCTACTAATTTTTTTTTATTTTTTATTTTATTTATAAAATTTTTTATTTGTTTACTGTTTATTTTGAATTTTTTATATTTTCCTATATAAAAACTATCCTTAAGAATTTGAATAGTAATACCGTCAACTTTACTCGCTAATAAAAATTTTAAATATTGATTAAGAGTTCTAATATCACCTAAATGATTTAGTCCAATTTCAGCAATAAACAACGTTTTCATTTAAATTAAATATATTCTTATTTATAAGGAATAAAATCATTTTAATTTAAAACTTTAAATTTATGATAATAATATTAATAAATAAATTAATATTATGAATTACGATTTTGTTATTATTGGAACTGGGCCGGCAGGATCAACTTTATCCTGGAAGTTAGCTAAAAAGGGCTTTAAAGTTGCAATTATTGATAGGGCAACTTATGAAAAACAAAGATTGGTTAATGATTTCTTTTGCCCTTACATAAATAAATTACCGAAGTATTACACACCTGTTTATAGTAATCAACTTGGTGGTAATAGTGCATTATGGCATGGAAAAATTTATTTAATCTCTGAAAAAGAATTTACTCAAAATAAGTGGTGCTTTGATTATAAAGAGTTACAATCATTTTCTGATAGTTTGGCAAATGAGCTTAATATTAATAAAACCCTTTTGACAAAAATCTTAAATGAAGAAAATAATAGTCTTCATTATTCCTGTAGATCTGATTTAAAAAATGTTTTTAAATATCTTGATTTAACAAAAATTGAAAATATAGATATTTATAAAGGGCATTCACCGGTGAAATTAAACTTTGATGGTGAAAGAGTAAATTCAGTTGACATAATAAATAATAAAAAAAATATTAAAAATATAATTATTAAAAACTCGATAATTTTTTGTGCAGGAGGACTTGGAAATCCGCATCTATTATTAAATCTTCTTCCTAAAAAAAATGAAAATATCGGAAAATTTCTTTCTGATCATGCACATGTAAATTTATGCAAAGTCAAAGAAAATCAAATAACAAATTATTTAAATATTTTAAAACCTAATATTAAAAATAACTTAAAAATTACAAACATTAACAAAAAGGAAGATATAGCAAAGGTTTATGAATTAGAAAAATTTTTTGTAGGCATTCAATTAGATTATAAGATTGATCCAATGAGAAAATTAAGAAGATATTTTTTACGTATAAGCAATTTATTTTTAAGAAAGATCTTGAATTTTTTTGGTTTTTTTATTTTAAAATTTAATGGTCTAATAGCAAAAATGGGTATCTTATTTAATAAATACTATAAATACTCATTTGAATTTTATTTTTCACAACATCAAGATCCAAGTAATAATGTTAAGTTAGATATTGATAGTAGTGATGATTTTAAGTTAAAAAAAATAAATGTTAATTGGGACTTAACACCTAATGACAAACTAAAGATAGAAAATATAATAAATTATACTGTTGGTCCTAATGGCAATCTATTTAGCTCTAAGAAAAAGGTAGATTTTGATAAAAATTTTTATAACTATGGTTTAGCGGGTCTGCACCCATCTTGTACTACAAGAATAGGAAAAAATAGAAATGATGGCGCAGTTGACCTAAATTTGAAATTATTTGATTATAAAAATATATTTGTATGTGGATCTAGTGTTTTTCCAGAAAACGGTTTTACAAACCCTACATGGACTATTATGTCTCTTGCCAATAGATTATCTAAATATTTAGAAAAATTTAAATAAATTATCAATTATTAAATAATCTAATTAATAATTTTTTTCCATATAATTTTGGTTTCCATTTAAATTTTTTAAGTAAATAAACTGTTTTAGTTATTGAACATGAGATAACTAATTGTTCATTTTTTCTAAAAAGTTTTTTATCTATTGTTATATGATTTTTATAATTTAATTTTTTTAATTTGAACAAAATATTTAATACTTGTTTTATCGACATTTCTTTACCAGTGCCTAAGAGTATATTTCTTGAATTTAATTTTGAAAAATAAAAAACGGCCTTCATTATTTCAGGTGCCCAACTAAAATCCCTTATACAATTTATATTTCCAACTTTTAGTTTTTTTAATTTATTTTCTTTTATTAACTTTATTGAATTACATATTTTTTTAATCAAATATCCATCTGTTCTGAGAGGCGACTCAACATTAAAAAAAATTAGATTTGAACACTGCAAGTTTTTATTTCGATATTTGTTTATTAACTTGTAACTTTTAATTTGTGATCTAGTGTAAGGACTATTAGGTTTGATTAACTTTGAATTATTGGTTATTTTTTTCCCCCTGCCATTAAATATATATCCACTGTTAGCTTTAAAAAATTTAGTTTTTATTTTTTCTTTTTCAATTATTTCTAAAAAGTTTTTTGTTCCAACATAATTTGAAATCATTGTTTCTTTAGGTTGTTTGAAACTTTGAGTGATCGAGCTAATCCCTGCAAAATAATAAATATACCCTGGGTTAATTTTCTCAATTACTTGTTTAATTGCTTTTTTGTTAGAAATATTTAATTTAATAAATTTAATTTTATTTTGGATACGGAGTTTTCGAAAATTAAAATAATTTTTTTTATATTTTCGAGTAGTAACAAAAATATTATATTTTTTTTTCAATAATAGTTCAGATAGATATGCTCCCAGTACTCCTGTACCGACAATTAAAACATTTTTATTACTCATGTTTTAATATTTGTAATAATTTCTTTTCATAATTGTTTTTAAAAAATTTTTTATATCATCCAAAATAAATAAGAGTTTTAATAAAAAGTTTTTATTTTGTGTAACACTATCTTTTAAAAAAAAATCGTTAATTTTATGTTTATCTGCTATCCAAGAGTTGTATTTTTCATTTGCATAATCAAAACGAAACTTATTATTTTGTGTAATCTGGCTAATATCAATTTTATCTTTGTTATTTTTATATAATTTTCCTATTCTAATATCATTAATATATTCATTCATAGTTGAGTCATCAAATCCTATTATATATTTTCCGTAAGATATTGCCTCTATTGTTGGCAAACCTATTCCCTCTTTTTTTCTTGGAGCGATAAATACATCTGCTTTTTTTAAATATTCCAAAAACTCATTTTTATTCTCCCTAAATTTTCTATCAATAATTTCAAAATTAAATTTTTCTAAATAGTATTCATCGATTTTGTGGTTTCTTTTCCCTGGATCGGGTGTTTTAATGTAATAAATTTTTTTTACATCACTTGGATTAAACATTTCAATCCAGTCATCAATTTTAATATCACCTCTGTCCCAAAAAAGTATATTTAAAGGTAAATCTATATATTTTTTAAAATCTTTTGGTTTATTGAAATATTGCACTTGCAAATGTTTAATATTGTTTTTTTCACAATGTATTTTTATTTTTTTTGAGAAATTAAGAACTTTTATATTGTTATCAAATATTTGTTTCCAAAATAACCATTTAAAAAAACTGTTTCTAAATATTAAACCATCATACATAGGTGCCCAAAGAACATTTTTACAACCAATTTTCCTGATTATTCGGTATGGATATATAACTTGGAAAAAGAAAATATAATCAAATTTTTTCAATTGATTTATTGGTATTAAAGAATTTTTTGACCACCAAAAATCTGTTATTTCAAATTCTTTTGAAAATTCATCTCTCAGAAAATCACCACTTCTTGTATATTTATGATGCCAATAATCAATAAATGCTAATTTTTTTTTCATAATAGAAATATAATATTAATTATAACTATATACTTTTTGCAATTTAAATAATAATAAAATAAAAAATTATAACAGATTTTATTTGATGACTTTAAATTTAAGCAATTTCATAAATTTATTATGCGGTATTTATGAAGGCAAAAGTCTTTGTAGAATCTTACAAAATATTGAGTGTAAAAAAATAAAAATTCGTGGAAGAGTAATAGAATTTGGAGCAGAACCAAAATCAAAAAAAAATTTCTCTTCTATTGCAAAACAAGAGAAAATTTCAAAAGTTGATTTTAGTGACAAATATATTAGAAAAAAAGGAGTAATAAACGCGGATCTTAATTTTGTAAATAAAATAAAAAAAAATCATTACCATACAGTTATGCTTTTTAATGTTTTAGAACATTTAAATAATATTGATAATGCTAAAAACGAAATATGGAAAATTTTAAAAAAAAAAGGATTATTAATTGGTTCGACACCATTTTTATTTAAGTACCATAATGCTCCGTCAGATTATTTGAGATTCACCAAGTCTTTTTTTGAAGTTTATTTTAAAAAAAAATTCCATAAAGTTAAAATAAAAAACCTTGGATTTGGACCGTTTTGTCTCAGTTATTCAATGATCTGTGATTACACAAAAAAAATACCTTTTCTAAATCCCATATTGTTTTCTATTACTTTCTTTTTAGACTTTTTTCTAAGTAAATTAGTAAAGTATAATTTGGAAGATATTTATCCTATAGCAGTATTTTTTGTAGTTAAAAAAAAATAAATTAAAAAAAATTTTTTTTAAAAAAATTGAAAGAATTTTTTAATTTAACTCTATTTTTACTGAAAATATTTAAAAAAATTTGAAAAGAAAATAGTAAAAATAAAAAAATTTTGTTTTGTTTGTTATCTACTCTAATTTGTTTCTTTTCGAAAAAATGCTCTTCCTTATTCAACGTGCTTGAAATACCACCTGGTCTGAAAATACCAAATATCTCGTCCTTTTTAGTTGCTATACCATTAAGTTTATTATGAACGATCAGTCTATAAAAATAATCAAAATCAGATGAATATTTATATTTGAGACTATATTTTCCATTTTTTTGTAAAGCATTTTTTTTTATAAAAAAACCTGTTGAATGACTTGTGTAAAAAAACCAAGAGTATTTTATCACATGAGGCCTAAAACCAGTTAGAGTTCCCCAGTGTTTTTTAACTGAGCCAAAGAAGAAATCTACTTTTGGAAATTTTTTATAATAATCTATTAGTATACTTGTGGCATCTGGAAGCAAAATATCATCACCATTAACAATTCCTATTAAGTCTCCCTTAGATAGAGACAAACCTTTGTTAATCGCATCATAATTACCTTTATCCTCTTCTGAAATCGCATAGTCTATATACTTAATATATTTTTTAATTATTTCTAAAGTTCCATCTGTAGATAGACCATCAATAATTATATACTCTATATTTTTATATTTTTGATTTAAAATACTATTAATTGTTTCCTCTAAATATTTTGAATTATTTTTAACTACGGTAATAATTGTAATTAAAGGATTATCAGATGAGCTTTTTTTTTTAATATTCCTTAATCTATTTCCGTCCTCGTAAACTCTATTATTATTTTTTTCTAAAAATTCTTTGTTGATTATTTCTTCAAAATTAGGGATCATGAAATACAAATTTCAAATTGAGTTTGTTTAATCACATAAATCGTGATAAATACAAGATAATTTTAGAATATATAACATATCAATAATGGAAAACCAAATCGAAAATTTAGATTATATAAAAGAATTTTTTCTAAATAGTAATATCGAAATTAGTGTATCAAATTTTATTATTGCTATACTTATTTCTACAATTTTATCCTATTTAATAAAAAAAGTATATTTATACAGTTCTCAAACTTTATCAAATAAACAGTATTTTTCTGATTTATTTATTCCATTATCTATAATTACTTGTTTAGTAATAACTGTTATAAAATTTTCACTTGCACTGTCACTTGGTTTAGTGGGAGCACTATCTATAGTTAGATTTAGAGCAGCTATTAAAGAACCAGAGGAATTAATTTACCTTTTCCTAGTTATAGGCATTGGTCTTGCCGCTGGAGCAAATCAATTTTTAATTGCAATAATAGCAACTATTTCCATTTCATTAATTTTAATATTTTTTTCCAGTTTTAGAAGAGGTAAGCAAATTAATTCAGAAAAAATAAATACTAACATTATCCAGATAGAGGTTAAAAATAATAAAGTTCAAGTAAAAAAAATTATCGATTTACTTAATAAAAATTGTGAAAGTGTGAATTTAAAATCAACCAATTTATCTGATCAAATTGAAACATATATATTTTGGGTTGAGATTAAAAATAAAAGCTCGCTGATAAAAATTGTTGAAACATTTAAAAAAATTAGTTCAACAGATCTTACAGTATCACTTTACACAAGTGAAAATATTCATGAGTAATGATTTTTAAAAATAAAACATTAAAAAAAAATTTGAATATATTATCTTTTATTAAAAACTTTTTTGCGATTCTTTTTTCAATTCAAATATTAATTATATTTATACTTATAGTTTGGTATAGTACTAGTCCAATTAAATACATATACTCACCCGAAAGAATAATTAAAATTTTAAGTTCGAAAACAAAAAATTCAATTGGTTTTGACGGGGCTAATATAAATAAATATTTGAAAGTTTACTCATTGAGCGGGTATTACTCTTTATTTAAACCCAAAGTTGATAAAATTGACTTAAGAATAAGTCAAAAGAATTTAATTGAGTTAGAATTTCAAAGAGAAAACAGGTCCAAAATCTTTGGAACCAACCAGGAAATAAAAAAAAAACTAAATAGATTTGTAAATGGTTCACTAAGTTTTGAAGGCAAAAAATTACCAATAAAAATGAGAGTTAAAGGTGACAGAAAAATTCATTACGATAATAAACTCACAACTTCTTATAAAATAGATATGAGAGGATCAAATCGACTTTTTGGATTTGAGGAATTTTCTGTTCAGAAACCAATTATTAGAAACTATGCATATGAATATATTTTTCATAAACTACATAGCGAATTAGGTAATATATCACTTGATTATAAAGTTATTAATTTATCAATTAATGGAACAGATTATGGCATCTATTCAGTTGAAGAAGGTTTTTCAAAAGAACTAATAGAGCGACATTCAAAAAGAAATGGACCTATTTTTGGAATAGACGACGAATTGTCAGATATATATCCTAACGTTGTTTATGACAGTTATTCTGAAGAATATTGGGCAAACAATAATCCTTCATTATTAAATACTGGTTATGGCATTTTAAATCTAATTAAAGAAAATAGTTCAACTGTATCAAATTATATTGATTGGGAGGCGTGGGGAAAGTTTTTTGCAGTAACAGACATGGTGGAAGCTTATCATGGATCTTTAGCAAAAAGTGTAAGAATTTATTATAATCCAGTTTCAGGAAAAATTGAGCCAATTAGCTTTGATGGTCATCATGGAACTGCTGATTTTTCAAACTTTATAATTCTTGATTTTTTAAAAGACAATCCGTCTTGCTCATGGATTTGTGAAGAAAAAGAGTGGTTTTTAAGATTTCTGATAGACGAAAATAATAATCCAAGAGAGGAATTTTTAAAATATTATATTAAGTATTTAAAAAAAATATCTAGCCCTGAATTTATTAATTACTTTTACAAAAAATATTCATCAGATATTAATAATCTTAATAAACATTTTTATTCTGATTTTTCAAAGTACGACAACATATTTTGGAAAGGCTTATTCCCATATATATACAAAGATAATTATTTGTACGAGAGGTCCAAAAAAATTAATAGTAAATTAAATAGCACAAATTTATCAGAATATATTTTTTCAAAAAAAAATAATAAAATTAAAATTAAAGTAATAAGTAAAAACTATCCTGTAAATTTAAAGTCTAATTGTGAATTGGATAAAAATAAAAAAATTCAGACTTGGTTAACTGAAAGCCAAGACTTTGCTTGGAGCAAATATTGTGATAGTTTAATAATTAGTAGCATTGCAGGAGCTTCCAGACTTGTGAATTTATCTGATAATCCTGTTTTGAACACTTTACTACCTCAAGATTTGAGTAAGCTTCCATCTGTTGTGGATCATTTAGAAGGCGAATTAATTGATGATTTCTTTTTAATTAGCAACATAAATAATGAAATATCTTTGGACTTACAAGTGCCGAAAGGAATAACATTAAAATTATTAAAAAATCAAAAATTAATTTTTAAAAATGGTTCCTCACTTGTTTTATTTGGAAACTTATTTGTTGATGCTGGAATTAACAACGAAGCTTATTTTCAAGGAGAAGCTCCCTTATATGGCTCAATAATAAATTTTAATAATAATATACATTTATCTAATTTAGTAATATCTGACTTAACAATGCCAAAGTTTGATGGTTACGATTTTTATGCTGGCTTCAATGCTTACAAATCAAAAATAAAAATTGATAATGTAGTATTTTCTGAATCAAAAAGTGAGGATACTTTAAACATTATAGATTCAAATTCATTAATATCTAATATAAAATTTTATAATACAAAATCTGATGCTCTTGATATAGACGGAGGATTCTCCAAAATAGAAAATCTTTATTGTGATAATATAGGAAATGATTGTTTGGATTTTTCAAATTCTTTAATTGTGGGAAAAAATGTGATCACTAATAATGTAATGGATAAAGCAATTAGTATCGGTGAAAGATCAAAAGTTACTATGTCCAATATAAACATAAAAAATTCTGAAATAGGTTTAGCTGTTAAAGATAATTCTGATGCGGAGTTGGTACACTTAAATATAACTAATTCTAAACTTCCAATCGCTGTATTTGTTAAGAAAAATGAATATGGGCCAGCAAAATTACAAATAAATAATTTTAATTTGAAAGAAAGCGAGGAGTTATATTTAGTTGATGATGTTAGCAATTTAATAATTGATGGTGAAAACTTTAGAGGTTACGAAACTGGTGAAAAAATAGAATCATATCTTTACGGTAATGAATATGGCAAAGCGACAATTAGATAACCCATTAAGATTTGAGAGAAAATATGTTCTTGAAAGTAATAAAAATTGGATATTCAAAGATATACTTTTAAAAAAAAATTTTTCCAGTATTTATAGTAAAAGAAAAGTTGTTTCTATGTATTTTGATACTATAGATTTTAAATTCTTTAGGGAAAATATTGAAGGAGTTGGTCAAAGGCTTAAATCTAGGTTAAGGTGGTATAAAAATAAAGACTCAGAAGGATTAGAAATTAAAACTTTCTTAGAAATAAAAAAGAAAAAAGGATTTGTTGGGGAAAAAATACAATATACTTTTGAAAAGTTCTTATCTGAAAATGAAATTATAAAATCTTCAAAAGAATTTAAATTTCAAAATAAGATTTCAAATATTTTAAAAAGACAAGTTTTTCCAGTTTTGATAACTTCTTATGACCGTGAATATTATTTGAATAAAAATAGAACTTTTAGGGCAACTGTTGATACTAATTTAGAAATATTATCTTTGACTGCAAATCACTTTAAAATACCAATAAGTAAAAATATACTTGAAATAAAATATGAAACTCAACATGATCATGCTTTTAGAAACAGTATTGTTAAATCAAATTTTAATTTAAGATTTCAAAAATTTTCAAAGTATGTTGTTGGTTTATTACAATTAAAAAAAAATGGCTTAATATAGCCATTTTGTTCATAGATATAATAAATGTATGAAAAAAAAAATATTTTATTGGTCACCATTTTTTTCTAACATCGCAACTACTAAAGCTGTAATTAATTCAGCTATTTCAGTAAAAAAATTTTCAAAGGAAAAATTTGAACCTTCAATAGTAGACGTTTTTGGAGAATGGGACGATTATATCCAAATATTAAACAAACATGATATAAAAATTGAGAAATTACAACTTGACAAGTTTTTTAAAGAAAAAAAAATAAAAGGATATTTAAAAAGTAGATATTATCAAATAAAAATATTTATATTAGCATTTTTTCCTCTATTAAAATTAATTAGAAATGAAAAGCCTGAAATTTTCATACTTCATCTTGTAACCTCCTTACCTTTGTTAATTAATTACTTATTTAAATTTAATCATAAAATGGTCTTGAGAATTTCAGGATTGCCAAAATTAAATTTTGTAAGAAAACTTTATTGGAAATTAATATTGAAGAAAGTCGATATAGTAACAACACCAACAAATGCCACTAAAAGTCATTTTGAAAAAATTTTTAATCATAATGAAATCAGACTACTTAGAGATCCAATAATTTTTGTTGATCAAATAAAGTTAAAAAAAAAAATAACTCGCTTTGATAAGACTAAATTTGTTGCTATCGGAAGATTGACCAAACAAAAGAATTTCTTATTTTTGGTAGAATGTTTTTGTGAAATTATTAAAATACATCCAGATACATTTCTCCATATTTTAGGAGAGGGAGAAGATAGGAGTAAAATTGAGGATTTTATCTATCGGAATAATTTAGAAAAGAATATTTTTCTTGAGGGATATAAATCAAATATATTTGAATATCTTCAGAATTGTGATGGATTTATTTTATCTTCTTTATGGGAAGATCCAGGTTTTGTTTTGGTAGAGGCTGCATATTCTAATACTACAATAATTTCTAGTAATTGTCACAACGGACCAACCGAAATTTTAGATAACGGAAATAATGGTTTTTTATATACAGTAAATAACAAGGATGATTTTTTAAAAAAATTTTCAATATATAAAAATACAAGTCAAGAAAATTTAATTCAAATGAAAATAAATGCAAAAAAAATGTCTAAAAATTACTCTTTATTTAGCCATTATAGTAAATTAAAAGAATTACTAATTTAATTAGTCAATGATAAAAAATAAATTAAAAAAATTAGTTATCTTTATTCCATCCATAGAGGACGGTGGCGTTGAAAAAAACCTTTTTTTAATTGCTAATTTTTTATCTAAACATAATTTTAATATAACAGTAATTTCTGCAAATTATGATAAAAAAAAATATTTTAAAAAAAAAATAAATTTTATTTCTCCAAAAAATAATTTTCTGAATAAAAAAAATAGATTTTATAAAACATTATATTGTTTTTATCTGCTATTTAAATTTTATATTTTTAATAAAAATTTCTTAATTTTTTCATTTCAGGCCAATATATACGCTATCTTGTTTTGTTTTTTTTTTAGACTAGATATAATTACTAGGTCCAATACAGCTCCCCCAGGCTGGTCTTCAAATAAAATTAAAAGGATTATATTTAAATTATTTTTTAAATATCCTAAGAAAATAATTGTTAATAGTTTAGAATTTAAAAAGCAATTAGATAAAGAATTTAATATAAACTCTTATTGTATATACAATCCTTTTGACAAAAATAATGTAAGAAAAAAAGCAAATAAAAATATATTTTTTTCTTTTTTTAAAAAAAATACCCACAATTTTATAAACATAGGCAGAATGACAGATCAGAAAGATCAAATTATAATTTTAAAAGCATTTAATAAAATTAAAAATAAAATCAATTTTAGATTAATAATTCTTGGAAAGGGGAAAAATTTTGATTTTTTGAGTAAATATATAAATTTAAATAATTTAGGAAAATTTATCAAATTACAAGGTTATAAAAAAAACCCTTATCCATATTTAAAGAAAGCAGATACTTTTATTTTATCCTCTAAATTCGAAGGGTTGCCAAATGTTGTTTTAGAGGCACAATTCTTAAAAAAAACAATCATTTCATCTAATTGTCCAACTGGTCCAAATGAAATTTTATTAAATGGGAAAGCTGGTCATTTATTTGAAGTAGGTAATGAAAATCAATTAATTGAAAAAATTTTGTTCGTTTGTAAAAAGAAAAATAAAGAAATATTAAAAAGGAAAAATCTTATAGGTTTAAAAGCCATGAACAGATTTAACTATCTCAATAACATGAATAAGTACAAAAAAATAATTGAAAAATATTTTTAAAATATGGAAATAATAATCTTGTTATTTGCAACTACTGCATTATTTTCAATAATTGGGTATGGTACATTTTTTAACAATATTTTTTTAGACAAAAAAAATGCACTTAACTTAGGACTTATTGGGTTTTTAGGTCTTTTTTTTTTAAGTTCAATTTCTTATTTTACTCATTTTTTTTTACCTCATGACTTTATTCATAACATTGTATTAATTATTATTGGTGTAACTTTATTTATTTACTACAAAAATATAGGTAATATTTTAATTAAAAGAAATTATTTCTATATAATTTTATTTCTTTTAATTGGAATATTTATTGGAAAATCACATGATGATTTTGGCTACTATCATTTACCAAATGCACTTCATTTTTCTTACAATAAATTAGAGTTTGGGTTAGGTAATTTAAATCATGGCTTTAAACACCACTCTTCAATATTTTATCTTTATTCAGTATTTTATTTACCCGTAATTAAATTTTATTTGTTTAACATAATAAATTTTTTCTTTTTACTTTTTTCAATATTATACTTTGTTGATAAAATAGATGATGATACAAAAAATTACAAAGTTACAAAACTTACATTTATAAAGTTACTATTTTGTATTTTATTTATTAGTATTTTTAATAGAATAGGTGAATATGGCACCGATATAACTGGGCAGATTTTAGCTGGAGTTTTGATTTATTTAACAATTGAAGCTATAACAAAAAAAATATTTAAATCTAACGATATATTTTTAATTTTAATTCTGTTAGCGTACTTAATAACGATCAAGACATACTTTATAGTTTATATATTATTTCCATTACTTATATTTTTACTCAAAATATCAAAAATAAAAAATTTAAAGAATTTATTTTTTTCAAAAACTTTCATTTTTATAACATTTGTAGGTTTAATGTTTATTTCAATAAATATTTCCGCAACAGGATGTGTAATTTATCCAATAAAAAGTTTATGTTTCCCAAATATTTTTGAGTGGGGTTTAAGTGAAAATAATATAAGTTATATGTCCAATTGGTATGAAATATGGTCTAAAGCTGGTGCAGGTCCAGATTTTAGAGAATCAGATCCGTTGCTATATATAGATGGATTTAATTGGGTTGAAAACTGGGTAGATAAATACTTTTTTAATAAAGTGTCAGATTATTTATTATCTATTTTATTTTGCATGTTAGTAGTTTTTATTATTTTTTATAAAAATATTAAAATTAAACTATCTTTAAATAGAAACATTCTATACTTATTATTTATTATATTTCTGCTATTTGGAATTTGGTTTTATAATTTTCCCTCTTTAAGATATGGTGGATATATCTTAATACTATCTATTTTAATAATAATATTTGCCTCGATATTTAATATAAATAATAAGCAATTCACTCAAATAAGAAAAAAATTAATAATAACTATATTATTAAGTTTTGCAGTTTTTATTACAAAAAACTCAATTAGAATAAAAAAAGAATTTAATTATATAGCTATTGAAAATTTTAAATCTTTCCCTCTATTTTATGTAAAAGATGTAGCTTATGAAGAAATATATTTGAATAATGAAAAGATTTATAAAGTTAAAGGAATGTGCTGGTCAACTCCTTCTCCTTGTTTAAGAAATATAAACAAAACAATTAAAAAAAGTTATGGCTATAAAATTTACATAAATAAATAGAAATGAACAAAAAAGTATCTATTATTATACCTTATTATAAAAATATAAATTTTGTAATGAAATCAATTCATTCAGTTTTGATTCAAAAATATATAAATTATGAGATAATTCTAATTTATGATGACGAAGATAAAAGTGATTTGACTATTTTAGAAGATAAATTTAAAAAAAATAAAAAAATTAAGATAATAATAAACAAAAAAAATATAGGTGCTTCTAAATCAAGAAATAAGGGTATACGTATTGCAAAAGGATTTTATATTGCATTTCTAGACTCAGATGATTACTGGAAGAAAGGTAAATTAAATCAACAAATTAGATTTATGGAAAAAAATAATCTCGATATGTCTTACACTTCATATGAAATCCTAAAAAATAATAAAATTTATAAACATAAAGTGAATAATTCTTATACTTACGAAAAGTTAATAAAAAAATGCGATATTGGTCTTTCAACAGTAATAATCAGATCTAGCACAACCAAATATGGATTATTTCCAGATGTTAAAACACAAGAGGATTTTGCATTGTGGTTAAATTACCTAAGAAAAGGCTTAAAAATAATGGGTATAAATAAGTATTTAACAGTATGGAGAGATCGACCTGACTCTTTATCAAAAAACTCCTTTCAGAAAATTAGTGACTCATACAAAGTCTTTTATAGACTTGAAAATAAAAATATTTTAGAATCTATTTATTTAGTAGTAATTCTATCTTTTAACAAAATAAAAAAAATATTTAAAATAATATAAATGAAGAAAATTGCACTTATAACCGGAATTACTGGACAGGATGGATCGTATTTAGCAGAATTACTACTGAAAAAAAAGTATATTGTTCATGGCATAATAAGAAAATCTTCATCTTTTAATACTGGAAGAATTGATCATTTATATGTCGACCCTCATAACAAGACTAATTTTTATCTACACTATGGTGATTTAACAGACTCAAACAATATATATAATTTAATTTCAAAAACTAAACCAGATGAAATTTATAATTTAGGAGCCCAAAGTCATGTTGGTGTATCTTTTGAAAACCCCGAATATACGTCGGAGGTATCAGGGATTGGAACACTTAGAATTTTAGAAGCAATTAGATTTCTAAATTTAAAGAATACAAAATTTTATCAAGCCAGTACGTCAGAACTTTTTGGGCAGCTAAATACAAATAAGATTTTTAATGAGAATTCAAATTTTTATCCAAAATCACCATATGGTGCTGCAAAATTATATTCTCATTGGATAACAAAAATTTATAGAGAGAGCTATGGTATATTTGCTTCTTCAGGAATTTTATTTAATCATGAAAGCCCTAGAAGAGGCGAAACTTTTGTTACGAGAAAAATTACTAGATTTTTAACGAGAAAGTTTTTTAATTTAGAAAAAAAATTATATCTAGGTAATATTTATGCAAAAAGAGATTGGGGACATGCAAAAGATTATGTTGAAATGCAATGGAAAATTTTGCAACAAAAAAAACCTGATGATTACATTATTGCTACTGGTAAAAGTTATAGTGTGAAAGAATTCATAAATGAAGCATGTAAGCAAATTGGTTTTAAAATAAAATGGGTCGGTAGTGGATTGAATGAAAAAGCTTTATTGATTAAAGGAAAGAAAAATGAAACTTTTATCGAAGTAGACAAAAGATATTTTAGACCAAACGAAGTTCATTTTCTGAAAGGACAAAATTTTAAAGCTGTAAGAAAATTAAAATTTAAGCCAAAGTATACATTTAAAACACTTATTAAAGATATGCTTATTTCAGATTTAAAAATTGCTAAATCTGAGATGATTGTAAAATCTAATGATTAAAAAAAACTCTAAAGTATTCGTTACAGGACACAAAGGTCTTGTGGGATCCTCAATACTTAAGACCCTTAAAAAAAAAGGTTTTAAAAATATAATTACCGCAGATAGAAAACAATTAAATCTACTAGATAAAAATAAAGTAAATTATTTTATAAAATCCAAAAAGGTTGAATATATCATTAATTGTGCAGCTAAGGTTGGTGGTATTTTAGCTAATTCAATAAAACCTGTGGAATTTTTTTATGAAAATATTCAAATGCAAAACAATCTTTTGTTATCTGCTCATAAATATAAAATCAAACGGTTTGTTTTTTTAGGATCTTCATGTATTTACCCTAGAAATTCCTTAACACCTATTAGAGAAAATCAATTGTTATCTGGTAAATTAGAAAAAACTAATGAGGCATATGCTATAGCTAAAATATCTGGAGTTAAACTTTCAGAATTTTTGTTTAAACAATATAAAATGGATATAATATGTGTGATGCCCACCAACTTATATGGTGTTAACGATAATTTCGATAAATACACAAGCCACGTAATTCCAGCAATGATAGCAAAATTTAATGACGCAAAAAAAAAAAATAAAAAAAGCGTTGAATTATTCGGAACCGGAAAACCCTTGAGAGAATTTTTATATAATGATGATTTAAGTGAAGCAATATTTATGTTGTTAAAATTATCAAAAAATAAAATTATGAATAAATGTATAAATAATTTTCCTATATTCAACATAGGAACTGGAAGAAACATATCTATAAAAAATCTTGCAAATTTAATCAGCAAAAAAATAAATTATAAAGGAAGAATAATATTTAATTCTTATTATCCAGATGGAACGAAAAAAAAGGACTTAAATTCTCAAAAAATAAGAAGTCTAGGATGGAAGCCAAAAATAACACTTGAAAAAGGAATAGATATAATCTTAAAAAAAAAATTTAATGTTTAAATGAATAATATAAAAAATTTTTTTCTAGAGATAAATTTAAATGAAAAGCATAAAAAATTAACTCAACATAATAGTGTTTATTTTTTTGGAGGAGTAATTATCTTAATTGCGTTATTTCTTACTTCTATAAGTCTATATTTTAAATTATTCTGTATTTTAATTTACATACTTGGTTTGTTATCAGATAAAAAATACCTATTTTCTCCAAACTTAAGATTAATACTTCAATCGAGCATTATAATGTGTTCCATATACTTTTTAGATATTAGAATTTTGCAAACACGTATAGATATTTTGGATGATATATTAAAATTAGATTTTTTTTCATTTTTTTTTACAGCTTTTTGTTTGCTTATTTTAATAAATGGATCAAATTTTATTGATGGAATTAATTGTAATTTAATAACTTATTACTTATTGATAACTGGAATTATTTTTTTAATTAAAGGACCTAACATAAACTTTAATTTATCTAATATTGATTTATATATAATAATTTCTTCATTGATAATTATTTTAATTTTTAACTTAATGGGAAAAATTACCTCTGGAGATGGAGGTGCATATTTGGTAAGTTTCTTTTGGGGTGTAAATCTTATTAATTTTTCTGAGGATAATAATTTTGTTTCTCCATTTTTTGTAGTTTTGATACTATGGTATCCAGCTTTTGAAAATCTATTCTCGATAATCAGAAAGTTAAAATTGAAAAAATCAGCACTTAATGCTGATTTCAAGCATTTACACCAGTTAATATTCTTGCTTATTAAAACCAAGATAAAAAATAAAAATTTGGCAAATAATTACTCTGGATTAATAATAAGTTTTTATAACTTAATAGTTTTTTATCTTTCGTTTAAATTTTATCACCACACACAAACTTTAATTATTATTACAATTTTTAATATATTTATTTATTTAATAATTTATTTTAGAATTCTTTCAGTCTTTAAAATTATTGCTAAAAAACATTGAAATCATTTTTGATAAAATTAGAAATCCATCCTTAAAAGCATTTACTTTTTTTTTACCACCAATACGTTTAAGCTCATAACAACCATAATCTGTATAATTATAACCTTTTCTATGAACTTTAATTGGTAGTTCAACACAGATCCTGAAATCTTCACTTTTTAAATTTAATGATTTGGTAAACTTAGTGTCACCAATAATATATGTGTAAAGAATATCTGAAATTTTTAATTTAAAAAAAATATTCCCTATTAATGAAAAAATTTTATTACCTAGATAAGTAATAATTGTATCATCATCACTACCTGCGTTTTTTAGATATCTTGATCCAAAAATAAACGAATTTTTATTTGTTAAATTCATCATGTATTTTATTTCTTTGGGATCCATTGAACCATCAGCATTAATTATACAAAAATATTTAGTTTTAATTTGATTAATACCTTCAATCAAAGCTGCGCCGTAACCTTTTTTTTTGCTTTTAGAGTATTTGATGTTATCAAACTTTTTTAAAAAATTATAATCTGAATTATCAAATTTATCTATAATCAAAATTTTTTTGTAATTATATTTATCTAAAATATTTAAAAATTTTTTAAGTGACTCTTTTTCTTTTTTTACTGGTATTAAAAGTGTTAAATTTTTCATCTTAAAGTAGTTTAATTAGTAATTTTTTATTAAGTGATCAGCAATAATTTTATTTGCCAAATTATTGTAGTGCACATCGTATTTAAAAAAAAATTTATTTATTGTATTAATTTTTCCATTTTTCTCCGCATAATCAAAAAAATAAGGATATAAATTTACAAATTTTTTACATCTTGACTCACAAAATTTTCTCCACAGCTTTACATGCCTAGAATTCACATTATCGTGAATAAGAGATCCAGGCCAGGGTGCAACAATTATAGATAGATCTATATTATTTATTTTTAAAAGTTTGTATATTTGATCAACTTTGTTTTTTAACGAGACTATCATATATTCCATACATTTTGCTCCACCATAATGAGAAATGTTATCATTATAAGTCCAGGCTGTTCT
>MDSZ01216789.1_pt1 | contig 40783 bp, 40 predicted proteins | sample 811201 | NCBI WGS metagenome assembly MDSZ01 (sample SAMN05326647, study PRJNA326480) | marine metagenome | isolation source: seawater | place: Indian Ocean: North | collected 2010 | reverse complement strand
CGCGCTCAAGCAGCCCGAAGGGCGGTAGCGCCCCTCTGTCGCGCTCAAGCAGCCCGAAGGGCGGTAGCGCCCCTCTGTCGCGCTCAAGCAGCCCGAAGGGCGGTAGCGCCCCAAAAAAGGAGCTGCTGAGCCCTTGGGATCAGCAGCGCAAGGCCGCCCAGCGGTCTGCGCTCAATGCTCTCAAACGCGCCCGCCGCTCGGCCGAGAAGGCGGGCGTTTCCTTGTCGGAATGGGAGGGGGAGTTCCTCGATTCGGTCAGCGAGCGGGTCAAAACCCACGGCCGCGCCTTCGCCGACCCCGAAAAGGGCGCGCCGGGCCAGGCTTTGTCGGCCATGCAGGGCCGCAAGCTGAAGGAGATCGCCGCCAAGGCGAAGGGCGAAGAGCCGAAACGTTGGGGACGCAGCAAGACGTCTGGCTCGAATCGACCTCAGGATTACGGCAACACAACGGGGGAAGACTGATGTACGCTATCCTGGCCGGCTTTCGCCGCTTGGCGGATTTCAAAGGGCGGGACAGGCGATCGCAGTTCTGGCCGTATGCCCTGACCGTTGTCGGACTGTCTTTCGTCGGGCTTTGGTTGGGTATGATCCCGACGATGGCCGCCGTGTTTGAACAGGCGTCTGCGGCCGCAGCGACAAACCCCGAGGCGGCGACCGTTGTCAGCGGCCCGGGGCACTACTCGGTCGAAATCCACGATCCGACGTTCATGCCGGATATGGGCCCGTTTTTCCTGGTTCTGAGGATCGGCGTGGCAGCGGTTGTGATCCTTTTGGCCGCCGCCGTGACGCGCCGTCTGCATGACACCGGCCGGGCGGGCTATTGGGGTCTGCCGCCTGTGGTGTTTCTGACGATCGGCCTGACGGCGTTTCCCACTGTAATGACCAGCTTCATGCGGGAGAATGCGCCGGACATAGGCCTGTTCATGCTGCTGTTTCTCAACAACGTCCTCTACATGGCCAGCCTGATCGGTCTTGTTATCCTGCTTGTGCTGGACGGCAAGAAGACGGTGAACCGCTACGGTCCTCCGCCGGCTGGATCTTAGCCCGCCTCTTTCAGCTGCCCCTCCAGCCCCTGTTCGCGAACCTTGCGGTACAGGGTCGAGCGGCCGATGCCCAGGCGGCGGGCGATTTCGCTCATGTGGCCGGCGTAGACCTCGATGGCGTGCTGGATCAGGTCGCGTTCGATGTCTTCCAGCGTCCGCAGATGGCCGCGGTCGTCCAGGATGCGGATCGGTTGTTCCGGCAGGGGCGGCAGGTCGGCGTAGGACGGCGCGGCGGCGGGCGGCGTGGGCGTCGCATCGGGCAGGGGCGCGGCCACGCCCGAGATGGACGGGAAGTCATAGGGCTGGAGGAAGGGCGAGTCGGCCAGGACGATGGCGCGGAACACCGCATTCTCCAGCTGGCGCACATTGCCGGGCCAGTCATAGGCCTGGAGCAGGGCCAGGGTCTCAGGCGCGCAGCCGACGATCCGCCGGCCTTCCTCGGCGTTGAAGCGGGCGATGAAATGATCGACCAGGGCCGGAATGTCCTCGCGCCGGTCGCGTAAGGAAGGCGCCTCGATCGGGAAGACGTTCAGCCGATAGAACAGATCCTCGCGGAAGGCGCCGTCCTTAACCTGCTGAGCGGGGTCGCGATTGGTGGCCGAGACGATGCGGACGTCGATCTTGACCGGGCGCTTGCCGCCGACGGGGTCGATCTCGCCTTCCTGCAGGGCGCGCAGCAGCTTGACCTGAAGATCCAGCGGCAGTTCGCCGATCTCGTCCAGAAACAGGGTGCCGCCGTCGGCCTCGCGGAACTTGCCCAGGGTCTTGTCGACGGCCCCGGTGAAGGCGCCCTTCTCATGGCCGAACAGGATGGATTCCGCCAGATTGGCCGGCAGGGCGCCGCAGTTGACGGCGACGAAGGGCTTGCCGGCCCGCTCGCCGGCGCCGTGCAGGGCGCGGGCGATGACCTCCTTGCCGACGCCGCTCTCGCCGGTGATCAGGACGGGGATGGAGGACTTGGCCGCCCGGGCGCCGAGGGCCTTGACCATCCGCATGGGGGCGCTGTCGCCGATGATGTCGTCGAAGCTGGCGCGGCCTTGGACCCGCTTGGTCAGACGACCGACCTCGGTGGTCAGCTGCTCCAGCTTGAGGGCGTTGCGCACCCCGACCAGCAGGCGTTCGGGCCCGACCGGCTTGACGAAGAAGTCCTGGGCGCCGGCCTGCATGGCCTTGACCACGGTGTCGATGCCGCCGTTGGCCGTGAGCACGATGACCGGCGTGGTCAAGCCCCCGCTGCGCAGCTCGGCCAGACACTCCAGACCCGACATCTCGGGCATGATCATGTCCAGCAGGATGACGTCGGCGCCGCCGCCGCGCGTCATCCGGTCGATGGCCTCGCCGCCGCTTGCGGCATGGACCACGGCGTGACCGTCGCGTTCGAGCACAGCCTGCAACAGGCGGCGCTGGGTCGGATCGTCGTCGACCACCAGAACGGTCTTGGCCATGGGCGTCCCTTGTCATCACCGATGGGCCGCCCGTGGATCGGACTGGCCCGTTTCGGGACGACTTCTAAGGGCGACGAGGTGAAAAACGGGTGAGGGGGCGTGGTGACCGGGGGGTTAACGGGTGTTTGGCTCTTCGCATCGGATCTGCGGCTGGGCTTTCAGCGTCCGACCGCCCACGACCAGGTTGGGCAGGCTGGCGGGGGCGACCGTCACAGCCTCGGCGAAGGCGTTCAGCAGATCCTTCGGCGCCGCCGTCCCGCATACGGCGCTGTAGGACCCGGTTTGCGACCATTGTCCCCCGGCGTCCTGGGCGAAGGCCATGATGCTCCCCGGCGCCGCCAGCAGAACCTCGACCCGGCCGTCGCCGTCCAGGTCCAGGGTGCGCAGACGGCAGGGAGCCTCATTGTTGCAGGCGTACATGAGACTGTCTTGCCGGCTCAGTTGTGCGGTGAAGCTGGACGGCGTCGTCTGGCCGGCGACAGGTTGGATGCGGACGGCCGCCGCCCGTTCATTCCGGTCCTGGATGGAATAGGCCTCGCGATTTACGCGCACCCTGGCCTCGCGCGCCAATTCGGCGGTCTTCGCATCCGACGACCGCATAAGCCGGTCCAGAGCCGCCAGACCGGCCTTGCCGCTGTCAAAGCGCAGGAAGTCGAAGTCGAAATCCTGAGGTTTCACCGCCCCGCGCTCCAGCCGCGCCACCTGGTCCGCGACCGACAGGCGCGCGGGGTCCAGCAGGGGGCTGAACAGGGCCAGGACGGCGGCGACGGCCAGAACGCCTGCGGCGACATTGGTCGTCTCCAGCGGGCGCATCCAGCCGCCGGGCCGCACGGCCGCGATCAGATAGCCGACCGCATAGACGGCGCCGACGACCGCGCAGGCCAGGGCGATGATCCGATCCGGCGTCAGGCCGTGCTGGCCGATCCGCAGCGCCAGACCCCAGAAGGCCAAGCCAATCAGGGGCGCGACCAGAACCCCGGCGATCCGGGTGGCGATCCGCAGGGCCGCCGGCGGCAGATTGTCGGGCCGTCCGTCCTGATAGGCGGTGTTGATCAGGATGATGAGGGCGGCGGCCGCGGCCAGCACCAGGGCCGTGGCGCTGCCCGTGTCCCACAGGCGCTCCAGGCCGGTGAAGGGCAGGGCGGCCAGGAAGCCCGCCGTCAGCAGGGCGATGACGGGCAGCAGCCAGGACAGCAGCATCAGGGCCACGGTCCGCACGCCCCGGATCAGTCCGTCGCGCACATCGGTCAGCTGGACCGCCAGGGCGAAGGCCAGGCAGGTGACGGGTATGGCGAACCAGGCCTCGCCGATCAGGGAGCTGAGGGCCTTGACGCCGATGACGTGGAACAGGGCAGCGCCCAGTTGCAGCAGGAGCCAGAAGGCCAGGGTGAAGCCCAGGGACAGCGCCAGCTGCACGCCCGCTTTCCAGGCCACGTCGAAATAGGCGTGATAATCGGCCCGCCAGCGCCGTTCGCGGATCGCCGGCAGGATCAGGTGGTGGGCCACGAAGAGGGCGGCGGCGCTGAAGGCCAGGACGGGAACCTCAAGATAGGGGGCCTGGTCGTTTTCGGGGATCACCCGCCGCGCCACGTCGTGCCAGCCCATCAGGAACAGGGCCGTCGCCGCTGCGGCCGTCCACAGAGCCAGCGGCAGGGGCTTCAGCCGTCCAACCGCCGCCAGAAGCACGGCGGGCGCATAGCCGAAGGCCAGGGCCAGCCCGCCGAACACCTCGGGCCGGGTGTCGGGCCACATCCCGACCTCGGCCGCCCGGTACAGCAGATACAGGGCGCCGCCCTGAATCAAACCGGTCGCCAGGCGCGCGGCGAACAGCCGACCTTGCCCGTCCAGCCCCTTGCGTCCGCCGTCCTGCATCCACTCGTTCATGACGCTCGCCCCCGTGTTGCGGCCCAGTATGAGGCAGCTGGATACGGCAAGATAGCGGCGCGCGGTTGCGGCACGGCCGAACCTTCCCCAAAACAGGGGTATGAACGCCCCCTTCAAGACCCCCGACATCGACGCCCCCCTGTGGGACCTGTCCGACCTCTACGCCTCGCGGGACGACGCCCGGCTCGCCGACGACCTGACGCGGGCGCGCGCCCTGGTGGACGAGATGAACGGCCTGCGCGGGCGGCTGGCGGGGGCGTCGGGCGATCCGGCCGCCCTGGGGGCGGTGCTGGATCAGGCCATCAGCCTCTATGAGCAGGCCTCCGACATCCTGGGCGCGCTCGGCGCCTACGCCTTCCTGTCGGCCTCGACGGCGCGGGACGACGCGGGGGCGCAGGGGTTCGAGGCGGATGTGCGCGAAAAGATCACCGTCATCGCCACCCCGACCGTCTGGCTGACGCTGGAGATCAACCAGATCGACGACGCCGCCCTGGAGGCCGCGCTTCAGGCCCACGCGGGGGCCGCGCGCTGGCGGCCGTGGCTGCGGCGGGTGCGGGCCATGAAGCCGCATGAACTGTCCAGCGAGCTGGAGACCTTCATCGCCGAACGCGGGCCGATCACGGCCCAGTGGCCGCGCCTGTTCGACGAACAGCTGGCGGCGCTGCGCGCCAAGGCAGGGAATGAGAGCCTGACCCTGGCCGAGGCGCTGAACCGCCTGTCCGATCCCAAGCCCGCGCGGCGCAAGGCCGCCGCCGAGGGCCTGTCGGAGGCTTTAGCCGCCCGCGCCCCGACCCTGGCCCTGGTGCTGAACACCGTCGCCGCCGACAAGGCGATGGAGGATCGCTGGCGCGGCTTCAAACGCCCCGCCGACAGCCGACACCTGGCCAATGAGGTCGACGGCGAGGCGGTGGACGCCATGGCCGAGGCCGTCGCCGAAGCCTATCCGCGCCTGTCCCACCGCTATTACGCCCTGAAGGCCAAGGCCATGGGCAAGGCGCGGCTGGATCACTGGGACCGCAACGCCCCGATCGAGACCACCGCCCCGCGCGCCTTCACCTGGAGCCAGGGCCGGGAGATCGTTCTGGACAGTTTCTCGGACCTGGGGGCCGAGTTCGCCGAACGCGCCGCCGGCTTCTTCGACCGGCCCTGGATCGACGGCCGCGCCCGGCCGGGCAAACAATCGGGCGCCTATGCCCATCCGGTCACCGCCGACCGCCACCCCTATGTCTTTCTGAATTGGATGGGCGAGCGGCGCGACGTCCTGACCCTGGCCCACGAACTGGGCCACGGGGTGCACCAGACCCTGGCGGCGGACCAGGGCACGCTTCTGGCCGACACCCCTCTGACCCTGGCCGAGACCGCCTCCATCTTCGCCGAGGGCCTGACCTTCGACCGTCTGCTGGCGACGGCGCCCAGGCGCGAGCAGCGCGGCCTCTTGGCCGGGCGGATCGAGGACGGGCTGAACACCGTGGTGCGACAGATCGCCTTCCACCGGTTCGAGACCCGTTTCCACGACGAGCGGCAGAAGGGCGAGGTCTCGCAGCAGCGGATCAATGAACTGTGGCTGACCGAGATGGGCGCGTCCCTGGGGCCGGCCGTCAGCCTGAACCCCGGCTATGAGCACTGGTGGTCCTATGTCAGCCACTTCGTCCACTCGCCCTTCTATGTCTACGCCTACGCCTTCGGCGACCTGCTGGTGGCGGCCCTGATGGAGGCGCGGCGGGCCGATCCAAAGGGCTTCACCCCCCTGTACCGCGACCTGCTGGCTGGGGGCGGGGCCAAGACCTATGTCGAGGCCCTGAAGCCCTTCGGCCTCAATCCGCGCGACCCGGCCTTCTGGAGCGTGGGCTGCAAGCGTCTGGAGCGGCTGGTGGATCAGTTCGAGGCGCTGGGGTGAGGGTGTGTGCTTGAGCGGCGTCGAACCCGCGCTATAGTCGCGCCAACGACAAGACCGAGGGAGCTCTCATGGCCAAGGCCAAAAACCCCGCCACCGCCCAGGCCGACGCCGATGCGAGCGCCTATGTCCGAGGCGGGATGCAGATCAATGAACAGGTCTCGACCTTCCACCTGTTCATGGGCCTGACCAAATGGGGCGCCCTGGCCGTGGCCTGCGTGCTCGTGTTCCTGACCCTGTGGTTCCATCCGGGCGGAACCTTCGTCGCGGGCTTCATAGGGGCTGCGGCTCTGGCCGTCGTCGGCTTTTGGGCTCTCAAGCCCAAGGGCGGCGCAGGCCACTGATCCGTTCGCCCGACACGGGTCTTTGACGGCGTCGGTGGAACCGGCCTAGGCTCGTCTCCCAGCTTCAATGAGAGGGGATTCGCTTGGCCGTCGTTATCGCCGCCACCCGTGAACGTCGCGAAGGCGAGACGCGCTGCGCCGTCACGCCTGAAACGGTCAAGAAGCTGATCGCGCTCGGCGCCGCCGTCTCGGTCGAGGCTGGGACCGGCCTGGGCTCGTCCATTCCCGACGCCGACTACGCCGCCGCCGGCGCCACGGTGAAGCCTGACACCCGCGCCGTGCTGGACGGCGCCGACGTCGTGCTGAAGGTGCGCGGCCCCACGGCCCAGGAAATCAGCGCGCTCAAGCCCGGTGCGATCGTGATCGCCATGCTGGACGCCTGGCGCGACAAGGCCACGGTCGAGGCCCTGAAGGGGGCGAACGCCACCGCCTTCGCCATGGAGTTCGTGCCCCGCATCACCCGCGCCCAGGTGATGGACGTCCTGTCGTCCCAGGCCAATCTGGCCGGCTACCGGGCGGTGATCGAGGCGGCCTACGCCTATGGCAAGGGCTTCCCGATGATGATGACGGCGGCCGGCACGGTCGCCGCCGCCAAATGTTTCGTCATGGGCGTGGGCGTCGCCGGGCTTCAGGCCATCGCCACGGCGCGGCGTCTGGGCGCCGTCGTCACCGCCACCGACGTCCGCCCCGCCACCAAGGAACAGGTCGAAAGCCTGGGCGCCAAATTCCTGGCCGTCGAGGACGAGGAGTTCAGGAACGCCCAGACCGCCGGCGGCTACGCCAAGGAGATGTCGGCGGAGTACCAGGCCAAACAGGCCGAACTGACCGCATCTCACATCGTCAAACAGGATGTGGTGATCACCACCGCCCTGATCCCCGGCCGCCCGGCGCCGCGGCTGCTGACGGCGGCCCATGTGGCCTCGATGAAGCCGGGCTCGGTCATCGTCGATCTGGCGGTCGAGGCGGGCGGCAACGTCGAGGGCTCGAAGCTCAACGAGGTCGTGACCACCGCGAACGGCGTCACCATCGTCAGCTGGTCCAACCTGCCCGGCCGCATCGCCGCCGACGCCAGCGCCCTGTACGCCCGCAATCTGACGGCCTTTGTGGGGCTGATGATCAAGGACGGGGCTCTGGCGGTCGATCTCGAGGACGAGATTCTGAAGGCGGCCGTTGTGACGCACGGCGGGGCCGTGGTGCATGAAGGGGTGCGGGGATGATTACCGTCAAAGCCAGAAACGTTTTGAGGAAGTTCGCCCTCCTCGTCCTGCTGGCAGGACCGGTGTTTCACTCGGGCTTGGTCCTTAGCCTCGGCGTATCGCGTGGATTTTCGCAGGGGACCTTGATCCTGGGCGTGCTGAACGAAGTTCCCGCGATCCTCGTCAATATGGCGATAGCAGGCGTTCTTCTCGTTGCGCTCAGCATTGACGAACGCATTGAAAATAGAGGCGCTTGATGGAACACGTCGATCCCACCGTCTTCCGCCTGGCCATCTTCGTCCTGGCCATCTTCGTCGGCTATTACGTGGTCTGGAGCGTCACCCCGGCCCTGCACACGCCTCTGATGGCCGTGACCAATGCGGTGTCCAGCGTCATCATCGTCGGCGGCCTGATCGCGGCGGCGGCCGTGTCGGGCGATGCGACCGGCCCCAGCGCCTGGATCGCCAAGGGCGCGGGCGTGGCGGCCGTGACCCTGGCCAGCGTCAACATCTTCGGCGGCTTTATGGTCACCCGACGGATGCTGGCCATGTACAAGAAGAAGGAGCGGCCGGCTCAGAAGGGCGCGGCATGATCGACCCCGCCCAGATCGCCATAACCGGCTCCTGGATCGCCACCGGCGTCGGTTTCGGCCTGTGGCTTTACGGCTGGTTCGGGACCAAGGTTCCGATCAAGCGCCAGCGGCTGCACGACTGCGGCATCGCCCTGGTGTTTTCGGCCATTCTGGTCCGGGTCGTGACCCAGGACCGGCAGCTGGGCGTTTTCGAATGGGCCCTGTTCTTTATCGGTCCGTTGTTCATCGCCGCCGCCCTGTGGCGGCTGGCGCGCACATCTTGAGGGGAGGGGCGGGATGAACGCATCCTTGGCCGCGCTGGCCTATCTGGTTTCCGGCGTTCTGTTCATCCTGTCGCTGCGCGGCCTGTCCAGTCCCGAGACCAGCCGCCAGGGCAATACCTTCGGCATGATCGGCATGGCGCTGGCCATCGGCGTGACCCTGCTGACGCTCGGCGCCACGCGGGCCCTGGACCCCCTGACCCTGGGGCTGATCGCGGGCGGGGTCGTGGTCGGCGGCGGGATCGGCGCCCTGATCGCCCGGCGCGTGGCCATGACCGACATGCCCCAGCTGGTCGCGGCCTTCCACAGCCTGGTCGGCATGGCCGCCTGCCTGGTCGCCATCGGAGCGATCTATGCGCCCGAGGCCTTCGGCATCCTGGCCGAGGATGGGGCGGGCATCAAAACCCTGTCGATCGTCGAGCTCAGCCTGGGCGTCGCCATCGGGGCCATCACCTTCACCGGCTCGGTCATCGCCTTCGCCAAGCTGAACGGCAACATGTCGGGCGCGCCCATCCTCCTGCCGGCGCGGCACCTGATCAACGTCGGCCTGGGCCTGGCCCTGGTCTTCCTGATCGGGATTCTGATCGGCACGGGCGGCTCGGCCGTCTGGGCCTTCTGGGGCGTCTTCATCCTCAGCCTGGTGCTGGGCGCGACCCTGATCATCCCCATCGGCGGCGCCGACATGCCCGTGGTGGTGTCGATGCTGAACTCCTACTCCGGCTGGGCGGCGGCGGCCCTGGGCTTCACCCTGGAGAACATCGCCCTGATCATTACCGGCGCCCTGGTCGGCAGTTCCGGCGCCATCCTGAGCTACATCATGTGCAAAGGCATGAACCGCAGCTTCGTCAGCGTCATCCTGGGCGGCTTCGGCGGGGATGCGGCGGCGGCCGGCGCGGGCGGGGCCAGGGAGACGCGGCCGGTCAAACAGGGCTCGGCCGAGGACGCCGCCTTCATCATGAAGAATGCGTCCAAGGTCATCATCGTGCCCGGCTACGGCATGGCCGTGGCCCAGGCCCAGCACGCCCTGCGCGAAATGGCCGACAAGCTGAAGGAGGAAGGGGTCGAGGTGAAATACGCCATCCACCCCGTCGCCGGCCGCATGCCGGGCCATATGAACGTCCTGCTGGCCGAGGCCAACGTCCCCTATGACGAGGTGTTCGAGCTGGAGGACATCAACGCCGAGTTCGCCACCGCCGACGTCGCCTTCGTCATCGGCGCCAATGACGTCACCAACCCCGCCGCCAAGACCGACCCCCAGTCGCCGATCTACGGCATGCCGATCCTGGACGTGGAGAAGGCCGGTACGGTGCTGTTCATCAAGCGCGGCATGGGCTCGGGCTATGCGGGCGTCGAGAACGAGCTCTTCTTCCGCGACAACACCATGATGCTGTTCGCGGATGCGAAGAAGATGGTCGAGGGGATCGTGAAGGGGCTGTGAAGCCCCACGTTCGTCATCCTAGGGCTTGTCCCTAGGATCCAGACTCCCGGTGTTACGGGGTGCGACGGCTTTCGATACCGGGAGTCTGGATCCTGGGCACAAGGCCCAGGATGACGGGGTGGGAAAAGTGCGCGCCGACTTGAAGTGTCAGGCCGCCTCGCTCACCGGTCGCAGCGTCCCCGCCTCCCGCATCAGCCTGTGCGCATTGATCGGATCGATGTCGCAGCCGTTGGGCCAGGTCGGGACGCCCATCTCGACAAAGACGCGGGCGAAGAAGGCGGCGTCTTTCAAGGGCTCGGTCATCGGGCCCAGCGCCGTGAACTCGCTTAGATCGGTGACGCCCTGGGTGTCGTCATCGAACACGATCTCCAGTCGGTGGTCGGCCAACGCCCGAACGCGGCGGGCCCGGACCATCTTGATCTCAGTCATCCGACAGACCCTCGATCCTGAACGTCGGTTGTCCCGACACCGCTAAATCCCAATTTCGCATCAGATCGACGCGGTTCTTCACCAACCACTCTACCACATAACGGGTTCGCGTCGCGGCAGGCGACCCGCGATGGTCTTGCCGGCTCGAATATCGAACAAGGCTTCGTCATCTCCATAGGCGGCATGGAGATGTGGCGGCGCGTGGTCGAAGAAGTTGATGCGGATCACGATGCCGAAGAAGATCGAGATGATGGGCATGATGACGGCCTAGCCGGCCTCGCGCTTGTGCGGATCGCTGAAACCTCTATCGCGCAACCTTGACCGGCGCTATCACGCGACCGTGAACGTCCTGTCCAAACCCGCCCCCGCCGCCCATCGCCGGTTCGAAGCCCTGGATTCCCTGCGTGGGGTGTGCGCCGTTCTGGTGGTGATGTTCCACATGCCCGTGGCCAGCCATTGGCGGACCTGGGACTTCATCCAGCACGCCTATCTGTTCGTCGATTATTTCTTCGTCCTGTCGGGCTTCGTCATCGCCCACGCCTATGCCGAGCGGCTGAAGACGGCGCAGGACGCGGGCCGGTTCATGGTGCGGCGGTTCGGGCGGATCTGGCCGATGCACGTGCTGATGCTGGCCGCCTTCATCGGGCTGGAGGTGGCGCGGCTGGTCTTCCACTTCGATGGGGCCGAGCCCTTCACGCGCGATCGGTCGGTGGGGGCGATCTTCACCAATCTGGCCCTGGTTCAGGCCTGGCATGTCCATCCCTATCTGACCTGGAACGGGCCGTCGTGGACGCTCAGCGCCGAATGGGCCTGTTATCTGATCTTCGCCGGCCTGGTGCTGGTCGCACCCAAGCGATTCCGCTGGATCGGCCTGGTGCTGGCGATTATCGGCGGGGTTCTGGTGGTCAGCTACGCCCGGCGTTGGATGAACACCACCTATGACTTCGCCGTGCCGCGCGCGGTCTACGGCTTCTTCCTGGGCTGTCTGCTCCAGGGCCTATGGCTGAACATCCCCCGCTTGAAGGGGCTGGCCGCCACGGGGCTGGAGGTCGCCGCCGTCGCGGCCGTCTGCCTCTTCGTGGCCTGGGCCCAGGGACCGGTGACGGTGGCCGTCACCGTGGTCTTCGTCGTCCTGGTCTGGGTGTTTGCGGGCGAGGAGGGACGGGTGTCGCGCCTGCTGGACCATCCGGCCCTGGTCACGCTGGGTCGATGGTCCTTCTCCATCTACATGGTCCACATGTTCATCCTGACCGTGATGCTGATCATCGCGCGCAAGCTGGACTGGATGCCCGGCGGGCGGCGCGTCGATTTCGGCTCGGTCTGGCTGAACGACCTGTTCGCGCTCGGCCTGTTCGGCCTCATCGTCGGGGTCGCGGTGGTGGCGCACAATCGGGTCGAACGCCCGGCCCAGCGCCTGATCGACCGCTGGACCAAGCCGAAAGCCGCCTGATGAAGCCGGCCTGAGATCAGGCCGCCATCCGCCATTCCGGGGCGTCCCATTCCGACCGGGCCTCGTCCCACAGCATGTCCTCGTCCGAATAGCGGCTGCTGGCGGCGGCGGAGATGACGTCCACCACCTGCTCCTCCAGCCGATCCCAGATGACGGCCAGGTCCGACGATCCGTCGGCCTCGCACGGCACGATGATGTAGCGGTTGGCGTTGACGGCCTTGTGGGCCAGGGGGGCGGTCGGTTGGAACTGAGCCATCTGATGATCTCCTGAAGCGGTCGGCCTCTTGTCGATGATTGTGTTATGGCGCACTGACGCGTCAGAAACGGACGTATCATTTTCGAGGGCGACGGTGAGACACGACAAGGCGGCCATGGTGATCGACCTGGCGCGGCGCCTGGCCGCCAGCGCCGAGGGCCTGACCCTGGACGAGATGGCGCGCGACATGGGCGTCAGCCGCCGCACCGCCGAGCGGATGCGCGACGCCGTCTTCATGCTGTTCCCAACGGTTGAGGAGGTGTCAGACCCGCCGTCGAAACGCTGGCGCATTCGCGGCGGCCTGTCGGCCTTCGAACAGGCGCCGACCGCCACGGAGATGCTGGAGCTGACCAAGGCGGCGACGGCCCTGCGGGCGGCGGGCGAACCGGCGCGGGCGGCGGCGCTGGAGGCGCTCGAACGGAAACTGAAGGCGGCGATGCGCTCCACCACCCTGAACCGGATGGCGCCGGACCTGGAGGCCCTGGTCCGGGCCGAGACCATCGCCGTCCAGGCCGGGCCGCGCCCCTCGGCCGACGAGGCCATGCTGACCGCCATTCGCGGCGCCATATTGGCGCAACAGCCGCTGGGCTTCACCTATTCCCGGCCGGGCGCCGAGCCGCGCCGCCGCAGCGTCGCCCCTTGCGGGGTCATGTTCGGCCGCGCCAACTATCTGGTCGCCGCCGACCGCGAGACCGGCCGCATCCAGACCTTCCGCCTGGACCGGATGAGCCACGTCGCCGCTCAGGAGGGGGTGGCGATCCCGCCGCCCGACTTCGACCTGAACGTCTTCGCCAGCCAGTCCTTCGGCATCTATCAGGACGAGATCGAGGAGGTGGTGCTGCGCATCGCCCCGGAAGGCGCGGCCGAGGCCAGGGGCTGGCGCTGGCACCCGACCCAGACGTTCGAGGACCAGGCGGACGGCGGCGTGATCGTGCGGTTCCGGGCGTCCGGCATGCGCGAACTGGCCTGGCACCTGTTCACCTGGGGCGAACAGGCGGTGATTCTGGCGCCCGAACGGCTGAAGGCGGTCATGGCCGGGGAACTGGCGGCGGCCGGACGCGCTCTGGACGCGGCCCGCGGATGAACGAAGCTTAAGGTGACGCTGTCGCCGGCCGTCGCTATGGCCGCCATGACCTATCGGAGAGCTTCATGCGTCTGAAGACGGCCCTCATCTGTGCAGGCTTGATCGGACTTTCGGCCGTCACAGCCTGCGCCTCGCCCACCGTCGTTGCGGTTCAAGCTCCGGTCACGGCCGAGGACGGCCGCGTGGCCGTCACCGTCCAGCGCGACGGTGACCGGTGGACCGCCGACTATGTGCTGGACCGCGACGCGCCGGTCTGGGCCTTCTTCCGGTCGGCCCTGCTGCGCGAGAGCCGCCGGCCCTGGCGGCCGGACTGGTGGCGGGTGGAGACGCCGGGCGTCGTGCTGGAGCGGGTGGGGGACTATGACGTGCTGCGCTCGACCGACGGCGGTCCTGTGCCGCGCGACGTGCGCATAGTCATGACGCCGCGCCCCGGCGATCTTGAGGCCGAATATGATCCGGCTCTCGTCTTTTCGGACGGCACGGTGGCGCTGTTTTCCGGCCAGTTCGACGTCATTCCGCTGGAGTCCGTCGCCGCCGCCCGCGCCCTGCCGCGCGATCTGAACGGCGTCGAGGTGCCGGGCGGCCCGGCGGCCGTGACCTGGCGCGACCGGTCCGGGCCGATCCTGTTCAAGGGCGAGCGCAAGCCGGAGGCGACCGCCGTGGACGCCCAGACCTATGTCCTGTTCGGCGACGCCACGACGCGCCGGGGCGACGGGATCACCACCGTCATCGACCCTGGTCTGCCGCGCTGGCTGGGCGACCAACTGGCCGGTTTCACGCCCCAGGTCATGGCCTATTACGCCCGCCGTCTGGGCCCGGCCCAGGGCGAGCCCCCGACCCTGATGGTCAGCTGGACCGGCCCGACCAAATCCCTGTCCAGCATGGGCGGCAGCGTCCTGCCGGGTCTGATCTCGATGAATTTTGAAGGCGAGGGGGTGCTGGACCCCGACGCCCAGGCCCTGGCCCGCGCCCGCTGGTTCATCGGCCATGAGGCGGCGCATTTCTGGCTGGGCTCGCAGGGGCTCAGATATCAGTACGCCCGCGAAGCCTGGATCACCGAGGGCGGCGCCGACCTGATGGCCGTGCGCGCCCTGAAGGCCATCGACCCCGTCTATGACGATCGGGCCGAGCTTCAGCGCGAGGTGGACGACTGCGTTCGGCTGGCGGCGGGCAGGCCCCTGGCCTCGGCGGGCGATCGGGGCGACAACCGCGCCTATTACGCCTGCGGCGCAGTGTTCGGCCTGGTCATCGAAGGGGCCGAGCGGCGCGCGGGCGGGGGAGACTTCTTCGACGTGGTGGCGGACTTCCAGCGGCGGGACAATGACGACGGGATCCTCAGCCGCGACGAATGGCTGGGCGCCCTGACCCGCCTGTCGCGCGACCCCACCCTGGCCAATGACATCTCCACCCTGCTGGACCGGGGCGTGGCCGATCCGTCCGCCGTCATCGCCCGCCTGTTCCAGCGCACCGGCGTCGCCTTCCGCCTCGAGAACGGCCGGGTGGTGCTCAGTTGAAGGTTTGACGCGGATCAAGGCGGGACCGGCCCGGCGGGCGCATCCAGGCTCCGGAAACAAGGAGCATCGCCATGACCTATTCGAGCCTGATGGTCTATGTGGACGACGAGGCCGACAATGTCGCCCGGATTGGTTTTGCGCGCGATCTCGCGGTCGTCTTCGACGCGACCCTGATCGGCATATCCGTCAGCGAGCCGGAGCCGCCTTTGGTGGACGCCTATGTCGCCGGCGGCATGGCCGGCGAGATCCTGACCCTGAGGCGGGACCAGGCGGACGGCGAACTGTCCGCCGCCAAGGCCCGCTTTCTGGACGCGATGAAGGACACCGGCATCGCCCATGAATGGCGGGCCGAGACCGGCTATCCCGCCGCCTGCGTTTCGCACCAGGCGCGTGCGGCGGACCTGATCCTGGTGGGACGCGACGCCGGCCGTCTGCCCTATCGCGCGCCGGACGCGGGCGACCTGATCATGAATGTCGGCCGGCCCGTTCTGGTCGCTCCGCCGCGCGCCCAGGCCGCTCCGGTCGACGGCGTCGCCCTGGTGGCCTGGAAGGAGGGGCGCGAGGCCCAGCGCGCCGTCGCCGCCGCCCTGCCGCTGCTGAAACAGGCGCGCGAGGTCCAGGTGGTCGAGATCTGCGCCTCGGCCGACGCCGCGGCTGCGGCCGCCCGCGTCGCCGACGTCGCCGCCTGGCTGCGTCGCCACGGGGTGGTCGCCGAAAGCGAGGCGCGGGTCCGCGACGAACGTCCCGCCGGCGACCGCATCCTGGCCCTGGTCGAACAAACGGGCGCCAATCTGATCGTCGCCGGCGCCTGGGGCCATTCGCGGATGCGCGAATGGGTCCTGGGCGGCGTCACCCAGGCCCTGTTGAACCGCAGCCAGTCCTGGCTGCTGTTCAGCCACTGAGGCCTCAGCGGTCCTCGCGGGCGTGGAAGATGCGGGCGACGACGACGGCGTCCGCATCGACGCGGTACTGGACCACATAGCCGCTGTCGCCGAAGGGGATGTAGAGGTGGCGCAGACCGTCCAGGTCGATCCCGATCATCGGGGTGTCCGCCAGCCGGCCTATGGACCTGGTGATGATATGGCCTGCTCTTCGGGCGGCGTTTGGATTGACGCCCCGCAGAAATCCGATGACCCGTCGGCGATCCTGAACCGCATCGGGCGACAGCCGTATCTTCAAGCCTTGGCCTTCAACATGGCCTCGATCTCAGCTTCGAAATCCGCCGCCCAGTCCTCGAAATCGACGAACTTGCCGGTGCGGTCATACTCAGCCAGCCGACGTTTGGCCTCGGTGGCGTCATAGGGCGTGGTCGGAGGCCAAGGCTCTGGGTTGTCCACGATGAAGGCGGCGTCCGTCTCCCGAACTTCGAAGTCGCCGGAAGCGGCGTCACGCCCGCTTGCGAGCGCTCGATCCAGAACCGCGACGGCATAGGCTTCCGGCTCCATGCCCGCTGCGCGCGCAGCGGCCTTGAGCCGCTCAAGCGCCTCTTCGGTCAGGGGAAGGGTCAGGACGTGATCGGCCATAACCGCATCATCTCACAACTATGAGTGGTTGTGAACTCAAATCGCTGCGAACGGATAGGGGCTGACCGACTTGGCCCAGTCGTCCACGGCCAGGGGCCGGTCGATGGGGGCGGCGGCGCGCTCGGCGCAGGGGTGGCGGTGACACAGGCGGCAGGCGGGGCCGATGGGGGTGACCTCGGGCCGCTCCAGATCCAGACCGTGGGCATAGGCCAGCCGGTGCGCATGGCGCAGTTCGCAGCCCAGGCCGACGGCCAGGTCTTGGGCCTCGCCATAGCCGTCCCGGCCCTGGCGTTCGACGGTGCGGGCGAAGGTGAACCAGCGGCCGCCAGCCTTCCCGTCCTGGGCGGGCGTCTCGATGATCTGGGTGATGATCCGGCCCGGCGTGCGAAAGGCGCTGTGCAGGCGCCAACGCGGACAGGCGCCGCCGAAGCGCGAGAAGGGAAAGGCGCCCGCCGCATAGCGTTTGGAGATATTGCCCGCCTGATCGACCCGCATCAGGAAGAAGGGCACGCCCCGCGCCGTCGGCCGCGACAGGGTGGTCAGCCGGTGCGCCGCCTGTTCGTAGCTGACCCCGAACCGGGCCTGGAGCCGCGCCAGGTCATAGCCGGTCTCCTCGGCCGTCCGCTGGAAGGCGGCGTAGGGCATCAGGATCGCGGCGGCCAGGGTGTTGGTCAGGGCCACCTTCAGCAGGGAGCGCGTCGGTCCGTCCGGGGCGTTTGCGGCCTGGACCATGTCGTGAAGCGCCTGTCCGTGCTCGGCCAGGGCCAGCTGATAGGCGATGGCGAAGGCGCGAGACGACGGGCCCAGGGTCTCGGACAGCAGCAGACGGCGGCGGTGCAGATCATAGCGCCTGGTCCATTCCACCATGACCTCGGCCGGCAGGGTGCGGACCCCCAGGTCGTGTTTGGCCGCCAGCCGCTGGCGCGCGGCCGGTTCGAAACCGTCGGCATGGGCCGGCGCCTCGGCCGCCAGGACCTCGGCCAGGGCCTCGCCCATCTGGTCCAGTTCGGGAAAGTGGTTGCCGCGCGACTGGATATATTCGCGCACCCATTCGGCGGGACTGGCCTCGACCAGGCCTTCGCCGGTCTCGGCGGCGGCGCGGGCCTTGGCGCGGCCGTCGTCAAAGGCCCGATACAGGCGCAGCAGGGCGTCGGCCACGCCCGGCGCCTCTTCCAGCACCTGCACCAGTTCGTGACGGGGCAGGGCCAAGCCCTTGAACAGAGGATCGGCCAAGACTTCGCCCAGCCGCGCCTCATCGACGGCCCCGCCCTGGTTCAGGCTGCGCAGATCGACGTCATAGGTTTCGGCCAGACGCAGCAGCAACTGGGCCGACACCGGTCGCTGATTGCGCTCTATGTGGTTGAGATAGCTGGGGGAAACCCCCAGGTCGGCCGCCATGGCCGTCTGGGTCAGGGAAAGGTCGCGCCTCAGCCGCTTCAGCCGGGCCCCCAGAAACAGCTTGCGATCGGCGGCGGTGTCCATGGCTGAAGAATGTCACACTATGACTGGCTATGCAAAGTCATGATGTGACAAACTGACTTCATTGATCGGCGCGATCCTGTGTCATTCGTGACTTCTACGTGTTCTTGTCCCTGAGACGGCGGCTGCGGCCGCGCCCTTTCAGAAGACGAGTTCGACCATGACCACCTTCGCCGACCTGGTTCCTTCGCCCGCCGGCCGTTTCGACGGCATCGAGCGCCCCTATACGCCCGAAGACGTCCTGCGCCTGCGCGGCTCGGTGCCGATCACCCACACCCTGGCCGAGCGGGGCGCCAATCGCCTGTGGCAGCTGCTGCACGACGAGCCCTTCATCAACGCCCTGGGCGCCGTCACCGGCAACCAGGCCATGCAGATGGTCCGCGCCGGGTTGAAGGCCATCTATCTGTCGGGCTGGCAGGTCGCGGCCGACGCCAATACGGCCGGCGCCATGTATCCCGACCAGTCCCTGTACCCGGCCAACGCCGCGCCGGAACTGTGCCGCCGCATCAACCGCACCCTTCAGCGCGCCGATCAGATCGAGCACGCCGAGGGCGGCGCCAAGCGTGACTGGTTCGTCCCCATCGTCGCTGACGCCGAGGCCGGCTTCGGCGGGCCGCTGAACAGCTTCGAGATCATGAAGGCCTTCATCGAGGCGGGCGCCGCCGGCGTCCACTTCGAGGACCAGCTGGCCTCGGAGAAGAAGTGCGGCCACCTGGGCGGCAAGGTGCTGATCCCGACCCAGGCGCATGAACGCAATCTGGTCGCCGCGCGTCTGGCCGCCGACGTCATGGGCACGCCGACCATCACGGTCGCCCGCACCGACGCCGAAAGCGCGCAGCTGATCACCTCGGACATCGACGAGCGCGACCAGCCCTTCATCGACCGCGACAACCGGACGCCGGAGGGCTTCTTCCGCCTGAAGGAAGGCACGGGTCTGGACCACTGCATCGCGCGCGGCCTGTCCTACGCCAACATCGCCGACCTGCTGTGGTGGGAGACCTCGCATCCGGATCTGGACGACGCCAAGAAGTTCGCGGAAGCCGTCCAGAAGAAATATCCGGGCAAGCTGATGGCCTACAACTGCTCGCCCTCCTTCAACTGGAAGGCCAAGTTGGACGACGCCACCATCGCCAAGTTCCAGCGAGAGCTGGGGGCCATGGGCTACAAGTTCCAGTTCGTGACCCTGGCCGGCTTCCACGCCCTGAACAACTCGATGTTCGAGCTGGCGGACGGCTATCGCGACAACGGCATGGCGGCCTATTCCGAGCTGCAACAGCGCGAGTTCGCCAATGAGGCGCGCGGCTACACCGCCACCCGCCACCAGCGCGAAGTCGGCACCGGCTATTTCGACCAGGTCGCCACGGTCATCTCCAACGGCACGTCCTCGACCACGGCGCTGAAGGACTCGACCGAGACCGCCCAGTTCACCCACGCGGCTTAAGAAAGGGAACCGCCATGGAACCTCTGACCCAAACCGAAGCCATCATCGACTTCTGCCTGGCGCCCCTGGCGCTCGACGCCGGGACCGAGGCCGAACGCGAGGTGCGCCGCCGCCTGACTCACGTCCTGCGGACCTATCAGGCCAAGGTCGCCAGGCCGATCGCCGTGGACTTCTCGTCCATGCCGTCCCAGGTGATCAACGAGGCCGCCCACGGCTACGAATAGGCCGCGCACCTACCGCAAAGACAAGAGGCCCGCCCCGATCGCTCGGGGCGGGCCTTTTTATCGGGTCGTATCGGCGGGGGCTGCGGGGGCTCAGCGAGCGCCCGACGGCGGGGGCGCGGACGCCTGGGCTGAGGCGGCCGTCGGCGTCGGGGTCAGGGTGACGGGCACCGGCGTCTGGGCCGGGGGCGGGGGCGTGCCGGTCTCTTCCGGGGCGCCGACGGTGATGGTGGTGTTCAGCACCGCCTGGGTGGTGCAGGTGGCCAGGTCGCGGGTGATGTGGCGGCCCAGGCAGAACATGTCCTCATAGCTGGGGCGCGAGGCCGCCAGGCACTGGAACAGCATCAGCTTGGACATGTTCAGGCAGAATTCGTTGTTCGGCTCCACCACCAGGGCGTCCGTATTGGCCCGCGCCTCTTCGCCGGCGGCGCCCAGGGCGGCCAGGGCGGCGATGGCCAGGGACCGCACGACCGGCGGCGTATAGGGCGGCGCCTTGCGCGACGCCTCGACCCCTTCCAGGCCCGAACCCGAGTTGGCGGCGGCGAACAGTTTGGCCGATTCATCCGCCGAGGGCAGCATGGCGGCCGCCGACAGGGTCTTGGCGGTTTCCAGTCGAACCTCGCGGTTGGGGATGTGGGTGACGGCCCAGCGGCGGCGCGGGTCGTTGCGCTCCTGGATCGTATAGGCGTCGGCCTCGACCGCCTCGGCGATGCCGCGAATGACGACCGCGTCCTTGGCGATGGTCGCCGAGATCAGGCCGGCGGCCGCATCGGCGCCGGGCAGGGTGGCGGCGTAGGCCGGATCGGCGACGATGCGGGCGACCATCTCCTGGCGCTGGACCGGATCGACGGCGAACTGACGCACCCCGGCGACGAACTCGGGCGACTGAAGCGCGATGATCGAACCATAGGCGATCAGGCCGCGCGACAGCTGGGCGGGCTCAAAGGCGACGCCCTTGCGGATGGCGGCCTGAACCGCCTCGGCGTCGGTGAAACCGCCCGGCTGGATGGTTTCGGCCTCGCGCAGGAAGGCCACATAGATGGAGGCGGCCTGGGCCACGCCCTCGTTCAGCGAGACGGGCGGGGGCGGCGGGGGCGGAGGCGGCGCGGCCGGTTCGGCCTCTTTCGTCGAACAGCTGGCCAGAAGGGCGGCGGCGGCGATGGCGGCGATCGAAAGGCCGCGGGTCATGAAGGCCTTGGGCATAGGGCGCGTCCACAGAACTGAAAGGAGGCCCCGGCGGGGGCGCGTACTGGAAGGCGCTTATAACGTGTCGAAAGTGGTTTGCCGAAGATTAATCGAACAGCTTCGACACCGATTCCTCGTTGGCGATCCGACGGATAGCTTCACCGATCAGCGGAGCCACGGAAACCCTGCGAATTTTCGCGCAGTTCAAAACTTCGTGGGGCTGTTCGATGGAGTCGGTGATCACCAGTTCCTTCAGCGGCCCGTCGGTGATCCGCTGCACGGCCGGACCGGACAGGACCCCGTGGCTGATATAGGCCGAGACCTCGGTCGCCCCCTGGTCGATCAGGGCCTTGGCGGCGTTGACCAGGGTGCCGCCCGAATCGACGATGTCGTCGAACAGGATGCAGCGACGGCCTTCGACGTCGCCGATGATGTTCATCACCTCGCTCTCGCCCGCCTTGGGCCGGCGTTTGTCGACGATGGCCAGGTCGGCGTTCAGTCGGCTGGCCAGGGCGCGGGCCCGCACCACCCCGCCCACGTCGGGCGAGACGATCATCAGGTCGTCGCCACGGGCGTAGTTTTCCTTCACGTCCTGGGCCAGGACCGGAATGGCGACCAGATTGTCGGTCGGAATATCGAAAAAGCCCTGAATCTGGCCGGCGTGCAGATCCATGGTCAGCACCCGGTCGGCGCCGGCGCGGGTGATCAGATTGGCCACCAGCTTGGCCGAGATGGGCGTGCGGCCGCCGGTCTTCCGGTCCTGACGGGCATAGCCGAAATAGGGCATGACGGCCGTGATCCGCTTGGCGGACGCCCGCACCAAGGCGTCCGTGATGATCAGCAGCTCCATCAGATTGTCGTTGGCCGGATAGGAGGTCGACTGAAGGATGAAGACGTCCTCGCCCCGGACGTTCTCCTCGATGACGGCGAAGACCTCATTGTCCGCAAACCGCTTGACCTGGGCCTTGGTCAGGGGCGCGTCCAGATGGTCGGCGATGGCCTGAGACAGGCCTCGGTTGGAGTTGCCTGAGAGCAGCTTCATCGGCTGGTCATCCTTTCGCCGTCATCCGCCCCCCAATGAACGGGTGTCGGTTGGCGCGCTCTTTACCAGCGGGGCCGGTCAGGGCAAGTCGTGCACGGAGATTTCCTCGGCATGGCGCGCCCCGGTCGCGGGTGCTAGAGATCGCCGCGTTGGTTTTTGGAAGCTGGGCTTGGGGCCCCGCTTTCGCTCGTCATGGGGTCGTCCTTGTCCGTTTCCAAGTTCCGTTCCGGCCTGGTGCTGATGGCCGCAGCGGCCGCCGCTCTGACGATTTCCGGCTGCGCCGGGAACAAGCGGCCCAGGCTCGCCTATGAAGAACGCCCGGTCGAGGCGCTGTACAACACCGGCTATCAGCGGCTGGAACAGCGCCGTTGGGCCGACGCCGTCGACTATTTCCAGGAGGTGGAACGCCAGCACCCCTATTCGGACTGGGCGCGCCGCTCGATCCTGATGCAGATCTACGCCTATTATCAGAACAACAACTATACGGACGCCATCGCCGCGGCTGACCGCTATATCCAGCTGTTCCCCGGCAATCCGTCGGCCGCCTACGCCTTCTATATGAAGGCCGTCTGCAACTTCGAACAGATCACCGACGTGGGCCGCGACCAGGGCTACGCCAACGCCGCCCTGACCGGGCTGAAGGACGTGGCCCGCCGCTATCCGGGCACCCCCTACGCCACCGACGCCGCCGTCAAGATCGACATGGTCAATGACCAGCTGGCCGGCAAGGAAATGAACATCGGCCGCTACTATCAGCGCGCCAACCAGCCCCTGGCGGCGCTGAACCGCTACAAGGCCGTCATCGCCAATCCCGAGTTCCAGCAAACCTCCCACACGCCCGAGGCCCTGTACCGCCTGGTCGAGGTCAATCTGCAGCTGGGGCTGAAGGAAGAGGCGACCCGCAACGGCGCCGTCCTGGGCTACAACTTCCCCGGCAGCCCCTGGTACGCCGAGGCCTACGCCCTGCTGACCGAAAACGGCCAGACCCCGGACAAGGCGCCCGAAGCCAAGCGCGAGAGCTGGCTGCAACGGATCATCCCGGGCTGACCCGCCGAAGACCGTCGGCGGAAAGCCTTGTGCATTTCGGCGCATCTCCCGATTCTGTCGGCGTGATCCTGATTCGTTCCATCGGCGACCGACTGCCATGCTGACCGCCCTTTCCATCCGCGACGTCGTCCTGGTCGACGCCCTGGATCTCGACGTCGAGACCGGCCTGACCGTGCTGACGGGCGAGACGGGGGCGGGCAAGTCGATCATTCTGGACGCCCTGGGCCTGGCCCTGGGCGGACGCGGCGACGCCGGCCTGGTGCGCAACGGCGCCAAACAGGCCGTGGCCACCGCCGTCTTCAGCGCCCCCGACGATCCCGACCTGCTGGCCCTGATCGCCGACAAGGGGTTCGAGGTGCAGCCGGGCGAGGAGCTGATCCTGCGCCGGGTCCTGAACGCCGACGGCCGCAGCCGGGCCTATGTTAACGACCAGCCCGCCGGGGTCACGGCGCTTCGCGAGATCGGCGCCGCCCTGGTCGAGGTGCACGGACAGCACGAAACCGTGGGCTTGCTGGACTGGCGCACCCACCGGGGACTGCTGGACGCCTATGGCGGGCTTCAGCCGCAGTTGCAGGCCGTCGCCGCCGCCTCGACAAAGCTGAAGGCCGCCGAGGCCAAACTGGCCGAGCTGAAGGCCCAGGCGGCCGACGCCGCCGCCCGCGCCGAGGAGATCAGCCTGAACCTGGCCGAGCTGGACGCGCTCGACCCCCGCCCCGACGAGGAGACGGAACTGGCCGGCGAACGCGCCCTCTTGGGCGCCGCCGAAAAGGCCATCGCCGATCTGGCCGACGCCCGCACCCAGCTGGGCGGCGACAAGCTGAGCCAGAAGCTGGGCGCCGCCCTGCGCGCCGTCGAACACGCTCGCCAGCGTGCGGGTCAGGCCGGGGCCGAGGGCGACCATCCGGTCATTGTCAAACTGTCGGCCGCCGTCGAGGCCATCGACCGCACCCTGGTCGAGGCGGCCGAGGCCATCGCCGCCGTGGACGCCGCCGCCGACGCCTTCGACTATGAGCCCGGCCGTCTGGACAAGGCCGAGGAACGGCTGTTCGCCCTGCGCGCCGCCGCCCGGAAACTGCACACCACCGTCGACGCCCTGCCGTCCTTACGCATTCGCCTGCGCGAACAGCTGCGCCTGATCGAGGACGGGGAGGAGGCCTTGGCCGCCGCCGGGCGCGAGGCCGCCCAGGCCGCCGAAGCCTATGACCTGGCCGCCGAATTCCTGACCTCGGCGCGCGAGGCGGCGGCCGACCGCCTGACCGCCGCCGTCATGGACGAGCTGGGTCCGCTGAAGCTGGAGCGCGCCCGGTTCCGCGTGGCGCTGGAGCCGATCGAGGGCCGGCGCGGCCCCGACGGGGTTGAGACCGTCCGCTTCCAGATCGCCACCAACGCCGGAACCGACTTCGGCCCGCTGGACGCCATTGCGTCGGGCGGCGAACTGGCCCGGTTCGCCCTGGCCATGAAGGCGGCGCTCGCCAGCCGCGAGGACATGCGCCAGCCGGTCATGATCTTCGACGAGGTGGACCAGGGCGTCGGCGGCGCCGTGGCCGAGGCCGTCGGCTCGCGCCTGAAACGCCTGTCCACCGGCGCCCAGGTCCTGGTCGTCACCCACAGCCCCCAGGTCGCCGCCCGCGGCCACGCCCACTGGAAGGTGCTGAAAGCCGACCGCGACGGCCTGACCACCACCACCGTCCTCGCCCTGGACGCCGCGAGGCGTCAGGAAGAGATCGCGCGGATGCTGGCGGGGGCGGAGATCACGGATGAGGCGCGGGCGGCGGCAAGGGCGTTGATCGGGTAGAGTATAAGCAGCCGGTCGTCAGGGCGCGTCGAACGTCAACCTCGCCCGGGCTTCGCCGTGAACCGCCTCGAGCCGGGCCGGCCGGCCGCGCACCCAGATTCGCTCGACCTCGATGGCGGTCCAGCCGGCGGGCAGGACGACCGGGCGCCGAGGCCAATCTTCCGGGTCGCCGCCGTCGATGACCAGCCCCGTCAATCCCATGAGCAGGCCCAGCAGCATGCCGGACAGATTGGCGAAGAAGGGGCCGGCCGCGACCTGGCTGTCCGGGTGGTCCGGGCGATATTCCAGACACTGGTGGAAACGTCCGTGATCGTAGCGGGCGTAGCCCTCTACAAACAGTTTCAGCGCCAGGTCCCGATCTCCGGCCATGGCGGCCCAGGTGGTGTAGAGGGCCCGCAGCATGGGCGCCCCGACATAGTCGGTCCAGTGCGCCAGGTAGAAGTCCAGGGTGCGGCGTCGCACCGCGTCGGGGGCGGGATAGTCGTAGGGAAAGAAGCCCGCGAGCGGCGAAGGGGTCGCGCCCTTCGGCTCGCTGACGCGAAAATCGTCGTGGGCGGCGATGACGTCGTCGCTGCGGATCGGCAGGTGCAGCCCGTCGGCGACCTCGCCCCAGGCCTTGGGCGGCTCCCGTCCGATCTCCTGCGCCGCTCGGATCGCGCGCTTCAGCACCTCGCTCGCGGCCATCAGGGTGAAGGCGTCGTTGTCCGGGGGTTCGGGCACCTCGGCCGGGCCGGTCGACCGTAGAAACTCGAAACCGCGCTCGGTTCGCGTCACCCGGCTGACGATCCAGTCCGCCACCCCTGACAGCACCGGCCAGGCTTGAGCCTCCAGAAACAGCCGGTCGCCGGTGGCGTCGGCATGGAGGCCGAAGGCTCGGGCCGTGTGCAGAGAGCCGTGATCCTCGTGGGCGGCGCCGTCGCCCCCGCCCGGAGAGGCTTCCTGACCCGTCAAGGGCGCGGCCTCCCAGGGAAACTGCACCCCGGCCCGCCCGGACAGTTTGGCGATGTCCCTCGCCGCGTCGAGATGGCGCGTCCGGAACTCCAGCAGGGCCAGGGCGGCGTCCGGTTGCAGCAGGGTCAGCGGCGGCGCGCAAAAGGCGTCCACGTCCCACATCACATGGCCGAAATAATAGCTGTAGTCGTGCCAGGTCGCGAGGCCGAAGATCGAGGTCGCAGCCGGGCTGGCGGGGGGGGACGAGCTGTTCAGATAGAAGAAGGCGGCGTCGATCAGGGCCTGATGCTCGGTCGAGGCGCCCCGCACCACGATCCGGCCCTTCCACAGATCCGCCCAGAGGGCGCGGTTGCGACGGCTCAGTTCGTCGAAACCCGTGCTCTTGCCCCGCGCCACGCGACGGGCGGCTTCCTCGTCCGGCCGGTCGTGCATGACGGAAGGAACCATGGCCGTCATTTGCCGGAGGCGGACCGGCCGACCGGCGCGCGCCCTCAGCGAATAACCGCTGACCAAGGGCCCGGACTGGTCCCAAGGGGTCGTGGTCGGCGCCTCCGGCGCCCCCTCGCCCAGCAGTTCGGTGGCCACGGCGTAGCCGCAGCGGCTCAGTCCGCCCTCGGTCTCCCAGAGCAGGAAACCGTCGCAAACCGGCTCCGGCTCGCCCGGCGTATCGACACGCCGACCAATGACGCGACCCCGAAGGCCCGCCGTTTCGACGACGGCCCGGACGGTCAGGTCGCACGCGCCGTCCACCTCGATGCGCACCTCCTGCTGCACCAGAGCGGCGGCGTCGCGATTGGCGAAGGTGACGACCGTCACCTGGGCGACGCGGCCGCCGCCCTCGAACCGGAAGCGCGACGTCAGCTCGCCCGTGGCGAAATCATAAGCCTGGACCAGGTCGGAGACGGCCGAAGGTTGATCGCTGATCCAGACGCCGTTCAGGGCGATGTCGGCCGCCAGAGGATAGGGGGACGGGGCCGCCGCCTCGATCCGCCGCTCCGCATGTTCGCCCGCGACCCCGCTGACCAGGCACATCCCCGCCTGCAGCGGCTGTTCCCGCACCCGCAGACCGATCAGGCCGTTGCTGACATAGGCCGGCAGTTCGCCGTTGCGGACGCCGCGCGCCACGGGAGGATTGATGGGGCTGGACATGAACACGCCTCGACAGCGGAGCGCGTCGGCACGCGCCGGCTTCCTCTCCCAATGCCGACCGTTTGGAATGGTTTCGATCCGTCGGGCTGATCACCTCATGCGGGGCGGAAGCATGGTCGCTGGGGCGGAAATTTCCTCAAATTCGCCTCCGACCCCCGCCCATTAGCGATCCTGTCATCATCGTGCTATGAGCCCCGCCCTTTATACGGGCGGCGATGTCGCCGAGGCCTTTCAAGACTTCAGGAGAAGCACAGATGAGCAGGGTGCTGGTCATTGGCGCCGGCGGCGTCAGTTCGGTCGCCGTCCATAAGATGGCGATGAATTCGGACATCTTCTCGCACATCACCCTGGCCAGCCGCACCAAGGCCAAGTGCGACGCCATCGCCGAATCGGTGAAGTCGCGCTTCGGCGTGACCATCGACACGGCGGCGATCGACGCCGACGACGTGGCCGCGACCACCGCCCTGATCCAGTCGGTCAAGCCGGCCCTGGTGGTCAACCTGGCCCTGCCGTACCAGGACCTGTCGATCATGGACGCCTGCCTGGCCGCAGGGGTCAACTACCTCGACACCGCCAATTACGAGCCGCGCGACGAGGCCAAGTTCGAATACAAGTGGCAGTGGGCCTATCAGGACCGCTTCAAGGCGGCCGGTCTGATGGCGCTCCTGGGCTCGGGCTTCGACCCCGGCGTGACCTCGGTCTTCACCACCTACACCAAGAAGCACCTGCTGGATTCGATCGAGACCCTCGACATCCTGGACTGCAACGGCGGCGACACCGGCCTGCCGTTCGCGACCAACTTCAACCCCGAGATCAATCTGCGCGAAGTGACCGCCAATTCGCGTCACTGGGAGAACGGCCAGTGGGTCGAGGGCCCGGCGCTGAGCCACAAACAGACCTTCGACTTCGAGGGGGTGGGGCCCAAGAACATGTACCTCATGTACCATGAGGAACTGGAGTCGCTGGCCAAATTCTATCCGGAAATCAAGCGTATCCGCTTCTGGATGACCTTCGGCGACTCCTATCTGAAGCATCTGGAGGTGCTGGAGAACGTGGGCATGACCTCGATCGAGCCGATGATGTTCCAGGGCCGCGAGATCATTCCGATCGAGTTCCTGAAGGCCCTGCTGCCCGAGCCCGCGTCGCTCGGCCCGATCACCAAGGGCAAGACCAATATCGGCACCATCGCCACCGGCCTGAAGGACGGGGCGCAGAAGACGATCTACGTCAAGAACATCTGCGACCACGAAGCCGCCTATGCCGAGACCGGCAACCAGGCCGTCAGCTACACCACCGGCGTCCCCGCCATGATCGGCGCGGCCCTGATGCTGACCGGCCAGTGGAAGGGGGAGGGGGTGTTCAACATGGAGCAACTGGATCCCGATCCCTTCATGGACATGCTGAACAAGCACGGCCTGCCCTGGACGGTCGAGGAACTGTCCGCTCCGCTGGACTTCTGAGGATAAGCCCCATGGTCATGCAGACCCAGGCCGGCGGACCGGGCGCCTTCGCCCGGTTCGATCTGAACCGCGTCCCGTCGCCCGCCTTCGTGGTCGACGAGGTCGCGGTGCGTCGCAACTTGGCCGTCCTTCAGGACGTCGGGGCGCGGGCGGACGCCCGGGTGCTGCTGGCCCTGAAGGCCTTCTCCATGTGGTCTCTGGCCGACGTCGTCGGGGAATATCTCGACGGCGTCTGCGCCTCGGGCCTGTGGGAAGCCCGGCTGGCGCGGGAGTTCTACAAGGGCCACCTGACCACCTATTCCCCCGCCTACAAGCCCGCCGACCTGCCCGAGATCCTGCGGCTGTCGGATACGGTCATCTTCAACGCCCCGGACCAGATCGCCCGCTTCGCCGACCTGATCGCCGCCGCCCGCGCCGAGGGCGAGACGTTCGACATCGGCCTGCGACTGAACCCGGAACATTCGGAGGGCGAGGTCGCCAAGTACGACCCCTGCCAGCTGGGTTCGCGCCTGGGCTTTCCGGTGTCGCAGCTGAAGCCGGAACACTTGAACGGCGTCGACGGCCTGCACATCCACGCCCTGTGCGAACAGGGGTTCGAGCCGCTGGAGCGGATCTGGGCCGCCGTGGAACCGAAGCTGGCGCCCCTGCTGCCCGACCTGAAATGGATCAACCTGGGCGGCGGCCACCATGTGACCCGCGCCGACTATCGGATCGACGCCCTGGTCGCCTTCATGAAGGACCTGGGCGAGCGTTACGGACTTCAGGTCTATATCGAGCCGGGCGAGGCCATCGCGCTGGACGCCGGCATATTGGTGGGGGAGGTGCTGGACACCTTCCACAACGGCCTGCCCATCGCCATCACCGACATCTCGGCGACCTGCCACATGCCGGACGTGATCGAGGCCCCCTACCGTCCAGCCATGCTGAACGAGGCGGAAGGCGGGGTGACCTATCGCCTGGGCGGTCCGTCCTGCCTGGCCGGCGACATCATCGGCGACTATGGCTTCGCCACGGCGCCGACCGCCGGAACCCGCATCGCCTTTCTGGACCAGGCCCACTATTCGATGGTGAAGACCAACACCTTCAACGGAGTGCCGCTGCCGGCCATCGCCCTTTGGAACAGCGACACCGACGCGCTGAAGCTGGTTCGCGAATTCGACTGGTCAGAGTTCCGCGACCGCCTGTCCTGACGGACCTGGGGGTCAGACTCCCAGGATCCAGCCTTCTTCCTGCTCGACCTGGGCGATCAGTTCGGGCGTGGCGTCCTTGGGCGGGCCGAAGGCCTTGGCTAGTTCGCCGGCCTCGTCCATATGGGCAAGGGCTTCGGCGGTGGCGCGGACCTGGGCCTGATCCTTGAACTCGCCCTCATGGGGTTTGCCGTCGAACATGGACGGCCAGACCTCGACCACCAAGGCCGACAGGGGCTCGACGTCGTCGGGCGTCAGTTCGCGCCAGCCGGTGCCGAACGGCCAGACAGCGCCCGAAGATCCCAGAGATTCCAACAGCCTGCGCACCGCCGGGATGCCCACCAGGGTCTGGCCGCCCACGGCGCCGGCCCCGTGCATCTGCCACACGCTCTTGGGCTGCAGCTTGCCTTTGCGCGCCGCATTCTCGGTCGCCCGGAATTCGGGGATGTCGGCGCCGGCGCCGGCGGGCGGCTTGGTGGTCGTCAGCCAGCGCTGCGCTTGTTTCGCAGGCGCGCCCCACAGGGGCCAGGCCTCGTCCGTCATCAGACGGTTCATCTTGGCCGCCACCTGATAGCGGTTGTTGGTGTTGTCGGCCTTGTCCACGACATTGGCGGCGATGAATTTCCACATGGCCTGCCAGGGGGTTCCCTCCAGCTTCAGCCGCGCGGCCGTGCCGACCGGATAGCCGAAGTTGAAGTCCAGCCCGACCAGAACCCGGTCGCCGCGCTTTCGGTGGTCCGCCAGGATCGAGGCCAGCAGGGCCTCGCCCTCGGCCCGGGTCGCGACATTGTGCGTCTCGGTATAGAGGCGGAAGCGCACGTCGCGCTTGGCCACCCCGATCCACAGCGAGCTGTCGCCCAGCTTCTTGGTCTCGGCGGCGGTCCAGTCGGCGACGACATAGGCGTCGAATAGGCGGGCCAAGGCGGCCTCCCGTAAAAAGGCGTGTCGTTAGGAATGAGCGGGGGTTCTAGACCGCTCGCCGCCCAATCGGAAGGGGGCGATCAGCTCTTCAACAGGGCTTCCAGGTGCGACAGCCACCGCCGACCCAGCCGCAGCGCCTCGCCGGGCGAGCCGGTTCCGCCGGCCAGGGCGGCGTCCCACAGGGCCAGTTCGAACTCGGGATGACGGGCGTCTGCGAACATAAGCCGCAGCACCACCTGTTCGGCGTCCGGCGCCATGACGTCCAGCGACTTGCGGGGCTCGCCGCGCCGGATGCGGGCCACCACATGGCCGTCGACGATGATCTCGCCGCCCTCGACCTCCTCGAAGGCGTAGGCCAGGCCGTGGGCGCCGTTGGCCCACAGGACCACCACCTGTTCCACGTCGAAGTTCAGGGCGCAGGCCCGGCCCTCGCGGGGGGAAACGGCCTCGACCTCAGGCGGGGCGCCGAGGGCTTTCAGAAGGGCCCGGCGTATCCGGCGCGGCGGCTCCATCCACCAGGACAGGGCGAGGGCCAGGGTCGTCAGCAGGGCCGCCGCTAAGGCGGTCAGCAGGACCACCCGAACGACCTCGGCCATGGGTCAGCCCTCCGATCCGGCCGACAGGTCCAGATCGACCACCACCGGCACATGGTCGCTGGGCTTGTCCATCTCGCGGGCCTCGCGATGGGTTTCGATGCCCCGCAGCCGGTCGGCGGCCTGGGGCGACAGCAGGGCGAAGTCGATGCGGATGCCGTGGTTCCTCTGCCAGGCGCCGGCCTGATAGTCCCAGAAGCTGTAGGTGCCGGCGGGTTCGTTGGCGACTTCGTGCGCATCGGCCAGGCCCAGGTTCTTCAGGGCGCGAAACGCCCGGCGGCTCTCGGGCTGGAACAGGGCGTCATCGGTCCAGGCGGCGGGGTTCTTGGCGTCTTCCGGCTCGGGAATGACGTTATAGTCGCCGCACAGGGCCAGGGGCTCCTCGAAGGCCAGCAGGTCGCGGGCGTGGCGGTTCAGCCGATCGAACCAGGCCAGCTTGTAGTCGAACTTCTCGGTGCCGATCGGATTGCCGTTCGGCAGATAGATGGAGGCCACCCGGATCGGCCGGGGCGCCTCGACCACCGCCTCCAGATAGCGGGCCTGTTCGTCGGTCTCGTCGCCCGGCAGGCCGCGCCGGATGTCCGACAGCGGGTGTTTCGACAGCAGGGCCACGCCGTTGTAGCTCTTCTGGCCGTGGGTCTCGACGTTGTAGCCCAGGCTCTCGAATGCCTCGCGCGGAAACTTCTCGTCCACGCATTTGATCTCCTGGAAGCAGGCGACGTCGGGGGCGGCCTGTTCCAGCCAGGCCAGCACGGTGGGCAGGCGAGCGTTGACCGAGTTCACGTTCCAGGTGGCGATGCGCATGACGGGGACGCTAGGCTGCGTCTCGGTTTCGGGAAAGAGGCGCCGCAAACAAAAGGGCCGCCGGATCGCTCCGGCGGCCCCTTGCCGTCAATCGGTCTGTCTTAGGGGCGGCCGCCGGCCGGGGCGGGGGCCGCAGCAGGGGCCGGCGTCAAGGTGCAGCCGCCGCCGATCCGCTGAGCGGTGGCGCAAGGGTAGATCTGCTGCACGACGTTCTCGGCGTTCACGCGGGCGATGACGCCGTCGGCGCCGGCGCATTTGGCTTCATAGAACATGCCGTTGGCGTTCTGGCCCATCAGGCGCGCCTCGGTGACGTCGCAGCCCGCCGCTTCCGATCCCGCCAGCAGTTGCTTCACCTGGGCCGCATTCTCGGCGGCGGTGGTGAAGGCGCAGGCGCCGCCTTCAGCCAGAACCTGGATACAGGGCGTCTTGGTCCAGTTGTCGTTCAACGCCTTGACCCAGAAGCCCGAGGCATCGGCGCAGCCGATCTCATACATGACGCCGCCGTCGTTGGACTGGCCCAGGACCTTGGCTTCGTCGACGGTGCAGGGGACGCCCGCCTTCACGGCGTATTCGCGCAGGACCTTGAGAGTGTCGGTGTTGGCGGGAAGGGTGCATTGCGAGCCGACATCGGCCGCAGGATCGCGCGCCCGCATGACCGACGCCGAATGGGCGAGAAGAACGCAGTCCATCGCCGAGGGCGGCGTTTTGGATTCGATCAGGTAACCAGGACCGGCGGCGCAGGCGACTTCATAGACGGAGGTCTTGGCCGGGGTTTCGCCCAGCAGCTTGGCTTCGGTGACCTGGCATTTGGTGTTGGCCAGGGTGGCCTGTTCCTGAGCCGCCGCCATGATCTGCTCAGGCGTCGGCGCCGCAGGGCGGCGTTCGCGCCGTTGGCGCGCTGCGGCGGCTCGTGAAGAGCCTTCTGCAACAGCCTGGCGGTCGTCATTGGGGCGGGTCTGGGCCGCGGCGGGAGCGACCGTAACGGCGCTGAACATCAGCGCCGCGAGGACGGCGGCGAAGCGGGCTTTCATGGAACACCTTGGAGATCTGAAAGGACTGAACGCTTCGTGGCCTTCTAATCGGGCAGGGTCAAGGCGGCTGTGGACGATGGAGGTCTGACGGGATTAAGGTCTGCGCGTTTTGATTGGAGACCCACTTGGCGGACGATGCGACGGCGGTGAAGACGGGGATGGACGCAAGAGGGCTGACCTACCCCATGCCCCAGACGCCCGCGGGAGGAGAGGCGATCGAAGTCGCCCCCGGCGTCCTGTGGATGCGGCTGACCCTGCCGTTCCAGCTGAACCACGTGAACGTCTACGCCCTGCAGGACGGCGACGGATGGACGGTGGTCGATACCGGCCTGCGCACGCCTGACAGTATTGCGGCCTGGGAAGCAGCGCTGGCCGGCGCGCTGGAAGGGCGCCCGATCCGCCGCCTGGTCTGCACCCACATGCACCCCGATCACATCGGCCTGGCCGGCTGGCTGTGCGAGCGGAGCGGCGCGCCGCTGCTGATGTCGCGGCTGGAATATGTCACCGCCCGGATGCTGATGGCCGAAGAGGCCGGGGACGCCCCCGAAGACGGCGAACGCTACTATCGGGCCGCCGGATGGAGCGAGGCCCAGATCGACCGCTGGCGCAAGGATTACGGCGGATTCGCCAGGGGGGTGGCGGCGATGCCGCGCAGCTATCTGCGGCTGTCGGATGAGGATGTGATCCAGATCGACGGCGACGACTGGACCGTGGTGGTCGGGTCCGGGCACAGCCCTGAACATGTGTGCCTGTGGCGACGCTCGGACGACGTCTTCATCGCCGGCGACCAGATCCTGCCCCGGATTTCGTCGAACGTCTCGGTCTGGCCCACCGAGCCCGAAGCCGATCCGCTGGGCGACTGGATGGACTCCCTGGCCAGGCTGAGAGCCTTGCTGCCGGACGGGGCTTTCATTCTGCCGTCGCACGGCGAGCCCTTCCACGGCGTTCAGGCCCGGCTCGACGCTCTGAAGCGCGGTCATGAAGGGGCGCTGAAACGGCTTGAGCGGACCTTGCGTCAACCGTCTAGGGTGATCGACGGCTTCCCGGCCGTGTTCGGTCGGGCGGTCGGAGACGGGGTGCTGGGCATGGCCACGGGCGAGGCCCAGGCGCACCTGAACTATCTGGCAAAGCGCGGCCGCGCCGAACGGACGCGCGATGAGAACGGCGTCGATTGGTGGACGGCCGTCAAACGGGACGAGGAAACGACGTGAGCGAACATATCCGCGCAAAACTGGCCGACGGCGTCCTGACCCTGACGCTGGACCGGGCCGACAAGAAGAACGCCATCACCCAGACCATGTACGCCGCATTGGCGGAGGCGGTCGAACAGGCGCGGACCGACGAGGCCGTGCGGGTTCTGCTGCTGCGGGCCGAAGGCGACAGCTTTTCGGCCGGCAATGACATCGGGGACTTCATCGCCATCGGCTCCCAGACAGAACAGCCGTTCGACATGCCGGTGTTCCGCTTCCTGAAGTCCCTGGCCGATCTGGACAAGCCGCTGGTGGCCGCGGTGAAGGGGCGGGCGGTCGGCATCGGCCTGACCATGCTGCTGCACTGCGACCTGGTGGTGGTGGCCGAGGACGCCCTGCTGTCGGTTCCGTTCGTCAATCTGGCCCTGGCGCCGGAGGCGGCGTCCAGCCTGCTGCTGCCCGCCGTGGTCGGTCATCAGCGGGCGTTCGAACTGTTCGCCCTGGGCGAGCCGGTCGACGGACGGACGGCGGCGGCCTGGGGCCTGGCCAATCGCGTCGTTCCGGCGGAGGCGGTCGAGGCGACGGCGGCGGAGCTGGCGGCCAAGGTGGCGGGCCGTGCGCCCAATTCGATCCGCAAGACCAAGCGGCTGATGCGCGATGCGGAAGGTCTGTGGGCCCTGATGCAGCGCGAGGGCGAAGCTTTCGGATCCCAGATGCGGAGCCCCGAGGCCATGGAGGCCTTCATGGCCTTCACCCAGAAGCGGGCGCCCGACTTTTCGAAGGCAGGCTGAAGGCGTCGCAAGACCGCGCCTTGATTCAGCGCAGCTTTGGTTCTAGGTGCGCGCGCCCCCGTCGGAGCGCCCATGTCGCACGCCTCTATCCAGATTTCGGCCCCTGACCCGGTCGCCGAGCCCATCGACCTTGAAACGCCTGCCGACGCGCCGGGCGTCGAGGCCTTGATTATGGCCGCCTTCGGTCCGGGCCGTTTCGCCAAGACGGCCGAGCGGCTGCGCGAGGGGACGCGACCCGCCGTGGGCTTCGTCGCCCATCGGCAGGGCCGGGTCGTCGGGTCTGTCCGGCTATGGCCCGTGGTGATCGGCGCGACGCCCGGCCTGTTTTTAGGCCCCATCGCGGTCGAGGCGGCGGTTCGCAGCGAAGGGTTGGGGGCGCGTCTGGTTCAGGCCTGCGTCGATCACGCCCGCTCGACGGCGACCGGCGGGATTCTGCTGGTCGGAGACCGGGCCTATTTCGAGCGGTTCGGCTTCGTCGCCGCGCCCGACGCCCGCCTGCCGGGACCGGTCGATCAGCGGCGCGTGCTGTGGCTGGCGGTCGGGAAGGAAACGGCGGCCGGCGGCGTCCGCATCGGCTGACCTTCTCCCGGCGGGCTCATTGAACGCGAAAACAGTGTCCGATGTGTCCGATGTGTCCGACAAAAAAGGTGTCCGATGTGTCCGATCTGTCCGACGCCCCTTGTTTTTCAAGCGGAATCTCACCGGCCCTGATCGGGCTGTCCGATGATGGGGTCCGCGACGGCTGTGGGCTGACCGTCGCGTCGGCGAGGGTCAGACAAGGCCGAGGGATCGGACCAGAAAAAAGGTGTCCGATGTGTCCGATCTGTCCGACGGCCTTTGATCTTATTGCTAAAACAGCTGGACACTGATCGGACTGTCCGGCGGCGGCCCCGCCTTGCTCTCTCTCTCTCTCTGCGATGTCAAAGACCGGGCGTCATTATAGGGGCGTCGGGCGGGGCGCCGGATCGTTCGGCGGCTGAGGCCGCAAGCCGTTGAAACAGAGGGCGTGTTCTGGCCACATCGCGCGGGCGTTCGAGGTCAGGCCCTGGGACGCCGGGGGAGGGAGAGGGCGGGGGATGAAGGCGGGCGACGCCTCGCCCGGATCGGACGGGAGGGCCGGCCGGATCGGCTGAAGAAGAATCGCTTCGCGGTTCCGTCCAGGACGATCAGCCACTAAGTCAGGGGCGTCATGACAGAACCGGATGAAACGCCCAAAGGTCTGAACGCGGTCGCAGAGGCGGCGAAACAGGCGCCCGGCCGGGGACTGCCCCCGGTTCATCTGTGGAACCCGGCCCATTGCGGCGAGATCGACATCGTGATCCGCCGCGACGGCGTCTGGATGCACGAAGGATCGCCGATCGGGCGCGAGGCCCTGGTGCGGCTGTTCTCCACCGTTCTGCGTCTGGACCCGGACGGCTATCATCTGGTCACGCCGGTCGAGAAGATGAAGATCGAGGTCGAGGACCTGCCGTTTCGCGCCGTGGCGGTGCGGCGCGAGGGGGAGGACCTGATCTTCACCACCGACGTCGGCGACGAGGTGCGGGCCGGGGCTGATGATCCCCTGGTGGTGGACGAAGATCCCGAGACCGGCGAGCCGGCGCCGCGCGTTCATGTGCGCCGGGACCTGTGGGCGCGGATCACGCGGGCGGTCTTCTATGAATTGGTCGAGGCGGCCGAGGAGGCGGACGGGCGGCTGGTGGTCCGGTCCGGCGGGCAGGTGTTTCCGCTGGGGGCCGTGGCGTGAGCCTTAAGACCCTAAGGCGCAGACTTTCGGAGCGGCTTGCGCCGATCGGGGCCTGGCGGGCGGAGGCGGCGCCGGCGCGTTCCGATTTCGATCTCAATCCCCAGGCGGCGCGGCCTGTACGGGAGTTGAGGCCAGCCGCCGTCCTGATCCCGGTCGTGGCGCGACCCGAGGGGGCGACGGTCCTTTTGACCCGTCGGGCCGACACCCTGGCCCGGCACACCGGACAGATCGCCTTTCCGGGCGGTCGGCTGGACCCTGGTGAAACCGCCGTCCAGGCCGCCCTGCGCGAGGCCGACGAAGAGGTGGCGCTGAACCCCGCTGCGGTCGAGGTTCTGGGTTTGTCGGACGCCTATGAGACCGGCACGGGATTTCTGGTGACGCCGGTGATCGGATGGCTGGACCAGCCGCCCCTGACCCGGCCGTCGCCGGACGAGGTGGCGGAGGTGTTCGAGACGCCCTGGGACTTTCTGATGGACGCGGCCAATCACCGGCGGGACTTTTATGATCTGGAAGACGGTCTGCGGCGGTGGTTCTGGGCCATGCCCTGGCAGGAGCGCTACATCTGGGGCGTCACGGCCGGCATTCTGAAGGGACTTCACGCGCGTCTTTACGGCGACGATGTCGACCCGGAACGCGCGGCCGAGCGGGACGCCGCCGAGGTTGAGGCATGACGGCCTCGGTGCAAGGCCAGCCCTGGCTGGAGGCGACGGCCACCCGCGCCGTCATGGCGGCGCTGGAAGCGGCGGGCGGCGCCGACTGCGCCCGCTTCGTCGGGGGCTGCGTCCGCAACAGCCTGATGGGCCGTGCGGTGGACGACATCGACATCGCCACGCGGCTGACGCCCGAACAGACGATGGCGGCGCTGAAGGCGGCAGGGCTGAAGGCTGTGCCGACGGGTGTTGAGCACGGCACGGTCACGGCGGTTTCAGAGCGGGCGCCCTATGAGATCACCACCCTGCGCCGCGACGTGGAGACCGACGGCCGGCGCGCCGTGGTGGCCTTCACCCAGGATTGGGCGGAGGATGCCGCGCGGCGGGACTTCCGCCTCAACGCCCTCTATGCCGATGCGACCGGCGTGGTGTTCGATCCGACGGGCGGGGGGCTGGCGGACGCCGCCGAGGGGCGGATCGTCTTCGTCGGCGAGGCCGAAACGCGCATCCGCGAAGACTATCTGCGCATCCTCCGCTTCTTCCGGTTTCAAGCCTGGTATGGGCGGGGCGCGCCGGACGCGACGGGACTGGCCGCCTGCGCCGCTCTGAAAAGCGGCATGGCGCGGCTCTCGGCCGAGCGGGTGTCCAAGGAACTGTTGAAGCTGCTGGCGGCGCCGGACCCGATCGCCAGCGTGCGCGTCATGGAGAGGACGGGCGTGCTGAGCCAGGTCTTGCCGGAGGTCCGACCCCTGGCGATGTTCGAGGCCCTGAGCCGACGCAGCGGCGATCCTATCCTGCGGCTGTCGGCGCTTCTGCCCGTCGATGAGGCGGCGGTGCGGAGGATTGCGGAAGGCTTGCGACTGTCCAACGCCGTGCGCGACCGGCTGGCGGCGGCGGTCGCCGAGGGGGCTGTGGTGAGGCCCGACATGGGCGCGGCCGAGGCGCGGGCCGCCCTCTATCGGCTGGGGCGCCGCGCCTTCGAAGACCGGCTGGCGCGGGCGGAAGCGGCGGAAGGGAGCGACGGCGGCCCGCTGCGGCGCCTGGCCGAGGACTGGACGCCCCCCAGGCTGCCGGTCGGCGGCCGCGACCTGGCGCGGCTGGGGCTTCAGCCGGGACCGGATACGGGACGCATCCTCAAGGCGTTCGAGGACGGCTGGATCGCCGACGATTTTCCGACGGACGGCCATGAGGCCCGGCTGAAGGCCCTGATCGGCGGCTGAACCCGGAAGTCAGGGCGTGGCGCGGGTGAACTCGGTCACGACCGGATAGTGGTCCGAGCCGGTCGGTTCGCCGATGCGGCGGCTGAGCAGGGCCAGGTCCGGCGAGCGATAGACCTGGTCGATGGCGATACCCGCAAAGGCGGGCAGGGCCGAGGGCCAGGTGCCGGGGAAGCCGGGGGCGGGCAGGAGCCCCATGTCCGTCTTGATCTGGCGGCCGATCCGGGCGCTCGATACGCTGTTGAAGTCGCCGGCGGCGATGACCGGATGGGGCGGCGCGGCGCGTCGGCGCGCGTCCAGGGCCATGGCCTGGGTGATCTGGCCCCACTGATACTGATAGGGCCACGGCCGGGTCAGGTGGACGCCGAAGACGTTGATCGGACCCAGGGGCGTCTCGACCACGGCGCCCACGGCCGACAGGCCGTCGCGAGAGGCGGGCAGGCGGCGCAGGATCGGATAGCGGGACGCGACGACCGAGAGGGCCCGGCCGCCCGGCGCCTCCGCCGCCCCCATGACCGCGCGGTGCGGATAGCCCGCCAGGAGGTCGTCCAGACGATCCGACGCCGCATCGCCCACCTCGATCAGCACCAGAATGTCGGCGTCCGCCGCTGCGATCGATCGCTTCATGGCGGCGACGTCGGTGTTTTCCACCCAGAGGTTGGCGGAATACAGTCGAACCACAGGCTGGTCAGGCGCAGCGTGGCCCTGGGACGGCGCCCACTGCGGCCAGACGGCGATCGCCAGGACAAGAACCGAAGCGACGCCTGCGCCGGCGGCGGGCCAGAGGCGCAGGATCAGGCAGGCCAGGGTCACGCCGGACGCCGCCAGCAGGGCCGGCGCCGTGAACTGGGCCAGGATGTCCACCCAGCGATGTCCGACGCCGCTGAGCGCCGCCGCGCCGACGGTCGCTAGGCCGAGCAGGGCCAGACCGGCGGCGGCGTTGGCTGCGGTCTTCAGCAACGACATCCCTTATTGCCTTTCTCGATGAACGCTGTTGGCTGTGTCGCGTTGAAGCGCTGCGGTGGGGGGCGACATGGCCAGACGGTCGATCAAGGATATCGAGAAGATCTGGTCCAATGTCGAGGGCGTCAAGAAACTGTCGGACCGGGTCATCGGCATAGGTCCGGTCGGCTTCGGCATGGACGCCCTCCTGACCTGGGTGCCAGTGGTCGGCACGGCCTATACGGCGGGCACGGGCGCCTGGCTGCTGTTGCAGGCGATTCGGGCCAAGGCGGCGCCTGGGACGCTGGCCAGAATGGCGGCCTATATGGCGCTGGATACGGCGACCGGGACGGTGCCGCTCGCCGGCGATCTGGTCGATACCTTCTTCCCCGGCCAGCTGCTGGCGGCCAAGGCCCTGCAAAAGGACATCGAGACCAGCCACTGGGTCGAGGACTCCGAAGCCAACGCCCGGGCCAGCGGCGAGCATGAACGCCATCTGGAGACGGTCCGGAACCACAAGTCCCTGCGTCGCGTGGTCTATCTGCACGACTGAGCCTGGGGGCGACGGGACGAAACTCCGCCGGTCGCGACGAACTTTTGACGTGAAAACAAGCCTGTGATCGCCGCTCCGTCCGTCTGACGCGCCTGGGTTCGCGGTGGCGGCAGATTGGTCTCCGACAAGAACGGAGACGGCGATGAGCGAAGATTTCACGGCACGCCTGGGCCTGCCCTATCTGGCGGCGGGGCAGATGCAGAAGCATGTGACCCTGAACGCCGCCCTGAGCCGATTGGACGCCCTGGTGCAGACGGCGGTGATCAGCCGGTCGGTTTCGAACCAACCGGCCAAGCCCGCGGACGGCGACCTCTACATCCTGCCGCAGCAGCCGGTCGGCCCGGCCTGGAGCGGGCGTCCGGCCGGCGCCCTGATGCGGTTCGAGGCGGGCGGCTGGACCGAGGTCGCTGCGCCCGCGGGATTGATCGCCCTGGTCCTGGATGCGGGCGTGATCGTGGTTCGCAGCGTCGCCGGCTGGCGGCCGCTGGGCGAGTGTCTGGGCGAGGCCCAGGGTCTGTCCCGCCTGGGCGTGGGAACGACGGCGGACGCCGCAAACCCCCTGGCGATCAAGAGCAACGCCGCCCTGTTCACCGCGCGCGGGGCGGGCGAGGGCGGCGACGGCGATCTGCGCCTGACCCTGAACAAGGAGGCGGCGGGCGACGTGCTGTCGCTGCTGTTCCAGAGCGGATACGGCGGTCGGGCGGAACTGGGTCTGGTCGGCGACGAGGACCTGAGCCTGAAGGTCAGCGCCGACGGCGGCGGTTGGCGCCGCGCCTTCGCCGTGGATCGCACCACGGGCCGGGTCGCCTTCGACCAAGGCGCCACGCGGCGCGAAACGACCGTCTTCACAGCGGACGGCGCCTATACGCCGCCGCCCTGGGCCCGGTGGATCGAGGCGGTCTGCGTCGGCGGAGGCGGCGGCGGCGGTTCAGGTATGGCGGGCGCTTCGGGAACCGCGCGGTTCGGCGGCGGCGGCGGAGGCGCGGGCGGCCTGAGCGAAGGACGCTGGGCGGTCGAGGATCTGGCGGGGACGCTGGTG
>MDSZ01058715.1_pt1 | contig 40799 bp, 37 predicted proteins | sample 811201 | NCBI WGS metagenome assembly MDSZ01 (sample SAMN05326647, study PRJNA326480) | marine metagenome | isolation source: seawater | place: Indian Ocean: North | collected 2010 | reverse complement strand
GAAATACCAGGACACAATGGAAAAAAGCATGTCTTTCATCACAGTTGCCTAGCTCAGCCAACAATTTTTTTAAATTTTCCTCGTCCGTTGCACTTTCACCGGCATATCGCGCTGAAACGATACCGGGACGATCGTTCAAAGCCCTGACACAAAGACCGGAGTCGTCGGCGATAGCCGGTAATTTGCTTAGAGCGGATGCATTGCGTGCTTTGATTAGAGCATTTTCAACGAATGTGCTGCCGGTTTCTGCGGGGGAATGGATTCCTAAATCACTTTGGAGTGATACATTTAAATAACTTGGCAACAACGAAGTTATTTCATTCGCTTTGTGTATATTGGAACTAGCAAGAACAACCTCCATTAGTCATAGCGCCGCATAAATTTAATGGTTGCAGGATCGCCGATCGGAGGTGTCACTTCAACAATAAATCTTAGTAGATCCGTCGGCATAGCGATATGGGTGGCAAGATAGTAGATGGCATCTTGTTCTCTTACTTCTTCGAATGCCAAATTGGTCTCCTGTTCCAGCAGATTGACGACGCTGCCAGAGATTTCAGCTAGTACTGGCTTGTCTGCACGGCGAAGAGCAACGTTCACAAGAACCGTATTTTCAGATCGCTTAATTCCGTGCCCTTTTGCCACTTCAGCAGGAATAAGTGTGCTTGCGATAACCGTATAGTGAATTCTATAAGGGCCATGGGTAAAACTCCCAGCGAGACTGGGGTGACTGCTGAACATAAGACAAGTAAAAATTAAGAGAAGCCAATATCGCATGCCCGATCAGTACAGTCCCATAATTAGCCCGGAGGGGATTCCTAGTGCCATAGCTAGAGGTTGAATTATGAGGAATGAATCTATCAGTGTGATAATCACGAAAACGAGAATGATTGAAAAATCTAGTCCACCCATGGGAGGTAAAAGCTTACGGGCTGGCGTACAAATTGGATCGGTAAGCTGGTTGATGAGCGTCGTGGCTGGATGGTTTGAGTAAGGAGCGATCCAACTAGCTATGACCATGACTAACAAGGAAAAAAAGTAAATGTCGAGAATTATTGATGCAAGACCAACTAGTCCCCAGAGGATATAGGCAGGAAGGAAGATTTGATTGCCGGTCAGCATCATGATGATTGATATCGCCGAGGTTTGGACGAATAGGGCGATGATAAAGGTTGCAAGATCGATTCTCTCGAAGGATGGTATTATAGGCCTCAACGGTTTTACTATCGGATCAGTCAGTTTTACCACCGCCTGGCAGATAGGATTGTAGTAATCAGCTCGTGAAACCTGCATAAGGAAGCGAATCAATAGAAGAATTAAGTAAAGACCAAGAAAAGTTTGAACTAGAAAGATTCCAGCGTTAGCGAAATTATTGGTCATATGGTCTCCAGCTCACAAATAAAAAAGTGTAGGTAAGGTTATTAATGCTTTTTGGCCATTTCGATTGATCGAAGGTGAGCTGCCGAGATGGCACCCGCGATAATATTCTTAAAATTCTGATTTAGATAATATTCTATAGCGGCTTCTGTAGTGCCGCCTGGCGAGGTAACTTTTTCACGCAAAACGGTCGGATCTTCTGTGCTTTGTTCTGCCAATTTAGCTGCGCCCATCGCGGTTTGTATGACCAGTTTACGAGATAGAGCGTTGGACAAGCCAATATCTTCGGCCGCGGCGATCATACTTTCCATCATAAGAAAGAAATAAGCTGGCCCACTGCCCGAGACTGCCGTCACGGCATCCAGTTCGTCTTCGCGTTCCACCCAGACAACATGACCAACGGCATTCATGACTTTTTCTGTAATGTCTCGTTGTTGATCGCTGACAGCTTCTGTCGCGAATAACGCAGTCATACCAGCCTGGATTAGTGCGGGTGTATTAGGCATACATCTTACAATCTGTGTGCTCTCTGATAATCGGCCAGCGATCATTTCAGTCGTAATACCTGCGGCGACCGAGACGAATAATTTTCCTGAAGTATCGACGTTTATTTTTGTGAGCGCGTCGAGTAGTACATTGGGTTTTACGCACAGCATGATAACGTTAGCATTAGCAATTGCCTCATCGTTGCTAGCTGCTGCATTTATTCCCTGATCTAAAACCCATTTCATGCAAGTTGGACTGGGATCGAATGCCCATAATTGATTGTGTTCCATCCCGTTGGCTAGCATGCCGCCCATAATTGCTTGTGCGATGTTGCCAGCCCCCAAAAAGGCGATAGTTATCACGTGATATCTCCTGTTTTTCGCCGCGGTCCAAAAATTGCTGAACCGATTCTAATCCATGTTGAACCCTCGATAATTGCCGCAGCGAAGTCTCCAGTCATACCCATTGATAAGTGCGGTAGTTGAATACCCAGAGTGCTGCCAATATTGTCGCGTAATTCTCGTAGGTCACGAAAAGGTATTCGCTGTTTGGCAAATTCCGTGGTGGCTTTGGGGAGAGTCATTAATCCCTGTAAGCTAAGATTTGGTAGCTCGACGATCTCTGACGCCAGCCTTTTGGCGTTATCGGTCGTTACTCCTGATTTACCTACTTCACCGGAAATATTGATCTGTATTAGGACGTTCAGTGGTGGAAAATTTTTTGGTCTCTGATCATTAAGTCGTTTGGCGACTTTTCGCGTGTCCACACTGTGCACCCAATTAAAATTTTCCGCAATTACGCGAGTCTTATTGCTTTGAATTGAGCCGATATAATGCCAATCTACCTCAGGGAACGCTGCCACTTTGGGTAACGCTTCCTGTAGGTAGTTCTCGCCAAAGTGTTTTTGGCCGGCTTCAATTGCCTCGTTAATAGCGAATTTTTCGTGCGTCTTGGTCACTGCTAGGACACTGATGTCTGAAGGATCACGACCGGCAAGGTGTGAGGTCTCGACGATCTTTTCCTGCAATGTGTTGAGTCTTTTCGAGATATTAATCATTGTTTGTCTTGGAACATCTGGATGGGCTGGTGTCGTTACCGGCGATTATGGATACTTGTAGCGTTCTAATATAAAGGACAGGATCATGGATATCACAGAATTATTAGCTTTTAGCGAAAAACAGGGTGCTTCAGATCTGCATCTGTCCGCTGGCTTACCGCCTATTATTCGAGTGGATGGCGATATTCGCCGTATCAATCTGCCGCCGCTTGATCGTAAAGAAGTATATGCGCTTATTTATGAAATCATGAATGATAAGCAGAGAAAAGAATACGAAGAATTTCTTGAGTGCGACTTTTCGTTTGAAGTACCGGGTATTGCAAGATTCCGTGTAAACGCTTTTAACCATAACCGAGGGGCTGGCGGAGTTTTTAGAACAATTCCCTCTAAGGTCCTGACAATGGAAGAGCTAGGCATGGGCAAAATTTTCCAGTCGATATCTGAAACTCCTCGCGGCATGGTTACAGTCACGGGGCCGACCGGATCAGGCAAAAGCACTACGCTTGCGGCGATGCTTGATTATATAAACAGTAGTCGATATCAGCACATACTAACGGTAGAGGATCCCATTGAATTTGTTCACGAGAGCAAGAAGTGTCTTGTTAATCAACGTGAAGTCCATCGTGACACCCTTGGATTTAATGAGGCGCTGCGCTCCGCATTGCGTGAGGACCCTGACATCATTTTGGTTGGTGAAATGCGTGACCTCGAGACTATCCGGTTGGCCCTGGAGGCAGCCGAAACTGGCCACATGGTGTTCGGTACCCTTCACACCTCGTCGGCTGCAAAAACCATTGATCGGATCATTGATGTTTTTCCAGCTGCGGAAAAGTCTATGGTGCGCTCGATGCTATCAGAGTCTTTGGCAGCGGTGATATCGCAGACATTGATGAAAAAGATAGGCGGCGGACGGGTCGCTGCGCACGAAATAATGCTGTGTACGCCGGCGATACGAAACCTAATTCGGGAGGACAAGGTCGCGCAAATGTATTCAGCTATTCAAACAGGAGGCAAGCTCGGAATGCAGACACTTGACCAATGCCTCAAAGATTTGCTGGCCGCTGGTGTTATATCGAAAGAATCGGCGCGGGAAAAAGCGAAGATCCCTGAGGACTTCCAATAAAATCCAGGGATAGATGCGTCTCATAGCGAGTTAAGCTAATCTCAGCAGCGAGAAGTTCAGTTTCAAATTCCGAAAACTTGTTTAAGATTTCTGTTAATGAATCGATAACCAAGATTCAAGAATCAAGCATGCTGCTCCGGCGTCTATATCGTCGTACTGGTGTTGCTTGGCTTCGAAGGTTGACAGTCGTTCATCGAACATCTCAAAGGGTATTTTGTAGCGTCCTTGCATGCGTCTAGCGAAGCGTTCCGCTGCTTCTACCATATCTCCTCTAGAGGAATCCATATTCAGTGGTAAACCAACCACTAATAGATTTGGTTGCCATTCTCGGATAATTCGGTCCATGGCAACCCAATTCGGTTTGCCCTGGCTTGCTCTTACTTTTCCGATAGGGCTCGCCGTAGCGGTCAAGTGTTGTCCAACAGCAACCCCAATTTTGCTGGTTCCGAAGTCGAGTCCGAGGATCAGTTCAGCCATGACCGGGCGTGGGTGCAATAAGGTTGAGGTCGATCCCGATGGAATTGGCTGCAATCTGGGGCCGATCTTTATAAGAACTGTTAAACACAGCTTCGTGCACATAAGGGGTTAGTAGCCAGACATTCGACTTTATCTCATTTTCAAGCTGCCCCGCAGACCAACCGGCATAGCCTAGCCCGGCAATTATTTCAGCTGGGCCCTGGTGTCTCGAGACATTCCTTAGTAGGTTCGGAGAGGTGGATAGCGAAATTTCTTCGTTAATAGCGACTGAATCTCCGACGTCCGTCTCGTTGCTATGGAGAAAGAACAAACGATTCTGATCGACTGGGCCTGTTTCTAGCAATGGGACAATACCAATTAGATCTGTGGCGAAATTAAATTCATTATGGTCTGCCAGAAGTTCGCCCAGATCAGCATTCAATGGCCGGTTCACGATTAGGCCGAAGGCTCCATCATTATTATGTTCTACAAGTAGAGTCACTGTTTGACTGAAATAGTCGCCTTGCATAGTAGGTAGTGAGACTAATAATTGTCCTTTTAAAGACGTGAACTGATGCAATTTAATAGCTCCCCAGGGAGGAATTTTTGCGAAATTGCCAGGTCCTAATTATTTCGAGCAAATCTGTAGTAGCCCGAAGTTCATCAGGAAAAGGCGCGAATGGTGCAGATAGTCTTACAATTCGTATGGCGGCGTCATCCAGCATCTTGTGTCCCGATGACTCTAAAATCTTAACCTGGCGAAGGCTCCCATCCGCTTCGATAGCTACAAGAAGACGTAGAGATCCATATAGTTTTCGTTTACGGGCCTCTACTGGGTAATTGAGATTACCGATCTTCTCTATTTTTCGCCGCCAGGAATTAAGATAAAAGGCATCAGCACTTGCGGCGGTAGAGAGACTAGTAATACGTTTAACTCGAGGCATATTAGTAAAAATCTGGTTTTGTCGTTCAAGTTTGGCCTCCAAATTGACGATTTCGAAAGCTCTGGCTTTGAACGAATTGCTAATAATCGGCTCGGGTTGCTTTGATGACTTGTCCACTAATCTTTTGTCGTGAATGAGTTGCTTTTCCAATGAGGGTTGGGATGAGATGACTCGGTTATCTTGCCGTTCATTCAACTCTTTTTTCCGTCTTTGTGATTTCGGATAAGCCGCTCCAATTTGCGAGATGACCGAGCTTGGATCAGCGGTAGATGCCAGCAATTGTTTCTCTGCCGATGATCCGCTTTCAATCTGATTGATCTGCGCAAGGTAATCAGGATCATCTGGGCGATCGTCGATTCGATGTTGGGCTAGAGTAACTTCCAGTGTTTTGGAGACTGTTTGGCTGGATACATAGTCGAAGGTGACGCCAAATAAAAGCGCTGTATGCAGAGCCGCTGCCAGGAATAGAGCGAAGCTTAATCGATCGCTGGGACTAACCTCCCGGTCAATGTTCGCTGTGTAACTATTAACCATCAGTGCGAGAATATTTCGTCTTCGATAAATTGCATAAAATCGCTAGCTATATCTAGGTTAAAAGCTGCATCAAGTTCGCGTATACAAGTAGGACAAGTAACGTTAATTTCTGTGAGGTAGTCGCCGATGACGTCTATGCCAACAAAATACAGACCTTTTTCTTTGAGAGTGGGGCTTAATTGCTCGCAAATAAATCGATCGCGATCTGTCAGCTCGCGCCCAACTCCGGAACCGCCTGCAGCAAGATTACCCCGAGTTTCCCCTGCGAGCGGAATCCTTGCCAAGCCGTAAGGAACAGGATCACCGTTTATAAGAAGAATCCTAGTATCGCCGTCAACGATTGCAGGTATATATTTCTGGGCCATTGTCTGTACCCGTCCGGTTTGGGTCAGGGTTTCTATAATGACGGCAAGATTATGCTCTTTTTCTCCCGCTCGGAAAATTGAAGTGCCGCCCATACCGTCCAATGGTTTGTATATGACATCACCATGCTTAGCATGAAATTCTCGAAGTTTGTCCTGATCCTTGCTTACGATGTGCTCCGGAACACATTCCGGAAAACGCAAGGCGAACAGCTTTTCGTTGCAGTCTCGAATGCTGCCAGGCTTGTTTAGAACGGGGGTACCGTTTGCCTCGATCATTTCTAGCAGATAGGTCGCGTAGATGTATTCCATATTAAATGGTGGGTCCTTGCGCATGAGTACTGCATCGAAAAAATCGCCTTTAACTTCATCTTCCCTCTCTACACTGAACCATTTGTTATGGTTGTCACTAGGAATGACTTGTCTGCGCTTGATAAGGATATGACTGTTCTCGACACGAACGTCAGACTGAGAAAAGACTGATACTTGCCAATTGCGTCGGTAAGCAGCGAGCATCATCGCTAAAGTGCTATCTTTCTTGGGGTTTATAGACTCAATAGGGTCCATAAGGATGCCAATTTTATAGCTCAACGTGTATTCCTCTTGGCTAGACGTGTGTGTTTTCAATTAGTCGATAGTTTTACTCATCGACTCAAGAAACTGACGGCATTGTAAACGAAGTCTTGTTTTTTTGTGTTGTAATCCTGAAGGATTGAGTAACACTGTTCTTAGGAGTCAAAAAGTTAAAAATGCGAGATTTTTTTACAGGTTTCGTGGTTCGTAATATCAGCTGCCGGTCAAAATATAGAATCGTCGCGAAATGTCGATCTCGAGATACGCTAGAAGCTGATATTCAGAAAGGTCTGCGGTCAGTGGAGTTTAGTTAGAAAAATCTCCCCAGGTTCTGTGGATAGTCGACAATGCTACGGCTGGGGCATTTTCTCCTCGAAGGATTCGGTCTCCTAATCCTAGAGGAGTAAACCCTGCTTTGTTTGCGAAGTTGAGTTCAGCTTCAGCGAAACCGCCCTCTGGTCCAGTAACAAGGGCTACCGATTCAACTTTGTTGTTGTCTGGCAGTGTTGAGCCGCCCGGTGTAGCAATGAGTTTCTGATCTGCATGCGCGTCCCTGAGCCAGTTTTTCAGTGTTAGGGCTGGCGTAAGCGAAGGCAGAACATTCAGCCCGCATTGTTCTGATGCCGAGATGATAACCTGTTGCCAGTGGGTGTATCGATTTTCAATAATGCTATGCGCCACCGCGCAATGTTCGCTGATCAAGGGCGTTAGTCGATTTATGCCGAGCTCCACGCTTCGGGCGATCGCCCGGTCCATAGCATCACGCTTTAGCACACACAGGCCGAGGTCTAATTTGATATTGGCTGATCTATTGATACTGTTGCCACCGATAATTTCGACTGAAGCAGATTTCTTGGACGCTGCTTGGAGGATTGCCTGGAATTCGCCGCCACGACCGTTGAATAGCACAAGGGTGTCGCCTAGCCTAAAACGCAGCACATTAAGTAAATGATGCGACACATTATCCGGTAAGACCAACCGAAGCCCTTTTTTGAGTTGAGTATCGATGAAGAATCTAGGCGATGTCATGATAGTTCTAGGTTGTTCCAGATCCTCAGAGTAGGCATTGCTTGGTTTAGAGTGTAAAAGTGCAAGCCTGGCGCGTCGTTGTCCAGCAGACGCCGACACATATCGGATACGACATCTGTAGCGAATGCCTTGAGTGAATCTTTATCGTGTTTAAGCGATTTTAGGTTCTTGTCCAGCCACCTGGGGATTTCGGCTCCGCAGAGGCTCGAGAAGCGTATGAGCCCCTCATAGTTGGTAATAGGCATAATGCCCGGGACGATGGGCACATTAACACCAGCTTTTTGACAAAGATCACGAAATCTGAAGTAGGAATCTGGATTGTAAAAATATTGGGTGATTGCGCTGTCGGCACCCGCTTCTACTTTTGCCTTAAAATAGTAGATTTCGCTTTCAACTGTTTCTGACTCCGGATGAATCTCTGGGTAAGCTGCAACATCAATATGAAAATGGTCTCCTGTCGTTTCTCGAACATAACGGACGAGCTCATTGGCGTGGGTCATTGTGTTGCTTCCTAGGATTCCCGAAGGTTGATCTCCTCTTAGTGCAACTAATCTGGACACTCCTGCTGAGCGATACGTTTTAAGCAGCTCGTCAATAGCTGATAGCGGTTCGCTCCCGGAAGAGAGATGAGGTGCCATCGGAGCGCTGCCTGACGACAGCGCAAGTATTGCTTGCTGAGTGCCTTCTTTGGTTGATCCGCCTGCGCCATAAGTAACTGAGCAAAAGTGGGGCTTGAGCTTGTTGAGGCGATTGTGAGTTTTTTTCAGCCTTTCGAGCGCCTCGTTTGTTCTTGGGGCAGAGTATTCTAAACTGAAGAAACGCTCTGTCATCTTAATGTCATCGATAGCGGTTCATGAGCCGCAGCCCTAGTAAGCGCAGGATTGTTTAAATTCGTACATATGGCAATTTTAGCCCGTCAGGCTATCCTTTTTATCGGTCTGCTCCCAGGTGAAATCTGGATCTTCTCTGCCAAAATGTCCGTAGGCTGCTGTCTTGCGATAGATAGGTCGTTTTAGATCCAACATGTCGATCAGTCCTTTGGGCCTTAGGTCGAAGTTTTCGGCAATCAGTTTCTCAATTTCTATCTCACTAATTTCGCCTGTACCAAAGGTATTGACGCTTATTGACGTAGGCTCGGCAATGCCTATCGCGTAAGACACCTGAATTTCGCATCGTCTTGCCAAACCTGCCGCAACAATATTTTTTGCGACATATCGGCCTGCGTATGCTGCGCTGCGATCTACCTTGGATGGGTCCTTGCCCGAAAAAGCACCGCCGCCGTGGCGCGCCATGCCCCCGTAAGTATCGACAATAATTTTCCGGCCAGTCAATCCACAGTCGCCTACTGGTCCGCCGATGACGAAGTTTCCCGTAGGATTGATAAAATATTTCGTGTCCTGATGCAGCCAGTTGTCTGGCAGTATAGGTCGGATGATTTCTTCCATGACGCCTTCATGAAGGTCTGCCTGACTGATATCGGGCGAGTGTTGTGTTGATAAGACGACGGCATCAATAGCGACAGGCTCGCCGGAATCATTATAGCGGAATGAGATCTGACTCTTTGCATCTGGTCGCAGGAAATCAAGTCTTCCCGATTTTCTTATTTTAGCCTGTTGCTCAACTAGTCTATGGGAATAGGTGATGGGTGCAGGCATCAGCACGTCGGTTTCGTCTGACGCGTAACCAAACATAAGCCCTTGGTCGCCTGCTCCTTGCTCATGATTCGAGGTTTCGTCCACGCCCATCGCAATATCAGGTGATTGTTTACCAATCGCGTTAATGATGGCGCATGAAGCGCCGTCAAATCCGACTTCAGAACTATTGTAGCCAATGTCCAATACAACTTCTCGACAAAGAGTTTCGAAATCAATTGTAGCGTCAGTGGTAATTTCGCCTGCGATCAGCACCATGCCAGTTTTCACCATGGTCTCACATGCCACTCTAGCGTTTTTGTCCTCGGTAAGGATTGCATCCAGTATCGCGTCAGAAATCTGATCCGCCATTTTGTCGGGATGTCCCTCGGACACCGATTCAGATGTAAAGGTTCTGTTAATAGTCATGTACGCAAATCCGGTGAGTTCTTAAGTGTTTTTGAATTCAGCTGATTCTACAAGCTGGCGTAAGTGAAGCCCAGCGTTGTGGTTTGAAAGTATCTCAAGGCGATGTTTACCCTGACTCATATTACTTAGACAATAATTTTCAATCGATGCTGTTGCAACGGTAGACGTCCTTAATGTCATAAGCGAAAATACCTGTGTCTTAACCTGTCGGTATTCCAATGAGTTCAGAAAAGAAAACCGCTAATGCCATTCGGGCCTTGGCGATGGACGCCGTTCAAAGAGCCAATTGTGGACACCCAGGCGCGCCGATGGGTATGGCTGATATAGCGGAGGTGTTATGGCGGGATGTCATGACACATAACCCCAGCAATCCGTCCTGGTTCAATCGTGACCGTTTCGTATTATCGAATGGACATGGATCCATGTTGTTGTATGCGCTGTTGCATCTTACAGGCTATGACTTGTCGATGAATGAGATTCGAAATTTCAGACAGTTGGGCTCAAAAACTGCCGGCCATCCCGAATTCGGTGAAACTCCCGGCGTCGAAACGACAACTGGTCCGCTTGGCCAGGGTTTCGCTAATGCAGTGGGGATGGCTGTAGCAGAAAAAATCCTAGCGGCCCGCTTCAACCAGACTGACTTAAGGATCGTTGATCACTATACCTATGTGATCGCGGGAGATGGTTGTCTCATGGAAGGTATCTCGCATGAAGCTGCGTCACTTGCTGGCACCTTGCAGTTGTCCAAGCTGATTTGCATCTATGACGATAATGGTATTTCTATTGATGGGGAAATCGACGGTTGGTTTACCGATGACACGCCGCAGCGATTTGAAGCCTATCGGTGGCATGTTCAGGATTCAGTGGATGGGCATGACCCGGCTGCTATAAAGGCTTCTCTCATTGCAGCACAACAGGATCCCCGGCCCAGTATTATTTGTTGCAAGACGAACATTGGCTATGGGTCTCCAAACAAGGCTGGTACCGCGAGCAGCCATGGAAACCCGCTGGGTGAAGAAGAAATTGCGTTAACGCGTGAAAATTTGGGTTGGCCTTATCCTCCCTTTGAGATTCCAGAAGATGTCTATAGTGTCTGGGATTGTCGAAAGAAAGGAAGCGAAGCTGAAATTGTTTGGCAGAAGTTACTTTCGGAATATCACTCCAAATTTCCGGCACTGGCCGCTGAGTTTGAGCGAGTTATCGATCGAAATCTCCCGGCGAGCTGGGATGATGAGATGATTCAGTTGGCCCGGCAGTTCCAGAAAGAGGCGAGAACCATGGCTACTAGAAACGCTTCGGGGGAAGTGATCGCGAAGGTATCTGAATTGCTCCCAGAACTGACAGGTGGTTCAGCGGACCTTTCAGGGTCGAATTGCACTATCTGGCCAGAAGCGAGGCCCATGGGTCCAAATCAGGCTGATGCTAATTATATATATTACGGAGTTAGGGAATTTGGCATGACCGCCATAGGTAACGGTATGGCTCTGCATGGCGGTTTGCGACCTTTTTCCGGGACCTTCCTTATTTTTATGGAATATGCTCGAAATGCAGCTCGAATGGCAGCTTTGATGGGAGTGCCAAACATTCTGGTTTATTCTCACGACTCGATCGGTCAGGGCGAGGACGGGCCGACGCACCAGCCTGTTGAACAGTTGGCGAATTTAAGAGGAACGCCAAACATGAGAGTCTGGCGACCCTGTGATGCAGTGGAAACTGTATTTGCGTGGCGTAGCGCCTTAGAGAATCTTGATGGTCCGACGGCGCTGGTATTATCTCGCCAGGGGTTACCAACCATCGATAGGTCTGAGGAGCAATTATTAAATATAGCGCGCGGTGCTTACGTGCTGTTTGAGTCTGATAGTCAGCCGGACACCATTTTGATCGCAACCGGGTCTGAAGTATCTGTGGCTATGGCAGCTGCTAGGTCACTGGTTAGCGACGGTCTGTCAGTTCGGGTCGTATCGATGCCTTCGGTCGAAATCTTTGAAGCTCAGGAAGAAAGTTATAGAGAAGCAATATTGCCATCCGCGACGCGTCAAAGGATTGCCGTGGAAGCTGGGCATGTGGATTATTGGAGAAAGTGGGTTGGTCTTGATGGTCATGTGATAGGTATGAAGAGTTTTGGAGCAAGTGCGCCAGGGGGTGAGCTCTATAAACACTTCGGTATTACTGCGGATGCAGTTGTGAAGGCCGCGAAGGCCTTCAATTGATGTCGATCTGCACTCTAAAAGACGTTGATATTCGAGGTAAACGAGTACTCATACGTGAAGATTTAAATGTGCCTGTAGTCGAAGGTAAGGTTGTTAGTGATGCTCGTATTAGGGCTGCATTGCCAACCCTTCGCTATGCTGTTGAGCAGGGCGCGCGTACCATGGTGATGTCTCATCTGGGCCGACCGCAGGAAGGCGTCCCGATATCTGAACAAGTTGACGCAAGTCTTGCGCCCGTCGCAGATCGAATAGAAGAGTTGTCGGGCCTCTCCGTCGCGTTAGTAGAAAGCTACGTCGATGGTTTCGAACCTGTCGACGCGGAGATTGCTCTGTTTGAAAATGTTCGAATTAACGCAGGTGAAAAGAACAATGATGCTACTCTGGCAAAAAAACTTGCGGCATTGGCTGACGTATTTGTCATGGATGCATTTGGAACCGCGCACCGTTCTCAAGCGAGCACGGAGGGTGTAGCACGATTTGCTACTGTGGCTTGTGCTGGTCCGCTATTGGAAGCTGAGCTACTGGCTCTAAGTACGGCACTAGCAAACCCCGCTCGCCCGATGATTGCAATTGTTGGCGGCAGTAAGGTTTCGACCAAGCTGGAAGTTCTCTCAGCCCTCGCCGAAAAGGTAGATACTATGATCGTTGGTGGAGGGATAGCCAACACATTTCTGGCGGCTAGTGGAGTCGATGTCGGCTCTTCACTTTGTGAACACGATCTAATTGACACGGCGAGGCAATTGTTGCGGCGTATTTCGATCCCTCTGCCCACCGATGTTGTGGTCGCCAAAACCTTGTCTTCTAATGCAGAGGCTGTTGTTAGGCCCGTTAATAAGGTTAGGACAGATGAGATGATTCTCGATATTGGTCCCGTTTCAGCCCTTGCGATGGGCGAGATATTGAGAGAGGCGAGAACAATTTTGTGGAATGGGCCCTTGGGTGTATCAGAGATTGCCCAATTTGCTGAAGGGACCAGGTCTCTGGCGCACAGCATTGCTAGCAGTGACGCCTTCTCACTAGCGGGGGGTGGCGATACTTTAGCGGCGATAGACCAGTTTGGCGTTGCCGATCAGATTTCCTATATTTCAACAGGTGGTGGCGCCTTCCTTGAATTTGTCGAGGGCAAGACGCTACCTGCAGTTGCAGCATTAGAAGCCAGACAACAGTAAACATAAGGAGATTACTATGGCATTAGTCAGTATGCGTCAGCTTCTTGATCATGCCGCAGAGCATGACTATGGCGTTCCAGCGTTTAACGTCAATAACCTTGAACAGATGCGCGCCATTATGGAGGGTGCGCAAAAGACGGACAGCCCAGTTATTGTTCAGGCATCAGCAGGGGCTAGGAAGTATGCGGGACCCAATTTCCTTAGACATCTCATACTTGCGGCGATTGAGGAGTTTCCCGATATTCCAGTGGTGATGCATCAGGATCATGGTGCGTCCCCGGATGTTTGTCAGCGTAGCATCCAATTAGGATTCTCTTCAGTAATGATGGATGGATCCCTGATGGAAGATCAGAAAACACCGGCAAGCTACGATTACAATATAGAGGTAACTCGCCTCACGGTGAACATGGCTCATGCCTGCGGTGTAACGGTTGAAGGAGAGTTGGGTTGCCTTGGTTCCTTAGAAACCGGTGAAGCGGGAGAAGAGGACGGCGTGGGCGCAGATGGCGTTCTAAGCATGGATCAGTTGTTGACAGATCCAGAACAGGCTGTTGACTTCGTTAAGCAGACAAATTGTGATGCCCTGGCGATCGCCATTGGAACCAGTCATGGTGCTTATAAGTTTTCTAGACCGCCCACCGGCGATATCCTTGCGATTGATCGCATCAAGGCAATCCATGACCGTTTACCAGATACTCATCTCGTCATGCACGGATCCTCAAGTGTGCCTCAGGATTGGCTGCAGGTGATTAATGAAAACGGTGGTGAAATTCCTGAAACTTATGGGGTCCCTGTGGAGGAAATTCAGGAAGGAATCAAGCATGGTGTTCGAAAGGTCAACATCGATACGGACCTGCGTCTGGCTTCAACCGGATCGATACGAGCTTTTTTGGGTGCGAATCGTGCCGAATTTGACCCAAGGAAATATCTCGCCGAGTCGCAGCGTGCAATGCGTGACATAGTCATCGCGCGTTATGAAGCCTTTGGCACTGCGGGCAATGCTTCTAAGATCAAACCGATTTCGCTTGATGAGATGTCAGAACGATATTTATCGGGTGTACTTGATCAGAAAGCTGCTTGACGTCTGACTTCATCTACATCACCGCTTTTTCGCGCCACCAACAAAAGGTCGGCGGGACGTTTGGCAAATAAACCTTGGGTAACAACACCGGGTAATCCATTAATGGCATCCTCGACCTTTGTTGGATTGTTCATGTCGAGCCCGTGAACATCTAAAATTACATTTCCGTTGTCTGTCACGAAATCATGGCGATAAACAGGTTGTCCGCCGAGACCGACCAGCTTTCTAGCTACGGCTGATCTTGCCATTGGTATGACCTCAACAGGCAGTGGAAACGAGCCAAGCACATTTACCATCTTTGATTCATCAATAATGCATATAAACTCTCTGGCTACGGAGGCGACGATTTTCTCTCTGGTCAACGCGCCGCCACCACCTTTGATTAACTCTAAATTACCGTTGGACTCGTCCGCTCCGTCGATGTAGTAGAGTATTTCATCAAATTCATTCAAGTCATACACTCGGATACCATAGTGGTTAAGACGGTCAGCCGTCGCTTCTGAACTTGCTACCGCTCCGTAGAATTTGTTTTTGGAATCTGCTAAAGCGTCAATGAAATAATTCGCGGTTGATCCTGTACCGACGCCGATAACTGATTCGGCGTTGAGATTCGGTTCGATATAGCTGGCCGCTCGGCGACCGACGTTAGCCTTGAGCTGATCTTGATTCATGGCACTCAATGATTAAGCTCCCTCATCCCATGTTAACAAACTTTGTGCTAAGGCACAGCTAGACGGTTTGTATTCCGGGTTGATTATCTGGGCTTAAGTTAATTCAATTGTAATATTAAAAAATTAGCCCTTGGACCGCTGTCTAAATTAAAGCTTTTATAAGCCGCGCCTTGGACATTGGTAAAGAAATTGACGAGTTTACGCTAGGAGATTTTAGGCGTGTCCCTTTAAGATCAAGAGCATGGAAAGATATATAAAGAAAATCTTAGCGGCTAATGTTTACGATATTGCTGAGCAGACACCGCTTGAATTTGCAGACAATTTAACTAAGAAGCTTGGTATCCACGTTCTTTTAAAGCGTGAAGATCTTCAACCAATTTTCAGTTTCAAAATTCGTGGCGCGTTTAACAAAATGTACCATTTATCATCGGATGCTAAGGCTCAGGGTATTATTACAGCCTCTGCAGGTAATCATGCACAAGGTGTGGCGCTGGCCGCTCGAAAACTCGGCTTAGAAGCTCATATCGTTATGGGCGAAAGTACACCGAGCATCAAGACAAATTCCGTTGGGGCTCTGGGTGGGCGGGTCATTCTTAAGGGTGATAGTTACGATGAAGCCGCATGGCATGCGACTGCTCTTGCAAAAAAGCACGGCTATACTTACGTCCACCCATTTGACGACGAGGACGTTATTGCAGGTCAAGGTACGATCGGCATGGAACTGTTGCGGCAACATACCGGAATCTTGGATGCAATTTATGTTCCCGTGGGTGGTGGCGGCTTGATCAGTGGGATCGGTGCGTATGTTAAATACTTACGCCCTGGTGTTCGAATAATTGGTGTTGAATGCGAGGGCTCTGATGCGATGCAGCGTGCCTTAGCATCGGGTCGTCGCGTCACTATAAAAAAAGAAGAGTTAGATCAGTTCGCTGATGGCACTGCTGTAAGACAGGTCGGAAAGAAAACATTCGCGCTTGCCGAACGTGTAATCGATGAAGTAATTACTGTCTCCATCGATGAAATCTGTGCGGCGGTTAAAGATATATTCGAGGACACTCGAGTTATCGCGGAGCCTGCTGGGGCGCTGGCAGTTGCTGGGTTGAAAAACCATGCTAAGCAGGGTCAGACGGTGATCGCTTTGGTCTCTGGCGCTAATGTCAATTTTGATCGACTGCGACACATATCCGAGCGGACTGAGGTCGGTGAGAAACGTGAAATTTTACTTGGAGTTTCAATACCTGAGAAACCAGGAAGTTTCAGGCGATTTTGCTCGCTTATAGGCAAGCGAAGCGTTACCGAATTTAACTATCGCTATGCAGACCATTCGAGAGCCCAAGTTTTGGTGGGCATCCAGACGGAACCTGGCGAGGACCGTTCACGTTTGATAAGTAAAGTAGCCCGCCGCTATAAAGTTACAGACCTGTCCGCCAATGAAGCTGCCGTGTTGCATGTTCGACATATGGTGGGTGGTGTCTCTAACATTCCTGATGAAAGGTTGTACAGATTTGAATTTCCGGAAAAACCCGGCGCGTTGCTTAAGTTCCTAACAGTCCTTGGAGATGGCTTCAACATATCAATGTTTCACTACAGAAATCATGGTGCTGCGTATGGACGGGTTCTAGTAGGTATCCAGGTGTTATCAAGTCAAAGAAAAGAATTTGAAAGGCAGTTATCCAGCATTGAGTATCGCTATTGGGATGAAACGGACAATACTGCTTATGATCAGTTTCTTCGAACTCAGGATTCGTGAAATTTAAGGTATTCGTCATCGAATGCGAGCCGTGACTTGTCCGTGATGCGATCGATGTAGAGTAGGCCATCCAGATGGTCGAATTCGTGTTGGAAAACTGTTGCAAGGAAGTCATGGGCCTCACGGCTTGCAGGTTCGCCCTTTCTGTCCGTGTAGTCTACGCGTATATGCTGAGGTCTTTCTACATATCCTGTAATCCCTGGCACTGACAGGCATCCTTCCCAGTACCCTGCCGCTTCGGGTGAAATAACTGTGATTCTCGGGTTAATGTATATTTCAAACGGGACAGGCTCGATCTCGCCGTAGCGGGTCATGGTATTTTCAATTTCAATAACTGCCAGGCGATAGCTAATCGAAATTTGTGGGGCAGCCAGTCCTATACCGCCGGAGGCGTGCAAGGTTTCTCGCATATCATCTACGAGGCTTTCAAATTCGCTAGATCCGATCAACTCTTTAGGATAGGGATCAGCGGTCTGTCTCAGTATGGGATTTCCCATGCGAATTATGGTTCGGACTGTCATGCAAACTACCGTTTTTAGATCGTTCGGCTTTTGGGTAACCTTGCAAATTATATCAAATGGCTATCTCTGGTCTGCGGATGTTACCGTAGTTATTTGCGCTGGATAATTCCTGACTCTGTGATGATGGCATCGAGCTTGACGTCGTGTGGCTTGGGTTCAAAATGCTGTTGTTGACAGGCGAAAGCCAAACCTACGAAATGGCTGCGCTGCCTTTCCACATGGCTAAGGTATCTGTCATAGAAACCTCCGCCCATTCCGATTCGGTCGCAATTTCTATTGAAACCTACCACCGGTACGATGATCAGGTCGAATGAGCAGCATATCTGCTCTGCTGTATGTGACTCGAAAGGTTCATAGATACCGAATCGATTGGGTTCTAGCGTTGTCACATTTGGTTCATAGTGGTGGAAGCACATGATTCCGGTCTGAATGTTTGAAGATTTGATTACCGGGAGGTAAATTTTTTTACCAAGCCTCTGTGAATGTTGGAACAAAGACTCCGTGGTTACCTCCTCTGCTGTTGGCCAATAAGCAGCAATGTTTATGGCTTTTTTGAAGGGTGGAAAGGTAGATAGCAATGTAAAGATAGCGAGGGATTTATCTTTGCGTTCGTTATTGGATAGGGCTCGACGCGTCGCTCTAAGCTTTCGACGAAGTATCGACTGATCGTTACTATTTTTCACGTGATTAGTCGAGTAGTTTTAGCAACGGTTGGGTAGCGTTTTGCCGTTGAAGAGATAGTGGTAAAAATAAAGTTTATCTTTCTTAGTCTTGATGCTGCGAGTAATAATTTTTGTATCAATGTCAGCGGAGCCTCTACTTGTAATCGTGCAGAATAATTCTGTGGTTTATTTCCCCGACTCTTCCTATCGCTTCTAAATTTGTTCTGTGCACTACGACGTCTTGCTAATGATTTGTCCCGTTTTATGTATTTGTGCAATGATCTTTCTGCCTCTAGCCTTTATGCATTTTTAGGGTCGGGCGCACTTGATCTAGGTGGCTGAAAAATACGCCGAAGGAAAATTCCCCAAATTGCCGCTGCACGGATAGGCCCTTGAACCCAGCGGTTCAAGGCGGTGGTCTCCACATGGCCGTAGGCTTTCCGACGACTCGATTTTCCGGACGAGGGACGTGCGCATGGTCCACAAAAAAAGACCTCCTGGGTGTCGCATAAAGGGTCGAGGACATATCGGCTGGCAAACAACCCAGGGAATCAGCGCAAGTATATCTGGTTCGAGTTAGACGAGGATAGTGTCAAGTGTGGTTTCGTTTCAGTCTGACCAAGACTGAGTCGACTTTGTTAGCTAGATTTGCAATTTCGGCATTTTGGTCTGCGATTTTATTAGTCATCATGTCGTGTTGACTTCCCAAAGCGTCTGCTTTCTCTGATTCAGCGAGGAGTTCGTTGGTAAGGTTTAAGGCTGCCATGACTGCCACTCTATCCAGGCCAAAAACATTGGAATTTTCCCGCATTTCGCGCATTTTTTTGTCGAGATACACTGCAGATCGCTGCAGCGCAGGGACTTCCTTAGCTTGACAGCTAACTTGGTAGTCCTTGTCGAGAATTGAGACTGTAACCGTTTTCGAGTCGCTCATGGCCTAGTCCTGGTCTAACGATTTCAGTCGCATTATCATGGCTTCTATCTTAGTCTTAGCTAATTCGTTTTTCTCCAGCAATCGGCTGCGCTCTTGCAACCATTTTTCTTGTTCAGTGGCTATGGATTCCTGTTTGCGTTCCAATTGGTCACAAAAAGCAATGAGTTCGTCAATACGTTTTTCTAGGGTGCTGAGTTCCAATTTCGATCTCTAACTCTTTCGAGAACTAGAACTATAAAGGGTGTTAAATAGGTAGTTCAAGCATGCTAAGTCGATTAGCAGGAGACGTGGTATAAGTTTAACTAGTAAAATAGTTATTATGTCCACTTTCGAAAATCTCACTGAAGAACTCGACGCGCAGTCGATCGATACACACGCATCAGAACTGCACGGCATGCTTATTGGTTATACATGCACCCTGAAGCATTCTCAGGCCTCGGAAAGACGTGCACGCTACTCGGAGTGGATCGGCAGAGAACCTTCATCAATCCTTGTTGACATTTTGGACTCTGCATTTGCCTCAGCGTTGGATAACCTAGAAGAGTATTCAAACTTTGAGTTTCGCTTGTTACTGCCGATTGAAACCGCCCCAATTAGCGAGCGGGTAGCCAGTCTTGCTTTATGGTGCAGCGGGTTCTTATCTGGACTGGGGGAATTAGGAAATCGCTTGGTCGAATTAGAAGGATTAACAAACGAAGCGTTAGCCGATCTTGCTAGGATTGCTGCCCTGACTGACGAAGTCCCAGAAGGTGAGGATAATGAAGTGGATCTGGTAGAGATCGAAGAGTTTGTTCGGGTTAGTGTATTGCTGATTTTCTCAGAGATACATGCGGGATCTAGATAAGAATTTATTTTCGAGGCTTGGGGAGTTTTAGATGGTGACGTTTAAACCGTTAGCCTTTTCAAGCAAGGACTACGCGTCCAGAAGGAGTGAACTGATCGCCCTGCTGAAGGAAGACAGTATAGCGATCCTCCCGGGGGCCGTCAGCCAAATAAGGAATTCAGATGTTCATTATCGTTTTCGGCAAAATAGCGATTTTCTTTACCTGACAGGGTTTGAAGAATCTGATGCTGTTTTGGCTCTTGTCCCGGGTCGGCAACACGGTCAAACCATCTTGTTCTGTCAGGAGCGTGATGATATTCGAGATCGTTGGCATGGAGATATTGCGGGACCGGAAGCTGCGATAGAATGTCTCGGGTTAGATGATGCGTTTCCCATTGCCGACATTGACGACATATTGCCCGGTCTTATCGAGGGACGATCCAGCCTATATTACCCGATGGGTCATGATGTCGGGTTTGATAATCAGATCATCGACTGGGTAAATATGATTAGTGCTAATGGCCAGAAGTACAGGACGCCTTCTGTCGAATTTATTCAGCTTGATCAGTTCCTGCATGAGCTCCGATTGCATAAAAGCGATGCTGAACTTAAGCTCATGCGACAGGCGGCCAGAGCGACTTGTCAGGGTCATCTGCGAATTTTAAGGTTTACACGCCCTGGGATGATGGAGTACGAGATTGAAGCAGAACTTTATCATGAGTTTGCTATGCACGGGGCTCGAGAACCTTCCTACCCAGCAATTGTAGGGGGCGGTAGCAATGCATGCGTACTACATTACATCGCGAATAACGATGAGTTGCGAGATGGTGATTTGGTGCTAGTTGATGCTGGTGGTGAGTTTGAAAACTACGCGTGTGATCTGACAAGGACGTTTCCGGTGAATGGTCGTTTCTCCCCCGCCCAATCACAAATTTATGACATAGTTATAAATGCGCAACTTGCTGCCATTGATGCGGTAAAACCTGGGAACACATGGAATGAACCTCACGAAGCAGCAGTTCGAGAGATAACTGCAGGCTTGCTGGGACTTGGCATCTTGATAGGTGATCTTGAAGAGCTAATTGAGACTGCTGCTTACTTGCCTTATTACCCTCACAAAACAGGCCATTGGTTAGGCCTTGATGTTCATGATGTGGGAGATTACCAGGTAAATGGCATGTGGCGTGTATTTGAGGAAGGCATGGTAACTGCAATTGAGCCCGGTATTTACTTTGATCCTTCTGATCAAGATCTACCAGAGCATTATCGCGGGATTGGCATTCGCATTGAGGATGATGTTCTCGTTACTCGGACAGGCAATGAAGTCCTGACGGGTGAAGTACCAAAGACTATCAAGGATATCGAGTCTTTTATGGCAGGGCATAGATCATGACTGATATTGCCGTTGTAGGTGCGGGCGTCGTAGGATTAGCTTTTGCATTGGCGGCCGCTCGGCAGGGTTTTGCGGTAGAGCTCTTTGATAAGAAACACCGCCCGGAGAAGCTGCTCGAAGCGTCATCCAATGTACTTGCGATTAACTCGTCATCGCGCCGTTTTCTTCAGGAAGAAGGTGTATGGAATTTGATCCAGAAAAACTACAAGACACCCTACAGCTCTATGATCGTAAAAGACGGCACGGGTATGGGTGCTATTTCCTTCTCTGCAGCAGATATGGATTTGGATGAATTAGGTTTCATAGTAGATCAAAAGGCTCTTTTGTTTGCTCTGGCTAAGGCGGCTGATGATCAGACTAATCTCCGTGTAAATTGGAAAACTGACTTTGATTCCGCAAGTGTCAAAGTTCCTTTGGTCGTTGGTTCGGACGGGGTTCACTCGAATATCCGTAAGCAGCTTAGACTGCGAACAATAGGATTTGATTATCAGCAGACCGCGACTGTTTGTCTGGCTAAAGTCTCAAAGCCCCATGGTAACTGCGCAAGACAGTGGTTCCTCAATTCAGGTCCTGTAGCTTTTCTACCACTTTCAGATCAATTGCGGGTGGCAGTTATCTGGTCATCAAGCTCCTCAAAGACATCTCTTGGTGAAACGCGTTTCCTGGAAGAATTGTACCGCGCGTCGGAAGGTGAATTGGGCTGTATCTCAATAATTGGCTCCCGTTTTGAGTTCCCATTACGTCAGCAGCAGGCTTTACAATACGTTAGAGAGGGTTTCGCGCTCCTTGGTGATGCAGCTCATTCGGTTCATCCTCTGGCTGGTCAAGGTGCGAACTTAGGACTCAGTGATGCCTCTGTTTTGGTTGCTGCTCTTTGCGCTGCGCGAGTCGAGGGCTTGCAGCCTGGGGAGCTTTCCGTCTTAAAGCGGTATGAGAAGCAGCGCCGGCCGGATAATTACCTCACTGCACTTGCGATGGAAGGCTTTCATCGAGTCTTCACCAGTTCATCGCTCTGGTCTAGGCTGCTGCGCAATCATGGCTTAAGGTTTGTTGGTCGTAATTCGGCGTTAAAAAAACTCGCCGTTGGGTTTGCATCGAACTGAACACAGTTAAACTATTGCCTTACTTCTGGATATTTCTTCCCCCTGTTAATACCTGAATGCCTTTTGATTGAACCAACGGAAACTGAAAGCAAGGAGACGATAGACGAATTTGGTGCGGCAATGGCTTCTTTTTAAAAAGCGGTACAGAGGCGGCCAGATGTCGTAACTTCGGCCCCGCACATCTTGCCGCTCAAGCGTCTAGATGATTTGAAAGCGGCGCGGGAACTCGATCTGACGCTCACTGACTGATTATCAAATTGTGATTCCGCTCAATGGCCTATCGAAGTGAAATGATCTCCCAACCGTTTGTTTTAGCTGCGTCGCGCAACACTGGATCGGGATCAACAGCAACCGGATGATCGACATGGTTTAGCAGCGGCAGATCGTTGTGTGAATCGGAATAGAAATAGCTTCCATGCAGGTCATGATTATTATTTTCTAGCCACGCCAAGAGTCGTGTGACCTTTCCTTGACCGAAAGACGGAACTCCTGTGATTAGCCCGGTGTATCGGCCATCGGAAAACTCTGGGTTAGGCGCGAGCAAGGTTTCGATTTCGAACAGGTCAACGATAGGACGCGTAACGAATTCAATTGTTGAGGTGATGACCATGATATAGTCACCTGCTTGTCGGTGTCGATCAATAAGTTCGACTGCCTGAGGCAGAATCCTTGGTTTTATGCGTTCTGTGACAAAGTATTTTAGGTGCTCGTTTAAAAGGTCGAGAGGATGGCGGGCTAAAACGCCACATGCAAATTTTAGGTATGCGTCGATATCCAAATTGCCTGCCTTGTATTGCTTATAAAAATAATCGTTTTGATGCTGGTGAGTTTCTTTCTCAACCAAACCCTTATCGGCGACATACTGCCCCCATTCGTGATCACTGTCGGTAGAGATCAAGGTCTCATCCAGATCGAAGATCGCCAAGGCCATTCAGAAAGCTCGTTTCGCAAAGGTGGTAGTCTAGCCTGTCCGGCTAGTTTGCTGAATCTTTTGCTTTCAAGCACAATAATGACCAGTATTGATTGAGGTTATGGTAGTTGATAGATGAAGATGGATATCGGCCAAATGTAGCGATTATCGTTGCTAATTCAAATGGCAGTGTTCTCTGGGCTAAACGAATTGGCCAAGAGGCCTGGCAGTTTCCGCAGGGCGGAATAAAATCATCAGAATCCCCGGAAGATGCTCTTTATCGGGAATTGTACGAAGAAGTCGGCCTCACTCATGAACATGTAGAGGTCGTAGGCGCTACAAAGGGTTGGTTGAGATATAAGTTACCGAAGCGATTGCTGCGGGATAACAAGTCGTCTTTTGTCGGACAAAAACAGAAATGGTTCTTGTTGAAGATGCTCGCGGCTGATGATGCGGTATCTTTTCAGCATAGTAAATCGCCAGAATTTGATCGCTGGCAGTGGGTCAGCTACTGGTATCCGCTTGGGCAAATCGTGCCTTTTAAGCAGGATGTCTATCGGCGAGCTCTTAAAGAGCTTGCACCGTACCTTTCACGCTGTTTTCCGCTCTGAGGACTAACGTAAATGTTAGATGTGCTTCGTCGTGTTATTCAGGAGGTTAGTAGAGCCGGAGACCTTCAGTCGGTGCTGGAGATTATCGTTGAGCGAGTCCAAAGTGCTATGCAGACTGAGGTTTGTAGCATCTACCTGAAGGACAAAGAACTACAACGTTATGTTTTCATGGCCACTCGGGGCCTGAACGCTGAGGCTATTGGAAAAGTCACGTTGGGTGTTGATGAAGGCTTAGTTGGTTATGTTGGTGAAAGAGCCGAACCAATCAATCTCGAAGATGCTCAGAATCACCCTCGCAACCGTTTTTTTGAAGAAATCGGTGAGGACCCTTTCCACGCCTTTCTTGGAGTTCCAATTATTCATCATCGCATGCTGCTGGGCGTACTGGTTGTGCAGCAACAACAGAGCCGACGGTTTGATGAAAGTGAAGAAGCTTTCCTAATCACCCTCTCAGCGCAGCTTGCTGGCGTTATTGCGCACGCTGAAGCCACGGGCACGCTTACGTTAAAAGGCAGAGGCCGGAAATCTGCACGTTTTGAAGGTATGCAGGGTGCGGCCGGGGTCGCTTTGGGTACTGCGGTGGTTACTTATCCGGAAGCAGAATTGCACAATGTCCCAGAACGAAAGGCCGTTGATATAGATGTAGAAGTCAGAAACTTTCGTTCTGCTGTCGAAAAAACTCGAGCTGATATATCAGCCATTGTCGGCAAGCTGACTGGTAGATTGCCGCCAGAGGAACTTGCTCTTTTTGATGCCTACCTCCATATGCTTGATGAAACTGCGATTTCAGGTGAAGTTGTTGAGCAGATTAGAACCGGTGAGTGGGCACAAAGTTCGCTGCGCAAGGTTGTCTCTCGACACATCGCCAATTTCGAAGCGATGGAGGATGAATACCTGCGAGAGAGAGGTGCGGATGTTCGGGATTTGGGAAATAGGGTTTTATTTAACCTCCAGTCTGCAGACACTAGGAAACGACGATATCCTAAGAAAACCATACTTGTAAGCAATGAATTGACACCTGCTGATTTAGCCCTTGTCCCAAGAAGCCGACTCGCCGGATTTATTTCAGTGAGAGGGTCAGGAAAATCTCACGTAGCTATTCTTGCTGAAGCCATGGGCGTACCTACAGTTATGGGCGTTGAAGAATTGCCCATCGAATTGCTAGATGGAGCACCTTTAATCGTTGATGGGTTTGCGGGTGCTGTGATCTCTTATCCTAAGAAAGAAGAGAAGCGTTACTACGATCAAGTGGCTCAGGAAGAACAGGCGTTGGTCGAAGGTTTTGAGGTGAGAGGTGAGGAACCTTGTTATACGAGCGATGGCCATCGTATACGCCTTTGGGTCAATACAGGCTTGATGACTGACGTGCAGCGGTCGTTAGATCGAGGGGCCGAAGGCGTCGGCCTCTACCGCACCGAAACGCAGTTTATGATGAATGATCGCTTTCCAACAGAAGAAGAACAACGTCTAATTTATCGCGAGCACCTTCAGGCCTTTGCCCCTCGGCCTGTAACGATGAGAACTCTAGATATTGGGGGCGACAAGGCGCTCTCTTATTTCCCAATTAATGAAACGAACCCCTTTCTAGGCTGGCGTGGGATCCGCGTCACTCTTGATCACCCTGAGATCTTTCTATCGCAGGTCCGGGCCATGATCCGTGCAAATGAAGGGATCGATACCGAATTGCGGATCATGCTTCCAATGATAACTAGTATGGCAGAAATTGATGAGGCGCAACGTCTTATCTCGAGATGCTATCGAGAGATCGTGGATGAGGGCGTGGAAGTTGAAATGCCTGATGTGGGTGTAATGATTGAGGTTCCTGCGGCAGTTTATCAAGCTAATGATATCGCCCAGCGGGTTGATTTCTTGTCTGTAGGTAGTAACGACCTGATTCAGTACATGCTTGCGGTAGACCGCAATAATGCACAGGTAGCCGAACTCTATCAGGAGTTTCATCCATCAGTTTTGCAAGCTTTGAATCATTTAGTTCAAGCAGCTCATGGATGTAGAAAACCTATCGGAATTTGTGGCGAAATGGCAGGCAATCCATCGGCTGCTGTTCTGCTGATGTCTATGGGTTATGACGTGCTTTCCATGAATTCAACAAACCTCCTGCTAGTTAAACATGCACTTAGCCAGTTTGCTCTGGCGCAAGGCAAAAGCATTCTAGGGAAGGTCTTGGAAATGGATAACGCTTACCTGATCAAGAATTTTGTCGACGAGGAAATGCATAAGGTAGGACTAGGTAATATCGTCAGAAGTCGTCGGTATGGTTGATCGAAAATCTTTCATTTCCGATTGCCTTGCCATTAGGTCCAAACGTCCTTTCTTCGAAATATATGTCGCCATCGCGCCCAATCAGAACAACAGTCATAGCTCGGGTGCCGTATTCCTCTCCGCTTATAAAGCTGTTAGAGGATTCTCGGCCATCACCGGAGTCTATCAATATATCGAACAACCTTTCTGAAAGCTCATCCTCGATGTTATCTAGACTCTGTTTTAGCTTTTTGCGACCTAGAGAGACTTTTGGCCAGCTGCAGTTTAAAACCTGATTACTGAGGCCGTAATACCCATTTATAAGAGTCTTTATTTCACCGGTTCGATTGCAGAGATACTGTACACTAATATCATCGGCCGCCAATAGATTGAAGCCTCGATAGTCATTTGCTTTTGGTATGATACTGGCGGCATAGGCACTGGCATCTTTATTGCCGGCGAGGTAACGAAGGGGCAGTTCGCCTCTTGATCGGGGTGGCATTTTAACCGGCGGCGTTTCTCTATAATTGGTTACGGCAGCGAACTTGCCCTGCCGATTTACGCCGAGCCAAGTCCCTCCCATTTCCGCATCACGGCCCGCCAGAACTTCGGGATGATCATCCCAAAGTCTAGCGGGGTAAGCAGGGCGGCTATAGAACTCGTCCCTGTTGGCAGCTACAACGAGCCGATATTTAGGATTCGGTTTTACGGCAAAAAGGATTAGGCACACGATGTTGGTGAAAAAATCATAAGTTTAACAGAGCGCACTTATAACGGATAATGGCGTTTTCCTAAGGATTATTGTCAATTGCATTATCCCGTTATTGACCCGGTTGCCATAAGCCTCGGGCCGGTCAACATCTATTGGTATGCCATTTCCTATCTCATTGGTATTGGCCTCGTCTGGTTGACCTTAGGTTATCGTAATCGCCATCACGCTAGCGGCTATACGGAAGAAGCGCTTTCGGACCTTGTATTTTATGCAGTTATCGGTGTGCTGCTCGGTGGTCGTTTAGGTTATATGCTCTTTTACGGTTTTGAAAACTTATCGAAGGACCCTTTTTCGGCTCTTAAGGTCTGGCAGGGTGGTATGTCTTTTCATGGCGGATTATTGGGTGTCTTGTTTGCGGTTTGGTTTTATGCGCGAAAGACGGATCGGACATTCTTTGAGATCACTGATTTCATTGCCCCCTCAATTCCTCTTGCACTGGGGCTGGGGCGGCTCGGAAACTTCGCAAATACGGAGTTGCCTGGCCGTGTTACGGATGTGCCATGGGCACTGATTTTCCCTGATGGCCTTGCTCGTCACCCATCTAGTCTTTATCAGGCTTTTGCCGAAGGCCCGATTTTGTTTTTGTTGCTCTGGTGGTTTGCTAGCCGTCCTCGTCCCTTGATGGCGGTATCGGGATTGTTTCTAGTTGGCTACGGTTGTTTTCGCTTTACGTCGGAATTTTTTCGTGAACCTGATATTCATATGGGTTTCTTGCTGGCAGACTGGGTTTCGGCGGGACAGCTTTTATCGATGCCGATGTTATTCATTGGCCTTACGTTGTTAGCCTTAAGTTACCGGCGAACTACAGGAAAAGTGTGACGTGATAATAAAACCAAAAATTAGAGGATTCCTTTGCACAACTGCTCACCCGAACGGTTGTACAAGGGACGTGCAGGGCCAGATAGATTACGTGGAGGCCCAGTCAGATAGGAGCGCTGGCCCAAAAAAAGTATTGGTTATTGGAGCTTCGGGTGGATACGGCCTGGCTTCCCGTATAAGTGCTGCTTTTGGCTATGGCGCGTCAACCGTCGGAGTTTTTTTTGAGCGACCAGCGAGCGGTTCGAGAACCGCTTCGCCTGGGTGGTACAAAACGGCAGCATTCACGGAATCAGCCCGAGCTCGTGGTCTATATACTGCTAATATAAACGGAGATGCCTTCTCTAATGAGGTTAAGCAGGCTACCTGCGATCTGATTGAACGCGATTTGGGTCAGGTCGATCTCGTTGTTTACTCGCTGGCTGCTCCGGTGCGTCGGATGGCTGACGGCAGTGTATTTCGCTCCTGTATAAAGCCTATAGGTGAAACGTTCGAGGGTAAGACAATCGATTTTAACACTGGCCAATTGCGAGATATTTCACTTCAACCTGCTAATCCAGAGGAGGTGTCTGACACGATCCGTGTTATGGGGGGTGAAGATTGGGAGCTTTGGATTGGAGCACTAAAAGGCCGTGGTTTGTTGGGCAAGGGATGTATTACGACGAACTACACTTACCTGGGAAGCGAAGTGACCTGGCCAATCTATCATCATGGGACCATCGGTAAAGCCAAGGAAGACTTAGACAGAGCTTGTGTATCTCTGTCAGCGCCAATGTCGGAAATTGGCGGTCATGCCTACGTAGCAGTAATGAAGGGACTTGTTACGCAGGCGGCTTCGGCGATACCTGGTATGTCGATATATCTGTCTTTGCTGTTTAAAGCGATGAAAGATGCTGGTACTCATGAAGGTTGCATTGAGCAGACAACACGATTCTATGACTCGCAACTTTATAGTGGTGAGGGATTGCGTCTGGACGATCAGGGACGTATTCGTATGGATGATCTAGAACTAGCCGCGGATATTCAGCAATTCGTTTCTGATAACTGGTTCCACGTAAAGGAAGACAATCTTGAGGCCAAGACCGATTTTGCAGGCTATCGGCGGGCGTTTCTCCAGCTTCATGGGTTTGAAGTGCCTGGTACAGATTATCAAGCCGAAGTTGATCCAGATATGGAGTTGCGGCTGGATGTAGCTGAAACAGGTTAGTCCGAAGCCGATGTTAGGGATGATGCCTATTGAATTGCTTTAGACAGCGGTACGAGAAACCTTGATTTTGTTGGGTTGAATTGTCCAAAGTCCAATTGCTGGCAGCAGGTTTGTAAGGCTACAAGTATGTATAATCTGCCGGTTTTTAATCGGGCCCCATATGAGCAACGAACTACAGAACTCCGTTTTTCTTAAAGCCTGCAGAGGGGAGCCTACAGATTTCACTCCGATCTGGCTGAACCGGCAAGCGGGACGCTATATGAAGGAATATCATGAGGTTAAAGGTAAGACACCTAGTCTAGATTTCTTCAAAACTCCACACTTAGCGGCACAGGTCACCTGCGATGCGCAGCGCATACTAGGCGTTGATGCGGCTATTATGTTCGCCGACCTCTTACCGATTCTTGAGCCTATGGGGCTTAACCTCGATTATTTAGTGGGTGTAGGGCCTAGTATCGCCAATCCAGTTAGGAATTTTACAGACATTGATCGACTAAGATTAGAACCTGCTAGTGGATCGATGCCCTATATTGGTGAAGTAATCAAGTTAATCCGTTCAGAACTGCCTGCAGACATCCCCCTAATCGGTTTTGGTGGTGCACCTTTTACTCTCGCCTCCTATGCGGTTGAAGGACAAGGTTCGCGCAACTACATTCACGTTAAGCGACTGATGTTGAGTGATCCTGGCGCCTTTAGTGCCTTGATGGGGAAAATGACAAGCGCCGCTATTGACTATCTAAATTACCAGATCGAGGAGGGTGTGCAGGCCATACAGATCTTTGATAGTTGGGTAGGAGCGCTATCAGTTAATGATTATCGAGAGCATGTTTTTTCACATAGCCAACGCTTGATAAAAGCAATATCAGGTAAGGTCCCGGTGATCCACTTTGGAACCGGTAACTCCTCGTTGCTCCCGCTCATGGCGGCAGCCGGCGGTGATGTCATCGCTTTGGATTGGCGTGCTCCTCTGCTTGAAAGTTGGGATCTGATGGGTGTTAAGGCTGTGCAGGGTAATCTTGATCCCGTGGCTTTGTTTGCTGAACGGGCATCGGTATTCCGTAGCGCCCAAGCAGTATTGGATGATGTTGGTGGCCGACCAGGGCATATTTTTAACTTGGGGCACGGGATTTTGCCAGAGACGCCCGTTGATAACGTTAAGGCTCTGGTCGATTTTGTGCACGAGTCAACCGATCGGTAAGGCTTCGTGTAAAACGAAGCGAACTTTGATTTAAAGTAAATCTTTCTCCAAAGCCTTCGAGTTTCGTTGGAAATTGTAGAATTTGCGCTTCTCTATAGGCAATTGGTCAATCGCACATTCCTTGAAGCCGCGCTCGATAAACCAATGAAGACTTTGGGTGGTCAGTACAAAAAGTCGTTTAATGTTCAATTTTTTTGCTCGGCTTTCGACAGCGTCGAGTAGGCGGTCCCCGCGATCGCTTTTTCGGTAGTCTGGATGAGTTACAACACAGGCGACCTCGCCGACTTCATTAAAGTCGAAGAGTGCGGCGCAGCTGATTAGCAGTCCGTCTCTTTCGATAACGAAAAACTGCTCGATTTCTGCCTCGAGCAGTTCCCGAGAGCGTTTAACCAGTACCCCCTCTTTCTCGAGGGGTTCAATAAGGCGCAGAATTCCGAGAACATCGTCCATGTCAGCGGAACGAATTTGTTCGTAACTGTTCCCGACTATCTGGGTTCCGCAGCCATCACGAGTGAACAGCTCCTCGAGTAAGGCGCCATCTGTCTGGTAACTAATAAGGTGGCATCGAGTAACGCCGGCTCGACAAGCTTGGTCACAGGCATTGATCATGATTTCGTTCCCTGGAGACAACCTGATTTCATCTCGGCGGCTTAAATCGAGTTCGTTGATGACTACATCTTTAACGTCGCGAAGGCCCTCGTCTTCACTCATGAAGATAAGCTTATCGGCCTGAAGTGCCTGTGCGACCTGGCTCGCGGTATGTTGAGTCCCCAGATAAAAAATTTCGCCAGAAGGTGAATAGCCGATAGTGGGTATTACGACGATTGAGCCGCCATCGAGTTGATGCGATAAGGCGTTTGTATTGACCCTTCTGACCAATCCAGTTTGGAAGTGATCGACACCGTTGATTATTCCGATTGGTCTCGCTCGCAAGAAATTGCCGGAGACTGTTGGGATCTCAAGTTTACTGCGGGGTGATTCAGGGTGGCTGGCAGAGATCTTCGAAACCAGAGACGTAGCCAATGCCCCATTGACCTTTATGATAGCGTCTAAGATTGCCGGCGAAGTTATGCGGTCGATATCACTGGAAGGCCAGTCAACATCAAGATGTTCGATCACTTGCTGTTCTGCCCCGAAGACCAGCACAAGTTTTATGCCGAGAGTATTTAGCAATACAATATCAGATACGATGTTGTCCAAATTAGGGGATTGCAGGGCACCGTCGTGTAGGCAAAGCACGAATGTTTTGCCACGATGGGCATCAATATAGGGAGAAGCATCCCTGAACCACTTGATGTGATCCTGATTGAAAGCCATGTCGTGCGCCCTTTAGTCAGCGGGCGCGGATTATAATCAGGCTGTTTCGGGACGTCTAGCAGGTTTAGACGCACGGAACCATTTTTGTTACAAACCTTGCTAAGAATATTCAGAAGGCTGCCAAACGCGACGTTGCTCGTTGTTAGCTTTATATAGCCTCGTGTAAAGTGTAGCGAGAAAGATGGTTATTCAAGGGTCTCTGTGAACCTTAGAGAAAACAAAGACAGAAAACCGGATATTGCACTCAACTTGCGTAGTGTGGCCGATGAACTTGTAGCCTCTGGTCGTCTGTCGCAGCAGTCATCTGATCAATTGGGTCTAAAAACCCGCCGTCAAGATCAACTCGACTGGCATCCACTGGAGCTCATTGCCGAAGAATCGTTTCAAGATGAGGCAAATGCAGGAGCTACCCTTGATATTGAATCTCTCACGATTTGGCTGGCGGAGAGAGAGAGGCAACCTTACGTTCGAATTGATCCATTGAAGATAGATTCGACAGTCGTGACACAAGTTATGTCTTATGAATTTGCTAGGCGTCATCAGATTTTAGCGCTGGAAGTGAGAGAAGATGAGATTGTGATTGTTAGCGCCCAACCCAACCTCTATTCTTGGGAAGCTACAATCGAACAGTCGCAACCGGGCAAAAGGCTAACTAGAATGGTTGCGAATCCAGCCGATATCAGGCGTTATACCGCTGAGTTCTATACGATGGCGCGTTCAGTCAACAAAGCGTCCGCCGGTATCATTAGTAGCTCCCTGACGAATCTTGAGCAGATGTTGCAACTTGGTCAGATTGACCATATGGAAGCTAACGACGCGCACATTGTCAATATTGTTGATTGGTTACTCAATTATGCGTTTGCCCAGCGAGCCAGCGATATTCACTTGGAGCCCCGACTTGTGAAAGGCCGAGTTCGATTCCGTATTGACGGAGTTCTGCACCTAGTTTACGAATTACCCGCCCCCGTAATGACAGCAGTCATTAGTCGGCTCAAGACCTTAGGGCGCATGGATGTAGCAGAGAAAAGACGACCACAGGATGGTCGTTTGAAGACAAAGACTGCTGTACTAGATGAAGTAGAGCTACGGTTGTCGACTTTGCCAACAGCCCATGGCGAAAAAATGGTGATGCGGATTTTTGATCCAAGCGTATTGCTGAAGTCGTTTGAGCAGCTTGGGTTAGGTAATGAAGATTTCCATCTGTGGGAATCAATGGTTAGTAATCCTAGCGGGATTGTATTGGTAACGGGGCCGACTGGGTCGGGTAAGACCACGACTCTTTATACGAGCCTCAAACATCTCGCTAATGAAGATGTCAATGTTTGCACGATTGAAGATCCTATTGAAATGGTAGAACCCAGCTTTAATCAAATGCAGGTCCAGCACAATATCGATCTAAATTTTGCAGATGGTGTGCGCGCGCTCCTAAGGCAGGACCCAGATATTATTATGGTTGGTGAGATCCGGGATCTTGAAACAGCTGAGATGGCTATTCAGGCAGCTCTTACTGGACATTTGGTGGTATCAACTTTGCACACCAATGACGCTCCCTCTGCCATTACTCGGCTTCTTGAACTGGGGGTTGCGCCTTATTTGATTAAAGCTACGTTGCTTGGTGTGATGGCGCAGCGACTAGTTCGAACACTGTGTTCTGCTTGTAAAGTGACGGGGGATACTGATCGAGAAGGATGGGAGGCCCTTATTGAACCGTGGAAGATGAAAACTCCGCTAGAAATGTCTCATCCAGTCGGATGCCTGGACTGCCGTGATACAGGTTATATGGGACGACAGGGTATCTATGAGCTGATGGCTATGACCGATTCGGTCAAGGAGGTCGTAGATGAAAGCTTCGATCTGGGGAAGCTTCGCTCAGTAGCAATGAAAGAAGGTATGAAAACGTTACGTCTAAGCGGAGCTCTTAAAGTTGCCGCGGGCGAAACTTCTATAGCAGAAGTCTTAAGAGCTGCGCCTTTTTCCGGAACTCAATAACTACGATAGACGAACGGCAGCACGCGTCATCGAACATCACCTTCGGTTTGAATCTACAGTCCTGTCGCCAGCATACGATGTGCGCGGTTTGTCAAGAATCTGCGACAAATTTATGGTTTTTTAAAAAATAAAACTTCCTTGAAGATTAAATCTATGAAGCATAGTAGGGCTATTGTTAACGCTGAATTTGTGGTCCAATACGCGGTCGTTGGGAGGAAGTCATTTCTCACTCGGGTGTCTAATCAAATAATCATTCATTAATCTAAGGAAAGGCGGGTAGCAAATGTCCCTTGCTGATCAAGACGGTGTTATCTGGTTTGATGGTAAATTGGTGCCGTGGCGCGAAGCAAAAGTGCATGTTCTCACACACACATTGCACTACGGTCTTGGTGTCTTTGAGGGTGTTCGAGCGTATGCAACGGAAAAAGGTCCAGCGATATTCCGTCTCAAAGATCACACGGATAGACTTTTTCGATCAGCACATATCCTGAACTTTGAGATTCCTTGGTCCAAACATGAAATTAACGCTGCACAAGCGAAAGTTATCCGGGAAAATGGTTTAAAAGAAGCTTATCTTCGGCCCATGTGCTTTTATGGTTCAGAGAGCTTGGGAATACGTGCAGAGGGATTGAGTTCCCATTGTATTGTTGCAGCTTGGGAGTGGCCGAATTACATGTCACCAGAGGCTCGGGTTGAAGGTATAAAGGTACGAACTTCGTCTTATACCCGACACCATGTCAATATTACTATGTGCAAGGCCAAAGCGAATGGCAATTATATCAATTCCATGATGGCTTTAAGGGAAGCAATTGATAGTGGGTGCGAGGAAGCTCTGTTGCTGGACAATGAAGGATATGTTGCGGAAGGGAGCGGCGAGAATATATTCATCGTTCAGGGTGGCCAACTGATCACTCCAGAACTTACCTCATGTCTTGAAGGAATAACGCGAGCTACAGTTTTCGCTTTGGCGGAAGAGGTGGGCCTTGAGGTCCGGGAGCGCCGGATTACCAGGGATGAAGTCTATATCGCTGACGAAGCTTTTTTTACAGGAACAGCGGCGGAAGTTTTGCCCATAAGGGAGTTGGATGGGCGGAGGATCGGCAATGGCCAGCGCGGGCCGATAACCGAGAAGCTGCAATCCATGTATTTTGATCAGGTTATGGGTCGTCGAAGCGAAAACCCAGAATGGTCATCTTACATTAACTGAAAAATGGCGGATCGTGTCCTGGTGGTCGGGCCAGCTTGGGTAGGGGATATGATAATGTCCCAAGTGATTTACTCCCATTTAGTAAGACGAGACCCCAGCATTGTGATCGACGTGCTTGCGCCCCCTTCCACCATTAGTCTTCTGCAAAGGATGCCAGAAGTTAGTCGAGGAATAATACTCAAACTGGGACATGGAGAATTAGGTTTTGGATACCGGCGTCGACTTGGCAGAAGGCTGGCGAATGAGAGTTACGACCATGCAATAGTGACGGCAAATTCCTTTAAATCTTCCTTAGTACCTTTTTTCGCTGGAATCCCTCGTAGAACTGGTTTTCTGGGAGAGTACCGGTATTTTCTTCTCAATGATATCAAGTTGCTGGACAAAACCCAGTTACCCGAGATGACCGATCGTTTCTTGGCGTTGGTTGAAGGCAATTCTATGGATAAGGTTCTGCCGCGTTTGATAATCGACGTAGAAAACCAGAAAAAGGTTATGAAACAACTGCAGTTGGCGCCTCAAAAGCCCGTTGTTGCTTTTTGTCCCGGTGCAGAATTTGGTGACTCGAAGCAATGGCCGGCAAGGCATTTTGCAACGCTGGGGCGCCGACTAGTGGAAGATGGTTATGATATCTGGTTGGTGGGTGGGCCAGGAGACATATCCGTGTCCGCCCGGATAGAAGCTGATATCGGTGAGGGCTGTACAAACCTGGTAGGTAAGACCAGTATACTGGACGCGATTGATTTGATAGGTTTGGTAGACCGGGTAGTCACTAACGACTCAGGACTAATGCATGTTGCAGCGGCGGTCGGGACACCGTTGGTGGCGATATACGGTTCGACATCGCCAGCTTTTACGCCGCCGCTTACTGAGTTGGCAGATGTAATTGGTTTGCCATTGAACTGTCGTCCCTGCTTCAAGCGTCAATGTCCTCTGGGTCACAAAAATTGTCTCAATCATTTACTGCCTGACCATGTTCTAGCCCGACTGTGAAAGTCCTATTGATTAAGACATCTTCGCTAGGGGATGTTATACATGCTCTTCCAGCGGTGACAGAAGCGGCATCGCGTCTCTCAGATTTGGAGCTGACATGGGTTGTTGAGGAGAGCTTCGCTGATCTAGTAAAAATGCATCCAGCGGTTACCCGTGTGATCCCTGTGGCTATTCGTCGGTGGCGAAAATCATGGATACGTTCTTGGCCTGAAGTGCTTAACTTTCTCTCTGAGCTCAAGGACACTCGATATGACCTGGTGGTCGATAGCCAGGGTTTGATAAAAAGTGCTGCTATAGCTTTCTTCGCGAGAGGTAATGTACATGGCTTTGAGCCTGGATCGGCGCGTGAGCCGTTGGCGGCGAGATTTTATAGTTTTCAGCATGAAGTTGATTCAGCGACGCATGCTGTCAACAGACAGAAGCAATTGTTAGCCGCTAGTTTGTCGTATCAATTGAAACCTGAAGTCATTTATGGTCTTGGTCGATCAAACAAGACTCGCGAGGATATTTTGTTTGTGCCAAGCACTACTTGGCCAAGTAAGGAATGGCCCCTGTCCTGCTGGCAGGAACTGGCAGATCATGTTGTCGAAGAAGGCTTTCGATTGTTGGTTCCGGCAGGTAGTAAGCCTGAGGGGCTAACAGCGCGCGCGATTTTGGGTAACCGGCCAGGGGAAGTTCTTGCCGACAGATCTCTTGGCGAACTTGCGCATATCATGAGTAGTTGTGCAGGTGCGGTTACAGTCGATACTGGTCTTGGCCACCTGGCTGTGGCTCTTAATCTCCCGGTTGTTGGCTTGTATGGTTCAACTGACCCTGAACTTACAGGGCTAACCGGAGGCGACGCTAGACTTATAGTTAGTAATCATTTGCAATGTATCCCCTGCAAGAGAAGAGTATGTCATTTCCCGAATTCAAGTGATTCGAGTAAGATTTATCCTCCATGCTTTTCGCAATCAACCCCGGAGAGAGTTTGGCGAGCGCTTCAACTGCAGATTGGCAGAAAGGACACAAAACTAGGCTAAAGCTAGCCTTTTGTTTGTACAAATATTTTCCTTACGGTGGGCTGCAGCGAGATTTTCTAAGGATTGCGAGGGAATGTCAGGCATTGGGCCATGATATACGAGTCTATACTCTCGTCTGGCACGGTGAGATACCAGAGGGTTTCGACGTTATCTTGGTTCCTGTGGAGGCGCTAACGAACCACAGCCGCTATGAGCGATACCATGTTTGGGTTCAATCCAGCCTTATTAGGGATCCAGTCGATGCAGTGATTGGAATCAACAAAATGCCAGGCCTTGATGTCTACTATGCTGCCGATTCATGTTACGAGGAAAAGGCTCAAACGCAGCGAAGTTGGCTGTATCGTCAGTTGCCACGTTATCGTCACTTCTCGCGGAGTGAACGTGCTGTGTTTGGTAAAGAAAGTGCCACTGAAATATTGATGATCTCGGAGGTTCAAAAACCTTTCTTTAACCGCCATTACGAAACTCAATCTGATCGAATCAGTTTTCTTCCGCCTGGAATTTCCCGAAGCCGCGTAGCGCCGCGAGATGTGCTGCAGCGGAGGACTTTAATGCGCAATAAAATCGGGATCGCTGCCGACGAGAAGATGGTGGTCATGATTGGTTCCGGCTTTGCTAAAAAGGGTTTGGCGAGAGCACTTTTTGCCCTTCGATCGTTGCCTCGGGAACAGCGGCTTAAAACTAGGTTCATTGTGATTGGCGAGGATGACCCTAGAAGGTATCGTCTGCTCGCGACGATCCTAGGTATCCGCAATCTGGTAACCATTATGGCGGGTCAGGATCGTATAGAGCAATTTCTATTTGCTGCTGATTTAATGTTGTTGCCAGCTCTTGATGAAGCAGCAGGTATAGTCATTCTAGAGTCAATTGTTGCTGGATTACCGGTGCTCGTCACTGAAAACTGTGGGTATGCTCACTATGTAAAGAAAGCAGGTGCTGGAGAGGTGCTGTCAATGCCTTTTAAACAGCGGAACCTGAATCTGAGGTTGGCAACGATGTTGCTGGACAATAGACGGACACATTGGTTTGAGGTGGGTCGAAAGTTTGCTGCTCACGCAGATATTTATTCGCTTCATAGACAAGCGGCTAAGAAAGTTGAGGAAGTGGCGCTCGCACGGATTGATCAGCAAGCTACGTCGCCCAATGTTATTGCCTTTTGTTTGTTCAAGTATTTTCCTTTCGGTGGTTTGCAGCGTGACTTTATGCGCATTGCGCTTGAAGCTCAAAAGCTTGGTTATCGAGTCCGTGTATATACCCTTCTGTGGCAGGGGGATATTCCTGAAGGGTTCGAGGTAATCATTGTCCCGGCCTCGGCGATAACGAATCATTCTCGGTATCGTCTTTATTATGAGTGGGTGAGTGAGCACCTTTCTCATTGGCCAGCTGGGGCGGTGGTTGGTTTCAACAAGATGCCTGGTCTAGACATATATTACGCGGCAGATAGTTGTTACGAAGATAAAGCGAGAAATCAACGTAGTCTGTTTTATCGCGCTCTGCCTAGGTACGAAATGTTCTCAAGATTTGAGAAGGCTGTTTTTGGTCGATCGTCAGCGACTGAAATACTAATGATTTCTCCGGTCCAAGTGCCATTATTTGAAAAATATTATGAAACGCAGAGGCGGAGGCTTCATCTATTGTCACCTGGTATCGATCGCGATCGTATTGCGCCATCTGATCGTAAGGAGATTCGGCATGCGTTTCGTCGGGAGATGGACATTAATGAAGGTCAGTTGCTGCTCCTAATGATTGGTTCTGGATTTATCACGAAAGGCCTAGATAGAGCCCTAACAGCCGTTGCCGCTTTGCCTACGGAGCTTCGATCCAGAACTCGAATGATAATAATTGGCCAGGACTCGCCACGTCGCTTTCTGCGTATGGCCAAACGCCTGGGTGTCTCCGAAAGGTTGGTTTTTTTGAAGGGCAGGGATGATATACCCAGGTTTTTGTTGGGAGCAGATCTGTTATTGCATCCTGCCTACATCGAAAATACGGGCACGGTCTTGCTGGAATCTGTTGTAGCAGGCTTGCCTGTCCTAGCTACCGATGTCTGTGGTTACGCCCACTATATTGAAGAAGCTGGTGCCGGACGCCTTATTCCGTCGCCTTTTAAGCAGGAGACCTTTAACGTTTTGCTGCAATCGATGCTGCTCTCGGAAGAACGCCAAGCCTGGTCTGAAAATGGCATAGCGTTTTCACGTCATGCTGATATCTATGACATGCCCAAGCGGGCGGCTGAATTTATAGATAAGGCGATTAATTCGTGAGGACTCAGTTTATTGGCCCTGAAGTGTCGAACTGCTTCTCATCTGATCGACTGTTCGAGCAGGTTGATCAGCTTGCAGGTGAAAGTTTCCGAGAAGTAGCTCAGCGTCGAACGATGAAAGTTCGTCTTGGCGGCGCCGACTACTTTGCGAAGATTCATTATGGGGTTGGCTGGCGCGAAATTTTCAAAAATCTTCTGCAAGGCCGTTTACCTGTGCTAGGAGCAAGAAATGAATGGCTTGCTATTCAGGCGCTCCGGAGAGCAGGTGTGCCAACCATGGAGGCCGTCTTGTATTGTGAAACAGGCGCCAACCCTGCTCAGAAAAGATCTGCGATTTTGACGAAGTCTCTGGAAAATCGTATCAGCCTTGAGGATTTTGATTTTGCGGATGGGTTTGTCCGGCGTCGGTTAATCCGGTCTATTGCTAAGATGGCGCGGTTGATGCACGCAGCGGGTGTTAACCATCGCGACTACTATCTCTGCCATTTTCTGTTCGATCCTCTGGCTCATGGATCGGCTTTGAGTCTGATTGATCTGCATCGTGCCCAATTGCGCAAGCGGGTGCCGCGTCGTTGGTTGGTTAAAGACTTGGGCGGTCTTTTATTTTCTGCCTTGGAAAAACCTATTTCAAGGCGCGATCTATTTAGATTTGTTCGAAGCTATAGTGGGAATCTGGCCACGCTTCGGAAAGACAGAGTTTTTTGGCGCGACGTCATTAAAAGAGCTAGAAAGTTGTATCTGCAGGATCATAAGGTGCTTTCTCATGCGGCTATGCTTTTGTTAGAAGGTTCTTAAGCCCTAACATGGATATTAATAGCTGATGACGCCCTGGATGCTTTTTGATTCCTCGCTTAAGGCCGAGTTCGGAACGATGACCTTAGCGCTCAAGCAAACAGGGCAAGAGATTAATGCCAATTGGATGAGCCGCCTGACCAAAGTGGACTGTGCTGGCAAGGCGTACTTTGTAAAGGTCTATGCTAGCCGAGGTCGGGGTCTTAGAGCCTGGCTGGGCCGTAGCCGATTGCGTGCTGAATGGGAAAATATTCGGTTATTTCAGTCCCTTGGAATCCCGACAGTGGAGATAGTTGCCTGTGGGGAGAAGTTGTGGCCAGAGTATGTTGGTGTCATGGTTACGGAGGATCGGTCAGAGGCTTTTGACCTTGCTTTCCTCGCGAGAGAAAATCACAGCTCCCTTTCTAATAGATGCTGGCGACTAAGAGTTATTCGAAGGCTCTCGGAATCGATTCGTACTTTGCATGCTGCCAGATTCGTGCACAATGATTTAAAGTGGCGAAACATTTTGGTGGAACTGCCAACTAAGAACAAAGAGGCAGAGCCCCGGGCGTATCTCATCGACTGCCCCATGGGATCCAAAAAGCGAGGGCTTATGCTCAATCGAGGAATCATCAAAGACCTCGCGTGCTTGGATAAGGTCGCTAAAGTAAGCCTCAGCCGAACGGACAGATTGCGTTTTTACTTGGGCTACGTTTCAAGAAAGCGTTTACGAAACAACGACAAAGTTAAAATAAGGAAAGTCTTACATTTCTTTAAAGGTCGCGATTAACGGCGGCGTGTATTAAGGAGAATAAGATAAACAATCTTATCGAATGGACGTGTTATGAATGAGTTGGACGTCACGGAATTGATCAAAGCGGGCAGGAACCTGCTCGCGCCATTCGAACTCAAGGTGCAATTGGAGAATGAAGACTCCGCTGATCTTCGGATTAAAGAGATACTGCGTTTGCTTCCTGGACGTCGCATAGTCGCTAAAGCAGAGCTCAAAGGCCGACGATATCTGGTCAAGATATTTATTGGTCCTGGAGCTCGACGTTATGCCAACAGGGAAGCAAGGGGTGTGCTCGCAATTGAGGATGCAGGCGTAAGTACGCCTTTTTTTGAGTGGCGAGCTCGTTTGCAAGGTGG
>MDSZ01156270.1_pt1 | contig 40826 bp, 39 predicted proteins | sample 811201 | NCBI WGS metagenome assembly MDSZ01 (sample SAMN05326647, study PRJNA326480) | marine metagenome | isolation source: seawater | place: Indian Ocean: North | collected 2010 | reverse complement strand
TTTATTATCTTCAAATTTTATGGGATTGATTGAAAGTAATCCAGTTTCCCAATTTTCTGTTGTACCAATATAACTGCTCAAATCTATAAGAGAAATTATCTCTTCCGATTCTGGATCAAGAGTATAAATTGTTGATTTTTGGTGACCCACAAAAAAATATGTCTGCATGTCACTGAAATAATCAATATCAGTTATGTAATCACCAAAGCTACTGAAATCAAAAAGTAAATTTGCTTCTACAGGGCCTAAGTCACTTGTTCTATCATACTCACTTGGCACTTCTTTTCTACTTAGAGTGTTTAAATCAGTTTTACCAACAATTAAGTCAATATAAGAAGTATTGATATCAATTATCGCTCCTTGAGCTATGCTTGCACCCCATACTCTACCGGCACATTCAGCTGGACCAGTTTGATAAATAATATTGACTTCAAATTCTAGATTGTTTAATTCTCTTAATGTTTGTAGCTCTTGTACTGCCTCGGTTTCAGAATAAATACACGCCCCATTGAATACTGGCAAAATAAAACTACCTGTTTGAGAGTCGTCAAAATTACTATTTTCTAAATTATTACTTTCAAAATTTTCATCTACTTCAACTTCTTTATTCTCAGACACATTTAGCGGTTCTACAGAGCTTTCTAAATCAGTTGTTTCATTAGCTCCACAGGTAAGAAATAATAAAAATGTAATTAAATAAACTTTTCTCATTAACCAAATTTTAATTAAAAATTTGAATATCCATAAATTTTAAAAATGGTTTATTTATCAGCTACTAAAACTATCTCTTCAACATCTTTATTTATAAAAGCACCTTGAGGCAAGTTTGTACCAATTACTTTACCAGTACAGTTAAGAGAAGAATCCTCATAAATTATTTTAATTTCAAATGATAAATTGTTACTTTTTCTTTCCTCAATCAAAATATTTTCAGCTTCATTTATAGTAAATTCACAAGAAGAATTAAATGCTGGTAAATTGAAGCCTACCTGTTCTGGTACCTTAAATATCGAATAATCTCCATTTGGGAAAAACAACTCTCCACATTTTGTAAGATTATTTTCTCGACCAATAAAGTACTCTAAATTTGTTTCAAAAAATAAGCTACATTCACCTTGAAAAAACCGTCCTCGTAACTCAAGTTTTTCATACCATTCTGGAAAGTTGGAAAGACTATTCGTAATGTATTTCTGTGAAACATAAGTAGGTATCCCAGTCCTCAGCTCAATTCCCCCCGTATATAGCTCTTTACTAGGTTCAATTAAAATAAATTCCGGATTAAGCTCTTTAAGAATTTTCTCAGTCTTTTGAACTTGAGCGTCTATTGTGTTGTACTTAGTAGCTTGAGATAAGTGAATATTTATCAAGCAAAACAGAACTAATGATGAGAAAATTATAACTTTGCTTATTGCAAGATTATCTTTTAAATTTTTTATGAGTATGCAAAGAATAATTAAGTAAAAAACAGTATCGTGTCTAAACAAAAATAGACTTGCTAAGTTTCCAGGATTACTAAGTTTTGAATCAAGATAATGCAAGATAATTGATGATGGAAAGTAAATAATAAAAAAAATTAGAAAATAATTTAATTTTTTACTTTTTTCAACCCTAGCCAGATAAAAGCTTATACAAGCAAAAACAAAAATATTTGTAAAACCATTTGCCCAATTCCTAATCAAAAAATCATTAAAAATTATTCCGTCAACCTCAAATGGCGCAACATGAAAAGCTTGAAAAATAAAAGCATATACCCAGCTACTAGGTTTGTTAAAAGCATAAACAATTTCATTACTGCCAAATAAAAACTCATACCCTGTTGGAATCAATACTGGTAAAGAAACAATTGTTACGATTCTAAAAAATCTTAAATATTTCTTGTTTTTGTTTATAAATTCAAAAATAGAGACAAAACCAAACCAAAATAAACCAATTTGAATATGCGTAAAGATTGAGAGAACTGAGTATAAAGAAAACTTTTTAAAATTGTTTTCATACCAATGAGACAAAGCAATAATAGAGAAGGAGACTGCGAATCTATCCTCCTCAAATATTCCAATTATTTCGTTACCACCAATTAAATCTTGGTTAATAACAAATATAGAAATTACAAAAATTTGCTGAATTAAATTTAAATTTAGCGATATAAAAATTCTATAAATTGCGTAGGAAACTATAAATATAGAAAAAGATTTGATTAAAACATACCCTGCTTCGAGGCCAAATAGGTTAACTATACCTCCAGTTGTTAGGTCGTAAAAAAAAGTTCTTATAGAATTAGGAGTCATAAACGCGCTATTAATTTCTCTGCCCGCAAATAAACCAAAATAACCTCTTGAAACTTTAAACCATTCACTTGGAGCCCAGCCAGAAGTGAAAGGGGGACTCTTGATAAAGACAAAGACCAAAATTACAAAGTAATTTAGATAGTTTGTAATATTAATTTTTTTATTTTGTAATTGATTATTTGCAAAGTTAAAGAATAACAAAGTCAAAATGGCTAGATAAATTACATGGAAATGGCTACTTTGAGTCCAGCTTTTGAAGATACCAAAAAGGTGATACAAAATTATGAATAATGAAAACCTATTAATATCTCCAATTTTTTTTGAATATAAAAAAGTTAAGAAATAAAAAACAATTGTAGAAAAAAAAATTCTTCCAGGATTTTCAAACTCTATATTTTGATAACTTGCAAAAACATATTTTTTAACAATGTTGAACAAACTTTCTGGTTCATAAACTGACAGAAAAGAAAAAAACAAGATCATAAATAAAACAGAAAAGAGTGTTTTTTTATTAAAAGGGAATTTTTGTAAACTTATCACTTTTAAAATTTTAACATTAAAAACTCAACTGTTTCATGATGATTTTATTTGTCAATTTATAGATAATTAGCAATTTTGACTTCAATATATTATTATCATCAAAATAATGAAAAATCTTACAGTTAATAAATTTTCATTATTTCTAATAACTGTTTTTTTAATAATTGCATATATATATCGAGAACAATGTGTTGATATTGTATTTTTAGAATATTTAAAGCATTATTTTTTTGATATTGGAAGAGTAGAAGGAGTAGCTTATCAAATCCAATTTGTAAACGAAGGTGTGCAAGGTAAACATTGTTACTTTACATTAAATGAGAAATATTTTGATGTTTATGAGAATAGGTATCTTTATATCACCTACTTTCCAAGAACAGCTCGAGTAATTTTCAATCAATTGATAATTTTTTTGATTGTAAGTTTTGTTTTGTTAAGAAAAAAAAGAGTTATGCATGATTTTAAAAGTATCAATTTACAATTTTTAGTTGTAGCTATTTTAGGTTTAGTTATTTCAATATTTTCAATAAATCGAACTATTAACTCATTTGAAAGTAGTTTTATGCTTTATTTGTTTGTAGTATTTTCAATTTTGAAGTGCTTTATTTTATTTCAATATCTTGAACATAACAAGTTTCACCTTACCCTTTTATTACTAAGTTGCTTTCCTTTCATTAGTACTGGATTTGGGATACCGTGGCTTTTTGATTTTTTTATCTATTACATACTTTTTTCAATAATTAATGCGAAAAAATACAAAAAAGAAAATTTGTTGTTATTAGTACTAATTTCTTTGGCTTTATCTTTAATATATCCGACAATGAACTCTCCTAGTATAGAAATGCAAATTGCTAACGAAGAATTTAAATTTGAAGAAGTGAGCAATTTTAATGAAATCAGTCAACAGAGAAATACTTTTTTAGAGACAGAAGATTTGGTATATCTCAGTGAATCTCAATTCGAAGATCAAATAGGAAATGAGGTATTTAATTTTTCAAGATATTTAAAAGATGTGAAATATCCTGGTAGATACATGTATTTAATTTCTATATTTCCTGACATTCAATATCATATACCTGCATTAATTTGGTATTTTGCATTAATTGTTTTGTTTTTTAATATTTTTCAATATCTTAAAACTGAAAAATTATCTAATTTAGTTCCTTATATTGAAAACTCGGCAAAATTATTGATATTTTATCAACTTATATCAATATTTCTTGGAATAAACACTTTCTTTAATTCTTTCTCAAATTTTTTATTTAGTCTCAGTAGAAATGCAGAATTGATTACCTTTGGAATAAATCAAACTTGGAGAGGAATTGCAAGTCATTATGAAATGTTTTCAAATCTTCAATTAATATCTTTCTGCTTCTTTTTATTGACTTATTTTTTAACTAGAAAAAATATTTATTTAATATTTACTCTTGTCTCAATTTACTCAACGTTCCTTTCACAATCTAGATGGAATACTCTTTTAGTTTTTATACTGTTATTTGTTTTGTTAATCAATTCTTATAGACAGTTTCCAAAACAAATAATTCTTTTATTTATATTTTCAATTTTTGTAATTCAAAATATACCTGTTTTTGAAAGAGAAGAGCCATTCTTTATTTACCAAGATGGAATAGAAACACAGTATAAGCATGACCAATCCTACTCACTAGGATTCATTGAACCCCTTACAGATAGATTAAATAGAACGCTTCCTTGGAAGATGTTTGCCTCAGGATATGAACCAAATATTGTATCCTTGTCTTTCGGGCATGGACCAGCTGGATATTTAAATATTGTTAAAAATTCAGAAACAATGATAACTTCTGGGCCTCATTCTAGTTTGATTTTAATTTTGAATAAATTTGGTTTGTTTGGTGTTAGTGTTTCTTTGATAATTGCATACCTGTTCGTTAAAGAATCTTACAAAAAACTACATATCAAATATTTTATTTATTTAATGTTTACTTCATTATTAATGATTAGCTTAGAGATAAAAACTGATTCATTGTTATTAATGGACGGAGTGGCGGTTTTTTTCTTTAATTTGTTTGTACTAAAACTTTTTCAAAAAATCGCAATAGAGATCAACTCAAATAGAAATTAAAAAATAAAACAATATTTAAGATCTATTACTAATTTCAAGGACAATATTGGTACTCAAATACTTTAAGAACGTTTTTTCAAGAAATATATTAAATTTGTGAAAGTATTTAAAAGGTATAGGTGCAATGTAAAAGGTACTATTTATTGTTAAGTTTTGAGTTAAGAGGATTTTTTCAAATTCGTTTAAATCCAGATATTCACTTTTAACAGGTATGTCCTCGTCGAACCATACATGATTCAAATTTGTAAACTTTTGTAAAATTTTTCTTAAAAAAAGCAATGGCTTTAATTTAGAGTTAAAGGAAGAAACAAAAAGTTTTCCATCACTATTTAAATGTTTTTTTATATTTTTAATAGATTTATATAAATCTTCTGAGTAGCACAGCACATCAAGAGCAACTATCGTATCAAACTTTTTTGGACTTAAGTCAAAAGAATCAACGTCTATACAAATTGCTTTATGGTTAAAATTTTTCTCTATAACTTTACACATTTCAGATGAAATATCTGAAAGCAAAATAGATGAACTACTATTATCATAATTTAATAACTCCCCGTTAGCTGAACCTAGCTCAAAAACACTTCCTTTTAAAAAACGACTTATCAATTCATATCTTCGTTGAACAGTATATCCAAGGACATAGTTGTTATAATTCGCTGCATATTTGTCAAAAATATTTGAATAATTAAGTGATTGATTCATGATTATAAGTACATTTCTTCCAAATTTTTAATTCTAAGAACTAATAACCAAGAATTGATTATTCACTATTCTGAAGCAAGTAAACTCAAAATACCATTGTCTAGCTTAATACTAGAACCATGAAGAATTTGAGAATAGTTATTTATTAGCTCTATTGATAACTTTGCAACATCTGATGTATTTAAAACTTTTCCACTTGGAAGTTTGCCTTGAAGTTCGGAGAGATTATTCTCACCTATGCTATTAAATAGCATTGGAGAGTCCATGGCGCCTAAAATAATCTCAAATACAGAAAAATTGTTTCTAAATGTAGCAGTCAGTCCTTTGACGAGACCTGACAATGCTGACTTGCTTGAAGCATACAAAATATTATCTTGAGTGGTAGCTTCTGCATGTACAGACGAAATTATACAAACGCTTGAAGCCTCTGTGAAAAATTCTTTTAAAATCATTGAAAGTAAATAAATTGATTTTGTATTTACCGAAAAAGTTTCATCAAAAATCGAAGATAAATCTTCAAAATTCTGTTTTGGATTTTTTTGGACTGCAGCACAGTGAATAATTGATTTAACTTGGTTGCTACCTATTAATTTTTTTATATCATTGCAATTGTCTTCATTTAAATTACTTAAATCAATATTTAAATTTGTTGTAGGTGCTTTTTCTTTATCAATTCCAATCGTGCTTAAACCTTGACTATTTAATTTGGAAACAAAAGATTTTCCTAATCCTGAACTTGAGCCAGTGACAATAAATATATTTTTATTGTTATTCATTTAACCACTCTAATATCAACTTTGTTACTTGACTATTGACAGATTTATTTGCTTCTACTGTATTTGAGGCGTTGTGTGAAGAATATATTACTTTATTTGAACTTCGAATTTCAGAAGAGAGTTCAATAGGCTCTTTTTCAAAAACATCAAGAGCACAACCAGAAATTAATTCTTTCTCTAAGGCCGTAGCCAAGTCTTTTTCATTAATTATGCTTCCCCTAGAAACATTCACAATAAATGGTTTCTTGCCTAGATTATTAAAAAAATTATCATTTAGTAAATTCCGAGTATCTTCTGTTAATGAAGCTGTAATAATTAGAATCTCACAATTTTCTTTTAAATACTCTAGGTCTTTTTTTTCTCCAATATTTTCTTCTAAATTGTTAACAAACGGATCATTAAAATAAATGTTGGACCCAAAAGAAGTTAAGATTTTTGCAGTTTGTTGACCTATTCTTCCAAAACCTATTAAACCAATTTTTTTATTCATTAATCTTGTACCTAATGGCTTATGCCAAGTATTGTTTGATAAAATTTGATGATGAATCTCAGGAATATTTTTTAATAGTGAACCAATTAGAAAAACGGTGTGTTCAGCAACATCTATATATATATCTCCGGGGCTATTTAATACTTTTGGATTTGTATGTGTTATGTTTATATTGTCTACTCCAGCTCCCCACTTAATTATTAAATCCAGATTTCTACAATCGTCTAATATAGAGTCGTCAATTTGATCGTCTCCGACAATAGCTATTGATGCATTTTTCAAATTTGACTTCATTTCATTTAATGAAAATCCTTGGCCTTTTGGTTCTAAAAATTCAATTTTTACTTTTTTTTCACTTAATAAACTATTTAAATTGTCTATTTCAGAAAAATACCTTGGACAAGTAATTACGATATTCATATTTTATTTTCTAATATTAGTTTTGCTAACTCCAAATCCTCATAATTATCGATATCAATATTTTCAGGAAAATTTATTTCAAAAATGTTAGATTTATTATTAATCCTGTTGTTATGCTTTCTAAAATTTTCTTTTGTAAAAATGTATAATGCTGAGTTTTCAACATATATAGGGTCGAGATCTTGGGTCTGTATTAAATTATCGATATCATGATTTATTGGTTCCAAATCTTTGCTGTACAATCTTTCTTGCAATTTATTTACAGAAAAGATATCTAACTTGCTATCAAGATGGGTTCTAATAGCTTTATCAATAGTTTCAGTTTGCAATAGCGGGCTAGTTGTATGAACTTGAATTATGGATTGATATGTACACTCATCAAGGCTAGATTCAATTATTTTATTCATAGAAACGTCATCTCCGAATAGTTCGATAGGTCTTTTGTAAAATTTAATTGAATCAAAATATTTAGATACTTCCTGCACTATGTAGTCATCATCGTGATTTACTACTATTTCATTTATAAATTCAGAATTAAATAAACTCTGTAAGATATAGAAAAATAGTGGTTTTGAGTTAATTTCTTTGAAATTTTTATCAGGAATTCTTTGAGAATTTCTTTTAATTGGGACTATTGCTGAAATCATAATTTAGGTGGGTAGAAATACATCTCTGTCATTTTATTCTTATCAATTAACTTATTAAAGCCTTTATAAGTGCCATAAAATTGGCTAAATCTATATTTTAAAATATCATTTAAATTTCTATATGGCAATTTAGAATTTCTTCTAGTTTGTAAATCAAAAAATACTCCTCTAATAAATCCTTTTATACAAGCTAAAAGTGTTGAATTATATTTCTCTGAAAAAATACTATGATTTATAAAAATAACTTTCATAGCTTCAGCTTCTCTTCTGTATCTGTTTTTAATTGTTCTATAGTTTTCATTGTGAAGGTGTTGGACGTTTGCTTCTTTTGAATAATATAACTTCCAGTTTTTATATTTTGCATATAACCCAAAATTAATGTCTTCAAGTCCTGTTAAACTTTCATCAAATTTTATTTCTTGCCATAAATTTCTTCTATATGCAGAATTTCCATTATTTAAAAATATATCTTTTTTTATCATTGATTCACCAGAAAACCACTTCTCCTGTACAGACCCTTCAGAGAATCTTGTTTGAGCATGAGGAGATTGCATACCATAAACAATACCGATTTTATCGTCAGAAAAAAAAGGTGAAACAATATTTTCTAACCAAATATTTGAGGTAGGAAAACAGTGAGCACTCAATGAAATAATATATTCTCCATTAGCTTTTGAAAAACCAAGATTAAGAGATCTTCCAAAGGTAAAGTCTTCTTTTTTTATGTGAAAAAGTTTGATATTAGTGTTTTTTTCTAAGTAATTAGTAATAGTTTCTAATGATCCATCTGTACTTCCCGAATCAACAAAAATTATTTCAAAATTTTTGTAACTTTGTTGTAAAAGAATTGGTAAAAGTGTTTTTAAATTATTATTTTCATTTAAACACCTGATAACAATGGAAGCTTTTTTATTCAAATCAACTCAATTGTATACCAAGTTTTAAAATTATTTTGTTTAGGAATATGAATTAAATTACTTTTTGCTGCTTCTTCGATATCCTTCAAACCAGAATTACAAGGTTCTAATACATTAACGTTTAAGTTGTTCCAACCACCTCTAGTTTGGAAAATCCAGAAATAAGGCAAAGTAACTTTGTCATAATTTAGAACAAAAATATTATTATTTTGATCAAAAATTTTAATATCACTATTTATGCCATAAAAATATACAAAGTCGTTGCTGCCGTCATCAGCTTTTATGTCAGTTAAAAAATTTCCTAGACTGTTAATATTTGCTATATTTCCAAATTTATCATCAACTTTTTTAAAATAGTCGAACTCAAATTCAATCGAGTGTTTATTTATTGGCAAAGCTAGATGAAGTTTAAATAAATAGTTTTTAAAGTTTATATTATTTACCTCATAATTAACAAATACTTTGTTTTCAATAAGTTCAATTTTTTTAATGATTGTTGAATTTGAAAAATATCCTTCACACATTATTTCAAGCTTTGTTTCTTTACTGTCTATTATTTTCCAGTGTGTCGACCAGAGCTCTCCGTGGTCAGGTGCCAATTGCCCATTCATTAATTCAACCTTATCATTTGGATATAATTCTTCATACCCTCCAATCCATTGTGAATCATAATCAGAGTATTTATCTGGCAAAAATTTATTGTATTTAGATTCATCAAACCATACCCAATCGCTCTGGTTATTTTTATTTTTTAATTTAACAATTTTTCCACCAAAATTAATATCAACTAGCACTAGCAAGTTTGAATTTTCAAGTTTTATAAAATTATTCATTATTTCTTCTGTTAAGAAAATCTATGTTGGAACTAGTTTTATTTGAAATTTTATAACCTTTATCTTCTAATAACATAATTTGTTTCTCTAGAGTCTGTATATGTTTTTTATAGTAATTATCAATATTCCTATCATCAAAAAAAGACGGGTGGTTTAATTTATGGCTCTCAAGGTTTTGTTCAGTCTTGTTTGAATATTTCCAAAAATTTTTTTCACTAATCTCTCTTCCATCAAATCCTGCTAAGTTAATTTTTTTTGTTAAATTTGCACATAAAGGAAGCATAAATTCTGTAAGAACATTGCTTGTCCTAACAGTCGTTAGATTTTGTTTTAATAGAGGAAATTTGAGTGTGCCTTTTGTTGAATCAATACCTATTATGTAATTCTTATCAATGCCCCACTCTATTTGTAAGATAGGAAAGCCCGCTAAAGGAACGAATATAAAAAATTTGTACTCATTAAATTTTTTGATGACTTCTTCTTTGAATTTTTTAGCTTCCGGACTGGTTCCAAAGTGGAATACTGGATCAGCAAATACAAGTGTAGTGTCACAATTACTCCACAGATCATCATATATTGCTGAATTACAAGTGATAATATGGTACTTATCAATTAGGTATAATTCTTTACCCTTATCAAAAGAGGGCCCAGTTCCCAGCAAGCCAATTTCTTTATTTTTAACAGTTTTTCGAAAATTATCGTAATTAGTTTTTGATAGAGTCTTAAAGTTGTTCTTTTCCGCTTCATCGCAAATATCATAAAAATGAAGTCTAAATCTAGTGGATGCCTCTGATGTTATAAAAAAGTTTTTATCTAAAATTCTTATATTTTTTATAAATCTAATAAGTTTAAAAAACTCAATAAACTTAAAGTTATCAAATAGAATCAATGTTTTTTTGTTCGGATATTCAGCCAATGGTAATGAAAACATTGATTCTATTTTTTTGATTTCACTGGAATCACTATTTACCAGATAAATAGACTTGTAATTATTACTATTTTCTAGCTGAAATTTTCTTAATAATGTCCAGACAATTATTTTATGAATTTTTAAAAAATTTAATAACTTTAACTGAGTGATACTAATTGGAAACATTTATTATTTATTATAAGTTAGAAAATCAATTTAAAGTACGCATGAAAAAATATAAAAATAAAATCAACAATTATTTGATACAAAATCAAAAAGGTCTTGTTAAAAACATACAATACTTGTTAACAAATATGTTGAGAACAGACTTTAGTTATAAAGGTCTTACCACAACAGATAATTTTCAAAAAACACCTTATTGGTATTTCAATGGATCGTCACATTTGGACCACTCAACTCTATTTAGTCTTGGAGGAAAATTTTTGGTTGATGCTTTAAATAAACAAGATTATGAATGTAATGTATTGCTATGTGCTGGAGGTCCAAAATTTTCACAAACTGGTGTTTCAACAAATAATCCATCAGCGTCTATGCCTTGCATGGCTTGTTACTCTTTTAATAAACAAAATTTTGATAAAGAATCTTTAATTGAATTTAAAACTAAAAACTTACATAACATAAGAAAAAAAAGAGATTTTGAAAATTTGGAACAAGTTTTAAAGCCGTCATTAAATTGGATTCTTAGAGGTAATAAAAATTTAAAGCTGACAAAAGAGTTTAATGACCAAATGCTGAATGCTGGTAAATCATGGTTAAATTTTCTAAGTAGTATTGATAGAAATTTACTTCCCAATAGCATCATATTATTTAACGGAATTAGCTTTCCTGAATGCGTAATTAAGTTATTTATGGAAGAAAATGGAGTAAATGTAATTACATTTGAAAGTGGGTATAAAGAGAACTCAATATACTTTTCAAATAAAAGTGCAACAGATTATGAATTTTCTTTTAATAAAAAGAAAATACTCACGACAACAGAAAAGAGCAAACTCGATAATTATTTACAAAAAAGATTTTCAGGTAATTTTACAAGATCAAGTACAAAATATTGGAAAGAGCTAACCAATGTTAAAGATGATCTAAGAAAGAAATGTGAAGCATTTGATAATAATGTTGTTGTGTTCTTGAATGTACCGTTTGATACTTCACAAGTTAAGGCTTCCTATTTATTTCATGATATCTATCAGTGGATAGATGAATTAATTATATATGCTAGTAGAAACACTGACTTGCATTTTATATTCAGATCTCATCCCGACGAAATTCGTTCAGATAAAAAAATCTATCAAACAACTAGTGACTATGTGTTACAAAAATTAAAAAAAGATAACAACATATCTGTAATAGATGCATCTGATAGTACAAGTAGTTACGAATTAATTAAAATTTCTGACCTTGTGCTTACTTATAATTCAACGATTGGATTGGAGTCTGCATTCATGAATAAAAAAGTTATGTCAGCTGGGTATTCTCATTTTTCAAGATTAGATTATTTTAAAATATATCAAAACAAGCAAGAATATTTCAATGAAATAAGACATAAGTTACAAAGCAAAGAGTTTGATGGTTCTAATTCAATAGAACAAATACAGTCATATTTTTACCAAATGATATTTGAATCAGCGTTTGATTTTAGTGAAATTTTGTTTCCTGATAAATCAAAAAAATATAGATTTAAACTCATTCACAAAGATAAAATAAATAAAAACAAAATTGATATTCTTGAAAAAGACTTAGTTAAGGAGCTTAAAGAATTAGAAAATTATTAAAAATATTAAATTTGAAAAATAGATTAGTTTCTTACCTTTTAATTATTCAAATTTTGAATAAAAAAAAGAAGTTTGTAATTCCAATTGTTGTATTTTCTGTTTTTAGTTCAGTGTTTAGTGGACTTAGTATAGGTTTAATTATTCCATTGCTTGAAGGTAATGACAGAAATATTTTTTCTGATACTTATTTTAAGTTTCTTGATGATTTCTTACAGTATGGCTTTGGGAATACATTCCAAGAAAAGATTATGCAAATATCTTTGTTTATTGTATTTTTAAGTTTACTGGAGTTTCTATTTTCAATACTAATAATCAAACTTGCTGCTCAAGTTGAATTTATATTGCTAAATGATTTTATAGATAGAATATTAATAAAAATTAACAGTATGAAATATAAAAAATTTTTTTCATATTCAGATGGAGAAATTTTTACCATTGCGACAACTGATATTTACAATGTAAGTTCTGTTGCAACTAAGTTCCTAATTTCAATTCAATCCTTTATATTAATAATTATTTACTTCGTAATTATGTTTTCTGTTTCACCTTGGCTAACTTTTATAGCGATATTATTTTTTATTATTATTTCAATAATTATTACGGGTTTGTTGGGTAGAAAATCAAAAAAAGTAAATGCAAAATTATCAATGCTTTTCCTTAAAATAAATTCAGAATTATCATATTTCATTGAAAACTACAAAAAAGTAATTGGACTAGGTGTAGAAGATAAATTTTCAAAAAATCTAAAAATCACTTATGAAGAATTTATTATGCAAAGAAAAAGATATACGGAGTATGTATCTTATTCACTTCCACTAAATAATTTGGTAAACACAATATCTATCGCAGCATTGTTGTTTTTTGGATCAATTTTATTTGTAAATGAATCAAACAGCTGGACAATTATGCTGATTCCTTTTTTAGTTTTGCTTTTTAAAATTCTTCCGATGGTTTCATCACTAAATAATTTGAGAGTTTTAGTTGAATCAAATAAGCCTTTTATAAACAGAGTAGATGAATTTCTTAATGACAATTTTGACAATGAAAATGATGGTAAATCTAAATTTTTATTTAATAATTCAATTGTATTCGAAAACGTAACCTTTAATTTTGGTAAAAAAGCAGTACTTGATCAAATATCATTTGTAATTGAAAAAAATAAAATAAACACAATTGTTGGCCCCAGTGGTGTAGGAAAAACTACAATTATTGACTTAATATTAAAAATATATGAGCCAGAAGATGGTCAAATATTAATAGATGATGTAAATATTTTAGAAATATCAAAAAGAGAGCTACGTGAAAATATATCATTCCTTCCACAAGATTTACTAATGTTGAATAAAAATATTTCAGAAAATATTAACCTATATGAAAGAAATATATCTGAACAAAAACTATTAGAAGAATTAGAAAATATTAATTTAGATATAAATATCTCTGATTCACTTAACCCAGAAAAAATTGGTTATGGTGGAATAAATTTATCAGGTGGTCAAAAGCAAAAAATTAATATTCTCAGAACAATGTTAAAAGATTCAGATTTCATAATTTTTGATGAACCAACCAATAATTTGGATAAAGAAAGTGTGGAATTATTTATTAACCAATTAAATAGTATTAGAGGACAGAAAACCGTTTTAATTATTACACACTCGAATACACTAGAAAACATTTCGGATTTAGTATTCGAACTAAAAGAGGGTAAATTAGTAAAAAAATAGCTAATTATTTATCAGCGACAATTTTAACTGATGTTAGTTCAATGTTTTTAAATTCATTATTGCTTATATTGAATTTAAAATCTTTTTGTAAAATTTTCTGACATTTGTAAATATAATCTTTGATATCTTTAGATGAAAAATATTTTTTTGTCTTTTTCCATTTGTTTTTATGATAAATAAACTTTAAAAAGTGTTCTGTTGCACCTATATTATTAAACGGCCCCTTAGCACTAAAGTTTCTTTTTAGTGAAAGGTTAATATCGCTAATAATATGTTCTGCGACTCTCTTGTAAGCAATTCCATCAGTTTTAAACAAATATTCTTCAAATATAGGATCGTCTATTTCTAACCTTGGTTGCAATTTTGATTTCTTTATTAACAATATAAGTTCTTTCATTTCTTCTTGTGAACCAGGTTGATAACTAGTTTTTAACATGAAAGGAGTAGAATCATGCATTTTGTAATCTGTAGGCAACCATGACATATTTATGCTTGGGATTTGAAGGACTGCTGAATCAACACTTGAAACAGAATGGTAATGCAAAAAGGAATTGGATTGCTTTAATTGATTTACAATGGGTTCTTCATTGCTTACTACGACTGAATTAGACAATTCTTTGATATAAAACTTCTCATTTTCATATGGATGTGGTCTTAGCTTTAAACCATTATCCATTTCAAAAAAATCTTCTTTTATTAAATTAAGTAAGTTTTCTATTGTTCCTTTGTGGATTTTAAAATAACGTGAATAATCTTCTTGGGACATATTTGCATTTAAAAAAGCTTTTTTATTTTGTTTTTTATTTAAATAGTTTGGATTTGCTATACCAAATGATGTTGCTATCAATAATTTTATAGACTTTTCAAAAGTTTCTGGATTGAAAATATATTCATCATATCTTGGATTTCCTACAACTTTTATTTGTTGATCAGAGTAGAGGTTGTTGTTTTTCATTAAACTCTGAAAATAATATCCCCAAGAAAATACATGCTTGGGTATTCTTAATGACTTTAAATTTTTAGGCATTTGATAGTCTATAAAATAATTTTCTTTAATATGTTGTTCGGTTTCCATTATTCCTATTTCTATACCCTGATCATGAAGTAATAAAATTTCTTCAGCAGAACTTCCTTCTCTTTGATGCGGATAAAGAACATAATCTGGACAAGAAAGAATTAGTTCATAATGTCTCATATTTGAAGGAACGATGTTTACTTCAAAGCCATTTTCCGCAAGCTCCATTGCAATTAGAGATACATATGACAGGTCTCTTACTGGATTATCAAGGATTAAAGAGATTCTATTCATAAAATTAACTTTAAAATTTATTCATTAAAGAGTAATTCATTAATTTCATTTTTCCAGTCATCTAAAAATAAATGTGATATGGTTTCTGCGACCTGTAAATCAATTATTGTATCTATATCAATACTTTCTTCTTCACTAACCATGATTCCGCATGTGTTGCCTGTCATTTCTAACTTATTTTTTTTATAATTTTTAAACTTTGTTGCATAAATGGATCCGCTCTCACTGTATTGATTTTTCATATCTTGTCTTCTTGATCTGTTTTCAAATAATGGAATAAATTTATCTTTTACTTTTTCCCAATACAAATAATGAGTAATTCTTAAAGTTAAGGCAGAATCGTATTCATTACCCTCTATTGCATCAACAGCATTTCTTAAAGTCTGTTTATGCCTTAACGGACTAGTTGGTTGGAGAAGTATTATTATGTCCTCATCATCTAAAGAGTACTGGTTCAACACATGATCTATTACAGGTTCTGTTAAAACTTCATCACCAGAAAGATGGCTTGGTCTGTTGATAATTTTTGCACCATATTTCTTTGCTTCATCTAAAATTTCCTTTGAATCTGAAGACACTATAACTAGATCATCTTTATTTGCTATGAAGTTTCCGTGTATTACAGACCAACCAACAAGAGATATATTAAAAATTGTTTTTAAATTTTTGTTAGGTACACCTTTGCTGCCGCCTCTCGCGGGAATAATTATATATTTCATTGATATATATTACTTTAGTAGGTTTTAGTACCTTACTCTTTTTGTAATTTCAACAACATTGTCATATCTTGGATCAATAGGAACATAAAAAGTTTTTATATTTTTCAACACAATCTCCTCATCACTCAAGCATTTGAAAACAAGTCTAAAAGTATTTATCTGACCAAAATTTGGCTCATTAAATTCTTTACAAATCTCTTGTGACCTTATTGAAGAAAATATTCTATATCTATTTTGAATTTCATCATCTGTAAGGTCTGAATAAGTTCTTGAGTATGAAAAATGAGGTCCATGGTCAGATTGTAAAATTACTATAGAATCATCGTTAATTACATTCAAAAATGATTCTAAATCTTTTTGTAAACATAGTATTGAATCAATGTATTCATCCTGTTTTTCTATTGCATCTGAAATACTACTGGTATTAACAAGAGGTTGGCAGTTTTCATCAACAAAGAACGGTCCGTGAGTATTTTTCATATGAAAAAAATAAAATTTTGGACTATTCTCATTTTCTATTCTTAATTTTTTGTCAAAATTTTCTTTTAGAGTAATCAAGCTTTCGTCTCCACAAGTAACAGCACATTGTAAATTTAAGATGTCTAGTAGTGAATTGTAGAAAGGTAAGTCTTCCTGATTGTTTTCTATGACTTGAAAGGGGGTTTGAAGTAAAAGTTGATAAATGATTTGTTTAGGCGTCTTCCTGTACAAACAATTGACTTCTTCTATTTCATTGTCATCACAAGTTACATAATTACTGTATGAGCCAATATAATATCCATTATTTAACAAAGTATGAAATACTTCAGTTTGAAAGATATCAAAATCTTTTAATATATGTCTATTGTTTACTTTGTAGCTATCCCCATCCTCTAATAAATATTCGGCTTCAAAAATAGTCGCTAGAGATAAATTTGTAGTGCCGTAACTTGACGAGGCCTCTTCTGCTATATAAAAATCATTGTTAGCTAAAAAATTTTTTAGTGGTTCTGCTTTGTAATCATAATATTTGTCAAGAGTATCAAAACTAGCCAGTCCATCATATAAAATAAAATAAATATCGGGTTTATTATTAAATACAATATTTGTAAAGCTTTTTTCATATCTTGCTTTGTTAAGATTTTCATCTAATTCTGTAAAGCCGAATAAGAAATTTGTCACAGGGGTTAGAAGAAGAAGTAACGTCCAAATTGCAAAAAACATTCTTACAGGTTTGTATTTCGACAATAGTGAAATTACTACAATCCCTATAAAAAGAACAAAAAACCAAGTTAAAAATGCAAAATTGTTTATTTCAGAAATGAAACCCCTGAATGTGTAATAGTAATATTTAGTCCAACTTTTATATTGAAAAAATACAAAGCCAACCCATGAAGAAATATACATTAAAACAAAAAATTCTTTGTTTTTAAAAATAATTTTTAAAAATTTATAAAAGATTATAAAAATTAATAAATAAAAAACAGTAAATATTATGAAAAGGCCTATTTCTCCATCTTCAAAAATAAATAAACTGTTAAAAAAAGTTCTTACAAAAGGTACGAGGATTAACAAAGCAGGAGAAAATTTTAAAATTTTTTTCACATCATAATTATATTTCATTCTTAGTATACGTATATTATGAAAACTCTTATATTTCTAGATAGCTTAAACTATCTTGATCCCGCAACTAGTTCTTATATTGTTCAAGCTATTATTGCAGCTGGAGTTACCGTAGGAATATTTTTTAAGAATATTAAATTTGCATTACTATCAATAATCGATAAATATAGAAAAAAATCAGAATGATTTATTTAAAATTTCTATATAATCATCGTGATTTAATTTTTTCAAAAAATTTTCAGTTCTGCTTGTAGTTTTCATTTCATCCAGCAAATAAAGTGCAGAATTTAAATCTAGATATTTGTTAATTTTTTGATTTAAATTTAGCATTTTTAATTCGTCAATATTTTGTTTTACTATAGTAAGTAACTCTAAATCTTGAGATATCTCTTCTTCCACTAGTTCAAATATTGCTGGGAGTGTAAAACTACATGCTAAACCGTGTGGAACATTGTGTATTAAAGTCAGGGGGTATGAAATTGCATGTGCAACAGAAGTTCTTGTAATATTTATTGCTTTTCCTGCATAGAAACTTGATTTACTTAAACTAAGTGAATAGCTAATGTTATCTTTCATATTTTTAAAACTATCAAAATCTACTAAAAATGAATTTTCAAGTGATAATTTAGAATACACAGTTGATTCTTTTGTCCTGTTTTTATTCCAAAGTGATTCTAAGGAATGAGAAAAGCAATCTAGTGCTGGAAAAAGTTGGACATCTAAGTTATGAGTATGAAGTAGTTGTGGGAAAAAATAAACAGCATCTGGAATAAGTGAAGGATGATCTAATGAGTATTTTTTGTTTTGTTTTTTGTCCCATATAGTTGCAAATTGAGTAACTTCAGCCCCTGTTCCTGCAGTTGTTGGAAGCACTATCAATTGAATTTTTTGTTTTTTGGTTTTTGATAATATTTCTGGAAAATTAATTACTTCTAAGATATCTTCTACAGATTCAAGACTGAGAAGAGCAGATACAGACTTTGCAGAATCAATTACGCTTCCACCTCCAATTGCAAAAATTGAATTTATACCTTTATTAGATAAATCATCATATAAATTTTTAATATCTTCTAATGAAGGATAACTGTTGACAAAATAAGTTAAATTATCTTTAAAATTAACGCCAAATTTATCAGTTAAATTCTTAATATAACCCCTGTCTTTACCACCATTAGAAAGAATTAACGCCGTTTTGTTTGAATTTTTAGAAACTACAGTATTTTCGTTTTCAATAAATTGAAATTTAGAATTAAATAATTTTAAATCCATCGCTCAAGAGTTCTTAGATATAAACGTATTTCTTAGTGCGTCAATTTCAGGTCTACCTAGATTTGAGTCAGATTGCTGATTAATGACTAATTCAAACATCGCTGGTCCATCTACGTTTTTGTTTTTTTGAAAAAACTCTTTTACTTGAGATGCACTTTCAAACTTAAAATAATTTTTATAATTGGAACCAATGGAAATTTTTTCTAGGTCTATCTTGTTACCTACAGTTGGTTGATTACCAACGGATTCATGTGAACTGTTGTTTAGTACAAAATGATAAAAATTTGTTGGCGCTGTGTTTCCAATAATTGGAAGAATGCCCATATGCATTAAAAGAGCTCCGTCTCCGTCTAAAAGTATTACTTTGTTGTTTTTATTTGATTTTGCGATGCCCAATGCAATAGAGCTTGCATGTCCCATACCCCCAATTGAATAAAAAACTTGTTTATCAGATAATTTTGAATTTTTATTTATAAAATACAGTTCCCGAGAAGTTTTACCAGTTGTAGATACAAATATTTCTGAATTTTGAAATAATGAAGAAATTTCTAAAATATGTTTTTCTCTTGAATCAAAATCAGATTTTACCTCTAATGATCTAGAGTCTTTTTCAAAAAAATTTTCTTCTACAACGAATGCAAAATGTTTTCCGCTTGAAATATGTTTTTTCATCATATCAAAATCTGGAAATTTGTCCTTTGAAATAATTTGAAACTCTATTCCCAATAATTTCAGTTGATCTAACATTATCTTCCCTTGAAATTTGTGTTGTGGTTCGTCTTTGAATCCTGGTTTTCCTCTCCAACCAATTAAAAATAATAAAGGTACATCGTAAACGTCTTCTGCAGCAAGCGAAGTTAATGGATTGATAATGTTACCAATGCCCGAATTTTGTAAATAAATTACAGAGATTTTTTTCGTTGAAACATATTCTCCAATAGCTATTCCAACAGCAGCGCCTTCATTTTGTGTAATAATATGATTGACTTGATTGTTGAAATCTAATTGTAAACTTTTACTAAAACTTGACATCAATGAGTCAGGAACACCATAAAAATTAGTGTGTCCATAATTTATTAATTCTTGAATAAATTTTTCTGCTTTCATAAAAGTTAGGTGCCGGGTATTAAATTTAATATCTCTTTAATTGAGATCAAATTACTGTCTGCTTCTAAACTTCTTTTATTATTTAATATTGTTTGAGCAGTTTTAACCATTGATGGATAAGCAGCCCTCAAAAGATGATTTGCATAAATAATTATAGATACTCCTTCATCAACTAAATCTTTTTCATACACTTGGTTGTATGATGTAGGAACAACAACTAATGGTTTCTTGTTTTTAAATTTTTTATACTGCTTACAAAATTGAAATATCTCTTTAGGAGATTCGCTTCTACTATGAATTAAAATCCCATCAGCATTTGAATCAATATATGCATTTGCACGACTCAATGCATCTTCAAGGCCTTTTTCAAGTATAAGGCTTTCAATTCTGGCTATTATCATAAAATCATCAGTACTTGTTGAATCTTTACCAATGGAAATTTTATTTGCAAAGCTTTCTATATCGTCTTGGCTTTGTTCTACGTCTGTCCCATGTAGTGAGTTTCTTTTTAATCCTGTTTTATCTTCAATAACAACTGCTGAAACTCCGGCCCTTTCGAGGTTCTTAACTGTAAATGAAAAATGTTCGGGCAACCCCCCAGTGTCGGCATCAAAAATAATTGGTTTTGTTGTTACTTCTAAAACTTCGTTTAATGAAATAAAGCGTGATGAAAAGTCAACAGCCTCTATGTCTGGCTTTCCTCTAGATGTTGAGTCAGTTAAACTACTTGCCCACATTCCATCAAACTCATTAAAAATATCTTTACTTGTGCTTTTTGTATTTTCGATTACCAAAGCACTAAGTGGATTATGTATGTCTGCAAATGTTAAATAATTTTTAAGTTCAAGATTTTGTTTAAGAGATGCTCTCCTTTCATCGGAAGTTATTCCATTTCTCTTAATTTTACTTTTTATTTCAGATGATGATATTCCTTCTGTATAAGGAACTTCTATCAATTTACCGTCCCAACCTTCAAGAGTTTTTATTACTTTTTCTCTAATATTTTTTTGGACACCTGTCTTCCAATCATCTCCATGGACCACATATTCTGGTTTTATTTTTAGTAAATTATTTGTATAGTCAAGTGTTTCTTGGCTTATGACTTCATCTACATAAACAAGATTTTAAATTACGATTTTTCTATCATTCCATTTCATAATTGGTACTCTCTTGTAGCTAGCGATTGCCTCATCAGTTAATAAACCAACAATAACTTTCCCTTTTTCAGATGCTACTTTCAAAATATTCACGTGACCTGGATGCAAAAGGTCTCCACTCATAGCTACATATACAATTGGTCGATTCATATAACTATGATATCGTAAAGAGGACTTTTCCTGTTAGTTTTATATTATGGAAATAATCTTTTTTTCAGAAGGAAACCAGCATACGAGATTTTTTGACCAATTGCTGACTTTATCTGCTTCTAAGAACTTTGAAATTACCTTAATAACTTTAGATGAAAAAGATAATTTGATTAAGAATCAATCAATTTCAAATGTCATTATTCCTAAAAATAATGTTGAAAAAATAAAAATTTTAAATAATTTAAGTGGAGACTATTTTATTACCACAACACCCGGGATAGGACATAGCTATTTTCCAAAGTCTAAGATATGGCCAAAAGACAAAAGACCTAAGTATGTTTATTTATTTCATTCATTAGTTAGTCCAAATGAAATGTACGCAAAAAACTCATTTAAAAATTTTGATATAATTTTTTCACCATCTGAGAAAATTAAGAAACAACTTGAATACTTAGTTCCAAAAGATTTAAAAATAATAGTTTCTGGATACCTTTTGTTTGATAAAAAAAATGTGCATCCAATAATAAATAATTCTCAAAAAAAAGTTCTTATCGCACCCACATGGGGAGATTCAGGGTTGATTAGTGATTTAGAGAGCCTTAAGGAAATTGAAGAATATTTAACAAATAAAAACTTTGAAGTAATTATTAGACCTCATCCAATGACTTTTCAAAATAACAATATAATGAAAAATTTAAATACTTTTAATTTAGACCATACACATGCAGTTGAAAATTTTAATGAGTACGAGTTCTTAATTACAGATTATTCAGGAATAGCTCTTGAATATTACTTTTTTACTAAAAAGCCAACTTTATTTATTGATTCCTCAAAAAAATCAAAAGGGAAATTCAAAAAAAAGAAAGAAGCCTACTGTTGATTGAAAATATCATGAGAGATATTATTGGGAACACAATATCTTTAAAAAAAAATAAAGAAGAAATAAAATTACCTGAAATAAAAAATCAACAAAAAGCTCGAGAGTTAATAAATTCTTTTTATAATGAAAATTCTTCTTTGTCTGTTATTGAAAAGACATTATTTGAAATTTAATTCTCTAATAAATCTTTTAATACGTAATCTAAGAATTTTAAACCCACAACACCACTTTTTTCTGGATGAAATTGACAACCAACATATCGACCAATTTTATTCTTTTCATTAGAAGCAAACGCTGTGATTTTTGATCCATCAATTACGGTAGTCCCTAAAACGTTTTCTTTACTTTCTGGTACAGCAGCATAGCTATGAACAAAATAAAAATATTCATTACTAAATTCTTGGTATTCACTGTTAGAAAACTGAACTTTTCTCCAGCCTATGTTAGGGATTTTACTAACACCTAATTTGTCTAGCTTTTGAACTTTTCCAGGAATGAATTCTAAACCATTTTTGTCCCCCTCTTCTGATGACGAAAAAAGTAACTGCATCCCTAAACAAATCCCTAATATTCTTAGGTTTTTTAAATCTGCAATTTCATTTAAGTTTGAAAAATTTGGTTTTAGGTTCTGCATAGCTTGTGAGTAGTTTCCAACTCCAGGAATTACTACAATTTCATCATTATTGAAACTTTTAATATTATCAACATTTTCAACATTGTATCCAAGTCCTTCAATTGCATATTTGATACTTTGCAAATTTGATAGATTAGTATTTAATATTTTTATTGTTTTTTTCACAGTCTCACATCAAATCCAAGTTGCGAAATTTTATTCTTTATTTCCTTAATTGATATTTTTTGGTAATGAAGTGCTGAGCCAATGGCAATACCAGAAATTTCTTTATTAAGAATTTGGAGATGTTCCAATTTTCCAAAACCTCCCGATATGACCACTGGAACTGTAGAGGCATTGCATGATAGTTCAATCAATTGTGGATTGAATCCTCTTTGGAGACCGTCGTTGTCTACTGATGTAAGAAATATTTCGCCAACACCCCTGTCTATTGCTTCTTTTATCCAATCTTCTACATTTTTGCCTGAATTGTCTCTGCCTGATGATGTATATGCATTAAATATATTTTTATCAATTTGTTTGGCTTCAATCGATAGAGTTATATTTGCTTTACCAAAATGTTTTACTAGCTCATCAATGATAAGTGGGTTATTAACTGCAGAAGTATTTACGAAAACTTTATCAGCTCCGTTTTCAAAATAATTAATTGCATCATCTAAATTTTTTATACCTCCACCAACAGTAATTGGCACAAATATATTTTTAACCGAGTTCTTTAAAATATCTAGCATTGCATTTCTGCTGTATAAGCTTGCAACAGTATCAATATAGACCATCTCATCAATATTGTTTTGGTAGTACTTAATCGCCTCTTCTTTAGCAATACCGATTTTTCTTAAGCCCTCAAGATTAATGCCTTTGATTAAAAATTCATTCTTTATGTCTAATCTTGCAATTATTCTCATATAATAAACTTTAACATTAAAAAACCTATGAAAATAATAACGGATTTAACAAAATTAACTATTGAAAAAAATTTCACCCTTGATGAGATCTTAATAAAAATGAATGATGGCAAAGAAGCTGTTCTGTTGGTTGTGGAAAATAGTAAACTTTTAGGAATTATCACAGATGGAGACATTAGAAGAGAGATGGTTACTAACGGTTCAAATTCTAACTCAAATGCATCTAAAATAATGAATGGAAAACCAATAACTTCAGATGATGATTATACAGTTTGGAAAGAAATTTTTTTAAATAATGATATTGAACACCTTCCAATACTTGATAAAGATAAAAATGTAATAAAAATTGTTAGGAATGTAGAAAACCAAAATAAACTATCATTCAATGATTCATTTGCACTTATTATTGCAGGTGGCTTGGGAACAAGGATGGGTGAAAATTATAAAAATCAACCTAAGTGCCTAATTGAAATAAAAGGAAAAACTATATTGGAGAGAACTCTAGATTCAATCTCTAATCTTGGACTAAACAAAATCGTATTGTCACTCAATCATGAGTACCAACAAATAATTGATTATGTCCAAAATACAAAATACAAAGACTCAGTTGAGTTTACTATTGAAGATTCTCCCCTAGGAACTGCTGGATCATTAGTCTCAATATCAAAGGACTATAGTGAACAAAATTGCCTAGTACTAAACTCAGACATTTTATTTGATATTAATTTCTTCAAACTAAAAGATTTTTTCGATAACTCTGAAAATGATTTTGTGATTTGTACATCTCAATATGAAATTGAAATTCCTTATGGAGTTATTGAAAAAGAAGAATTACTAGATAAAGAATATGAAATAATTGAAAAGCCAAGAATCAATTTTGACGTTATTGCTGGTATTTATTTTGTTAAATCAAAAACATTAGCAAAAATTGATAATGCAAAAATAGAAATGGATGAATTAATAATTAAGATTAAAGAACTAGATAAGAAGATTTCTTATTTTAATATTGGAGCTAACTGGATTGATGTAGGTAATAACAAACAGATAAGTATCGCAGAAAAATTAACTTTTATTAAGTAACAGTATTTATTCTTTCCCAATGTTCATTTTGTTTTTGCCAAAAAAGTGGGTTCCTAAAAGAATCTACAGTTTTCCAGAATTCTTTTTTTGAGATATTTAGATATTCAAGTATCTCCTCAAAATAGATATCAGGAAATTCATTATCATACTTATTGACTAGTGCTACTCCCTCTTCTCTAGTTATTTTTTCATTTCTGATTTCTTGTGATGCATCGTAAGTAGCTCGTCCAATTCCAAATTTTATTACAGTCATGTAATAATGAAGCCAGTCAATTTTATCATCAATGCCAGCATATTTACTATATGATCCTTTGGTTCTTTGATCGTTAGCTCTAAAACCAGTATTCTCTACGGAATAATAGTACATTTCTTGTGGATCCCACTTGTAATAATATCCAAGGTAATGAACTTCGGTGCCCGTGCTAACAATATTCTTATAATTAATTGGTTTATATATCTCTAAGTCCTTTGAGTCGATATCATGATTTTCAACTAAGTCTCTTTCTGAATATCCTGATAGGTAAAAGTCTTGTGATTTCTTATCTTCATCACTTACCGAGAAGAATTTATTATCCATTAAGGGCGAGTAGTTATCTTCAATATTATTTCCATACTCAGCTTGATTTTCTCCATAAAATACTAGTGGAATATTGTGAAGAACTGATATCCTTGGTCCAACCATTCTTTGACCTACGATAAATGGTTGGAATGGATGGCCAAGTTTCTGAAAAGCTAACTTAGTTAATCTCCTATGAATATTGCCATTTGGATGAATTAAATAATTATCAAAACCTCCTACATTTATCCAAGCTTGAAAATTTTCCCACCCGTTTTTTGTATAAATATGTGGTGCCCATGTAACAGTTAAAGGATTCATTCCAAGTTCTTTTTTCAAATAATGAGAGGTGAATCCACTGTCTTTGCCACCTGAACCTGGAACGACGCAGTCATAATTTCCATTTTTAGACCTATATTTATCACATAAAATTTCAAGTTCATTTCGCCTACCATCCCAATCAATTTCTTCTTTTATATCTTTGAAGATACAAGCTGAACAGACTCCATTTTTAAAGTCAATAAAAGGCTTTTTATCAGTTGGTTTGTTTTGGAATTCAACAACACTACTTGGACGGTAATTTGAAATTACACATTTTTTGCAAAATAAAAGTTCAGACATCATTTAGTATTGTAGCTAATATTATGTTGTTAAAAAGAAATTCTTTAAATGAAGATAAATAAGAACATAGAAATATCTGATAGATGTGAGCCATTTATAATTGCCGAGGCTGGAATAAACCATGATGGAGATTTTGATAAAGCTATTGAACTTATAGATTTAGCAAAGTCGTCAGGTGCTTCTGCAATAAAATTTCAAACTCATATTACAGATAAAGAAATGATTCCTACTGATATGAAACCCGGTAATATCAGCGATGAAAGACTTTGGGATATTATCGATAGATGCGTTCTAGATAAAGCACAAGAGAAAGAATTGTTTGAGTACTCAAAAGAGTCTAATATTTTATTTTTTTCTACTCCTTTTAGTAGAGAAGGTGCTTCAAGATTAGATGATCTAGGAGTTGAATTGTTCAAGATTGGGTCGGGCGAATGTAACAACATTCCTCTCATTAAACATGTAGCAAGTTTTGGAAAACCAATGATACTTTCTACGGGAATGAATGACATAAACAGTGTTAGAAAATCTGTTGAGACAATTTTGAACTATGACATAGATTTGGCTGTGCTTCATTGCACAAGCATTTATCCGGCTCCAGCAAAAACAATGAGACTAGGTGCAATCCAGCATTTAAAAGAAGAATTTCCAAACTTAGAAGTTGGACTATCAGATCACTCTTTAGGTATATCTATATCCATAGGTGCTGTAGCTGTAGGAGCTAATATAATTGAAAAACATTTTACTAAATCTAGAAGTTGGCCAGGTCCTGATAATCCATTTTCTATTGAACCATCAGAGCTAACCGAACTAATTAAATCTTCCAGAGAAGTCTGGGAAGCAAGGGGAGGGAAAAAAGATATATTGCCTGAAGAACAGCCTGTTATCGACTTTGCATACTCTTGCGTGGTTTCGATATCTGACATTAAGAAAGATGAAAAGTTGACATTGAAAAACATTTGGGTAAAGAGACCCGGAAATGGATCAATACCAGCTAGTGAATTTGAAAACCTACTTGGGAAAACTGCAAGTGTAAATATTGAAAAAGACACTCAATTGACAAAAGAAATGTTTAATTGAAAACAATTGCAATATTTACTGGAAGCAGAGCAGAATTTGGGTTGCAACTACCCCTTCTTGAGAAGCTTAAAAATGATAAAAATTTCATTGTTTACCTATTAGTGGGGGCTAGTCATTTAAATAAAGATTTTGGCAAAACAATATCTGAGATTGAAGAATCAGGTTTCAGTTCAAATTATTTAATTGACTTTAATCATGGAACAGATACTCTTTCTTCAAACCCTAAAACAATATCTATTGGCATTGACTTAATTTCTAATGAATTAAAAAAAATTAATCCTGATTATTTTATTGTGTATGGAGATAGGTATGAAACATTTGCATCAGTAATTGCATCAACCCAAATGGGTATCCCAACAATTCATGTTGAAGGTGGAGATATAACTGAAGGTGGAACCTTTGATGATTCAGTACGACATGCTATAACAAAACTATCTCACATTCATTTAGCTACAAATGAGCATTCAAAAAAAAGAATTATACAAATGGGAGAAGAGGCAAAACGAGTTTTTAATGTAGGTTTGCCAGCTATTGATTTTATAAAAAATCAGGACTTTACTGAACCAGCAGAAATCATAGAGAGGTACAACCTTAAAAAAATTGAAAATATAATCATCTTTACTCAGCATCCTATTCCAATTAATGTCAAAGATATAGAATCAGACTTTAGTGAAATTGAAGATGCTTTTAAAGAGATTAATAACGATAACCTGAAAATTATTTGTACCTATCCAAACAGTGACATTGGTGGAAAGGAAATTATAAAAATTCTTAAAGAGTGGAATCTAAAATTTAAAAATTTAGAAGTATATAAATCTTTGGGAAGAAGAGATTTGCACGGTTTATTAAATTTAAATAATACGAAATATAGAAAAAAAGTAGTTTTTATTGGCAATTCTTCATCCGCAATTAAAGAAGCACCTGCGCTAAACTGCCCGTCTCTAATTTTAGGTAACAGGCAGAAAGGAAGGCTTCATGCTGAAAGTGTTTATTTTACAAATATTTCCTCTAAAAACATTGTTGATAGTGTAAATAACATTTTTGAGGGTTTTGATTCAAATTTGTATGAAAATACGAATAATTTTTATGGTGAAGGTTTAATGGCAGAAAAAACATTAGAAATATTGAATGCTCTTCCAAATCGCCAAGAACTTCTCCTTAAAAAGTTTAACGAAATTAAAAATTTTAATATTTAATAGTGAATATTGTAATCTTAACTTTTTCAGGAATTGCAAGTTTTGATTACTCACTTCCTTTAATACATGGACTAAAAAAAGAAACAAAAATAGACAATGTTTATTTATTGTCAAATACATTAAATTATTCTAAATTTTTTTGGTCTTTTAAGGACTCAAGAAAAATTTTAGAGAGAATGGGAATAGAGAATATTGATTTATCAAGCTATTCAATTTTTAAATATATAAAATATATTTTCAAATTTAATCCTCGTCAACACAATAGAAAAAACTTTATTATCAAAATTCTTTCTAGAATAGAAAAAATAATTATCGGAAACCTTAACTTGACAATAAAAACATTAGAAAAAATTGATGCAGATGTTGTTTTTTTTGATCACAGAAATCCAAACACAATAGCTCGCTATGAAGATATTTTTAAATATTTTAAAAATAAAGGAATTAAAGTTTTTCTCTTACCACATGCTCCGCATTATTTGGAAAAAAGTGAACACTTAGTAACTGGTTTAAATAAAGACATACTAAAACATATCAACTATATTGAACCATTCAGATATACCAAATTAGATACTGAAATTAAAAGTGACTATAAAAGTGTTTTAAAAATTAATTACCCTGGTTTTGAATTGGATTGGTTAAGTTTTATTAGCAAACATCCTGTCTACACAAATAGTCTTGTTGTTTTATTGAGACCTTTCCATACTCAAAACTCAGAGTGGCAAGAAAATGAAAAAGTAATTCTTACTAATAATGAGCTTGAAGACATAATTCTTTCTATAAACTTACTTTTAGAAAAAGAAAGTTTTGAAAAAGTTATTATAAAGCCTCACCCAAAGAACTTTCAGCATGAACTTGATTCTTTTGTTACACCATTTATTAAACATAAAGATATTGTTTATTATCATGAATCAATAATGAATCTAATTTCTAAATCAAATAGTTTTATTTCTTCATATTCAACAACTCTTCTTACGTCTATTGCAAGCGGCTCTCCAACTTATATAATTAATACAGTTATTTTCGAAAATATTTTTATGGACTGGAATATTCTCAGAAATCTTTACTCGAACTTTACAGGATTTACAAAACCTAGTGAAATAAAAAATGTAAAAATTGATACCCAAATTGATAAATTACATTTGCAAAAATTTTTTAAACCTGATCAAAAACTAAATCTTTTATAGATTAAAGTTTGTCTACCGATACTAAAAGAGATCTTATTTCTTCAGTAAGAAAAGATTTATGACTGATGTTTTTATATTTAAAATTTTCTTTAAATGCTTCATTTACAGTTTTGGGTACCACTTTGTCAGATAAGTATTTATTATTGACAAAAAAAGCGTTGACCCCATTATTTTCACAATAAACTAAAGAGTAATTATTTTTTGAAGCTGAAAACACCAGAGCATCTAAGGCAGCACCAAAAACTAAAGTTGATTCATGATATTCATATCGAGAAAAATTGTCAATTTTAGGTATAGTGTATTTATTTTCAGTAGATAAAAATGAATTGTATTCACAAACAATTATTGGAATCTTGTAATCTAATAATTGTTCAAAAATATAGTAATCAATGCCGTCAATATCAAGAGAGCATAACGTAACTGATTTAAGATCAATTTTCTCATCTAGCTCTTGAAGATTTTTTGTTGTTAAAAACATTTCAATATAAGTGCTGTCGCCTTTTTTTCTATCATTATTTATATTTTCTCTTGTTATTTCTTTTACTCTGCTTAATTCTTTATTGTCTCCATCAACAAAAACGCATTCATATCCAAAATTAAGATTTAAATTTAAAATATTAGAACTGCCTCCTCCCGAACCTATTTCTAGACATTTAATATCTGACGAGATTTTTGCCTGGCTTAAAAGATATAAAATTACTCCATCTTCACCATTTTTTGAGTAAACCTGATATTCACTAGATGCAATTTGATTCTCATCAATTAAATGATTATATTTTGAGAGCAGAAAATTTATATCATTAATTTTAGCCTTGTTAGTTTCAAGATAAAATTTATGCAAATCAGTCAATTTCAATATATTTCTTTTTATTAAGACTTGCTTTAAAAATAAGGTTAAGTTTTTTATATTCACAATAAACTTAAAAAGAGACAGGTTCCAAATAAGTCTTGGGCTTATACAAATTAATTAACATAAAGTTTATTATACTTTGTAAAAACAAAAGAAAATTACATCCTCAATTATTGTAAATTCTAAAATATGTCGAGAAATGATATATGTACTTAAAATTTTATTTCTATTACAAAACTTAAATGAAAAAATTAAAGTTTGTACAATAACTTATAATTATGAAAAAATTAACAATTATTCCAGCTAGGTCTGGAAGCAAAGGAGTAAAAAATAAGAATATTAAAGACTTGAATGGTTTACCGATGATGGCGTGGTCTATTATCCATGCAAAATACTACTCATCAAAAGAAGATGCTGTAGTAGTTTCATCTGATTCGGACTCATACTTAGATATTGCACAGAAGTTTGGTGCTATACCTCACAAAAGAGCTCAAGAACTGTCGACAGATGAATGTAAAACTGAACCTGTAATGGATGATGTTATAAAAAATTATAAATTAAGTGAAAATGACTTAATTGTTCTTCTTCAACCCACAAGTCCAATTAGAACAAAAATTACTTTAAATAAATTTATTGAATCTTTTAATAATCCTGATTGTGATTCAGCGCTAACTTTAGCAAATTATCATGGTTTCTTGTGGGAAGAAAATGGAAATTATAAAAAACCTCTCTACAAAGAAAGACCAAGAAGGCAAGACATGATTCCACGATATGTGGAAACTGGTTCTGTTTATGGGACAAGGTATAAAAATTATCTAGAAAGCTCAAATAGAGTTTCAGGTAAAATTTCAGGTATTATTGTTGATTTTGAAGAGTCCTTAGAGGTAGATAGTGAAAAAGAATTTGAAGTAATTAAAACTATTTTTAAAAACTATATGAATGATTGGAAAAACGATATATGAAAACTTACTGCTTCGATATTGATGGTACAATTTGTACGATTTCAGTAGATGACTACTCGAAAGCCAGACCATTTAAAGAAAGAATAAATTTAATTAATAAGCTACACGATGAAGGCAATAAAATAGTATTGCACACTGCTAGAGGATCTTTAACTGGAATAAATCAGAAGCAGTTAACAATTAAACAACTTGACGAATGGAATGTAAAATATGATGAGATTGTTTTCGGCAAACCTGCAGCAGACTACTATATTGATGATAAAGCATCAGATGTTTTTGGATGGTTTGAATAAATAGTGAATAAAAAAAATAATTACTTAAGTCAAGAAAAAATATTAATCGTACTAGAAGTGGCTAATAATCATCAGGGTGATGTTGAGCATGCAATTGAGTTAATTAAACAGTATCACCATGTTATTAAAAATTATTCAAAAAATTTTAATTTTGCTTTTAAATTTCAATATAGAGATTTAGAAACATTTGTTCATAAAGACTTTAAAGATTCTGAAATCAAATATGTAAGAAGGTTTCTCGATACTGAATTAAGCTCTGATGAGTGGAACAAAATAATTAAAGAGGTAAATAATCTTGGGTATTTAAATATGTGTACACCATTTGATGAAGTGTCTGTTGATAATGTAATTAAATCAAACTTTGATATTTTAAAAATAGCCAGTGCTTCTCTTGATGACTGGCCATTAGTTGAAAAAATAGGAAATATTGAAAAAGACATCGAAATTATTGCATCTGTTGGTGGGTCGAATTTTGAGAAAATAAAAAGGTTTTACTCATTTATGACAAATAAGAAAAAGGTCTTCGCTATAAATTACTGCGTAAGTTTATATCCAACGCCTGTTGATGATATGAATGTTAGTTATATAAGGTTTCTGAAATCTCACTTCCCCGAAATAAAAATTGGGTTTTCAACTCATGAAAGTGGTTCGGTAATAGACACAGCACCACTAGCTTTGGCTGCTGGTGCAGAAATATTTGAAAAACATATTGCCTTAGAAGACGTGGATAAAAATTATGGAATAAATGATTATTCAACAAATCCACAACAACTCAACGACTGGTTAGAAAATTTAGAAAAAAACTTACTTATACTTGGAAATAAAAACAGAAGAAACGAAATTGTAGAACTTGAAGAAGAAGCTTTGCGCGATCTTAAAAGAGGTGCATTTGTTAAAGAAGATACTAATAAAGATAGTGAATTGACTACTAAAAATACATATTTTTCGATTCCTTCCAAACCAGGACAGCTATTAGCAAATGATTTTTCAAAATTTAATTCAATTAATTTACAAAAAGAATTGAAAAATAATGAACCAGTATATATGAAAGACATAAAAATTGAAAATAATAGAAACTTAATTGAAAAAATTAGAGATGAAATTCAAATATTGATTAAAGACAATAATGTAACTGTACCAAGAAATTTAAATCTTGAAATCTCTCATCATTATGGGATTGAAAATTTTTATAACTATGGAACATCAATGATTACATTTGTCAATGAGGATTATTGCAAAAAAGTAATTTTCCAATTCAAAGATCAAATAAACCCAAGTCATTTTCATAAAGAAAAAGAGGAGACATTTGTTATGCTCTTTGGCGAATTATTTGTAACAGTAGATGAGAAGGACTATGAACTAAAACAGGGAGATATGTTAAAAATAATTCCCGGCCAAATTCATTCATTCTCATCTAAAAGTTTTGCTATATTTGAGGAAATCTCAACTACACACAAGCCAAATGATTCTTTTTACATAGATGAAGAAATTATGAACAATAAAAATCGAAAATCAAAAATTATGCTTTTTTAAGTATTTTTAAATTTAATGAAAAAAATTTTTTTGTGTTTTCCATTATTAACAGGACCTCTTAGATCATATTACAATTATCTGTTTGGCGAGAAGGAAATAGGATTTTTGTACAAATTTTTGAAAAAAAATAAAGAAGAATTTAATTTTTTTGATATTGGTGCAAATTATGGCGTTTATACATTTCTATTAGGCAAAAAAGCAAAAAGGATTTTCGTATTTGAACCAATAAAAGAATGTATCGAATATATCAAAGCTGGCTACAACAAAAACAATATTGTATTTATAAATAAAATTTTATCTGACACCAATGACAAAAAAGTAATACATATTCCAATTGAGAAAAACCGTAAAATTTTTGGAAAATCTTCTGTAGATAACCAGTTCTTATATTCAGAAAAAAGAACATTGCCATCCATATCTCTTGACCGGTTTATTGAAAATATTGAGTTCAACAATGACTTGCTTTCAGTAATTAAAATTGACTGTGAGGGACATGAACTTAAAGTTTTAGAGGGAGCTTTAAATTTCCTTAATAATAAAAAATTGATATTACTTATTGAAATAGAACAACGCCATAATCCACTATATAATCAAGTTTTTAAAACATTGATAGATTTAAAGTATGACGTATTTATAGTCAAAAATAAAACAATGCAATCTCTAAAGAATATAAAAGAAATTGAAAAGTTTATGGAGACGGAAAATAATTTTTTATTCAAAAACTTTTAATTTCGTTCAAATCATAATTTATTCATGATATCAAAATATTTTAAAGAGTATTTCAATACTCTCTAGGATAAAAAGAAACAATGAAGTCTTTAAAATAATAAAATCTATGTTCAAGTATAAGCTCGCCATTTTTAACAGATATAACGAAAAATCCACCCTCTTCAAGATAATACATATCACTTGCTAGGACAGTTGAGTCAAACATATCACCATGAACAACACTATTGTGAGATGATACTATGGTATTTTTCCCAGATTCTATTGGCAAGTTTATATAAAGCTCTTTTAAATCTTTGTAGTGATCATCGTAGTTTTCATTAAATGCACCTCTGTGTATCAATGTCTTGTCTAATTTATCATATCCACCAAAAGTGTATTCTGCAGTTTGCCTTCCTCTACAACTTGGACTAGAAATAATATACCCAATTGGAAAATCAATATCCCTTAAAAGCTCCCCCATCGCTGTAGCTTGAATAACACCTCTTTCATTTAAGCAAACTGCGTCTTTAAAATAGTCAAATTCCGCATATCTACTTTCATTATATCCATTTTCATGAACCTCCGACTCTAAAGCATCGTACATGTGTACATCAATCCACTTATCTCTTTCTGCATGTCTAAAATGCAGTATATATCCACCATTCATAATCTCTTTAGCCCAATATCTATCAAGCTCAGTTTTACTTTTTTCTTCTGTGACAGCAGTTTGAGGAAAATAAGATCTAATTTTTTCTTGTATTTTCTGCCTATCTTCATACAGGCTAATAGAACTAGAAACCCAAATAGGGGTAACTAGAATAAAAATAATTACATTTTTTAAAGTTAAATAACGTTTCATTAGCCTTGCAATTATTTTACTATTGACCGTAAAGCTCTATTACGTAAAAATAATCTTTTTGATTATTTATGCTTGAAAAATATTTCTTTTGTATGTTATATTTCTTTCCATCTAAAGAATTATAAATTTTATCTTCCGTGACAGCCAAAACTTCATCGGTGAATTTGTCTTTTACCTTAACTGTAAATATAGCTTTGCCATCTTTCTTAATAATTGAGCTGATTTTTTTTACTACTTTATTATCAAATTGATAAAATTGACCAAAAACTCCAGTAGAAAAAAAATAATCTACTTTTACATTAAGTTGATTTAGTGATTGTCTTTTTACTTCATAATTAATTTCCATAGTTTCAGCTTTCATTGCAGCTAGTTTTAAGTTGTGTTGGGAAATATCAACTAAATAAACTAATTGAAAATTTTTAAATATATCTAAATAACGACCAGTACCACAACCAAAGTCCAAAATTGTTTTATTTTCATCAGGGATAATTAATTGTGAGAAGAAGTTTTTATGTTCGTTATAAATATCTAAATTGTCATTTATAAGTAATTGTTGCGCTGTGCTTTTGTTATAAGAAATTAGGGATCTTATTATTGCTAAGGTTTTTAAATTTAATAATTTTAAAAAAAATAAGTATGTTTTTTTCATTTTATCTCACAGACAAAACTTAATTGTCGGCAAATGTTATTTGATATAATCAAGCTCAACTCCCCAGCTATTTTTTTATTATTATTATTCCACCAGCTGGACCACTAGTTTTAGATAAGATTTCTTTATCATCAATAGAGTTTAAAAACTGATCAATCGCAAGTGTTGCTCCTGGAAAGATTTCGCTTCCATAATCATCGCAAATTAAAACTCCTCCTGGTGATAATTTTGGAAAAAAATACTTAACCGATTCATAAGTTGGTTCAAATAAGTCAACATCAATATGCACAAATGCAAATTTATTATCTTGAATATTCGCTTCTTGAAAAATATCAGGAATCCAAACTTTAAAAATATTGACAAACTTATATGGTAAAAGTCTTTCTTTAACTTTTTCAAAATCGGCACTAAAGTGTTCTTTTAACTTTTCTTCTTCTTTTAAAGTCACTTTTTTAGTTTTGTCTTCTGTGGAAAAGTCAGATAGACCTTCGAAAGAATCAAAAACATAGAATGTTTTGTCCTTTGTTTTTGTTAAATTAATAATTTTTGAAAACCCAATCGTTGAATTGCCGTTCCAGCATCCACATTCTGCAATATCACCCTCTATATTCGTGTCCAAAAGAAGACTTAATTGTTCATATGCAGTTATTAATTTAATTCTTTTGTAAATTGTATCAAATTTAGCATCACCAGAATCTTTACTTGATTCATTATAAATTTTTGAAAATAAATTATTACTAAGCTTAGATATTGTTTCGGTATCAAATATAAAAATGTTTTCAATATTTTTTATCAGTAATCTAGATACAAATATTTTTAATCGAGCTGGAAAAAGGTTAAAAATTTTTTGAAGTAAAGAAATTACAATTTTTTTCATAAAGTACCTTGAAATAGAATTTAACTTCCGGCCCATTTTTCAAATAGGCTAATCTTTTAAACTAAAATAAGTATAACTTATTGAACCAAAATACAAGTCAGTAATATGTGAGAATAAAAAGGCATTATAAATAGTTTTAAAACTTCTGAATTTGGGTGGAAATCATAAAGATGACTAAACCTCTAATCAACATATTATTATTAAATAGAGTTGAGAAAATTAATCACAAACAAAAGTAAATCCATACCAATCTTGCTTTTTTTAATTTTATTAACTTTTATTGGAATTCCTGGGCAAAATAACTTTGTAGCAAGTGAGAACTTTGTTCCTGGATTTACTACAAAAGATGGTTGTACTTTGTCATTAATTGACTCATATAGGTTAATTAATCAAGTGGTTGACAAAAGTTCTTACGATGTAACTTATGATTACAATTTTTATACAGGTGATTTACCTGATAGTTGTTTCTTTAAAATAGTTGGAAACGATCCCGCATATTACAATATTGAAGAGAATCTTAATATACAAATTACTATAGGATTACCATTTTTTTCTGGATTTATGATTCAGATTTTAATTGCTTTATTGTTTATTTTATTTTTTAGCAATATCACTTTTAAAAAATTTGATAAATTTAAAATTTTTCAGTCAATAATTTTGTCTTATCTGTTTATGTATAATATTTTCTTCAGCAATGAAGTAGCTGCCGAAACTCTGATTAATGAATACGAAAAAATTTTGTTATTTTATTCAATAATCATATTATTTGGATTTGTAATAAATAATATGGTTGACCATGATGGAATCCCTAAAATTCTTCCTTACTCTATTATTTTTTATGGATTAATTTATAGTTCTTCTTTAAATGTTTGGTATTTACTGTTAGCTTTCTTAGGTATTAATAATGACTTCAAAAAATACAAAAAATTTAATATTGGATTTTTCATTTTGTCATCAATTTGGTTATTTAATTTATCAAGTTTTTTTTATTTTGACCCTGACAAAATAAGAGGCTCTATAGTTAGTTCGACTAATGAAATTAATTATTTAAGTATTTTGTTGGTAGTCTTTTATATCTTTCATGGTCTAATTTATTTATACAACATAATTAAAAAATCAAAATATTTTGTTCGAGATATATATCAGTCATCATTAAACTCTGGGTTCATATTGAGCATAGTAGGATTAACGGCGACATTTTTGCCTGAACTAAATATAATATTTCAACTTTTTTTTCTAAATATCCGCAATTCAATGAACTCTTTGAATTTGACTGACTATGGGTCTTGGAGAGGTTTTTACCCTTCCGCCGAAGCCGCAGGAGAGATATATTTTATCATTTTGTCTTTGGCATTTTTCACTATTTATAAAACTAAAAAAATATCTAATAAAGAAATTGTAAAACTATTAGTAATTATCTATAGTTTTTACAAAACTGGTGCTGCATCTTCTTATTTGCTTTTAATTATTTTTATAATTTTTGTAGTTTCAACAAACAAAAAACGTTTATTTAATTACCTAATTGTTTTCGGATTATTTTTAATTCTGATGGTCTCAATTTTGCCAATTGTCGATTTGCCGATTGAAAATGATTATCAATCAGCTATAAAAGTAAATTATTACAAAATAAATAATTTTACTTTAGAGAATATTGTTTTCTTAGAAAATGGTGAATATAGCTCAACTATTAAGATGCTAAGTTATCTACCAAAACCTATTAAATCAAGTTTAATTTTGCTTGCGGATCTTATAAATAGAGATACCGTTTGGAGTTATACAATTAGCAGATATGATACGAACTTAATTGGATCAATTTTTGGATCTGGAATAGGTCTTACATCAAATTATTTTAAAGTTTCAATACCTGAGAATAACTTTCTTCTTCCACACTCATCAATTTTTACTACTTACATGTACTTTGGATTGCTGGGTTTAACTTATTTAGTGGCTTCATTAACAAAATATCTAAAAATAAGTTTTTCTACATACGATTCAAGTGGGTTAATGTTTTTATATTTTTTAGTTGTAATCAATTGGTTAAAAACTGATTCAATTTTTTATATAGGAAATTTGCTTTTTATCTTTGTTGTTTATTCTGCATTTATCACAATAAGTGAGAATTATTCAAAATAAAAATACTTTCCTAAAAAGATGGTGTTATCCGTATAAATTAAATTTAATCAAAAAAAAGATGTAAAAAAATGTAATGTTAACTTATGGCTAAACAAATAAAAAATATTCTTCGAAAGTTATCAAAAAAAATCTCCAGAAAAAATTTAATAAGATTTACAGAAAGTAACATAAAAAAAATTTTTAAAGAACAAGGAGGGATTGACCATATAAAAGTTTTAAATGTTGGTGCTGGAGGTGATATGGAGGATTTACTCAAGTCAAAGTTTAAATTTGTGCAAAGCATTGATATAGATATTAAAAGAGAACCAGACCATGTAATTGATATATGTGATTTAAATCAATTAAAAAAACTATCCTTTACACCTCAATTAATATGCGTTTTTGAAGTTTTAGAACATACAACAAACCCCATAGCTGCAATAAATAATTTATACGAAATAATGGATAAAGGTAGTTACGTTATGTTATCTTGTCCATTTGTATTTCATATTCATGACGAACCAAATGACTTCTTCAGGTTTACAAAGTACGGATTAAAGCATCTTTTTAAAGATTTTTCAGAAGTTGAAATTTTACCCAGAAATGGTTGGTTTGAAACAATTTTAGTTCTCTTTGTCAGGCTTCGGAAAGAAAAAAGCTTAACGGGAAAACTTATAGGTAATTTATTTATATTGTTGTACTTTATGCTGACGCCTATTACTTTCCTTCTTCAGAAAAAAATTAAATCAGATAAAATGACAACTGGGTATTTCCTTAGTGCAAAAAAATAATTCACTAGTAATCCATGTTGATTTCAACTAATTATCAATTAAATCATAAAAGTCAAAAAAATGAATTCTTGAATCATTAGGTGTTGTGTACATAACTCCATTCCCATCATTAAAAACATAATATTTTGGTGTAATAATATTTAAAATCACAATCAAATATAAAAGTATGGATAAAGATTTTTTTGTTTTTAAATATTTAAAGCTATAAATTATTCCAACAACTATTAAGTACCAATACCTAGTTGTGTCACCAGAAACAAACAAAAATTGTAAAGAGACCATTAGTAGCAAGAAAAGAAGAGGTAGTCTTTGTTCTTTTAATTCAACTATCTGATAAATAAAAAGTAACCAAAGAAATTTTATTGAAGAAAAAAATCCTAAAAAAAAGTAATTCTTATTTTGAATGGCCCAAAATTTTAAATCTTCCAAAACTGGTTCTAAAAAAAATTGCCATCCAACTCCACCATTTTCACTTCCTCCTGGTTCAATAAATAAGTAAATTGATAAAAATAATAATAAAGAAGTAATTAATTTGATGTAGTCGCTGAAATTCTTATTATCTCGAATTAAAAATAAAAAAGGAATAATGAATATTATTCCTTCTCTGGTAAGTAATAATCCTGTACACAATATAAAAAAAATGTATTTTGAATCTTTGTAAAGCATTGTTAATAAAATAAGAAAAAATATAAAAATGTCAGGATAGCCACCGTAAATTAGCGTAAATTGCAAAACCATAGTAGTTGATATGGATAAAACAAATAAAACTGATGTGACAGCAGTAAAATTTTTATTCAACTCTTTAAGAAGTAGAAAAATAAAGATGACTGTGAATAATAAATTTAAATATTGTATAGGTATTCTTGTCATCCAGCTCAAAAAAGGAAGTAATATCCTGTGTGGGATAGGGTTGTTGGTTAAATCAGGAAAATTATTTGCAAGATTTTGATAAAAGAACCCACTCGAAGTTGGTCTTGTCGAAACTCCTCTGTTAACAAAAAATGTTAGTGAAACTACTAAAAGTGTTTGTAAAAGCAAAAAAAATTTTTTATTCGAACTTATCACTCGTGGCCAGAGGCAGAATCGAACTGCCGACCCCTTGTTTTTCAGATAGAGGCAAACCAATAAGCCTTTCCTTATTTTACATTAATCATCTTCAATTATCGCTCATTTCTAAGAGGCTCTAAAACGCAATGAGTGCAATAAAATAGAGATTAATGAAATGAGTTTGTCGCCATTTTGTTGCCATTTTTAAAATCACATATGAAGATGTAATGATGTGAAGTTATCATTATGTTAATGAAAGTTCCAAAAAATTTTGTACAAGGTGACATTATCTCTTATGACACTATCTGCAAAGAAGAAAGAAATGTTCGTTTACAACGAGGTATGCATTTTAGATTTGATGAAAAATATTCAATATTATTAGCGAGCACAAGAGAAGGCTCTCCGTATGATGATGAAATTATAAATGATGGAAAAACACTTCTTTACGAGGGACACGATGTTCATAAAACTAAAAAGGTTCCTAATCCAAAGATAATTGACCAACCAATGTATTTAAAGAATGGTGAATTTACCCAAAACGGATTATTTTTTGATGCAGCACAA
>MDSZ01080802.1_pt1 | contig 40851 bp, 40 predicted proteins | sample 811201 | NCBI WGS metagenome assembly MDSZ01 (sample SAMN05326647, study PRJNA326480) | marine metagenome | isolation source: seawater | place: Indian Ocean: North | collected 2010 | reverse complement strand
TTTTTCTAAAATTGGGTTCCAGCCAAATTCTAATAAAGCTGAAAACATTTCTTTTATTTTTGAATAATCTATTCTTTTATTGTTTTGATTACTGAATAAAAATTTTTCATGTTCAATCCCAATTTTAAAATGTTTTGGATCTTTGATACCAGATTGAAAATATTTAATAATTTGTTCTTTAGTCTTGATCATTAAATCTTAATAATACTAAATTTTCTTATTTAAAGTAAAGAATAAGGTTTTCTTGAAAAAATTCTTTTTACCATTGGAGCAAAGTCTTCAAGTGACATACTTCTATAGTTAGGATCAAAAGAGGCTTGATCCCATTTTTCACAAAATTTTATTGCATCCTCATAATATTCATGATCTTTATATTTGTCTCTTTGATTTTTGTTTTTACCCAAATGATGAGCGTAATAATACATTTGAAATTCTCCATGTTTTTCAATAATCCAATGTGTCTTTTTACTTACAAAAGGTTTTAAAATTGTTGCAGCGTATTCAGAATGATTTAACGGCGCTAACTCATCACCAATATCATGTAGTAGCGCAGCTACAACCATTTCTTCATCTGCTTTATCATTAAATGCTCTTGTTGCTGTTTGAAGAGAATGTTCAAGTCTAGTTACTTTATAGCCCTCAAGAGTAGAGGTAAGACTTTTCATAAAATTCAAAATTCTATCTGCTGTCCCATTAATGTATTCTTGTTCATATCTATCTAGCAAAAGATATTCATCTTTTGTTCCAGATTTCATTTCTGTAAAATTTACTGTCTTCATCTAATTGTCTAATAAAAACTTATAAACAAAATACGTTAATTCTATAACGATTAATATCTCTAAAAAGCTCATTTAATTATTTGACGCAGTATTAAGCAGCGATAATTGAGTTATTTTATTATCTCCTAATTCATCAATTGGTTTAACAGGATATTCTCCTGTAAAATAATGGTCAGTCAGTTGAGGATAGTTTTTATTTCTTTTTTCAAAACCAATCGCTCTGTACATTCCATTTAAAGATAAAAACTTTAAAGATTTTGCTCCTATATATTCACATATTTCATCATTACTTTTATTTGCAGCCAACAATTCTTTTTTTGTCGGAGTATCTACACCATAGAAATCTGGATATTTGATTTCTGGACAGGCAATTTTTACATGAACTTCTTTAGCTCCAGCGTCATATAACATTTTGACTATTTTATGAGAGGTTGTTCCTCGAACAAGAGAGTCATCGACTAAAATTATTTTTTTATTCTTTATAGCTGATTGATTAGCATTTAATTTTAACTTCACACCCAAACTTCTAATTTTTTGGCTGGGCTCAATAAAGGTTCTCCCAACATAATGATTTCTTACCAGTCCTAATTCGAAATTCATCCCAAGATGTTGAGCAAACCCTAAAGCTGCTGCGTTTCCAGAGTCTGGAACTGGTACAACAATATCAGCATCTATGTCATTTTCCTTAGCAAGTTCAGCACCAAGACTTTTTCGATGCTCATAGGCTGTTTTACCATCAAGTATACTATCTGGCCTTGCAAAATATATATACTCAAAAACACAGGGTCTTGCTTTTTTGATTGGAAAAGGTTTAATACTTTTTAATTCTCCATTTTCAATTAAAACTATTTCCCCGTTTTCAACTTCTCTTATAAATTTTGCACCAATGATATCTAGAGCACATGTTTCGGATGCTAAAACAAAACTATCTTTTAATTTTCCCACAACCAATGGTCTTATGCCAAAAGGATCTCTTACTCCTACCAAAGAAGTTTGAGTTAGCATAACCAGAGCATATCCTCCTTGAATTTGAAAAATAGCATCCACAATTTTATCTATAGTTTTTGACCTTTTTGATTTTGCAATTAATTGTACAATTGTCTCTGTATCAGATGTGGTATAAAAAATTGCCCCTTCATCGACTAATTTTTTTCTTAGAAAAATAGAGTTAGTTAAATTTCCATTGTGAGCAACTCCGATTCCACCTGCATTAGTATCTGCAAAAAAAGGTTGAATATTTCTTAGAGTATTATCTCCCGTGGTACTATATCGATTATGGCCTATAGCATAATTACCTTGAAGTTTTTTTAATACTTTTTCTTTATTAAAATTATCTCCAACTAGTCCAAATCTTTTTTCGGAAAAGTATTGTTTTCCGTTGAAAGTTACAATTCCACAACCCTCTTGACCTCTATGTTGAAGAGCATGTAGTCCAAGTGCTGTTAGTGCCGAGGCTTCATTTGCGTCACTTATTCCAAATACACCACATTCTTCATTCAATTTTGATTTAAAGATCTTCAATTTTTTCTTTAGAATTTTGGTATGTTTTTTCATTTGGAAATTCTTTCAGTAAATAATTACTACCTTTTTCTAAATATGGGAAGATTAATGATTTATTTGAATTTATGGGCCATTTGTCATAATTATAGACTATATGTACCCCAGAAAAGATACATATTGAGATAATATATGCTCTTATAAATCCAAAAAAGAATCCAAATATAGAATCCAAGCTTCCGAGTCCTGTGTAACTGATTGCTTTACTTATTCCTTTATTAACCATCAAAACTAAGAATATAACCAAAATAAATATTGCTATACCAAGGCTGATATCGAGCACGTACTCGTTGTCTATAATATTTTTAAAATATGGTTTTATTTTTGGAAATAAAAAAAGAGTGATTATATAAGCTAATAACCATTTAGCCGTGGAAAGTACACTTAAAACAAAACCATTTTTGTAACATTTAATTAATGAAAAAATTGTAATAATTAAGAACAAGAGATCTATACTTGATGTAGCCTCATAAAAATCATAGATTAGTTCTTGCATTTAATTAATTTTAAATGGTTTTACCATTAATATTAGCGTAGGTAGCAAAGTTAAGACAGATATCATGGCTAACAACATTGCTAAACCTGTAAATATTCCAAAATAAATTGTTGGAATGAATTTAGACAAAACTAATATTGAAAAACCAAAAATAATTGTAATTGATGTATTTAAGATTGCTTTCCCAACCGTTGAATGACACAAAGTCAATGTTTTATTATAATCTTTTAAGATATAGAATTCCTCTTTAAATCTATAAATATAGTGGATACTATTGTCTACAGCTATACCAATAGTAATTGCAGCAATAGTTATAGTCATCATATCTAAAGGAATGCCAAGCAATCCAATTATTCCTAATATAAAAAAAGCAGCAATAAAATTTGGCACTACTCCAATCAAAGATAATTTGATATTTCTAAAAAGAATAACAAACATTAAAAATATTCCAATCATTACCAAACCTAAAGTTAAAATTTGAGATTTAAAAAGACTCTGAAGTAAATTATTGAATAAAATTAAAACTCCTGCTAGTTTAAACTCCCTTTCGTTTAAACCTAACTTATTTTTTAAATCATAATTTATCTTGTTAATTAGATCATTTCTCTTAAGATTTTCTTGAGAGTCAATTATTCTTAAATTAATTCTAGCTTCATTATCTTTAATTGAAATATAAGGGTCGACTATTTCAGATTTTATGTTTTTGGGTAATTTAGAGTATAAAACTCCCATCTCCAAAGTACCTAACGGTTTATTATTATTTAATAGTGTTGCTACGTCTATGATTGATGAAAACGATAATACTTTTCCAACCTGTGGTAAACTATCGAGATAATTATGAACTGAAGAAATTTTATCAATTTTATCTTTAGTAAACCAATATTTTTGATCATCTTCATTTTCTTCTTCTCCCCAATCTTCGAAATCATCATCCGAGTCTAATATTTCTTTTTTTGGAAATTTCAAAATAATTTCTAGAGGTGTTGTGCCTCCTAACTTTTCATCAATTAGTTTCATCCCTTTATAAATTTCAGTTTTTTTACTAAAATAATTTATAAAACTATTCTCAACTTCTAATCGGCTTATGCCCACAATACTTAAAATTACTATTAAAATAGTTAATGTAAAAATTGTTTTGTGATTATTATTTGAAACTTTTGCAAGAAAAGAAGTTATTAAAGACTCTTTATATTTAATCTTATTATCATTTTCTTTTGGCATAAAATTTATTAAAGCAGGAAGAAGCGTAAAAGTTATAATAAATGATGTAATTAAACCGAAAGTCATCATCCAACCAAAGTCAATAATTGGTTTTATTTCACTAAAAATAAGGGATAAGAATGCAATTATGGTGGTCAAAACTGTGTATAGAATTGGCCAAAACATTTTACTGGTTGTTAATGAAACTAAATCTAACACAGTCAGATCTGGATGTTTTTCTTTAAGCTGTAAAAATCTTGTACTCATATGAATGTTCATTGCCATAGTGAGGATCAACATAAGAGCTATAAAATTAGATGAAATAACTGTAACTTTCCAACCAAGAATTCCTAGAATACCCATCATAATCACTACAGAAAAAAAACAACTACTCAAAGGAACAATAATCCAGACTAATTTTCTAAATACAAACCACAAAGTTCCAATAATAAATAATAAAACACCGATACCAAAAACAATTATATCGCTTTTAATAAAAGACATCATATCATCTGCAATCATTGGTATTCCGCCTAAATGAATTTTACCAATATCTTCATAACTCTTAATGATATCTCTAATCTCAATTATATTTTGATGATTTTGTTTTTTTACTAAATCTTTGTACGCTTGTATTTCTTTTTCGGATTTTAGTTTTGATTTTTCTAAGCTTTTATCTTTTTTTAAATTTACAATAATTCCACTAGTTTTTCCGTCTTCACTTATCACAAAATTTCTAAAAACTGGGCTACTTATAATTTCATCAAACCCTCTGTTTTTATTTACACCATCGTCTTTAAGAGTTTTAAAGTTTTCAAGTCGTTCTTGAAGAGGTGCATCAGAATTATTTAGCAATGGTATATCTAACAGAGTTATTACGCTATGGACCCAGTTTAAACTTTGTATCTTATATTTTAAACTTAGAAGATTATTAATTGAATTATCTGAAACCATTCCTTCATTAGGTGTGTATGTTAAGATAAGGAACTCTTTTGAACCATATCTTTCAGATATTTCTTGAAGATATTTTAGGTCAGGATCTCCTTCGATTAAAAGAGTTTCAGATGATGCATCTAATCTAAAGTCCTTTGAATGATAACCAAAGGTGAGTAAAATCAATAATAAAAATAAAAAAATAGACTTAGGATTTTGAATAATTATATTTTTATACAAATGGTTGATCATTAAGCCATTTATATTTTAATTTAGCTATTTTGAGTATCTTTAAATTTGGTAAATCTCTCCTCAAACTCAAGCATCACTTTACCAATTGGCCCATGTCTTTGTTTTCCAATAATGATTTCAGCTAAATGAGCAACCTCATTCATTTTAGCTTGCCATTCAGCATGTTCCACCGTAGCTTCTCTAGGTTCTTTTCTAGATAGGTAGTATCCCTCACGATATACGAACATTACCACATCTGCATCTTGTTCAATTGAGCCTGACTCTCTAAGATCTGACAGTTGAGGTTTATGATCGTCTCTTTGTTCAACTTGTCTTGATAACTGCGATAATGCAACAACTGGTACTGATAATTCTTTTGCAATTGCTTTTAAACCTTGAGTAATTTGTGAAATCTCTTGAACTCTTCCATCTTTATTACCTGATGTCCCTTTCATTAATTGAATATAATCAACAATTATCATATCCAGACCTTCCAATCTTTTAATTCTTCTAGCTCTATTACTCATCGCTGCAATACTTATCGCTGGTGTTTCATCAATGAATAATGGAAGCTCAGAAATATTTTTTGAGGTTTCTATAAATTTATCAAAAAGTTCATCAGAAATTCTACCTCTCCTTATATCATTTGAAGCAATTCTTGCTTGCTCTGATAAAATTCTGGTTGATAATTGTTCAGATGACATTTCTAAAGAAAAAAAAGCAATACTGGATTTTTTTCCACTTTCTAAAAGTTTTTGAGCAGCATTGAATGCAATATTTGTTGCTAAAGAGGTTTTACCCATTGAAGGTCTTCCAGCAATTATAATTAAATCTGACTTATGTAATCCTCCCAGTTTGTCGTCAAGATCACGCAAACCAGTCGGTACCCCAACTATACCTTCCTCATTTTTATATGCGGCAGTAGCCATTTCAATTGTTTGTTTTACTGCCTCATCAAATTTAGTTAAAGATGAGTTAAAAGATCCGTTTTCGGCAAGATCAAATAAAAGACGCTCTGATTTTTCGATTATATCTTGTCCGTTTTGATTTAAGTCATTTATTTTTGCATTATCAATTGTATCCTCAGAAATTTTAATGAGTTCTCTTCTTACATACATATCGTAGATTATTTTTGAATATTCAAGAGCTTGTCTAGTAGATGTAGAGAATTTTGTTATCTTTACCAAGTATTCTGGAATATTTAATTCATCATTTTCATTCTCAAAGTAACTTTTTAAAGTAATTGGATTAGCGAGCATTCCTTTAAAAATTAAACTTTCTATTGCACTAAATATTTTTTCATGCATTGGGTCATAAAAATGTGTACTTGCTAAAATTGAATTTATTTCATCGAATATTTCATTGGTTACCAAAATAGATCCTATAACTGCTTGTTCTGCCTCTATATTATTTGGTAATTCTTTAAAATTCTCTCTTACGATATTTAAATTTTTCTCCACAAGATTAATTTACATAAAAAAATTCTTATGGAAATTTAAAAAAACTACTGTGGAGAAAGTTGTATAATTATTGTATTGATTCTGCTGATTTTACATTTATTAAAATTTCACCATCAACTTCTGAGTGAAGAGAAATTTTTACTTTAAATTTTCCTAAAGATTTTATTTCTTGAATAGGTTGTATCATTGAGGGTTTTATCTCAATTTTTACATTTTCATATATAAGTTTTGATATCTCAGTTGGCTTTACAGAGCCATATAGTTCATTATTTTCAGTACTTAATTTTTTTATATTAAATTCTTTTTTATTTATTTTTTCTAAAATTTGCTTAGCTTCGTGTTTTTTTTCTGTATCTTTTTTTGAGAGTTCACTTTTAATTTTTTGAACCTGAGTAATATTTTCTTTAGATGCATAAAGAGCTTTTTTGTTTGCGATTAAAAAATTTCTAGCATATCCTCTTTTTACATCTATAATTTCTCCTATAGAGCCAATTCTTCGAATATTTTCTAATAAAATTACTTTCATTTTAAATTAATGCTAGATTTCTTGCTCTTTTAATTGATAGAGAAAGTTCTCTTTGTTTTTTTTGACTTACATTAGTTATTCTTGATGGCAAAATTTTTCCATTTTCAGAAACATATTTTTTTAAAAGCTTAACATTTTTATAGTCTATTTTTGGAGCCCCTTTGATAGATAATGGACAACTTTTCTTGAATCTATATTTATTGGGTTGAAATATACTTAGCTTAGCAAAGTTACTTTGTTTATTCCTTTTATTTCCACTTTGTCTTTTAGGCATAGCTAATTTCTTGTACTAATTTTTTTTTCATTTTCATCTTTTTTTGAAAAATAATTTGTTTCTAGGTCAAAATTTTTTACTTTAACTGTCAAATATCTTAATAATTTTTTATCTAAAGCTTCATTTTTTTCTAATTCATTTATAACTTTACCGTCTCCCTTTATTTTGAAATGAATGTAACTACCTTTTTTATTTTTTTTTATTAAATATGATAAGTTTAATAAACCCCAACTTTCAGTCTTGATGATCTCACCATCATTTTTTTCAACAATTTTTGTGTATTTTTCGGTTAATTGTTTTATTTCACTCGGGGATGTATCTTGTCTTGCTATAATTGTATGCTCGTATAAATTCATTTAAGTTCTTTAATAAAAAGTGAGGATATACTATTATAAATCTTCAATTACAATAGCAAAAAAAGAAAAAAAAAGGGTTTTTTTATATGTTTTCAGTAATTTTTCCAGGTCAAGGATCTCAGATTATTGGTATGGGAAAAGAATTTTTTGATAAATACGACTTAGTCAAAGACCTTTTTAAAGAAGCAGATGATGTTTTGAATTTTTCATTATCAAAAATTATTTTAGATGGACCAAAAGATAAATTAGATTTAACTACAAATACTCAACCAGCAATATTTTTAATTAGCTATTCAATTTTCAATGTTATTAAGAAAGAATTTAATATTAATTTAAATCAAGCAAAATATTTTGCAGGGCATTCATTAGGCGAATACTCGGCTTTATCTTCAGCAGGTTATCTTAATTTTTCAGACACAATCAAACTTTTAAGGATTAGAGGAGATGCCATGCAAAATGCTATTCCAAAAGGTGAGGGTGGAATGGTGGCTGTGTTGGGCTCCTCTGTCAAAGATATAGAAAAAATTTTAGAAAATAATAAAGCAAATTTTTTTGCTGAGATAGCAAATGATAATTCTGAAGGTCAAATTGTATTAAGTGGTAAAAACTCAGATTTGGGGAAATTAATTGAAATGTTAAAATTTGAAAATATAAAAAACATTAAACTTCCAGTTAGTGCTCCATTTCATTGTAAATTAATGAGTAAAGCAACAGATATTATGAAAAGAGAAATTGAAAAAATAGATTTTCTAGATGGAAATAATACACTAATTTCTAATGTTACAGCAGATGAAATAACAAACAAAGATGAATTAAAAAAATTACTGATAAAACAGATTGAGAGTAGAGTTAGATGGAGAGAGAGTGTGATTAATATGTTAAAAAAAGATATAAATCAATTTATTGAAATAGGACCAGGAAAAGTATTATCAGGTTTAGTCAAGAGGATAGATAAAAATGTAAAAATTAACACAATTAATAGTGAGAATGATATAAAAGAATTAAAAATATGATAGATTTAAAAAATAAAAATATTATTATCACAGGTGCTTCGGGGGGTATTGGAAATTCAATCGTTAAAAAATTATATGAAAGTGAATCAAAAATATTAGCATCTGGTACAAAAACTGAAAAATTAGATGAACTTAAATCAAAATATAAAAATTTAGAAGTTTTACAATTTGATATTTCACAAAATGAAAAAATTGAACAATTTATAGAAGATGCCACTAATAGACTTGGAGGGAAGCTAGATTGTATTATTAATAATGCCGGAATTACAAAAGATAATCTAGCTATAAGAATGAGTTTAGATGAATGGAAAAAAGTTATAGATATAAATTTAACATCAACATTTTTACTGAGTAAATTTGCTATAAAAAAAATGTTAAAAAATAAATCTGGAAAGATTATTAATATTACATCTGTTGTTGGGCATACAGGAAATTTAGGCCAAACAAATTATACTGCATCTAAAGCTGCGATAGTTGCTATGTCAAAAAGTTTAGCAATAGAATATGCAAAAAAGAATATTAATATTAACTGTATTTCTCCAGGGTTTATTAAAACTGCTATGACAGACAAAATTGATGAAAAATTTAAAGATATCATAATTTCAAAAATTCCCTCAGCTAGACTGGGAGAGCCTGAAGACATCGCAAATGCCGTTCTTTTTCTTGCATCGAGCTATTCAGACTATATTAATGGAGAAACTTTGCATGTTAACGGGGGTATGTATATGGCTTGACAAAATAGGTTTTTAAACTATTAAGAATTTAAAACAATAAAGGAAGATTATGTCAGAAGATATCTCAAGCAAAGTAAAAAAAATCGTTGCAGATCATTTAGGTATAGATGAGGCGAAAGTTACTGAAGAGTCTAGTTTCATAGATGATTTAGGTGCTGATAGTTTAGATACCGTTGAATTAGTAATGGCTTTTGAAGAAGAATTTGGATCAGAAATTTCAGATACTGAAGCTGAAAAAATTTTAACTGTTGGTGATGCTGTAAAATTTATTGAAAGTAAAAGTAATTAGATAAATAAATGCTCAATAAAAAGGGTGGGATAATGGTGATATTGTCATCTCCATCTGGGGCTGGTAAGACAACACTAGTAAAATTAATTTCCAAAGACAAAAATTTTTTTGTTTCAATTTCGCACACCACAAGAAAACCTAGACCTAATGAAAAAGATGGGGAAGATTATTTTTTTGTAACTAATGACGAATTTAAAAGATTGATAAAAAATGATGAATTTTTAGAATACGCCAAAGTATTCGATAATTTCTATGGTACATCTAGAACACCTGTCATCCAAAATTTAGAAAATAATCATAATGTTATTTTTGACATTGACTGGCAAGGTGCGGATCAAATTAAAAATAAGAAGCTTGATTATAAACTTATTACATTTTTTATACTTCCTCCAAGTAAAGATGTTTTATTTAAAAGATTATCAAATAGAGACATGAAGGATAAATTGATTGTTGAGGAAAGAATGAAAAAATTTGATAGAGATGTTTTACATTGGATAAATTATGATTATGTTGTTATTAATGATGATTTAGAAGATTGTTTTTTAAAGATACAAAAATTAATATTAGCTGAAATTAATAGTGGTCCTAAAGACTATGATAAAGATTTTATTAAAAAGCATGTTGAAAAATTAACTACCTAATTTTTCAAATTCTCTAGAAATTAAGTAGTAAGTTTTATGGTCAAGATTTTGAGGTCTTAAATTAAGATCAATTTTCATTTTGTCGACAATTTCATTTCTCTTTTTAAATAATTTATTAAAAGGTTTTTTAATTTTTTTTCTACGCTGGTTAAAAAATATTTTTGTCACTTTTTCTAATGAATATGCATTATCTAATTTTAAAAACTCTTTTTTTGGAGTGAATAATAATAGAGAACTATCTACTTTTGGTTGTGGTGTAAAGGAACTTGGTTTTATGTCTATAATTTTTTTTATATTTAATTTCCAATTTGAAATGATTGACAATCTACCATATGTTGATTTATTAAAATCTGATATTATTCTGTTTGCAACTTCTTTTTGAAACATCAAAACTAATTTGTTAAACCAAAAAGTTGAATTCATATTCAAAATCCACTTTATTAAGATTTCAGTAGAAATATTATAGGGAAGATTTCCAAAAACATTAAGTTTATTTTCAGATAAATTTTTTTCTTCAATCTTTAATATATCTTCATTTAAAAAAATTACGTTATTACTATATTTTTTCTTTAAGTGATTTATTAAAATAGTATCTTTTTCAACTAAAATTAATTTTTTTGGATTATGTTTTATAATTTCATCAGTAAGATTACCAGTTCCTGGCCCTACTTCTAATATATCTTTATTTTCAATATCAGCACATCCAATTATTATTTTTATGATATTTTTATCAATTAAAAAATTTTGACCTAGACTTTTTTTAGCTTTAATTTTCACTAAATCTTATCTAAAAATTTAACTGCCTCAATTAAACTTTTGGGATCAGAGTTATTTTTACCAACCATTTTAATGTTGGGACCATGGTCCGGTGTAATTCTTATAAAAGGTAAACCTAAAGTTATATTTATGGCATCCAAACCTTTTATTGCCTTAATTGGAGCTAAAACTTGATCATGATACATACCAATAATCACATCATATTTTTTTGAATTTTGTTGAAAAAAAGCAGTGTCAGCAGGAATTGGTCCTGATATATCAATTTTTTTTCTTTTTAAAATACTAATCGCTGGTTTGATTATTTTTTTTTCTTCGCTAAAACCATAAAAATTTTCACAATGTGGATTTAGTCCGGTGATTATTAATTTAGGTTTTTTTGAAAGAATTTTTTTATAAAACTTTGATATTAATGTAACTTTTGAAATAATCATACTTTTGTTTAATTTTTTTGAAATCCTATTAATTGGCAAGTGTGTTGTAATTGGTGATACAGATAAAGATTTATTGTAAATGAGCATTGCATAATTTTCTTTTAAATTGAATTTACTAGATAGATATTCAGTTATTCCATTATACTTTCCTTTTAAAAAGTATTTTTTAGAAATTGGGCCATTTATTAATCCTGATGTGTGATTATTTTTAATTATATGAAGTGCTTTGTCAAAAGACTCTTTAATGTATTTGTTAGATTTAGATGAAATTTTTTCAAAAGGTTTTGTAAAATTATAATTAATATCAATTATATTTAATTTATTTTTTTTTAAATTTACAAACTTTTTATTTATAAAATATGTTAAATTGAGTTTACATTTTAACTTGAGTTTTTTAATTTGACTTTCTATTAATTTAGTTGATCCAATTAAAACTAGTGGTTTTTCATTTTTATATTTCCTAAAAGTTTTAATAATTAATTCAGAAAAAACACTATTAGGTTCTCCACAAACAATTAAAATTGGATTATTCACTTTTAATTTGAGTATTAAGTTTAATTTTATTAAAATAAATTTGAGAATATTGATCTAGTTGTTTATTTTTTTCAAATTCTATCATTTCTTCTAAAACTTTATTTTCATCTTGTTCAAAAACACTTTTAGTTTTTCCATTTATCATAATTATGATGAAACTATTTCCAATATTTATTGGGTTAGTAATTTCCCCGATATTTAATTTACTAAGTTCTTCTTTGATTTGTTTTGATAATTGATTTTCTTTTATTTTTCCAATTACCCCACCGAGTTTTGAACTTTCAGATATACTAAATTTATTTGCTGTAGTTCTAAAACCGATTGTATCAATATTCATTTTAATTTCATTTATCTTAGCTTCCAATTCACTTTGATTTGTGGCCTGAAAAACGATTTCAGATAAATCATACTCTATTATATCACTATAATTCAGTTGATTTTCTTTTATTTCATTTTTTAATGAATCTATATTTACCTTAATCTGATTTTGAAATTTTTGCACTATTAACTGGTTCCATAAAATTTCCAATTTAATTTTTTCTTTTACTTCATCTATTGTTAATTCATACGTTGATAAATAATTTTTAAAATCATTTTCGTTTTGAAAATTTAACTTCTGATAAAAGTTTTTGAATATTGAGTTTATTAAATCATCATTTTCGTATTTCTGTAGATTGAAAAATTTTTTTAATTCATTAGTTTTTATTTTTTCTCTAATTAATGAACTTTCAGATATTTTAAGAGCTTCTTCTTTTGAAATATTTTTAAGATCTTTATTTAGAGCTACTAAATAATTATACTCAATCTCAATATCAATATTGGTTATAATTTCATTATTAATTTTCTTAATTATTTTTACTTCACTTAATGAATAAGCAACATTAAAAAATAAAGATAGAACTAAAAAAATATAGATAATTAAAAGTATTAAATTATTGAATAATTTTCTAATCATTTGTTTATACCTGGTAAATCAATTGAATTTCCAAATGGCATCAAAGTTATAGAGAAGAATAAACTTTCTTCAGGTTTTATTTCTCCATCATTGTAGTATTTTTTTCTATATTCTATTCCTGCTGTCAAGCAATCCATTTTATATTGATAAATTAAATTGTAGTATTCTGTTAAATCTGTCTTTTTATTTTTTCTTGTTCTAAACTTAAGACTTTTATTATTATTGAAAACATATGAGGTTTCATTAGCCAAAAAACTTTCTTTACCTATTTCATCATTTTCCTCTATGAACTCAAAAGTGGTTATAAAATTATTCACTTTAAAAGTTGAATTTATATTATGATATTTAAATTCACCAAAATTATTGTCAGATAAAAAGTCATATTTTAAATCTATAAAATCACTAGGATTAATCTTAACTTGACCTACTATATTTGATGCTTTTTCTCCAAGAGAACTTTTTTCTGAAAGATCATCATTTTTTTTATCTCTTATTGATGTAGCTAAATTAATTCCAAATATTTCATTCGTGTTGTCAGTGTTATTAAAAATTTTAAATTCATTTCCAATTGTAATTGAACTATTGCCCTCCAAAGTTTCATTAGAGCCAATTCTGTTTATTGAATAAATATTATTATAATCAACAAAATTTGATGAATTTTTGATATTTTTATTTTTATATGGATTGTATTTGGCAACAAATATTGGTGTTAATGAGCTACTAAATTTAAAACCTTGTTTTTTAAGAGGTAAACTTGAATTAAATTGAACAATGCCCTGAAGATCATTTTCCCTTTTATTTTTAAGATATTTTGAGTTTTTTGATTCGGCATTAAAATTTTTAACAAATATTTCATAACTGTTAATTATTCCATAATCAGTAATTTTATCAAAAGATTTGTATGATAGATTGTTAATTAATACTTTTTCATTAATATTCGTATCAAATAATTTTTGATAGCCTAAATTACTCATTGTTAAGAAACCATCAAATTTTGTTTTAAAGTTTTTTGTTATATTGAAATTAGGTAAAATAAACTCATATCTATCACTATCGTTAGGTTTACTTAAATCTTCAAACGCTTCAGCAGATATTGATAAATCTAAACTTTCATTTGATGCTTCAAAATTTATCTTTGAGTTGAGTGTGCTTTGCGATGTTATAATTGGAGAGTTTAAATCATAAAGTTTAAGATATTTATCATTCGAAGTAGCTTGTATTTCAAAATTTACTTCAGCTTGATTAAAATAATTAAAATTAGAATTTATAGTTGATTTTGAAAAAAAATGAGATTCAGATGTTTTCTTTTTATTTAAGAAAAGATTATTATTTTTTATACTAGCATCAAAAATATGATTAGAATTTTTTGTTAAAAGTCGATATTCACCTTGATAAATAGTTTTGTTATTATCATAAAATCTTGGTGATAATGTAAAATCAGAGTTCGAAGAAATCTCGAAAAAATATGGAATGCTAAAGAAACTACTTGTATTATTTGTAGAAATTGAGGGAGTTAAAAATCCAGATTGTCTCTCAACACTTGGGTCTGGATGAAAAAACTTTGGAAAATACATCACTGGAATATCATAAATTTTCAATAATGCATTTTTATAATTTATTATCTGTCTTTTTTTATCATGCTCAATTTCTTCTGCTTGAAATAACCAAGGTGGACAACCATCTCTTTTTTTACAATTAGTATAAACAGTTTTGCTAAAATTAAGTTTATCTTTTTCAGCAATCAAAGATTTACTTTTCATTCTAGGTAAAAATTTTTTTGATGATATTTTATTATCTTGGTTAACAAAAATATCTTTACCAAGAATTTTTCCTTTTTTAAAATCATAATAAAGATCTTTTAGAAAATAAATATTTAAATCTTTATCTGTGAGCTCCACATTTTTGGCTATGAGAGTATCATTAGCTGTTGATATATCTATTTGTTGTATTTTAAATTGGTTATTAAATATATCCTTGATCAAAGTTTCATCATTTGAAATAATTCTTTTTTTATTTCTATCGAATAAAACATTTTGAGTTTCCAAAAAATATTTATTTTTTTTGTTTATTTTAGTTTGATCAAAAGTTTTTATTGTATTCTCTATTTCGCTAAAAATAATTTTATTTGAATTTATTATTAAAGAATTCTTTTCATCTTCTAATTTTACATTACCAGTTATTGTATAAGTGTTTTTATTTTTATCAATTATAAGCTTATCTCCATAAATTTTTGTTCCCAAATCATCTTTGATAACAACATTTGTGGTTGCCGTAATATAGTTATTTTCTGAAGTCTCAATATTTTCTGCTTCAAATTTAATGTTTTGAGAGTAGCTTATTTGAGAAAACAAGCAGAAAATTATTAAAAATTTAATAAATCCTAAATAATTTTTATTTTTCATTAATTCTTATCAAGTTAATTAAGACAATCATAAAAATTATTATCTGGGGCCCCCATATTGATAGCAAGTAAGGGACATTTTGAGTTTCGATAATAACGTTAAAAAAATGATTTATATAATAAATTAAAACTGAAATTAAAATACCTAAAGTTACATGAAAAATTTTTGACTTATTATAACGTGTTTTTAACATTAGAATGGAAGCAATACACACCATTAATCCTAAGTAAATTGGGTATGAATATAGTTTATGCCTGTATCCATCTAGTATCTGACTATCGTATCCTAATAATTCATAATCCTCTTTAAGATCATTAAGTTTAAACATATTAAGAGATGAAAAGTTCTCAAAAATTGACAATATTCTCTCTATATCAAAATTAGAATAAAATTTTATTTGGTCATATTTTTTTGTATTATTATCTTTACTTACAATCACATTTTCAAGTAACCACTCTTTATTTTTTATGACTGCTTTTTTTGATACTATAATTTTATCTAAATTAAAATTTTCATCAAATTGTGAAATAGATACGTCAAGTAAATTATGATCTTGTAATTTATCTGCATTAATAAAATTTGTTGTTTCATCAACTTTATCTCTAATCCACAACCCATTTCCAGTTACTACAGCAAGATATTTGTCATCTTTTGTGTATTGATTTTTAATTTCAAGATAGAAAAATTTTAAATTTGAGGAAACATTATAAAATAGAATTACTAAAATTATTCCAATTAAAAAAGTTATTGAACAAATTATTTCTATAATCTTCAAATTTGTAATTCCATAAGTCTTATAAACTATGAGTTCATTAGTTTCTATTATTTCAATAAAAAAGAAAATAGCACTGATCAAAAAAACGAATGGAGCTATTTCAAAAAATATAGAAGGTGCATTTAACAATGTTAAATAAATAGGTAATAAAATTAAATTATCTGTGTCCTTTAGAAAACTTATTTCTTCAAATAAATTCATGATTATTATCATAATAAAAAAAACTGAACTTACTTTTAAAAAACTAAAAAGATATTTTTGGTAGATATATTTTTTATGAATTGTAATCATATAATTATTGTGAGTGAGTTAATTTTTTATATAAAAATACATATTGAATTAAGATAATAAATAAAGGTAACATCAATGACAATTTGAAATAAGTTAAATTTTTACCTGATAAAGAAGTTGCTAATTCAGAAAAAATAAGAATAGATGTTCCTAATAAAAAAATTGAAGTTCTGTAAAACTTATGATTTATATTTTCTTTTGACAACAAAAGTAAGAAACAAACACATACTGCTAATGATATATAGTATAAAGGTTTTATTATCCTTTTATATAGCTCTTGTTGAAGAATATTGAGAGAAGACTCATTACAATCAAGAATATGATAATATGAGCTTTTTTTAAGCAGATGAAAATTAATATAGCATTCAACAAGTTTATAAGTATTTTTTTCCTGAATTTTAAAATCTATAATTGATTTTGTTAAATATTTTCTTAAATCAAAGACAGTACTTTTAAAATCAATAGCAGCAATGTTATTTTCATTTATATTTATAATTTTCCCATTAAATAAGTTTAATGATCTTTCAGTTTCATCATTTTTTAATATTCCATATGAAGCGTAGATTATTCTTACAGAATTTTCATCTTTTTCATCTTTTAAATAAATATTTTTGTATTCATTTTCTTTATTCTTTTCTTCAACGTAAATTGTTAACTTTTCTACAGTGTCAACAAATTTTTTTTCATTTATCAAGGATGGAAAAAAATCTATACTTGATGTTTGTATATAGGTTCTTGCTTTATTTTGAGAGAATGGGACAATTAGAGAATTTAAAATAGTTTGAAATATTAAATATATTAGAGAATATTTAATAAGAGCTGTTACGAACTCTTTTTTATCAATTCCAGTAATCCAAAAAATTTTTAATTCATTGTTATCTTCAGATTTATTGATTGTATAAAAGATTGCTACAAAGAAAATAAACGGCATCAATCTTGAAATTATTTTTGGTAAATTAAGTAATGTATATTTAAAATATACACTTAGACCATGACCATCCTCAGTTACAAAATCCAAAAAATTTACTGCTTGAATAACCCATACGATTACACTTAAGCTTGCAATGCAAACTAAAAAAAAATGAGTGTTATCTAAAAAAAATTTTTGAAAAATTAGTTTTTTATTGTAATTAATCATTTATCATTTATAAATTCAGTATTTAAATACAACCTAAAGTACATATATATAAAAAATGTCAATAAAAATAAGCTTTAAAGAGAATATTGGGGGCAATTAATCAAAATATGTCTATTAAAATCATTTATAAAAGCAACATTTCAAACATCTTAAAAAGTAATCTTGTTTTGTTTACCGATGAAAAATTCAACTTAAAACACTTAAATAAGTATATTTCAAGCTCTGAGCATGCCTATATAAGTGATTTACTTAAAATTAGTGATCTAAAAAAGAAAATATATGTTTTTGAAATAAATTCAAAAAAAAAGGTTGCTTTAATATCTATAAAAAAAAATTATAAATCTAATGAAGCAGAAAACTTAGGGGCTGAATTCTATGGACAAATTAATTATGGGAAAAACTCAGAATACAATATTAGTCTAGATAGTATTGTTGGTAAAGATGAAAATTTTATAAGTCTTTTTCTTCATGGTTTAATATTAAAATCTTACAAATTCAATAAGTACAAATCTAAAAGAGAAAAAAGAACAATTTCTATTAATGTGATAGGCAAAAAAAATAAGCCTTCAAATACAAAACAATTGAAATTTAAAGCTTTGGAAGAAGGAACTTTTTACACTAGAGATTTAGTTTCCGAACCTGGAAACATTTTACACCCAGATGAATATACAAGAAGAATAAATTCTTTAAGAAAACTTGGATTAAAGATTAATATTTATGATGATAAAAAATTAAAAAAACTTGGTATGAATGCTCTGTTGGGAGTTGGTCAAGGAAGTATTAGAGGATCTTATCTTGTAACAATTGAGTGGAATGGACTAAAGACAAATTCAAAACCTTTAGCATTTGTTGGTAAAGGAGTATGTTTTGATACAGGAGGAATTTCTTTAAAACCTGCTAAGTTTATGGAGGACATGACTTATGATATGGCAGGTTCAGCAGTGGTTGTTGGTCTAATGAAAAATTTAGCATTGAGAAAAGCAAAAATAAATGCTGTAGGTGTTGTTGGTCTTGTGGAAAATATGCCTGGGGGAAATGCACAAAGACCAGGTGATATTGTTAAGTCTTATAGTGGTAAAACTATTGAAATATTGAATACAGATGCTGAGGGTAGATTAGTTTTAGCTGATGCTCTTACTTTTACGGAAAAAAAGTTTAAACCAAAATTTATTATAGATTTAGCAACCTTAACAGGGGCAATTATTGTATCGTTAGGTTCTGAGTATGCTGGATTATTTTCTAATGATGATAAATTATCAAAACAAATAATAAAAGCAGGAGAACAAGTTGAAGAAAAGGTTTGGAGAATGCCCTTACATAAAAACTATGATAAATTGATAAATTCTAAAAATGCAGATATGCAGAATATAAATTATGTTGGTGGAGCAGGATCAACAACTGCAGCACAGTTTTTGCAAAGATTTATTTTAAATAAGACGCCGTGGGCTCACTTAGATATTGCTGGAATGGCTTTTTCAAAATATGGGGGAGCTTTAAATTCAGGTGGAGCAACAGGTTTTGGTGTAAGATTATTAAACAAACTAATAGAGGATGAATATGAGTAATAAAGAACAAACACTATCAATTATTAAACCAGATGCAGTTGAGAGAAATTTAGATAATGAAATAAAAGAAATGTTTAAACAAAATAATTTTTCAATAGTTAAAGAAAAAAAGATTAAAATTGATAAATCTGAGGCTGAGAGCTTTTATAAAGTCCACGAAACCAAACCCTTTTATAACGACTTATGTTCCTATCTTTCTTCAGGACCTATTGTAGTTATGATACTTGAAAAAGAAAATGCTATATTAGATAATAGAAAACTAATGGGGTCCACGAATCCTAAAGATGCTAATGATGGCACAATAAGAAAAAAATATGGTATTTCTATTGATAAAAACTCTGTTCATGGTTCTGATAGCACCGAAAATGCAAAAATAGAAATTGATTTTTTTTTCAAAGATTAGAATATAATTTCATCAAAACTTTTGGGTACAAAAGATGCTCTTGTTTTAAAATTTTATTTTTTAATGTATGAGGTGTTTCAGTTTTAGAAATCTTAACTTTTTTTTGCATAAGAATTTTACCAGAATCAAGTTTCGAGGTAACTAAATGAACTGTGCAACCTGAGTATTTCTCTTTACTCTTAATTACTCTTTCATGAGTATTTAAACCTTTATACTTTGGAAGTAATGATGGATGAATATTTAAGATTTTACCTTTAAAATTTTTGATAAATTTTTTACTCAAAATTTTCATAAAACCCGCAAGACATATGAGCTTAATCTTATTTTTTTTTAAATCTTTTAAAATATTTTTTTCTGCAATTTGCTGATCACTAAAATTAAAAATTTTTTTTTTAATTTTATATTTTTTTGCAAATAACAGACCTTTCGCTTTAATTTTATTAGAAATTACAATTTTGATTACAATAGGAGATCTTTTAAGTAATGAAAATTTGATCAGGTTTTTTAAATTACTTCCTTTTCCTGATATAAAAACAGCTGTTGGAATTTTATTTAAACCAATCAATTTTACCATTAAATTTTACCTTATTTATATTTTTTGTAATACTACCAATAACATAAGGTTTAAAGGATTTATCAAAAAAACTACTTACGTACTTAAGCTTTTTGGGATTTATAATTATACAAAATCCAATTCCACAATTGAATGTTTTCAACATTTCTTTATCTGTTAATTTGTTTTTTTTTAACCACTTAAAAATTTCTAGAGGTTTTACTTTTTTTAAGTCTATTTCTGCACACATATTTTTTGGAATAATTCTTTTGATATTATCCTCTAAACCTCCTCCAGTTATATTTGCACATCCATTAATTAAATTTTTATCCAACATTCTTAAAATTTCTTTAACATAAATCTTTGTAGGTTTTATTAATTCTTTTTTAAGAAATTTGTTTTTTTTTATATTAATATTTTTTTTTTTAATTAGATATCTTACTAAAGAAAAGCCATTAGAGTGCAGACCACTAGAGGGAATAGCCAATATGATATCTTTTTTTTTTATTTTTGTTTTTTTTAAAATTTTTTTTTCATCAGCTACTCCTACAGCAAACCCTGCAATATCAAATTTTCCTTTGTCATAAGTTCCAGGCATTTCTGCTGTTTCTCCACCAACTAATTCACAATTTGATATCTTACATCCTTTTAAAATACCTTTTAAAATTGATTTTAATTTAGGCATATCAATTTTATTAATTGAAATGTAATCTAAAAATAAAAGAGGTTTTGCTCCTTGAACAATTAGATCATTTACACTCATGGCAACAAGATCAATTCCGATTGTATCATATTTTTTTAATAAGTTTGCTATTTCAATTTTTGTACCAACACCATCAGTACACGCAATTATTTTTGGTTTTTTAATATTGTTTGGAATGTCAGTAATAGATCCAAAGCCCCCAATGTTATTAAACTTTTTTTTGCCTCTTTCTTTTGATGTTATATTAGTTATGAATTTTACAAATCTATCAGCAGCATTAATATTAACACCACTTTTTTTATATGTAATTAAATTTTTATTCATTAATATAGGTTATGAAAATTTTTTTTAAAAATATTCATGTAAGAAATATATATAATTTTTTTTTAGTTCTATCTTCAATTTTATTTTTTTTTTCCACAGAAAAAATAGAGGCTAAAACATTTAATATTAGCAACATAGAAATTTCTAAGCCATTTATTCTAAATTTTAATAAATATGATGTTTTAGATGAGGGTTTCAAAAAAGCATTTTCGGAACTTATTTCAATAATAGTAAATTCAGAAGATAAAAAGAAAATTGAAAATATTAAATTAAATGAGGTCAAGGGGATGATTGAAACTTTTTCAATTAAGGAGGAGAAATTTATAAATGAAATCTATTATGTAAATTTAGGTGTATCATTTAATAAAAAAAAAATATTTAATTTTCTAGAAAAAAAAAGCATTTTTCCATCAATACCCAATAAAAAAAGTTTTTTATTTATTCCAATTATTATTGATGAACAAAAAAAAGATTTATTGATTTTTTCAGAGAATTTGATTTTTGAAAATTGGAATAAAAACAAAGAGACAAATCAATTAATTGAATATATTTTACCAACAGAAGATCTTGAAGACATAAATTTAATTAAAAAGAATTACGAAAATATAGAGCAATATAATTTTAAAGAAATAACAGATAAATACTTTTTAAAAGACTCGATCATTGCTTTGATTTTTAAAAATGAAACTGAATTAAGAATTCTCTCTAGAATAACAATCAAAGACTCGGTGAGTTTAAGAAATCAATCATTTAATGATACAGATATAACAAATCTTAACGAAATTGAAAAAATTATTAATCAATTAAAAATTAGCTACGAAGATTATTGGAAAAAATCTAATCAAATCAATACATCTATAAAACTACCTTTGTTAATTAAAGTAAACAGTTCAAACAATTTAAAGATCTCAGCTTTTGAAAAAATTTTGGATAATATGGATTTGGTTTATAATTATTCTATATTAAAATATGATAAAAATTTTATTTTTTATCAAGTTACTTTTAATGGAACTCCAAATATTTTTCTAAAAAGTTTAGGTGATAAAAATTATTTTTTTGATACACAAAATAAAATTTGGATATTAAAATGAGTGATTTAAATCAAAAAATTATAAAATTTAATTTTGAGAGCAATTTTAAAGATGATGATTTTTTTGTCTCCAAAAGTAATAAACATGTTTACGATTTGATTAATAAATGGCCCAAATGGGAAAAAAACTTTTTGAATATATCTGGTGAAAGATTTTCTGGGAAGTCCCATTTAGTGGATATTTTTTTAAAAAAACATAATGGTATAAAATTTAACTCAAATTCATTCAATAATGAAAAATTAGAACAAACAAAAAATTATAAGAATATAATTTTAGAAAATCTAAGTGAAAATGTTGATGAAAAATTGATATATACGTTGATTAACTTTGTAGAACAGGAAAATAAGTATTTAATTATTACTTCAACCCAATCAATTGTAGATTTAAGATTTGAACTAGTAGACTTGAAATCAAGATTTCAAAATTTCTTAATACAATACATAGAAAAACCTGATGATGAAATGATGTTTGCTTTGATATTAAAAAATTTCTCTGATCGTCAAATAACTTTAGATAAAAAGTTAATTAACTATATAATTAAACATGTAGATAGATCTTATAGTAAAATATATGATTTCATATATAAGATCGACGAAATGAGTTTAAAAAAAAAAAAATCTATTAATTTTAAGATTATTAAAGACATGTTGGAGGAATAATTGAATAAGTATAGAAGTCATAATTGTGGAGAGTTAAGAAAAAAAAACATCGGAAATAAAATAATACTTTCAGGTTGGATAAATAAAAAACGAGATCATGGAAATCTTTTATTTATAGACTTAAGAGATAATTATGGAATTACACAATGTATTATTGGTAATGAAAATTCAAACTTTAAAATTTTAGAGAAATTACAATTAGAAACAGTGATAAAGATTGAGGGCAATGTTGTTAATAGATCTCAGGATACAATTAACAAAGATATTAAAACAGGAGAAATAGAAGTACAAATTGAAACTTTTAAAATTCTTGGGACGTGTAAAGAGTTACCAATGCCAGTTTTTAGTAATCAAGAGTATGCTGAAGATATAAGATTAAAATATAGATTTTTAGATTTAAGACGAAAAAAAATTCACGATAATATAATATTAAGATCAAAAGTGATTTCTTTCATTAGAGATGAAATGAACAAATTAGGTTTTTTGGAATTTCAGACTCCAATATTAACTTCATCTAGTCCAGAGGGAGCTAGGGATTTTTTAGTTCCAAGCAGATTAAATCCTGGAAAATTCTATGCGTTACCTCAGGCACCACAACAATTTAAACAATTAATTATGGTATCTGGTTTTGATAAGTATTTTCAAATAGCACCTTGTTTTAGAGATGAGGACGCTAGGGCTGATAGAAGTCCAGGAGAATTTTATCAATTAGATTTAGAAATGTCATTTGTTGAGCAAGAAGATGTATTTAATGTGGTAGAATCATTATTAGTCAATACTTTTAAAAAATTTTCTAACAAAAAATTAATTTTTGAAAAATTTCCAAAAATTACCTATAGTAATGCATTACTAAAATATGGAACAGATAAGCCTGATTTAAGAAATCCATTAATTATTCACGATATAACAGAAATTTTTTTAAGATCAGATGTGTCATTTGAAATATTCAAAAAACTTGTTAAAACAGGTTCAAAAGTTAGATGTATAGTTACTAACAATACAAAAGATCAACCAAGAAGTTTTTTTGATAATATTGACAAGTGGGCAAAAGAGCAGGGAGCATCAGGTTTAGCTTATTTTACACTTGAGAAAAATAATAAGATTACTGCTAAAGGACCAATTGGTAAGTTTTTTACTGAAGAGGCATTAAATCAGATAATAGCTAAAACTTCAGCTAAAATTGGAGATAGTATTTTTATGGCATGTGGTAAAGAAAATGAATTAAATAAAATTACCTCCATAGCAAGAAACAAGATTGCTGAGGACTTAAACTTAATTGATGAAAATGCTTTTGCTTTTTGTTGGATAGTTGACTATCCAATGTTTGAAAAAGATGAGGAAACAAATAAGATAAATTTCAGTCATAATCCATTTTCTATGCCACAAGGTGATATAGATAAGATTAATTTTTCAAAACCTTTAGAAATTCTAGCTTATCAATATGATATTGTTTGCAATGGAATTGAACTTTCATCAGGAGCAATAAGAAACCATATTCCAGACTTAATGTATAAACTTTTTTCCATTGCAGGGTATGATAAAAAGCAAGTAGATGAAAAATTTAGCGGCATGATTAATGCTTTGAGTTATGGTGCACCACCACATGGAGGTATAGCACCTGGAATTGATAGAATAATTATGCTTTTAGCAAATGAAAAAAACATTAGAGAAGTTACAATGTTTCCAATGAACCAAAATGCTCAAGATTTAATGATGAAAGCTCCTTCGGAGATTAATGAAAATCAATTGAAAGAGCTAAATTTAGTCTTAAAATTAAAGAAATAATTATTTTTTTCCTTTAAGATTTATTTTAACATCAGATAGATCTACTAAATTTTTTTTGTAATTATTTCTTACAAAGCCTTTACTAGTTATATCTTTAACAATTTTTAATAATTGATTTTGATGATCAGAATTTTGATCATTTATATCATTATTTTCAGAAGTTCCAATCGCAGGAGTATGAGCAAGATCTTCTCTATTTTGGTATGAAATTGCTAATTCTCTAAAAATATAATCTAATATTGATGACGCACTTAAAATTCTATCATTTCCATGCACTTTTCCTGAGGGCTCAAATTTAGTTCCAACAAATGCACTTATGAATTCATCAAGAGGCACGCCATATTGCAAACCAAGTGAAACAGCTATTGCAAAATTATTCATCAATGCTTTCACAAGTTCTCCTTCTTTACTAGTGTCTATAAAAATTTCTCCAATTTTACCATCTTCATATTCTCCAGTGTGTAAATATACTTTATGATCACCAATAGTTGCCTTTTGTATGTAACCTTTCCTTCTATCAGGCATACTAAATCTCTTACCAGATTTTTCTAAATTATTATTGTTTGATTTAATATAATTTTCAATTTTTTTTGTGTCAGAGATATGATGATTTGACACAACATCAATTTTTTGATTTTCAATAATTTTCTTATCATTAGAATCAAGATTTTTGGTTTTTCTATTATCAAGTTTTACATCTAATATTTCAAATTTTCCGTCATCTCTTTTTTCAAGATTTCTCAACTCTTCTTCGTTTAACTTATCTAAATAATGGTTAACTTTAAAAGTGCATGTGTAATAAGTTTCGACTAAAAATTTTGACATTTGACCCCGGTTTTTTAAATTTAATTTGAAATTATCTAAATTAATTTATATACAAAATCTTATTTTAGTCTAATTTATTTTATACAATTTTGAATTGAATTAAATTTAATTTTTTATGTTGACACTTATAAAAAAAGTTTTCACTTGGTGGAATCGCGACACTTTCGGTACAAGAATTAAAACAGTTTTGACTGGTAAATTTGTAGGCAAAGATTCTTTTGGTAATAGATATTATGAGAGTAAAAATGGAAAAAGGTGGGTTATATACGCTGATGAAATTGATGCTAGCAAAATACCAGTAGAATGGTATTCGTGGATACATCATACACCAAACAAAATCGAAAAAAAACATGAATTAGAAAAATATAATTGGCAAAAACCTCATCAATCAAACTTAACCGGAACAGATAAAGCCTATTATCCAAATAAAAATAAAGATGCTACAGAAAAAAAGTATAAAAGTTGGAAAAGTTAGAATTAACTATTTCATAATAATTTTACTTACATTTTTTTTTCAAACTTTAAATGTTTTATCCTCAAATGATTTAGAGGGTTCTTTTACAGATATAAAAGTTTTAGATAAAATTAGCTCTAAAAACACATTAATTAAATTAAAGAATGGTGAGGAAATAAAACATAAAGATTTATCAATTAAAAGCATGAAATGTAGTAATTCTGAGTTTGACGATAATCCTGAAATTACTGCATATATCCAAGTTAAAGACTTAACTAGTGATGATAAAGATAATGTATTTGTATTTAATGGGTGGATTTTTTCATCAAGTCCTTCAATAGCACCATTTGATCATCCAGTTTATGATATATGGTTAATAGGATGCTATTAAATTATTTTTTCATTATCAAGCCAACTTACATTAAAGTCCGAATTGATGAACTTCTTGTGGTTTAATAACTTTTTATGCAAAGGAATTGTTGTTGTTATTCCCTCAATTACAAACTCATCTAAAGACCTATTCATTCTTTGAATTGCTTCAATCCTATTTCTTCCATGACAAATTAATTTACAAACCATACTATCATAATATGGGGTTACTTTATAACCTTGGTAAATTGCACCATCAACTCTTGTTCTAAATCCTGATGGTTGGTGACACATACCAATTGTGCCAGGAGAAGGTTGAAAATTTTTACTTGGGTCTTCAGCATTAATTCTACATTCAATGGCATGTCCACGCGGGTTTATATCAGATTGCTCAAGAGCAGTTTCACCTGAATACGCTATCCATATTTGTTCTTTTATAATATCTATACCAGTAACCATTTCAGTAACAGGATGCTCAACTTGCACTCTTGTGTTCATTTCTAAAAAGTAAAATTTTCCATCTTCATAAATAAATTCTACCGTTCCAGCTCCTTGATATCCAATTTTACTCACCATTTTCACTGTTTTATCAAAAAGATCTTTTCTTATTTCATTATTAAGAACTGGACTTGGTGTTTCTTCAATTAATTTTTGATGTCTTCTTTGAACTGAACAATCTCTTTCATGCAAATGTACTGTTCTATTTTTTCCAGCTAATATTTGAACTTCAATGTGTCTAGGGTTTTGAAAAAATTTCTCTATGTAAACTTCATCGTTACCAAAATATTTTTTGGCTTCAGATTTTGCTGTTGAAAAAAGAGTTTCAAAGTCTTTTTCTTTATTTACTATCTTCATTCCTTTTCCACCACCACCTCCTGAGGCTTTAATTAAGATAGGAAAACCGATTTTTTGACAAAGTTCTTTAGCTTGATTTATATCTTTAACGCCTCCCTCTGAACCTTCAATTACTGGTAATCCATTTTCTTTAGCAATCTTTTTTGCCTGAATTTTGTCTCCCATCATCTTAATATGTTTTGACGATGCACCAATAAATTTTATATTATTTTGCTCTAATGCCTCAGCAAAATTTGCATTTTCAGATAAAAAACCGTAACCTGGATGGACTGCTTCAGCATCAGTAAGATCTACTGCAGATAAAATTGCCGGAATATTTAAATAACTATTTGCTGGTTGGTGTGATCCTATACATATACTTTCATCTGCTAATTTCACATGCATGCTTTCTCTATCAACATCAGAATGTACCGCGACAGTAGAAATTCCCCATTCTTTACATGCTCTAATTATTCTGACTGCAATTTCCCCACGGTTTGCAATTAATATCTTTTTAAACATTACTCTAAAATGATTATTGTTTGTCCAAATTCAACTGCTTGACCATCTTGTACACATATTTCTTTTACCACACCATCTGCTGAAGAAGGTACATGATTCATTGTTTTCATAGCTTCGACTATCATTACTGTATCACCTTTTTTAATTTTCTTTCCTACCTCAACAAACTTTTTTGCACCTGGTTCAGGTGCATGATAAGCTGTTCCAATAATTGGTGATGTAACTTCAATGCCTGATTTTGGATTATCATTTTTTTTTGGTGAATCTTTTGTATTATTAGTATTATTTATCTGAGGTGATTGACTTAAAGTTGAAATCTTATTTTTTGAAACTTTTATTTTTGTATCTTTTTCTGTGTATTCTAATTCAGTAAGATTAAATTCATCCAAATAATCACTTAATTCTTTAATAATTTTTTTATCAATTTTCATTTTTTTAAAAGCTTTTGCATTGAAATTATGGCTAAAATATAACCTTCAACTCCTAACCCAAAAATACCACCAGTAACTATATCACTTATTAAAGATTTTTGTCTAAATTCCTCCCTTTGATATATATTTGATATATGCAATTCGATAATTGGTTTTTTAAAAATACTTAAAGCATCTCTAATTGCGACAGATGTATGAGTAAATGCTGCAGCATTGATTATCATTCCATCAAATTTTTTTCTTGAGTCTTGTATCAGATTTACTAATTCTCCCTCAATATTTGATTGAGCAAATTCAACAACTAACCCTAATTTTTTTGACTCATTTAAACAATTTTCTTTTAGTTTGTCAAAGGTGATTGATCCATATTGTGATTGTTCTCTCTCACCTAATAGATTAAGATTTGGACCATTAATTATAATTATTTTATTACTCATATATCTCTTATATACGATGAAAAAAATAAAAAAAATAAAAATTAAATTAAATGGAAAAGAAAAACTTATTAAAGAAAATTTAAAAGTTCAAAAACTTATTAGCGACTTAAAAATACCTATCAAAAAGGTTGCAATTGAATTAAATCAAGAAATACTTGATAAAAAAATGTTAAATAAAATCAAATTAAAAAAAAATGATAGAATTGAAATAGTTCATTTTATTGGGGGTGGGTAAATTGATAGATGATAAATTAATAATAGCTAAGAAAAAATTTAACTCAAGGTTGATTGTTGGTACAGGAAAGTACAAAAATATGACTGAGTGTGCAAAAGCAATAAAACTATCAGGGGCAGAAATAGTTACTGTTGCTGTAAGAAGAGTAAATATCACGAATAAAAAAAAACCGTTATTAATGGACTATGTAGATCCAAAAAAAATTACTTATCTACCTAATACTGCTGGATGCTTTAATTCAAAAGAAGCATTAAGAACTTTGAGATTAGCCAGAGAAATTGGTGGATGGAAAATAGTAAAATTAGAAGTTTTAGGAGATAAAAAAAATCTTTTTCCAGAAATGATTGAAACATTAAAATCAACTGAAATTTTAGCAAAAGAGGGTTTCAAAGTTATGGTTTATTGTAACGATGATCCTTTAATGGCCAAAAGATTAGAGAATTCAGGAGCTTGTGCAATTATGCCTCTTGCTGCTCCTATTGGATCTGGTCTTGGTATCCTAAATAAAATAAATATTAAAATAATTAGAAATCAAACCAAACTTCCTTTAATCATTGATGCAGGCTTAGGACAGGCATCTGATGCTGTCATTGCAATGGAACTCGGATGTGACGGTGTATTAGTTAACACTGCAATAGCAAAAGCTAAAAAACCTTTTGATATGGCTTTGGCATTTAAAAATGGTGTTATAGCTGGCAGACAATCATTTCTTTCAGGAAGAATTAAAAAAAATCTGATGGGTAATCCATCATCACCTACTAAAGGGATAATTTAATTTTTTTTATAAAATTTTTTTTTTCTATATGGTTTTTTATTAAATTTTTTCTTATCTTTAATATGTATAATATTGTCTTCTTTTTTTTGTTGTTCTAAATTTTTAAGTATCTCAAAGTGCTCTATCAGTTCCAATGTTTTTTTCGATTTGTTTTTAAAATTCATTATATATTCTGGGATTATTAAAGAATTATCTGTAATGATATCAATTTTCATTTTATTTTTTTTTTCAAAGTGTGTTAAATCATCAACAAAATTTTCTTTTAAAAAATCGGAAATTTTTTTACAAACTTTTAGTTCAACGAATTTTGCTTTAGTTAAAACTGCTTTTAATTCTACTAATTTTAGTATTTTTTGAGCAAAAGACTCATCAGTTAAATTAATCTTCCATTTGACTGCACTTTCCCTCAATCTTTGTCTTGACATCTCTAATAACCCAAAGTTACTAATTCTTCCAATTTGAATTCTTGCTCTATCAGACCTGCATTTTTCTTTTAATCTTTTTTCAACCACCCTTCTATTGCCGTAACTAAGCATATCTATAAAGTCTATTATAATCAGACCTGATAAATCTCTTATTTTAATTTGTCTTGCAATTTCATCTGCAGCTTCTAGATTTGTATCTAAAGCTGTACTTTCAACATTTTTTTGTTTAATTGAACTGCCAGAATTAATATCAATTGAAACTAATGCTTCTGTGGGATTTATAACTAAATAACCACCAGAGTTAAGTTTTACTTCAGTATCAAATATTTGATTTAGTTTTTGCTCAATTCCTTCCTCAATGAATAGTGGTGTTTTTCCTCTATATTTTTTAATTTTTTTAACATGAGAGGGCATCATCATTTTCATAAAGTTTTGAGCTTTTTTATAGCCCTCATTACCCTCAACAGTTATACTTTTTGTGTTTTCATCATACATATCTCTTAGTGTCCTTTTAATTATTTCGCTTTCCTGATGAATTAATGAAGGGGCAATAGAATTTAACGCATTATCTTTAATCTGATTCCAAGTATTAATAAGAGTAGTAAGATCATGATTAATTTCATTTCTAGTTTTATTACTTCCAGCCGTTCTTACAATCAACCCCATTTCTTTAGGTATCTCAATTTCATTTAATATTGATCTTATTTTTTTTCTGTCTGAGGGATTGAATATTTTTCTGGAAATACCACCTCCCTTAGAAGTATTTGGCATTAAGACTATATATTTTCCAGCTATTGATATAAACGTGCTTAAAGCAGCACCTTTTTGACCTCGCTCATCTTTAATTACTTGAACCAAAATAACCTGATTTGGCTTAATTACCTCTTGTATTTTATATCTTTTGAGTCTGAATTTATTTTTATTTTTAATTTCTTTATCTTCCTCAACTATTTCTTTTTCAGATGAATCAACTTTTTCTATTGGATCATCAATTTCAAGTTTTCCTTTAGCAATACTTTCATCTTCTTGAGCTTCTATTTCTTTAGATAGTTCTTCTCTGACTTTCTCTTCTTCTTCTTTAATTAATTTTAAATCACTTTTAGGTATTTGATAATAATCAGATTGGATATCATTAAATGATAAGAAACCATGTCTTTCTCTCCCAAAATCAACAAAAGCAGCTTGGAGAGACGGTTCAATTCTACTTACTTTACCAAGATAAATGTTATTTTTTATAAGATTACTTTTTAATCCTTCGTATTCGTAATCTTCAATATTACTCTGGGATTTAAGTACAACTCTAGTTTCATTAGGATGCGATGCATCAATATATAAATTTTTTTCCATAATTGTCTGTTTGATTGTTTCATTTTAATATAATAATAAATTTTGTTTAATACCTATGCCTTATCTTTAACAAATTCCCATATATAATGGAAACAAAATGAACATATTTTTAAAAAAAATATTATTACTTTTTACAAGTATTTTAGTATTAATTTCGATCTTAATTATCGTTATTTTATGGACATTTTCTAACAATATACCTGATTATAAATTTCTAAAAAATTATAAACCCCCAGTATCTAGTAAAGTTTATTCTGGTAATGGCGATTTGGTAGCAGATTTTTCTAAAGAAAAAAGAATTTTTGTTCCATATAGGTCCATACCCAAAAATGTGATTAATTCCTTTCTTTCTGCAGAGGATAAAAATTTTTTTTCACACCCTGGAGTTGATGCAAAAGGTGTTTTAAGAGCAACAATAAATAATATTCAAAATATAATGACATCAAAAAGATTAGAAGGTGCATCAACAATTACACAGCAAGTTGCAAAAAATTTTTTGCTAACTAATGAAGTGAGTTTAAATAGAAAAATAAAAGAGGCGATTCTTGCTTTTAGAATTGAAAGAGCTTTGTCTAAAGAAAGAATTTTAGAATTGTATTTAAATCAAATATATTTAGGTAGTGGCGCATATGGTGTTGCTGCTGCAAGTTTAGAATATTTTGATAAATCTATTAAAGAATTAAATTATTCTGAAGCAGCATTACTTGCTGCTTTGCCAAAAGCACCCAGTAAGTACAACCCTTATAGGGATATAAAATTAGCAAAATTTAGAAGAGACTTAGTAATCAAAAATCTTTTTGATAATAATTTTATAAATTTAAAAGAATATGAAGAGTTAAAAGATCAAAAAATAAAATTAAAAAAAAAAAAGAAAATTTTTTTAGAAGATGCACAATATTATATAGAAGATGTTAGAAAAAACATTATTGAAAAACTTTCTTATGATAAAGTTTATAAACAAGGCTTTAATATTAATACTCCCATTAATTTAGAACTACAAAAAATTGCGACCAAATCATTGAGAAATGGATTGATAAATTATGATCAACGAAAAGGTTGGCGTGGACCAATTGATAATAAACTTAATAAAAAAGATTGGTATAAAGGATTAGAAAATTTAGAGTTAGAGAAATCAATTGGTTGGGAGATAGCAATTGTAAAAAATATAAAACAATTTTCAGCTGAAATAGAAACAAAAAACAAAATCAATGGAATAATTACTTATAAAGATATTTCTTGGACAAAAAAAGAATTTGAAGAGCTTTTAAAACCTGGTGATATTATTTTTGTAGAAAATTATAAAGAAAATAAATTCAGTTTAAAACAAATTCCAAAAATAAATGGTGGAATTGTTGTGATGGATCCATATACAGGTAGAGTTTTAGCATTAAGTGGTGGTTTTAGTTTTAAAAATAGTGAATTTAATAGAGCGACACAAGCTTTAAGACAGCCGGGTTCAGCATTTAAACCTTTCGTTTACGCACTGGCTCTTGAAAATAATTATACACCTACATCATTAGTTTTAGATGCACCGCTTGTATTAGACCAGGGGTCTGATTTGAAAATGTGGAAACCTGAAAACTATGGTAAAAAATTTTATGGACCATCAACTTTAAGAACTGGTTTAGAAAAATCTAGAAATTTAATGACAGTAAGAATTGCTCAAAATATTGGAATTGAAAAGATAGCAAATTTTTCAAAAGAACTTGGAATTTATGATGAACCAAGTGAACTTTTATCTATTTCACTTGGATCAGCTGAAACAACTTTAATGAAACTTACATCTGCATACTCTGTTTTTATTAATGGAGGTAAACTTGTATATCCTATAATAATTGATAGAGTTCAGGATAGTGAGGGCAATACTGTATTGAACAATGAAAAAAGATTTTGTATTGATTGTGATCAAATTTCATTTACAGGCGAAAATTACCCATCAATAAAAAGTAATCATAAGCAAGTAATTTCACCACAAACAGCTTATCAAATTACTTCTCTATTAGAAGGTGTAATTCATAGAGGAACAGGAAAAAAGTTGAATAAATTAAAATTAAATATTGCTGGTAAAACTGGAACTACCAATGAAAATACAGATGCTTGGTTTATTGGTTATACATCAAATTTAGTAATAGGAGTATATTTGGGCATGGATAATCCTTCACCACTTGGAAAATTTGAGACTGGGTCAAAAACTGCATTACCAGTTTTTGAAAATTTTATTAAAGAGGCTGTAAATAAATCAGACGCAAGACCATTTAAAGTTGCAAATGATATTACAATGATGATCGTAGATCCATCTACTGGTCAAAGAGCGAAGTTTTCTTCTAAAAATACAATAATGGAAGCCTTTAAAAGCAAAAATATTTTTGATGGTGAAATTATTTACTCAAATAGTGATAGATTAGAAAATGATAATATATTAAGATTTTATTAATGGAAGAGAAGTACATAAATTTAAAAAAAGAAATAGATAAGATTAATTCAAGAGTTAAGGAGTTTCTTTGAAAAAAATCAAATTTACTCTAAATTAGATGATCATAATAAAAGAATGTTAGAAGCTAATTTCTGGCATGATAAAGAAAATTCCAAAAAAATAATCAAAGAGAAGAAGTTTTACGAAGAATTAATTAATTCTCAAAAAGAATCTGTGCAGAAATTAAGAGATCTTGAGGATTTGAAAGAATTGGCTATAGAAGAAAACAATGTAAATGTTCAAAATGAAATAATTGAAAATATAAAAAAATTAATGAATTTGGCAAAAAAAAATGAAATTAAATGTTTTTTATCAAATGAAGTTGACTCATTAAGCTGTTATATAGAAATTCATGCTGGTGCAGGTGGTACTGAAAGTCAAGATTGGGCAAATATGTTGAGAAAAATGTATATGAAATGGTCAGACAATAAAAATTTTGTTTCACATTTGATAAGTGAGCATAAAGGTGAAGAAGCTGGAATTAAATCTTCAACTATAAAAATTGAAGGTGATTATGTATTTGGTTGGCTCAAAAAAGAATCTGGAATACATCGTTTAGTTAGAATTTCTCCATTTGATTCTGGTGCGAGAAGACATACTAGTTTTGCTAGTGTTTGGATTTACCCAGTGGTTGATGAAAACATAAAAATTGAAATATTAGAAAAAGACTTAAGAATAGATACTTATCGCTCAAGTGGAGCTGGAGGTCAGCATGTAAATACTACAGATAGTGCAGTGAGAATTACTCATTTACCATCTAAAATTGTTGTTCAATGTCAAAATGAGAGATCTCAACACAAAAATAAAGAAACTTGCATGAATATGCTTAAGGCTAGGCTTTATGATTTTGAAATAAAAAAAAAGGAAGCACAAAATAAAAATATCGAAGCCACTAAATCTGATATTGGTTGGGGTCATCAAATTAGGTCCTATGTGCTACATCCTTATAGATTAATAAAAGATAATCGCACTAATTTTGAAAGTACAAATCCTGACAGAGTGTTAAACGGTGATATAGACGAATTTTTAGAAAGATCTCTATACAGTATTTAATGAAAAAAATAATTTATTCACTATCTATTCTTCTTTTATTATTTACACTATCAATATTCTATTTAAGTGTTTTTGGATTTGAAACTAGAAAATTTAATTCTCAAATAGAAAAAAAAGTTAGAGAAATTGATAAGGATTTATTTATAGAACTTAAAGAGGTAAAAATAATACTAAATCCATTAAATTTTGAAATTAATCTTAAAACATTAGGCCCAAAATTAAAATTTAAGAATAATATTCTTGAACTAGAAAATATAAAAACTCAAATAAACATTAAAAAAATTTTTGGAGATGAATCATCTTTATCTAATTTAGAAATTTCATCTAAGGCGATAGAAATAAAAAATTTAATTTCTTTTGTAAGAAATATTAACAAAAGTATTGAATTATTTTTTTTAGAAAAAATGATTTATAAGGGTTATTTAATTGGTGATTTAAAAATAGAATTTGATTCTGATGGAAAAATAAAAGATAATTATTCTTTTAAAGGCTTAGTAAGAGAGGGTAATTTAAAGTTTTTAGATAAATTTGACCTAAACAAAATAAATCTTTTCTTTAGTATAAAAAAAAATAGTTTTAAATTTCAGGATATAAAATTTAGATTTGAAAATAATTATTTCTCATTTCAAGAGTTGAATTCTATAAAGGTTAAAGATAAATTAAAGATTAATGGAAAAATTGAAAATAATTCAATAAAATTAAGTGAAAATGTAACTAATTCAATCATTCAACCTTATTTCCCAAATATTAATACCAAAGGCATTGATGCAAATTTTGACGCAAAGTTTTCTTTTGATCTTGGAAAAAAATATAAGATCAAAAATTTCATGTCTAATTCTAAGATTAAAATAAAAGAGTTAAATATATCAAACAATCTTGATTTAGAAGGTATATTTCCCGCTACTAGAAAATATATAAATTTTAATAATCATGATATTTCGTTTGATTATGATAATAAAGACTTTCTTTTGGAAGGTTCAGGAAAATTTATTTTACAACCAAAATATGATGAGATTAAATATTTTATTAAAAAAGAAAAAAACAAATATCATTTTAATAAAAAATTAGTTTTAAAAAATAATTTATTGAGACTTAATTTTTTGAATTATCAAAAGAATGAGAATGAAATATTAATTATGAATATTTTAGGCTCTCATGTAATTGGAGACAAAACTGAAATCAAATCTTTTTCAATTAAAGAAAAAAAAAATTCAATTGAAATTGAAAATATCTTATTGAATAAAAATTTTAAGTTAATCAATTTTAAAACAGCAAAATTTAATTATTTAGATTTGAAAAAACAAATAAATAAGTTTGATATAGAAAGAAAAAATAAAAAATACCACATAGATGGTGATAGCTTTAATGCTGATAAGATAATAGAAAATTTAACTAATTTTGAAAAAACTAAAAATTGGAATTTTTTAAATGATAAATTTTATTTTGTATTAAATATTGATCAATTAATTCTAGATACAGAATTTTTGTTAAAGAGATTTAAAGGTGAAATTAATTTTAATCAAGAAGATATAGAATTTGCAAATTTAGAAGGTTTTTTTTCTGATAATAAAAAGCTATCTTTAATGATTAAATCTCAACAAGGTGAAAAAGTTACGACTTTATTTGTAGATGAGGCAGAATCCCTTGTGAAAAGATACAAATTTATCAAAGGTTTTAGTGGAGGGGTCTTAGATTTTTATTCCACTAAAAAAAATGATTTATCTTATTCGACACTTAAGATTTATGATTTTAAATTAAATGAACTTCCGTTGCTAACCAAAATTTTAACTTTAGCCTCGTTGCAAGGTATTGCAGATATTCTTTCAGGTGAAGGAATTGGATTTAAAGAATTTGAAATGAATTTTCAAAATAAAAAATCAGTTATTACAATTGACGAAATTTATGCCATAGGTCCGGCAATATCTATTTTGATGGATGGTTATATAGAAAAAAATAAGTTGGTAAGTTTGAGAGGTACACTAGTACCAGCGACTACACTAAATAAAGTTATAGGCTCTATTCCATTTTTAGGAAAAATATTAGTAGGATCAAAGACAGGAGAAGGTGTTTTTGGTGTAAGTTTCAAAATTAAAGGACCCCCAAAAAATTTAGAGACAAGTGTCAACCCAATTAAAACTTTGACACCAAGATTTATAACTAGAACTCTAGAAAAAATAAAACAAAATTAATCTAATTCTACTTTTATGTGTCTTTTTTTGCCTATTGAAAGTTTGAGGAATTTTTCGTTAAAAAAATTTTCATCAATAATTTTCTTTTCATCATTAATTCCAACATCATTAATTTTAATTGCACCTCCTTTTATTAATCTTCTAATTTCACTTCTAGAACTTTCTAGCTTAGAAAAAATTACAATATCAATGATATTAATATTTTTTTTTATTAATGACTCTTTGATCTTAATAGATGGCAAATTAAATCCACTTGATCTTTCCGAGAATATTTCTTTTGCTAATCTTTCACAATTTAGCGCTTCTTTTTTTCCATGAAGCATTTCTGTTGTTTTATTTGCTAACAAAATTTTTAGTTTATTGATATCTTCCTTACCAAGATTATTAATTTCCTCAATTGTTAGATCTGTAAAAAAATTGATAAACTTTAATACATCTCTATCATCTGTATTTCTCCAAAATTGCCAATATTCAAAAGGAGGCAAAAATTTTTTATCTAACCAAATTGCACCGTCTGCAGTTTTTCCCATCTTAGCGCCTGATGCCAATGTGATTAAAGGAGTTGTTAGACCAAAAACCTGTTTATTGGAATGTCTTTTTATTAATTCAACACCGTTCACAATGTTTCCCCATTGATCAGATCCTCCAATTTGTAAAATACAGTTTTCTTTTTTATTTAACTCTAAAAAATCATATGCTTGTAAAATCATATAATTAAACTCCATATAACTTAAAGACTGTTCTCTATCTAATCTTGTTTTGACACTATCAAATGTAAGCATTTTATTAATTGTAAAATGTTTTCCAATATTTCTTAAAAAAGAAATGTAATTCAAATTTTTAAGCCATTTATAATTATTAACAAAAATAGGTTTGGTTTTTTTATTTGTAGTATTAAGAAATTTTTTGAGAATTTTTTCTATATTTTTGGAATTTTTTTCTATTTCTTTCTCGGATAGAATTTTTCTTGTTTTATCTTTACCTGAGGGATCTCCTATTCTAGTTGTTCCACCACCTAATAAAACGATTGGCTGATGTCCATATTTTTGAAGTATTCTTAAACACATTATTTGTAAAAGACTACCAACATGGAGACTTTCAGCTGTACAATCAAAGCCAATATATGCTTTGATTTTTTTATTATCTAGAAATTCACCTAATTCGTTCTCATTAGTGCACTGATAAAAAAAACCTCGATCTTTAAATTCTTTTAAAAATTTATTCATAAGCATATAGTTTCACAATATACAAATTTTATTAAAAGAGAATAATAATGAAAAAAAAAATTTTTACATCTGTGGGGTTAATGTCAGGAACATCCATGGATGGTGTTGATTTATCAATAATTAGGTCTGATGGTCAGATTGAATTTAGTACAGTTTTAGACGATTATTTTGAATTTGATCAAGTATTAAGAAAAAACCTTATAAATTTAAGAAATAAAATATTAGTAGGCAAAGATATTGAAAAATATTCAAATGAAATAAATCAAGTTGAAAGAGATTTTACAATATTCAATAGCAAAGTTATAAACAAAATATTAAAAGTTTATAATGATAAAGTAGATATAATTGGATTTCATGGACAAACTATTTTTCATGATTCTAAAAGCAAAATAAGCGAACAGTTAGGAAATGGTCAATTATTATCTCAATTAACAAAAAAAATTGTAGTCAATAAATTTAGACAAAAGGATCTTGATAATGGTGGACAGGGCGCACCTTTGACCCCAATATTTCATAAGTTAATTTCTCAGTTAATTGATAAAAAATATAATTTAAATTTTCCAATCAGTATAATTAACATTGGTGGTATCACAAACATTACTCATATAGTTAATAGTGATAATATATCTACTAACAATGTATTTGCGTATGATATTGCACCAGGTAATTGTTTAATAGATGAGTGGGTACAAAAAAATTCCAAAGATTTTTTTGATAAAAATGGAAATGTAGCAAGATCAGGCAATACTAATGATTTAATTTTAAATCAAGCATTAGAAAATTTTACAATAACTAATTTTCAATCATCATTAGATATAAAAAATTTTGATATCTCGTTTGTTAAAGGTTTGTCATTTGAAGATGGTTGCGCAACATTGACAGAGTTTTCAGCAAAATTGATTGTAAATGGAATAGAGTCAATTAATAAACAACATAATTCTTTTCCTGAGTTATATCTAATTTGTGGAGGAGGAAGAAGGAATAGTTTTTTAATGGATTCTATAAAAAAAAACTTAGCTAACAAAGAAGTTGAATTAAAGAAAATAGATGATTATGAATTTAATGGAGACTTTACTGAGTCTCAAGCTTTTGGTTATCTTTCAATTAGAAGGTATCTTAATTTACCAATTTCATTTCCTAACACGACTCGATGTAAAAACCCAACTACTGGTGGAAACATTAATAAAAATTTTTAATAGAGAGCTGTTTCTTTTTTAATGTATTTATCAATACTTTTAACCAAACTATTTTCATTTTTTGAAAAAAAATGATTTGCATCCTGTATAAATTGAAATTCAACTTTAATACCTTTTTGGGCACTTAATCTTTTATCTAATTCTCTAATATATTCTGATGGTACTAACTCATCTTTTTTTCCACAAATCATTAATCCAGAGGTTGGGCAAGGGGACAAGAATGAAAAATCATATACATTTGGCTGAGGTGAAATAGCTATGAAACGATTAATTTCAGGTCTTCTCATTAATAACTGCATTGCAATTAATGATCCAAATGAAAAACCTGAAACCCAACACTGAGAATTATCAAAGTTTTCTCTTTCTAACCAGTCTAAAGCTGCTGCAGCATCTGCTAGTTCACCTTGACCATTATCAAATTCTCCATCACTTTTTCCTACTCCTCTAAAATTTACACGGCAAACTGAAAAATCATTTTCCATAAAAGAATTAAATATTTCTACGACAATTTTGTTATTCATAGTTCCACCATATTGAGGATGAGGTTGTAAAACTAAAGCTATTGGAGAGGTATTTTTTTTACTTTTATAATATTTTGCTTCCAACCTTCCAGCAGGCCCTGGTATAAAAATTTCTATAATTTTATTGTCCATAACTGTTATTGATTACTATTCTCAAAAAAAAATTACCTTTAACACATGTACGTGACAAATTGTAAATTTTTTTTTATTCTAGATACTTGACTATTTTGGTCAGGTTTATATATACCACGTAAAATAACACGTAAAATAAGGATTTATGAAACTAACATCTAAAGGCAGATATGCGGTAATGGCTTTAGTAGATCTGGCGAGATTTGATAATATTAACCCAGTCTCTCTTAGAGACATTTCATTAAGACAAGGTATTTCCCTAGATTATTTAGAGCAAATTTTTTCAAAATTGAGGAAAAAAGAAATTGTACAAAGTGTAAGGGGCACACAAGGTGGATATGTTTTAAACAAGAATGCAAAAGAAATAAAACTTACAAATATTTTTGATGCAGTTGATGAAAAAGTAAAAACTGTTCAGTGTAAAAAAGAATCTAAAAAAGGATGTAATGGCAAATCTACAAAATGTTTAACACATAACCTTTGGGATGAACTTGAAAATCATATTAATAATTTTTTTGAGGAAAAAAGTTTA
>MDSZ01120743.1_pt1 | contig 40870 bp, 40 predicted proteins | sample 811201 | NCBI WGS metagenome assembly MDSZ01 (sample SAMN05326647, study PRJNA326480) | marine metagenome | isolation source: seawater | place: Indian Ocean: North | collected 2010 | reverse complement strand
CGGTTCATAAAATCTTCCCAAGTAATACCGCGCACGACAAGCCCTGTAGACACACCATCCTTAGAGGCCAACGCTTGCACCTCAATCATAGGCACAACCATCTCTACTCCATTTACATTAGAGACCTTATCTTTCAGATATCCATAATCCATTAAAGGACCCTGCAAGGAATACACATTCATATGCCCATTAAGCCCTAAAATACGACCAAATAACTCTGCACGAAAACCATTCATTACAGACATCACGATAATGAGCGTCGCCACGCCAAGCATAATCCCTGCAAAAGCAAAAGCCGTAATAACACTCACAAAGCCTTCAGCTTTCTTAGAGCGCAAATATCGCCACGCCACCATTCTTTCAAAAGATGAAACCATATTGATTAATAAGCCTTCGCGATTATAACTTTTTCACCGCCATCAGCAAACGGCATACAACGTGTAGATAAACTATATTCTTTCATCACCGCTTCAAGAGCAGGATCATCTAAAAGCGTAACAGGCACTTTCATAAAACCAATTTTCCCAGCACCAAAGAAATCCTTTAAATCTTGAACGCTCGAGCCCTCATGCGTGTTGTCATCACGGAATTTACGGCTACGTGACAAAAGCTCGTCATGTACTGCTTGCAATAAGCCCTCAGCTTTCTCAACAAACGCCTCAACACTTAAAGTCTCTTTGCTCTCACGCCCTAAATCACGGCGCACACAGCTCACCTGCTCAGCATCCGCTTCACGCCCGCCAATTTCCACACGTAACGGAATACCTTTCTTAATAGCATCCCACATCTTGTCTGGCGTACGCATTTCGCGCGTATCGAGAAGCACGCGTATTCCTTTAGCTTTAAGCGCCGCTGCGACTTTTTCAGCAAAGCCCATAACTTGCGCTTCATTATCATCCTTTACCATCGGCAAAATCACTATCTGATGCGCAGCCAGTTTCGGCGGCATAATCAAACCGTCATCATCACCATGGATCATGATCATCCCGCCAATAGCGCGCGTAGAAAACGCCCAGCTAGTTGTATGAACAAATTGCTCACCGCCATCACGATCTTGATATTTGATATTGCATCCCTTGGCAAAAGTCGTGCCCAGATCATGCGTTGTAGCCGCTTGCAGCGCTTTACCATCTTGCATCATTGCTTCAAACGCATAGGTTTCATTCGCGCCAGGGAAACGCTCATCTGGTGTCTTCACACCTTTAAAGCCATCAAACGCCATAACTTCCGTAAAGAACTTCTCATAGAGATCAAGAATATGCATACAGTCTGCTGTCGCACCATCATGATCTTCAAACGCGCAGTGCCCCTCATGCCAGAAAAACTCAGACGTGCGCAGGAACATACGTGTGCGCATCTCCCAACGCATCACATTGCCCCACTGATTAAGCTTCATCGGCAAATCACGATAAGACTGTATCCAGCGAGACATACTATCACCAATAATCGTCTCAGATGTAGGGCGAACAATATACGGCTCCTCCAACTTACCCGCAGGCACAAGCTTACCATTCTCATCTTTTTCCAAACGATGATGCGTTACAACCGCACATTCTGTTGCAAAGCCATCAACATGCTCTGCCTCACGGTTCATAAACTCCAGAGGGATTAGCAAAGGAAAAGACGCATTCTGCACGCCATACTCTTTCAGCCAAACATCAAAAGTACGCTGCATATTCTCCCAAATAGCCCAGCCATTTGGTTTGACAATCATACAGCCTCTTACAGGTGAATTCTCAGCCATATCAGCTGCTTTAATCACTTGCTGATACCATTCAGGGAAATTCTCTTCACGCGTAGGCGTAATTGCTGTTCTTGCTTTCTTTGCCATCTCTTAAAACCTAATTATTTACTGCGTATATTGACCTTCGAGGATCTCGCCCTCAATACCGTCTTTAACTTTATATCTCTTAGCTGGCGAAGTTAAGCTATCCTTGGCTTTGAGTCCATCATCTTTCATTGCGCGCCCACAAATATATTGCGCATTCTGTTCTAAGACTTCTCCGTTATATTCAATGCGACCATCAGGATAAATACTCATCATCGAGACATCAGGCTTAAGCTCAATCCCATCAGGTAATTCCAAACCATAACGCGAAGCTATATCTAAAGTAATCGGAATATGCACGCCGCCCAAATTACTCGGTAATGGGTTGAGCGTGGCCGGCACATCTGAATCGCCCTTAAAATTCACATCCGCATCAGGCGTGTGCATAGAAACTTCTTTGCAATAGCGCTCAATATTTTGCGCCTTCGCCGCGCATATTCCCGCAACGCTAAACACCACAAAAATTGACAAAAACACCATAAAACGCATAAAAACTTACCATAAAGTATGTCTATTCAACTTAATGAAAATAGCTTATAACCTTTGCAAAAAATAAACAAATGAATAGATCGATAGCTTTGGTTTACATAAAAACTTGACTATATGACTTAAAAATAATATTCTTCATTACGGAATTAGAGGAACGTACCAATGACTAATAGAAGCACCCCCAAAGAAAACACACGTAATAATTACCTAACATCATTCGTAGAAGCGACTAAGCTTACACCAGATGTAACAGATACATTAGGCTTAATTGCAGATAAAATGGTGGAAAGACTAAGCTCAAAAAGCAGCCTTCATCGTGATGACCATCAAAAAGTAGCACTTAAAACCACATTTGATAAAAATTCATTCTTCACACTACGCGCCTTACAAATCGTAAACTCATATATTGAAGCAGAAGATTCTACCTATCGCGAAAATTACCCAGGATTTACTGAAGCTATTCAGGGTAAAACTGGCTCAGAGCTTGCAGCAACATTAGCTACTAAACATATCGCAATTAATATAACTGATAAAGAAAAAGACGCACTGAACAAGGCAATAGAAGCGCTTAATAAAAACGCTAATACCGTAGCTCTACCAGCGCCTACAGCTGCTCCAGTATAAATCTATCTATTATTAGATACGTACAACATGCACATTTGTGCTCGGTTTCATGCCGAGCACATGTTGGCAAAGTCTACGCATACCAATACGGATTTCTTCACCAACAATATGATCATCCAAACGATCTTCCCAGCCAATATCATCAAGTAGATCTAGAATTTCTTCATGCATTTGCTGATGAAAAGCCTCACCCTCTTTACTCTCTATATCGACCAGCCCAACTGTATCAAACTTTGGATCAGCCACTAACTCCCCTCGCCCATCAAGAACAAGTGTGACATGTACAACGCCGCTATATTGCAGCTTTCTTCTGGCTGATATCGAGCGATGCGAAGCACTAATAATTCTCTTTTGATCAACGGCCAATAAATCAGTTTCGATATGATCAGTAACCTCTGCTTTACCAGGCGCAAGGCGAATAACAGAGCCATTATTCGGCACGATTGTGTGCTTTACCTGACACTCACGCGCATACGCCGCATGCGCATCAAGCTGCATACGCTCACCATGCACAGGGATCACAAGATCAGGCTTACACCATTGTAGCATCTGCGCAATTTCCTCACGGCAAGGATGCCCGCTTACATGGATTTTATTCTTCGTATCACGAGGCGTAACCACGCAGACGCCGCCAGCGCTTAGATTATTCTTCACTGTATTAATCGCTAGCTCATTCCCCGGAATAGCACGCGCAGAAAAGATCACTGTATCACCACGCTGTAACTTAAACCCCTTATAATCACCACGCGCTATTTTCGCCAAAGCCGCGCGATATTCACCTTGCGAGCCTGTCAGTATAACAACAAGCTGATCGTCTGGTATGCTCTCTAAATCTCCCTCACTCACAAATTCAGGGCAATCTTTCAACATCCCTAAATCACGCGCAGCCCCAATCATACGATGCAACGAACGGCCGATAACGCCTACACTACGACCATTAGCTTGCGCAGCCTTAACAATCGAGATAACGCGCCCAATATTAGAAGAAAAGCTAGTAACTGCGATACGCCCCTTATGAAGAGCAAACTCAGCCTCCAACCCTTTTTCAACATCACTCTCAGAACCGGAATAACCATCAACTTCAGCATTCGTTGAATCACCTATATAAGCAAGCACCCCCTTAGCCGCTGCATCTTTAAAATATTGAGCGTCCGTAGGACTACCAACTATAGGCGCAGGATCTAAATTCCAATCGCCACTATGAACAACCCGCCCATGTTCAGTCTCGATAATCAGAGCACATGCATCTGGCACTGAATGGGACACAGGCACAAACTGAACCTTAAACGAGCCTATTTGCGCCACGCCGCCCGGCTCTACAACCTCAATAGGTACATGGCGCAAACCACGCTCTTCCATTTTTATTTTCAGGATCTCAGCGGTAAATGGTGTAGCATAAATCGGTCGTGGCATACGATCCCAAAGATGCGCAATCGCTCCAATATGATCCTCATGTGCATGCGTGATAATAAAGGCATTTAGGTAATCTTCATGCTCTTCAATAAATTTGGGATCTGGTAAGAGCAAGTCTATTCCGGGGAAACGCTCATCAGCAAATCCAATACCGCAATCAATAGCCAGCATCTGCCCATCATTCACATAGACATTTAAATTACAGCCAAATTGCTCTGAACCGCCAAGAGGAATAAAGAACAGCCCCTCTTCATTAAAAATAGACTCACTCATCTAACTAAACCTTTTGTTTCTCATATATTTGATAAAGCCCTTTTAACGTCAAATCCGCATCAACCTTATCTATTAAATCTATATTCTCAGCATATAAAGGCGCCAAGCCCCCGGTGGCAAGAACTAAAGGTTTTTCATCAACCTCAAGCTCCTTAATAAGTTGATTAAGAACACCTTCTATAAGCCCCTTATAGCCCCAATATAACCCAGCCTTCATGGCTTCCGTCGTAGTTTTTCCGGTAGCTTTTTCAATCCTCTCAATATTAACCTTTGGAAGCTTTGAAGCCGCACTATGCAATGCATTCAAAGACAGATTAATCCCAGGCGCAATCACACCGCCCGCATAGCGGCCTTTTGAATCCACAACATCAAAAGTCGTTGCTGTCCCGAAATCAATAACAATCGCTGGCACTTGATCATATTCATTCTTAACAGCTATTGCATTCAGCAAGCGATCCGCACCAACATCTTCAGGGCGTAATAAATCAATCTCTATATCGATAACATCTTTAGTCACATAAACTGGTTCTAAATCCAAATATGAACTACAAAAACGCTCCAAAGAAAAACGCGTTTCTGGCACAACAGAGCTGATATAAACATCACTCACATCAGAGAGCTTATAGCTATTCAGCTCAAATAACCGTCCTAAAAAAATCGCATATTCATCCTTACTGCGATCCGGCTCTGTACGCATACGCCAGCTTTGAATAAGCTTAGCCTGATCAAATAAGGCAAAAACTGTATTCGTATTTCCAACATCAATAGCTAAAAACATATGCGCTAGACCTTTCTAAAATAAATCTAAAGTAAAAATATATCAGCAGCACTTATTGTTTTGCGACTTTCATCTTCTAAGCGCAAGTATAAATTACCAAGCTCATCAAGACCATCATAACGCCCCTTTAAAACACCCTCATGGGGCTTCACCTCTATAGGTTGTCCAATTTCATGAGCATAAGCACTCCATTCATGTAAGAGCACCTCTGCTTCACCATTCTGAAATCGTGTATAGAGGCTTTCAACCTGCCCTAAGACAGCGTGTAAAACATCTGAAGGCATTAAGGAGGAAGAACTATAACGTGATAAGGACACGCCCATATCATCAGGTGCCTGCAATACATTTATTCCAATTCCAACAAAGAGCTTATCAATTAAACCTGATGAGCTTAAAGAAGATTCAATTAAAATCCCGCAGCACTTTTCACCCTCTAAGAGCACATCATTAGGCCATTTAAGCATTAACTTTTCTGGAGTATCAATAAATCCTTGAAGCGCATTATGGACAGCCAAGCCAATAATAAGGGAGAGCTGTCCAATAAATCGCGCTTCACAACGAGGCTCAAGCGCAAATGAAAACATCAAATTGCCCTCGCCATCAAACCATTGACGCGCATAACGTCCACGGCCTTGCGTTTGACGATCAGCAACAATAACGTGCCCTTCACTGTTCGCTGAAGAGTTTTTAAGAATATCCTGCGTTGAAGCTACTTCTTCAAAACGCTCAATATTCCACTCAATATTCAAAGGATATCTCTCGCTCTTAATGAAAGAAACTCTATCAAGCAGGCCTAACCAGCCGCAGGCTCTAAGCTTTGCGCGTCATCGCCAGCAGGCGCAGACATAATCGCTGCGTTACTAAATAAAGAATCTGCTGCACTTAAAGACATCGACATAAATGGCGAAGGTTTAAACACAAAACACAATACAAATACAACAGAGAATAACATCACCACACGGCGCGCGAGTGGAAGCTCTTTATCAAATGCATCAACAGCATCATCAAAGAACATAACCTTAACGATACGCAAATAGTAATAAGCCGCAATAACAGATGTAATCACACCCAATGTAGCCAAAATATAATAGCCTTGATCAACAGCCGCATTGAAGACAACCAATTTACCAAAGAAACCAGCCATCGGTGGAATACCACTCATAGAGAACATGAGCACCAATAACACATAAGCCAGAACAGGTGAGTTTTTAGATAGGCCACTAAGATCTGAGATTTTATAAACAGCCATACCATTTCGGCGCATGCACATCACAACAGCAAATGTTCCCGCTGTCATAATCATATATATAAAGAGGTAAAGAATAACAGCACCCGCACCTTCAGCAGTCCCAGCAACAAGACCAATAAGCGCATAGCCCATATTACCAATAGAGCTGTAAGCTAGCAGGCGTTTAATGTCTTCTTGAACAAGCGCAGCAAAACCACCGACTATCATAGACATTAAAGATACGAAATAGATGATCTGCATCCACTGATCAAATGCCGCAGCAAATGGATCAAGTAACAAGCGCATCAAAAGCCCCATGGCAGCGATCTTTGGCACCATTGCAAAAAACGCTGTCACAGAAGTTGGCGCGCCCTGATAAACATCCGGTGTCCACATATGAAATGGAACTGCTGAAATCTTAAATGCAAGCGCCGCCAAGATAAGCACGAGACCAAACGTGACACCCTGAGGGATCGTCTCAACACTCATCAATGAACGTCCAATAACATCGAAATCAACTGAGCCTGTGAATCCATATATCAGTGATATACCGAAAAGAAGGAGGCCTGATGACAAAGCACCAAGAATAAAATACTTAATCCCCGCTTCCGCACTCTTCGAAGAATTACGATGAATAGCCGCCAGCACATAAAGGCTTAAAGATTGAAGCTCCAGCCCCATATAAAGAGAAAGCATATTATTGGCAGAAACCATAATCATCATACCAATACCCGCAAACAACAACAGGATTGGATACTCAAAACGCTCAATACCTTCTTGAATAATATAACGCACCGATAGCGCCAATGACGCAAGCACACCAAGAAGAATAATGACTTTCATAAGGCCGGAGAATTGATCAAACACAAACATGTTATTCAAAACATGACGCTCATTCCAATCAAGCCCTAAGAGGATAAAGCCAGTGACAACCACGCCAATCGCAGAGGCCCAGCAAATAGCTCTGGTAGATTCATTGCCATGAAAAGCACCAACAATCAAAAGCCCCATAGCTGTAATAGCTAAGAAGATTTCAGGTAGTAATGGGACAAGGTTAAAATCGACCATTAGTTATTTTCTCCTGCTTTTTGCATCTCAAGTTGCGCAAGCTGTATTTTGCTCTCTGGCTCCATTAAGCCAGCCTGTACTAAATGTGTTTCATAATCATTGACCAACTTTGCAATAGATGGCGCAATTTTATCTGTGATCATTGTCGGAAATACTCCAAGCCACAATGTCAAAGCAACCAATGGCAATAGAATGTAAAATTCACGCTTATTAAGATCAGGCATAGATAAAGCATCACGGTTTTCTCGTGGCCCAAAAACAACCTTACGATAAAGCATAAGCATATAAGCCGCGCCCAGAACCACACCTGTTGCCGCTAATGTCGCGATAACAGTATCCGCTTGGAATGTACCCATAAGGATCAAAAACTCACCTACGAAACCAGATGTACCAGGAAGACCTACAGAGCCCAGCATCAAAATCATAAAGATCGTCGCATAACGAGGCATGTTACTAACGATACCGCCATAACGTGAGAGCTCGCGTGTATGAAGACGATCGTAAACAACGCCAACACATAAGAACAACGCTCCAGAGATCAAGCCATGCGAAAGCATTTGGAATACAGCACCCTCAAGACCTTGTGTTGTGACAGAGAAAATACCCAATGTCACAAAACCCATATGCGCTACTGAAGAATAAGCAATAAGCTTCTTCATATCTTCTTGCACCAAAGCAATCAAAGACGTGTAGATAATTGCAATCACACTGAGCCAGAATACAAGATCAGTAAAGTAAGCACTTGCTTCTGGGAACATCGGCAAAGAAAATCTCAAAAAGCCATATCCGCCCATTTTCAGAAGCACACCAGCCAAAATGACCGAACCAGCAGTTGGCGCTTCAACGTGCGCATCTGGAAGCCATGTATGTACTGGCCACATTGGCATCTTCACTGCAAAAGAGGCAAAGAAAGCAAGCCAGAGCCAATATTGTAAATTTGTAGCGACAGGATTAGCCATCAAAGTCGGAATATCGGTTGTACCAGTCTGTGCAAATAGAACAAGCAAGCCAACAAGCATCAAGACTGAACCAAGCAATGTATATAGGAAAAACTTATAAGAAGAATAAACGCGGCGCGGACCACCCCATACACCAATGATCAAAAACATTGGTATCAAAACACCTTCAAAGAACACATAAAAGAGCACAGCATCAAGCGCACAGAATGTACCAATCATAAAGCTTTCTAAAACTAGAAACGCAATCATGAATTCCTTAACACGCTTCTTTATCGCATCCCACGCAGAGATAATACAAATCGGCGTAAGCATCACGGAAAGAAGGACAAAGAACATCGAAATACCATCAACGCCCATGTGATAACCGATACCAAAAGGTTTCAGCCAGCTTGACCTCTCAACAAATTGAAATTCCGCAGAGCTACCATCAAAATTAACATACATGAAGACGCCAAAAGCGAGCGTAAACAAAGATGTGTAAAGAGCCACATACTTAGTATTACGATCCGCGATTTCATCATCACCACGAATAGTCGCCAATATCACAAGCACACCAGCCAGTGGCAAAAACGTCATTATAGAAAGAATTGGAAAATCAATCATATCACTTACATCCTTGCACCAACAGACATAGCCATATCAATTAAGCTCATATCTGTAGACTGTGCATTTTTAAACATAAACCAAGACAGCATCGCCACGATCGCAATCACCATAACAAATGCATATTTATAGACATATCCGCTTTGGAATTTACTCATCATTTCAGCAATACGCACAGAGAGAACCGCACTGCCATTCGGCCCATAACGATCAATAATCCCCTGATCTCCTACACGCCAGAATAAACGACCTAGTAAATCCGCTGTGCGCACAAATAGTGCATGATAAAGTTCATCAAAGAACCATTTATTAAACAGCAAAGCATGAATAGGTTTGAAGATTTTCACAACAATACCAGGAAGCCCAGTAAACAGAAGATAAGCAACATACGCTAAAGCAATACCAGCCAAGCCTACAAATAAAGGCATTTTCTTAACCCAGAATGGCGCGCCATGAGCAGCTTCTACAGTATCATTTTCAGGCAGCACGAAGAGTGCATCTTTCCAAAATGATTCTTTACTCATTTCAATATGCTCTTCTTCATGCGTAGCACCATGACCTTCCTCAGCATCATGCGAGGCTTCATCAGCATGGTGATCAACATTATGCGCCACTTCACCATGGTCATCACCATGAGGCATTTCTTGCTCATCAACATAAGAAACAATTGGGGCAGCCTCAGAACCATGCCCTTCGCCATGATGTGCAGATCCAACAAAACCTTGATAGAACACAGCACCAGCAAAAAGCGCACCACAAGCAAGCACAACCAGTGGGCCAAGCATAACAGCAGGGCTTTCATGTATGTGGCTCATAACTTTTTCAGAAGCACGTGGCTTACCATGGAAGGTCAAAAGCAGTAAGCGCCATGTATAGAACGCCGTCATGAAGGCTGCAGCAATACCCATCCAGTAAGCAAAATCACCAAACCATGTATGGTCAGCCCAAGCCGCTTCTAAAACAATATCTTTAGAGAAATACCCTGCGAACGGAGGAATACCCGCCAAAGCCAATGAACCAATCCACATACATGTATAGGTAAATGGAATCTTCTTCCAAATACCGCCCATCTTGCGCATATCCTGCTCATCACTCATAGCATGAATAACAGAGCCAGCGCCTAAGAAAAGAAGCGCTTTAAAGAAAGCGTGCGTCATAAGGTGGAACATCGCAGCACCATAAGCAGACACACCAAGCGCAAAGAACATATAGCCAAGCTGAGACATTGTTGAATAAGCAATAACGCGCTTAATATCAAACTGAGTTAGGCCAATTGTTGCCGCAACAAACGCTGTACATGCACCAACAACGGTGACAACCATCAACGCATCTGGTGCATATTCAAATACTGGTGACATACGTGCGACCAAGAACACCCCTGCTGTAACCATTGTCGCAGCGTGAATAAGTGCTGAAACAGGCGTAGGACCTTCCATCGCATCTGGGAGCCATGTGTGCAGACCTAGTTGCGCTGATTTACCAACCGCACCAACGAACAACATCAAGCAAATAGCTGTCAAAGCATGAACCTGATAACCAAAAAATGTGAAATAAGCTTCACTCATTGCAGGCGCTTGCGCGAAAATTTCATCATAGCTGACTGTTCCGAACACCATAAATAAAGAGAACAAGCCAAGCAATAAGCCAAAATCACCAACACGGTTTACAACAAACGCTTTTTGAGCCGCGGCATTTGCGCTCTTTTTGTGGTTCCAAAAACCGATAAGAAGATAAGATGCAACACCAACACCTTCCCAGCCAAAGAACAGCTGAAGCAAGTTATCAGATGTAACGAGCATTAACATTGCGAAAGTAAAGAGCGAAAGATACGACATAAAGCGCCCTTTACACTCATCATGGCTCATATAGCCTACCGAATAAACATGCACACACGCCGAAACGATATTGATAACGCACATCATCACAACAGAGAGCGTATCAATACGGATTGACCAAGACACATCGAAATCACCAGATACAATCCACGGCGCAAGGCGTGTAACGGTACTCGCACCACCTAAGGCAACATCAAAGAAAAGCGCAATAGAGCTTAGCGCAGCAATAATTACAGCAGAGCATGTAATAAGCTGACACCCTTTATCACTTAGAACTTTTCCGAATAACCCTGTAATTGCAAAGGCAAGCAGAGGTAAAAAGACAGCGAGCAATTCCATTAATCTAACCTTTCATCGCCGAAATATCTTCAACGGCAATCGAGCCCTTATTACGGAAGAACACGACCAAAATTGCCAAACCGATTGCAGCCTCAGCAGCAGCAACCGTAAGAATAAACATCGTAAAGACCTGCCCGACTAAATCGCCCATATAAGCAGAAAAAGCCACGAAATTGATATTCACAGCCAAGAGCATCAGCTCAATAGACATCAAAATAACAATCACATTCTTACGATTTAAGAACATTCCAAAAACGCCGACTGTAAAAAGCAGCGCCGCTAAAACTAGATAATGTGTTAACCCAACCTCAAGCATCATTAAATCCCTGTCCCTGTAGTTACTTTACGGATTTCAAGCACATCATCAGGGTTCACGCGTTGCTGTGAAGCCACTGACTGCTTAAGAACACCTGGACGTGTACGGTGTGTAAGAACAATCGCACCAATCATCGCCACAAACAAAACTAAGCCTGCAATCTGAAACGCTAAGAAATAGTCGGTATAAACAACCAAACCAATACTTCGAGCATTCGTACCTTCACTTGCAACAGAGATAGGATCAGAAAGATTAGAGCCTAGATTCGGTGCAAATTCCCATGCGCCATAAAGCGCGATAAATTCGCAAAGAAGAATAACAGCAAGCAACAATCCTAGCGGTACATATTGCATAGCGCCTTTGCGCAAATCTGCAAAAGATATATCCAGCATCATCACCACGAAGAGGAATAAAACTGCAACAGCTCCAACATAGACGATCACCATCAACATGCCGACGAACTCCGCCCCTAAAAGAACAAAAAGCCCGGCAGAGTTAAAGAATGCCAAGATAAGGAACAAAACTGAATGCACTGGGTTCCGCGCCGTGATGACCATCAGCGCGCTTCCTAACAGAATAATTGCAAATATAATAAAGGCGATGCCAGAAATGAACATGAGGATATCTCTTCGTTTTTTCTAAATTGTTCTAATCCTTTAAGGCCAGCTTCGCAAGGCCTAACTGCAAAGAAAATCTACGAAAACCCCATTTATTTACAATTGATTTTTTCTCAAAAAACATCATCATAAATTATCGACTCAAGATTCTTATCATCATGAAAACAAACACAAAACATCTCATCACAGCGCTAAGCGCGCTCACTTTGGCTTTTGCCCCTAGCGCTGCTAAAGCGGATAATACCACCCACAGTGGTTTCTTGGGCCTTTCACTTGGCTATTACGACATATTAGATGATCAAGACGGTGTGGATATTCGCGCAGAATATCGCCCGCATACAGATATAATCTTTAAAGGCCTCAAGCCTTGGATAGGCTTAGAATCAACTTTCAAAGGTACGCTATGGGCAGGCGCAGGCCTACTCTATGAGCTCAACCTTACGCCTAGATGGCATATTATCCCTAGCTTCGGCGCAGGTTTATATCATGCCGGAACAAGAGATTTGAACCTCGATAATACAATACAATTCCGCTCGCAGATAGAAATCGCCCACACATTGGAAAACGATTCGCGCATATCCCTTTCATTTAGCCACATGTCTAATGCAGGCCTAGGTAATCATAACCCTGGAACAGAGGTATTAAGTCTCGGCTGGCAAATCCCAATAAATAAGCTTAAGCCATAAAAAAACGCCCTTATTGAAGAGCGTTAATCTATTTAAAATCATAATTTTGATTCTTTAACGATATGGAGCATCCGCAGCAATATTAGACGCAATCTGTGCTTCCCAACGATCACCATTCGCAAGCAAGCGATCCTTGTTATAAAACAGCTCTTCACGAGTTTCCGTGGCAAACTCGAAATTTGGCCCTTCAACAATAGCATCAACCGGACACGCTTCTTGACACAGGCCGCAATAGATACATTTAGTCATATCAATATCATAGCGTGTTGTACGGCGGCTGCCATCTTCACGAGGTTCAGCCTCAATTGTAATCGCCAAAGCCGGACAAATTGCTTCACAAAGCTTACAAGCAATGCAACGTTCTTCACCATTAGGATAGCGACGCAGCGCATGCTCACCACGAAAACGTGGAGATATAGGCCCTTTTTCATATGGATAGTTAATCGTCACACGCGGCACAAAGAACATATACTTCAATGTCAGCAAGAAGCCCTTAACAATCTCAGTCAGTAAAAATGAACGTGCTAGAAAATCCATGATATTAATTCCACTTTAAAATAACGCTTCTACACTCGCAGCCGCGCACTGTTTTGTCAATTCACTCATATAACTTTTTAGAAGTTTACGCTGATCTTTCATTAAATATTGACGCGTTGGCGCAATGTCAGGATCTGTAAAATTCTTATATTCCTTACACGAATAGCTACGATGATTTTGAACATCATCAATATCATATATCGATGATGTTGCTTTAAAATAAAGGTTAAAATGCTCGCGGCTTTTAGGGTGCACCAAGATATCCCAATCATCAATCACAGCATCAATGATAACACCTTGCGTTAAGCCATTAAGACTTGCCCATTGTTGCAAATCAGTTTTTTTAGAATCAGTCACCACAAACGAACGCGCATTTTCGCTCTGATAACCCTGTGCTCTAAGTGCATCCAAAATAGCCGCTTCAATATCAGGCGCAGTACTCGCGATTTTAACACCAGCATCACTTCCTTCAGCCGAGTTACCAATTGTCATCAGCTGATTAAGAGTGCCACGCCCCGATTGAAAACTCTTTAAACTCGGCGCTTCCTCTTTAAGAACAATGATTTGCTCCTGTGAATAATCGATACTACGATCTGCACCACCAAATGTAGAACAGCCCGCCAAAAAGATAATGGCGAAGCTGCAAAGAATTTTATGAAAGTTTTGAACCTTAAGCATCAAGCTATCTGTAATCTAAGAATTCTTATGGTGTAGGAAGTGCATCAAAGGCAACCAATATTCCAGCCGTCATCACAACCCATATAAGTGTGAGCGGTAAAAAGACTTTCCACCCTAAACGCATTAACTGGTCGTAACGAAAACGTGGCAATGTTGCACGTGCCCATAAGAAGAAGAACATAATCAAACCAGTCTTAGCTGCGAACCATATAATACCAGGAACAAAGCCAAGGAACTCCATACCAAATGGTGGCAACCAACCGCCAAGGAACAATGTCGTAGTCATCGCTGACATCAAAATCATTGCAGAATATTCACCCAAGAAAAAGAGCGCAAATGCCATAGCCGAGTATTCAACCATGAAACCGCCAGTAATTTCAGATTCACCTTCAGGCAAGTCAAATGGCGCACGATTCGTTTCTGCCAAAATCGATACGAGAAAAACGATAAACATCGGGAAGAGAAGAACCTGCATCCATAATGGACGATCCGCTAATACAATCTCTTGTAAATTCAATGACCCTGTACAAAGCAACACACAAACAATGATCAAGCCCATAGATACTTCATATGAAACCATCTGAGATGCTGAACGCAAACCGCCAAGGAATGCATATTTAGAGTTAGAAGCCCAACCCGCCATAATCACGCCGTAAACCGTCATGGAAGACACTGCGAATAAATACAAAATACCTACATTGATGTTCGCAAGAACCCAGCCCTTATCAAAAGGAATAACCGCCCAAGCAATGAGGGAAAGAGCAAAAAGCATCATCGGTGCAAGCAGAAATACAACGCGATGCGCACCAGAAGGGATAATTGTTTCTTTAGAAAAAAGCTTCAAACCATCTGCGATAGGCTGCAAAAGACCAAAAGGCCCAACAGTCATCGGCCCCTGACGGCGCTGCATAGCAGCCATAACCTTACGCTCTGCATAGGTATAATAAGCAACAGCAATAAGCACACCACCGACAATGCATAATGTGTAAAGCAGTGTCCAAAGCGTCCACTGCACATACGGCATCATCAAAATCTCTAATACAGCTTCCATTACGAACAAGCCTCTCTAACAGCATTTTCAATTTCAACAGCAGACAAAGAAGCGAGAGCTCCTTCAGCCTTAATAAGGTTCCATGATCCGTCATCAGATTTCGTCACCAAACCTGCCAGATAATAAGTCTCAGAAACTTTTAATTCAACCCGTGAAAAACTATTCAAGCTAATTCCATCACGAAACTCACATGCCGCTGCATTAACTTGATCCAGCTTTAGACGCCCATCCGTTGATACAACAAATGCCATTGCATGCACATCTTCACGTAAATGCTCAAAATTAACAGTGATGCTCTCATCTTCGAAGTCAGCCCCACCTGTGATATTATCTCCCGTATGAAATATTTCTGTTTTATATTCATCACGCTGAGTATCCGTAGATGAAATGATAGTACGAACTTTCAAATCATCCCCTAATACAGCGCAAGCTAGATCTAAATTATGTTCTTTCGGTGCACCGACAACTCCGCCCTGCTCATTTGGATCCCATAAAAGCCCAACAAGTAATCTTGCACTTCCTTGTTCAAATTCTAATTTCATAGCCTCAGACACTTAAGCTGCCCTTTCTTTATTTTTCACAAATTGCGCAAGATCAGGCTTAAAGTAATTTGGCCCTTTTAAAATCTTCCCATCTTCAGGACGCACAATCGGCTTACCCTTCTCATCTAACTTACTCATGTTAGAGCGCTGCACTTCATTAAATGCTTCCATTTTCAAACCATGAAGACCGAGTGATAAATAAGCGCCATCCAAAACATATTGAAGGTCAGTCAACGCATCCAATGCTTCAACAACATCACCATTAGCCAAAGCGTCTTTAAGCTCATCCAACTCTTCCTGCAAAAGATTTATACGCAATGCATTTGTCTTTTCATCAGACAAATCCGGAGCATCTTTTACTGGTAGTCCATATGTTTCATGAAAAACCTGAACCATCTCTAATGTTGTTTTACTCATCCCTAACTACTCCGCAGCTTCCAATAAGTCTTCACGCCCTAGATGAAATGCTAAGCTACATTTATTCATCGTCTCAGACGCACGGCAAATCGCATTCGTCATATAGAAGTTAGCAACAGGATTAGTTAAAGCCGCTTTGGCATCAACCTTACCCTTACCACCAAACTCACCCCATGCCTCTGACTTAATTTGATCCTCATCAGCCAAATGCGCAAACTCATCAGCAATACGCTGCCATAGCTGCATTTGCGTATCATATGGTAAAATCTGTCCCAATTGCTCAGACAAAGCACGCAAGATTTTCCAATCTTCTTTTGCTTCACCAGGTGCGCTCACAGCCTTGCGGCCATATTGAACGCGCCCTTCCATATTAAGATAGGCACCATCTTTTTCGGTATAAGCACATCCTGGCAGAATAACATCCGCACGCGCCGCACCAGCATCACCATGATGACCTTGATAAACTACGAAAGTTTTCCAGCCAATTTGCGCGCGTGCATCAAACTCATCTGCGCCCAGTAAATATAAAGCTTTGATAGAACCGTCTTTAGTTCCAGCAATAATATCATCAAAGCCCTTACCACCAGCTTGCGGTATAAAACCTACATCAAGCGCAGCCACACGGCTTGCTGCTCGATGAAGAATATTGAAACCATTCCAATCCTTTGTAACGATCTTCATAGATTCAGCCATGTCATAGAGCATTTTATGAACAGCTTCCCCATCTTCACGCTCAAAGACACCAGAACCAATAATCATGACAGGCTTCTTCGCAGCCTTAAAGATTTTAGCAAAGCCACTACGCGCCTTAGAGAATGTCTCTAAATCACCTAATGTTTCACCAACATGATCATATTTATATGAAAGATCTGCAGCCTCTCCGACAACACCGACAGGTACACGACGCTCGAAAACAGCCTTGCGAATACGAGCATTCACCATTGTCGCTTCATAGCGCGGATTAGCGCCCACAATCAATATTGCATCTGCCTCATCAAGTCCGGCAATCGTTGAATTAAACAAGTAGCCAGCACGATTAGAAGGATCAAACTTCGCACCATCCGTACGACAATCGATATTCGGCGAGCCAACAACACCCATCAAATCTTTCAAAGCAACGATAGATTCGGCATCCGCCATATCACCAACAAGACCAGCAATCTCTTCGCCTTTAAGACCACGCATCTTCATACCGATATAAGATAATGCTTCACCCCAGCTCGCTTCTTCAAGCTTACCAGTATCCTCATTACGGATATAAGGACGATCCAAACGCGCCTTGCCTAGGCCATCATAAGCAAAACGTGTGCGATCAGAAATCCACTCCTCATTCACATCTTCATGCAAACGTGGAACGACGCGCATAACTTCACGGCCACGTGCATCCACTCGGATATTTGAACCCACAGCATCATGCACATCAATTGTCTCTACTTTACGAAGCTCCCAGCTACGCGCTTTAAACGCATAAGGCTTAGAAGTCAGTGCACCAACTGGGCATACATCAATCAAATTACCTGATAGCTCTGTTTTCACAAGCTCATCAACAAATGTTCCAATCTCCGCTTCTTCACCACGGTTAAGCTGGCCGATAACTGGCGTACCAGCAATTTCCTCTGCAAAACGCACACAACGTGTACAATTAATACAGCGTGTCATTGTCGTGCTGATAAGCGGGCCTAGCTCCTTATCAGGAACCGCACGCTTATTTTCATGATAACGAGAGCGGTCATAACCATAACCGACAGCTTGATCTTGCAAATCACACTCACCACCCTGGTCACAAATTGGACAATCAAGTGGGTGATTAATGAGCATCATCTCCATAACGCCCTGACGCGCTTTTTTAACTTTAGGAGAATCAGTTTTGACAACCATACCCTCACCACATGCCATTGCACAGCTTGCAACAGGCTTTGGTGGACCACCTTCAACCTCAACCAGACACATGCGACAATTCGCAGGGACTGAGAGTTTGTCATGATAACAAAAGCGTGGAATTTCAACACCTAACTGCTCTGCAGCTTGGAGGATACTTGTCCCTGCTTCGACTTCGACTTCCATGTCATTGATGGTTAATTTAGGCATAATAGATCAACTTTGCTTATTTTCCTGATTAAGGATATTGAATTCTTAAACACTTTTCTATTTAATCTGCGCGAGTTTGAAGATCAACACTTGATTGCAATAGTTTGCAAAAACTTATAGATAAAAGCAAATGAACATTACATATTTGGGATAATACCACTTTATGACACATAGAATTGAAATACTCGCGCATGATGAAGACGGACGCGCAAAGGCTCTGGAACACGCTCTTAAGGGCAAAGGTAAGAACGTAGAGGTTCGTGTTGCCGATGTTTACACATCAGATAATGAAAAAGCAGCCAGCCCTGAATTTGTCATCTCATTAACGAATCCTGTCTCTCAAAAAGCAAACGCAAAACTTGAAGACTTTGATTGGGCACTTGAGATTGGTTTTCTTCCAGGCGTTACAGACAATATCGGTCACACAGCCAGTGAGCTTTTACAACTCGCCGGTGCGAGCAACGATAATGAGTGCTATTCCTCTCGCCTATATTTGTTAAAAGGTGAATTAACAAAGCAAGACATTGAAGAGCTCTCAGAGCAAATCTCAAACAAGCTCATCCAACGCATAAGCATAAAATCAAAGCAAGAATTTGACGCTGATGGAGGAATGGACGTAGTAGTACCGCGCGTTCTTCTTGATAACCTAGGCGCTAAAGCCGACGAAGTTGATCTCAACGTTACTGATTCTGAGTTGGAAGTTATCAGCCAAAAAGGTATCGCAAATGCAGATGGTACGCATCGCGGCCCACTAGGAATGTCCCTACTCTACATGCAAGCTGTGCAAGAACATTTCAAAAAAGAAGGGCGCAATCCTACCGACCTCGAGCTTGAAACAATTGCCCAAACATGGTCAGAACACTGTAAGCACACAATTTTTGCCTCACCAATTGATGACGTCGCAGAAGGCCTATATAAAGGCTACATCAAACGTGCGACAAAAGAAATTCGAGCAAAAAAAGGTGAAAATGATATTTGCGTCTCTGTCTTCTCTGATAATGCAGGCGCAATTATTTTTGATGAAAACTATCTAATTACAGACAAAGTCGAAACGCACAACTCCCCATCAGCACTAGACCCATTCGGCGGCGCTATAACAGGGATTGTTGGCGTTAATCGTGACTGCATAGGCTTTGGTCAAGGTGCAAAACCAATCATTAACCGCTATGGATTTTGTCTAGCAGACCCAAGCACATCTCCAGAATATTACCGAGATAAAGCCTTAACAAATCCAATTCTACCACCCGCTACAATCATGCGCGGCGTTGTTGAAGGTGTTGAGGCTGGTGGTAACCAATCAGGCATTCCAACACCACAAGGTTTCGTCAACTTCGATCCTCGTTTTGTAGGAAAGCCGCTCGTCTTTGTGGGTACAATCGGACTTATCCCACGCCAAATCAAAGGGAAAGATTCCCACGTTAAATGCGCAAATCCTGGCGATGTTATTGTCGTTGCTGGCGGGCGCGTTGGTCGTGATGGTATTCATGGTGCAACTTTTTCTTCAGTCGCTCTAGATGAAGGCTCACCTGCAACAGCTGTTCAAATCGGCGACCCTATTACACAGAAAAAAATGTCAGACGCTATCATCAAAGAAATGCGCGACTCTGGCCTTTACAGCGCGATCACAGATAATGGCGCTGGTGGGCTATCATCTTCTGTAGGCGAAATGGCAGAAGGCTCAGGCGGCTTCCATGTAGAACTCGAAAAAGTGCCACTAAAATACCCAGGTATGGCGCCTTGGGAAATCTGGATTTCCGAAAGCCAAGAGCGCATGACAATGGCTGTTCCTCCTGAAAACGTTAAGCGTGTCATTAAGCACCTAGCTAGCCGCGGCGTTGAGGCCACAGCAATTGGTACTTACACAGATACAGGCCGCGCTCATATCACATGGGATAGTGAAACCATTATGGATATGTCTATGGACTTCCTCCATGATGGAAATCCAGAAACACCATTAACAACGACATTCACACGTGGTGGCGACAAAGAGCCTGAACTTGCCGAACCTGAAAATTATAATGAGACACTCCTACAAATGATGAGCCGTCTTAATATTTGTTCGAAAGAATTCATCTCGACACAATATGATCATAATGTTCAAGGAACAGCTTGCCTTGGCCCGCTTCAGGGGAAAGGCCGCGTTTATGCAGAAACATCCATAACACGCCCTGTCTTTAGCTCACCGAAAGGCGTGGTTCTCTCCCAAGGACTTTTCCCGCGCTATAGTGACATCGATACAGGCGCTATGGCAGCAGCTGGTGTTGACCTCGCAGTTCGTAATGCTATCGCCGCTGGAGCTGATCTTAATCAACTCGCCTTGCTTGATAACTTCTGCTGGTGCTCATCCGATGAAGCTGAGCGCTTAGGCCAACTTAAACGCGCCGTTGAAGCAATTTATGAAATAGCTGTTAAATACGAGACACCATTCATCTCCGGAAAAGACAGTATGTTCAATGACTTCAAAGGATTTGATAAAGACGGAAATGAAGTTAAAATTTCTGCCCCGCCTACACTCCTAGCCTCTTCTATCGGCGTAATCCCGCATGTAGAAAAAGCAATTTCACTTACACCAAAAGCAGTCGGTGATTGTGTATTCCTACTTGGGGAAACAAAAGATGAATTAGGCGCCTCTGAATATTACGACCAGCTAGATATACTTGGTCAAAATGTTCCAGAGACAAACGCTCACGAAAATTTACGTCTCTATAAACTTTATGGACGCGCAAGCCGTGATCAACTCATAGCCTCCGCTTATGCTTTAAACTTTGGCGGCCTTGGTGCAGCACTCGCTAAAAAAGCCATCGCATCACAAATGGGTATGGACATTGATTTAAGCGCGCTCAACCTCAGAGCAGATAAAGCCCTATTCTCAGAAAGCACAGGTCGTATCCTCGTAACCGTGGCACCTCAAAACAAAGAGAAGTTCCTAAAGAACTTCAAAGGCTACGAACATATATATGAGATTGGCTTCATCGCAAAAACAGAAAAACTCAATGTTAAAAAAACATTAGACATCGAAGTTAGCAAACTTGATGAAGCATACAAAGCAACACTCAAAGACTATTAAGAAAAATACAAATATAAAGAGAAATCAATGAATAATACAGCTCCTGCGAAAGCCCTTATACTTGCTGGTTATGGCCTAAATTGTGAAGAAGAAACGCTTCATGCATTTGAGCATGTCGGTCTCCAAGGTGAGATTAGACACCTAAACGATCTCATCGAAAACCCAAAAGAACTTCAAGACGCGCAAGTCCTTGCAATTCCAGGCGGCTTTTCATATGGCGATGACACAGGTTCAGGCAATGCATTTGCACAAAAAATGAAGCTCGCTTTGTGGGATCATTTACAAAAATTCGTTGCACGCGACACGCTCACAATCGGCATCTGTAATGGCTGTCAGATTTTAAGCAACCTAGGCCTTGTCCCTGGCTTTGAAGGTAAGTATGGCGTACGTTCAATTGCAGTCACCCACAATCTCTCTGCGCGCTACCAGTGCCGCTGGATTGATCTAAAAGTTCAAGCACCGTCTCCATGGCTAAACGGTATTGACCGTATGCACATCCCCGTAGCACATGGCGAAGGCCGTTTCATGATGGACGAGGAAACGCTTGAAAAGCTGCAAAATAATAGACAAATCGCCGCAACCTATATCGCGCCAGACGGCACAGCAGCAGACGGTGAATTCCCATATAATCCAAATGGAGCTTATGGCGATATCGCAGGCATTACTGATGATACAGGCCGTGTATTGGCTATTATGCCACACCCAGAACGCGGCATGTTCACATGGCAACGTGATGATTATATGGAGCTTAAAGATAAAGCTCAGCGTGAGGGTCAAACCTTAGAAGAAGATTCTGATGGCATGGCAATTTTCAGCAACGCCGCCAAATATTTTAAGTAGAAATCATCTATCGTGTTGTATGAGATTATTCTTCAAAATAGTCTCATCGCTTGGGAATCTATTTACACGCATATCTTCAAATGTATCTGCAGCCTTTGCATATCGATGCGCTTTAGAACCCGTATATGCTGCGACCCCAACGCCACCAAGCGTAAGAACACCGAACAAAACTGTCAGGCCAATATTCTTATTATTCTCGACCCAAGCCTTTTGCCCTACCGGCTCTAAATCAATCTCCGCGCTTTTATCATGTAAACCATATGCACTCCCTAAAGCCACCAAACCAAAAACGGCACTGTAAATGGTACAGCGCCCCTTTTTAGCAGAGAATTTGTCATGCATATGTTGACGATATTCATTTTGAAGATCACTATTACCATCAAATGGCTCAAGTTTTTTATGAAAGAAACCCATTTCCCCTCCGCAATTAGCAAACCCAATAAATACAGCGGGTTTTCATATTAACGAAAGGACTATACACGAACAATTATAGAAAATACAAGTTATAATTGATAGGGTGTAAAGCTAACTAATAATCTCGGCATAAATCAAATACATCCATATAGGAATATTCGTATTTTTTTAGCCCCATATGAATATGCGAATTAAGCATCTTAAAACGCTTTAGCATTAAGCTCTCATCACAAACACTACCATCACCTAAAAGGTAAACTTGTGAAATCTCTTTATGCCTTGGTCTAAGCCTATATGCAAAAACCTTCAACCCAGAACTAAAATGCTCATTAAGGGTCGTTAAATTTAGATCAATTCCCTCAAGACCTAAAAGCTCAATATTGATAAGAACGCAATCATATTGATTAAAATCTAAATCTTTTAGATCATGAAGATAACAAACATTATCACCATGTAGCTCACTCCCAAGCTTTTGGAAAGCTTCACGCGGCTCATAACTCTCAACAACAAACTTCTTGGAATTATAAAGATAAGCAATAGAACGCCCACCAATATCAAGCACACGCTTATTAGCTTTAAACTTCACGCTATGATCTTTAAAAAGCGCCTCAAAATCATCTTTAAGATCAAAAAAATGTACCGCACTATAATCAGGGATAAGACCATGCGCACCGTACGCATCTAATATAGGTGATAGCTGTTTTGGATAATTCTCAGGCAGAAACATCAACATACTCCTTATCAAAAGAAGGGAATATCACGCGCGAGAAACCAAGATCTTGGTCCATTGGCACAACACCTGTCACAGTATGCTTGTTTGAATATTTCCAAAGAACCAAATCCCCTATTTGCGCAGAGACATCACGCCCTAATAAAAGCTGCTTATCCTGATTATTCTGCAAGAAAAATCCACCATCTTTATAATGTGTACCGTAATCAGAAAGCATCAATGTCATTTGGCATCGCCGTGGATCATAAGCATGATCCCCCATAGAATCCCTACGCGGCTCCTCTAGGAAATCGGCATGAGGAAATACACTCGTATCCGTGCTCAGCGTTCTAGAGAGGCGATATTGCAAAATAAGTGGATCATGCAATTGCGTTCCAAAATGCAATGCCCGCCCCTCAACAAGATTACGCAAGGATTGAGCCTCCAAACATATCGAATGCAACTCCTGATCAACAGGCGCATTCCACATATGCATACAATAGGACAGATCAGGGCTACCAGGTCTGTGATAACAATAATTAGGATGGCCTATGCGCACTTCACTATTGGCAAAGCGATCATGAAATTCATAATCAAAACGCCCACTAGACCAACGACGCGCAATACTCTCAGCTTTCTCAGCATCAATAAAATTCTTAAACACAAAATAACCATCTTGATTATAGATCCGCTTACGCACATCCATAACAAAGCTTTGATTATCTGATTTAGTTTTAGAGTAATAAAACATGCTTTTATTTTACTATAATTGCCTGCGCTGTGGGAAGCTCTAATGGCGTATAGCCCTTTTCCTTGAACCATGGAAGCTCATGCTCCATTTGTGCCCTATGTGTATTCAAACCATAATCATCTAAAATCACAACAGCGCCCTTAGGCATCGAATCCCAAAGAGCATCCAAAACACCAATCTCAGCTTGGTACGAATTCATATCCAAATGCATAAAAGCTACCTGACCAAGTGGCGCCACTTGAGAGAGGCTATGAGGTGCCGCGCCCTTTACAATCTGAACATTTTTATATGATGAAAATCTGTTTTGTACAAAATCATACAAACCGACTTTTTGATGCTCTTCTGGCTCAATAGGAGAACCATCACGTTGTTTCGGGTCCACACCTTCAAACGTATCGAATAAATATACATCACGCTGAGATAAAGCTTCGCCGAAATAATCGACAACACAATTCATTTTAAAACCGCGAAAAGTTCCGAACTCACAAAGCGCACCTTCAACTTTAAGCGCTTTTTCAATAGCCCAGAACAAAACATGTAAGCGCCATGCCATCCCTGGATATGGGCCACCTTTCGCATGTTTGTCTAAAACTGATTGAAACTTTTCATCATCATAAAAAGCCATAGTACGATCTGCGGCGAAAAAATCATCGCCACAATAACTACGCTCATAACAAGAAGATAAATCCTCAATTGCTTGATCGCGCTTTTGTGTTAAATAACGATTTTTAAGCCGAGCAAACATATAGGACCTTTTAAGAATGAGAGTTTAGGCAGCCGCTTTACGGTACTCCATGATACGCTTTTCCATCTCTGGACGGAAATGCTTAATCAAGCCCTGAACAGGCCAAGCCGCTGCATCACCAAGAGCACAGATCGTATGACCTTCTATCTCTTTAGTAACTTCATAAAGCTGGTCAATTTCCTCAACACTCGCATTACCCTGCACCATACGCGTCATTACACGCCATAGCCAGCCAGTCCCTTCACGACAAGGCGTACATTGCCCGCATGATTCATGTTTATAGAAGTAAGACAGACGACAAATTGCATTGATAATATCCGTAGACTTATCCATGACGATAATCCCCGCCGTACCTAAACCAGTACCGACCTCACGAAGAGAATCAAAATCCATATTGATAGTTTCACAAGTTTCTTTCGGCATCAGCGGTGTAGAAGAACCACCAGGAATAACAGCTAAGAGATTATCCCAACCACCACGAACACCACCGCAATGTTTTTCGATAAGCTCTTTAAGAGGAATACCCATCTCTTCTTCCACATTACATGGATTATTCACATGACCAGAAATACAGAACAGCTTTGTCCCTGCATTTTTCTCGTTCAGACCAAGACCAGCAAACCAGCTACCACCTCGACGCAAAATCTCAGGAACACTTGCAATCGTTTCGACATTATTCACAGTCGTCGGACAGCTATAAAGGCCAGCCATAGCGGGGAAAGGCGGCTTATTACGAGGCTGCCCCTTCTTACCTTCAATAGATTCGATAAGTGCAGTTTCCTCACCACAAATATAAGCACCACCACCACGGTGAACAACAATGTCAAAATCCCAACCGGATTTTGCAGCGTTTTTGCCGAGAAGGCCTGCATCATAAGCTTCCGCGATCGCTTTATTCAGCTCAGACGCTTCATTATAAAACTCACCACGAACATAGATATAAGCCGCATGCGCGCCCATAGCAAAACCAGCCAACAAACAGCCCTCAATAAGCTTATGTGGCTCATTGCGAAGAATGTCACGGTCTTTACATGTCCCAGGCTCGGACTCATCTGCATTCACAACCAAATAATGCGGACGGCCATCAGATTCTTTAGGCATAAAGCTCCACTTTAACCCCGTAGGGAAGCCAGCACCGCCACGACCACGAAGACCTGAAGATTTCATTTCTTCAATAATCCACTCACGACCCTTTTTGATAAAGCTTGCGGTCTTATCCCAATCACCGCGCTTCTTAGCAGCCTTAAGCCCGAAATCTTCCCAGCCATAAAGGTTTGTATAAATTCTATCTTCATCTCTAAGCATATTTAAACAACTCCCGCCTTCTTAGCTTGCTCCTTCAAGGATGTAGGGCCACTAAGCGCCATAGATGCACGACGACCTTTTTGAGAACCGATCTTCGGCTTCATATCTTCCGCCAATAGATCTAAAACTTCTTTCATGCTCTCTGCTGTAAGGTCTTCATAATAATCATCATTAATCTGAACCATAGGCGCGTTCACACACGCACCAAGACATTCAACTTCCATCAATGAAAACTTACCATCTTCAGTGCTTTCATTCATGCCAATACCAAGATGCTCAGTCGCTGCCTTAACGATCTCATCACTACCGCAGAGCTGACATGGCGTAGTTGTACAAAACTGCACCAAATACTTGCCAACTGGCGCCGTATTATACATGGAGTAAAAAGTCGCAACTTCATAAACTTTAATCGGCGGCATCTCAAGAATTTCAGCAATATGATCCATCGCTGCACGAGGAACCCATCCACCATATGGCGGATCAACCTTTGCACCCTCTTCTGCTGTCTGGCGTTGCACTAGATCAAGCAATGGCATAACAGCCGATTGCTGACGCCCTTCTGGATAGCGACCAATAATCTCACCAACTTTAGGCTGAAAGTCTTTTGAAAATTCAAAACTCTCAGGCTGATAATCTGCGTTTAATTCAAACTTCTTTTTCATCTTAGTTACTTACCTATCAATTTCACCGAACACGATGTCGAGTGAACCAATGATCGAAACAGCATCAGCCAATTGATGGCCTTTACTCATAAAGTCCATAGCCGCCAAGTGCGGGAACCCCGGAGCGCGAATGCGGCAACGATACGGCTTATTAGATCCATCGGAAACCAGATACACACCGAACTCACCTTTCGGCGCTTCCACAGCTGTATAAGTCTCACCTGCAGGCACATGGAAACCTTCAGTATAAAGTTTAAAGTGGTGAATCATCGCCTCCATAGAGCTTTTCATCTCAGCACGTGGCGGTGGACACACCTTATAGTCATTCGTTTTCGCTGGTCCATCAGGCATCTTTTCAATCGCTTGCTTCATAATTTTAAGCGATTCAGTAATCTCAGCTATGCGCACCAAATAACGTGCATAACAATCACCCGTCTTACCTACTGGAATATCGAAATCAAAATCCTCGTAAGAATCATATGGCTGAGACTTACGCAAGTCCCAAGCAACACCTGAGCCACGAAGCATCGGGCCGCTAAAGCCCCAATCAAAAGCATCTTCCTGAGAAACCACACCAATATCAACAGTACGCTGCTTAAAGATACGGTTACCTGTCAAAAGATCATTCAGATCCTTCATGAATGATGGAAGACCTTCACACCATTCATACATATCATCTAAAAGCCCAGCTGGTAAATCCTGTGAAACACCACCAGGGCGGAAGTAGTTAGCATGCAAACGAGCACCACAAACACGCTCGTAAAACTCCATCCCCTTCTCACGCTCTTCAAAGCCCCAAAGTGCAGGCGTCAAAGCCCCAACATCCAAAGCAAAGGTTGTTACATTCAATAGGTGATTAAGCACACGTCCTAACTCAGCAAAAAGCACACGAATATATTGCCCACGCTTAGGCACTTCAACGCCCAAAAGCTTTTCTGTCGCCAGAGCAAAAGCATGCTCTTGGTTCATCGGCGCAACATAATCCAAGCGATCAAAATACGGCAAAGCCTGCGTATATGTCTTATGCTCAATCAGCTTCTCTGTTCCGCGGTGCAAAAGGCCGATATGCGGGTCAGCACGCTCAACAATCTCGCCTTCCATTTCCAAAACCAAACGCAAAACACCATGCGCTGCAGGGTGCTGCGGGCCAAAGTTCATAGTATAAGGCTTGATTTGCGTCTCTTCGCCCATATCCAATGTATCAACATTCTGTGCAGTCATTACGCTTACTTTCCACCTGCTTGTTTAGCATCTTTCCAACCATGCGCCGGGCCATGCTTCAACGCATCTTTTGAAGCTTTTTCATCACCGATAAGCTCATTAGGAATCTGCACACCCGTCATCGCCTCCCAAGGAGACGTATAATCAAAACCACGAAAATCTTGAGTAAGCTGCACAGGTTCATACACCACGCGTTTAAGCTCTTCATCATAACGAAGCTCAACATAACCAGTTAACGGGAAGTCTTTACGCTGCGGGTGACCTTCAAAACCATAATCTGTCAAAATACGGCGCAAATCTGGATTACCGTCAAATAAAACCCCGTACATATCCCATACTTCACGCTCAAACCAACCGGCAGAGCTGTAAATGCCAACAACACTTGGCACAAGTGTTTCTTCACTCGCCTGAACTTTTACACGAATACGATGATTATGGCGCATCGATAAGAGCGTATAAACCACGTCAAAACGCCCACCCTCATCTGAAGACATACGCTCAGGATAATCAGCACCTAATACATCAACAAGAACTTGAAAATTGCACTCACGGTCATCGCGCAAAAAATGTAAAATCTCTTTAATAGATTCCGCCTTCGCATTCACCACTAATTCGTCATTAAAGAACTCATAATTATAAACATGAGCCTCTAATTTCTCGACCACATAATCAGCCAAATCTTGTAAAGCATCATTAGGCATTAGCGAACAATCCTTGTATCTTCACGTTGAATTTTCTTCTGCAACTGCAGCAAGCCATAAACAAGCGCTTCTGCAGTTGGCGGGCAACCTGGTACATAAATATCAACCGGCACAATACGATCACAGCCACGCACAACAGAATAGCTATAATGATAGTAGCCGCCGCCATTTGCACAAGAGCCCATAGAAACCACCCAACGTGGCTCAGGCATCTGATCATAAACGCGGCGAAGCGCAGGCGCCATTTTGTTCGTAAGCGTTCCCGCCACAATCATAACATCTGATTGACGCGGTGATGGACGCGGGATCATACCAAAACGGTCCAAGTCATAACGGCTCATATATGAGTGAATCATTTCAACCGCACAACATGCCAAACCAAACGTCATCGGCCACATAGAACCAGTACGCGCCCAATCAAACAAAGCATCCGCAGAGGTCAGCAAGAACCCCTTCTCATCCAATGTCTTGGAAATTGCTGCCGGAACTACATCTTGCTTATTTGCCGGAGGCAAAGGTACCGATGTTTTCAAATCATAGTTCGGCGCTGTAACAACTTTACGATCATGACCCATAATATACTACCTATCCTTTAAGTGGTTTATTCCCACTCAAGACCGCCCTTCTTCCATTCATAAACGAAGCCGACAGTCAAAACACCTAAAAACACCATCATTGACCAAAAGCCAAACAAACCGATTGAGCCAAGCGAAATCGCCCAAGGGAACAAGAAAGCTATCTCAAGGTCAAAGATAATGAATAACAAACATACTAAGTAAAAACGAACATCAAACTTATTACGCGCATCAGAAAAAGCATCAAATCCACATTCATAAGCAGAGAGCTTTTCTGGGTCAGGATTCTGCTTACCAACAAGCAAAGATCCCGCAATCATAACAACCGACAAAATAACAGCCAGCCCCATAAAAAGCAGAATTGGTAAATACTGAATTAGAAAATCTTGCGAAGCCATGATGATCTCACTTTAGAAATATTACTCATACGTTCTATCACCATGAATCCTAAAAGAAAACCGTAAAAAATCAAGAATTCCCAAGAATGCATCATAATTTTTTTATTGAAAGAGCAACCATGCACGTAAAGTAAACCCCAGAAAAGAAAAACGCCGCTCAAAAGAGCAGCGTTCTTATCTTGATTTCAAATGGCGCGAGTGACGAGACTTGAACTCGCGGCCTCCGCCGTGACAGGGCGGCGCTCTAACCAACTGAGCTACACCCGCGCATCCGAAATGTGGGCTTTTTATATCTACATTACCCCTGCGCTGTCAACGCCCTTTTTCACGAAAAAGTGAAAAATTACGCAGCAATTTTATCACCAGCAGAAATAGCTTCTAAATCAAGGGCTTGCGCAACAGCCTCATGAGTAATATCACCGCCCGCTACATTCAAGCCGTTTAAAAAGTGAGGATTTTCCTCTAAAGCTTTCTTCCAACCTTTATCAGCAAGCGCTAATGCATAAGGCAAAACAGAGTGATTCAGCGCCAAGGCCGATGTTAAAGGCACAGCCCCAGGCATATTCGCCACACAATAATGAACAACATTATCAATCATATATGTCGGCTTATCATGAGTCGTAGCACGCGAGGTCTCCGCGCATCCGCCCTGATCTATCGCTATATCGACAAAAACACTCCCCGGAATCATAGTTGATAAATCACCTTTCTTAATCAACCTAGGTGCAGAAGCCCCCGGAATGAGAACCGCCCCTATCACAAGATCAGATTCCCGCAAAGCGCGTTCAACTATATCCGTATTTGAATAAACGATATTTGCACGCCCATGAAAATATTCATCCAAAAAGCGCATACGCTCATTCGAACGCTCTAATATCGTCACATTAGCACCAAGACCAGTCGCCATTTGCGCTGCATGAAACCCAGCAACACCGCCGCCCATTATCAAAACTTTCGCTGGCTTCACCCCTGGTACACCACCAATAAGCCGCCCCGTGCCGCCCAAATGCGTCTGCAAGTGATACGCGCCGACCTGTACCGAAAGGCGACCAGCAATCTCGCTCATAGGCTGTAACAAAGGTAAGGAACGCCCATCAGCACCAGTGACCGTCTCGTACGCTATAGCCGTACAGCCAGACTTCATGAGTCCTTTAGCCTGCTCTGGATCAGCCGCTAAATGCAGGTAAGTAAAAAGAACATGATCCTCACGCAGCATTGAAACTTCACTAAGCTGCGGCTCTTTGACCTTTATAATCATCTCAGCTTTCTCAAAAACCGAGTGTGCATCTGGTAAAATTTCCGCCCCGACAGCCTCATAATCCAGATCAGTAAAATTGATAGCCGCACCAGCACCACTTTCAATAAAAACTTCATGCCCACGATTTGTGAACTCTTTAACCGAAGATGGCACTAAACCAACACGATGCTCTAGCGTCTTTATTTCTTTAGGAACACCAATCTTCATAAAACCTCCCATGATTTACAAATAATTATTTTACTAAAAATCACTCAAAGAAACCATATGCAACGCACAATAAGGTAAGCTTCAAAGAAGCTCCTAACCCTGCATCAAAATATATTTAAGCTCCATGAATTCCTCCAAGCCATATTTAGAGCCTTCACGCCCAATCCCGCTTTCTTTCACCCCACCAAAAGGTGCAACTTCATTCGAGATAATCGGTGTATTCACACCGACCATGCCATATTGCAAACGCTCAGCAACCTTCCAAATACGGCTCATATCCTTAGCATAAAAATAACTCGCCAAACCAAATTCAGTATCATTGGCTTGCGCGATTACATCATCCTCATCCTTAAATTTAAATAAAGGAGCAACCGGCCCAAAGGTTTCTTCGCGCGCGACCTTGGCATCAGGACTAACATTTTTCAAAACCGTAGGCTCAAAGAAAAGACCACCAAGCGCATGCGCAGAACCTCCACACATAATACTCGCACCATGATCAAGCGCATCTTGAATATGAACCTGCACCTTCTTTAAACCGCCCTCATTTATTAAAGGCCCAATATCTGTACCCTCTTTTAATCCATCAGCAACGCTCATCTGCTCAACCTTATAGGCAAGCTTTTCCGCAAAAGAATCATAAATTGCATCTTGCACATAAATACGATTAGCACACACGCAAGTCTGCCCAGCATTACGAAACTTACACGCTATAGCGCCTTCAACCGCTGCCTCTATATCGGCATCATCAAAAACGATAAAGGGAGCGTTACCACCAAGCTCTAATGATATTTTCTTCACCGTCGATGCTGATTGAGCATAAAGCGCCTTACCCACCGCGGTCGAACCAGTAAAGGAGATCTTCTTAACGATTTCACTCTCCGTAAAGGCCTGCCCTATTTCTTTTGAATGAGTCCCGACAACCATATTAATCACACCTTTAGGAACACCAGCCTCCTCTGCCAAGACCATAAGAGCCAACGCAGAGAGCGGCGTCAGCGCTGCTGGTTTACACACAGCTGTACAGCCCGCAGCTAACGCAGCGCCTAATTTTCGTGCAATCATAGCTGAGGGAAAATTCCAAGGCGTTATAAATGCACAAACCCCAACGGGCTCTTTTCGGACAAATATTCTCGCCCCCTCAACAGGAGAAGGAATAATATCACCATAAGCGCGCTTCCCCTCTTCCGCAAACCACTGAATAAACGAAGCCCCATATAGGATTTCCCCCTTAGCTTCCGATACGGGTTTGCCCTGCTCTAAGGTCAAAATTTCTGCCAATATATCCGCATGCTCAACAATAAGCTCATACCAACGCATTAAAATTTCAGCTCTATCCTTAGCCGTGCGCGCGGTCCATGATTCAAGCGCTTTTTCTGCAGCGCCTATAGCACCTAAAACTTGCTCAGCTTCAATCTCAGCAACTTCAATAATCGTTTCACCACTAGATGGATTATCAACTGCAAATTTTTTTTCACCTTGCAGCCAAACGCCATCAACATAACTCGAACTTTTTAAAAGCTCATCTTTAGAAAACATAATAAAACCCACCTATAGTAGACAAAACTAATAAAGGACAATCAAAACTATTCATTAGGATACTACCCATGAGAACAATCTACAACGCCCCTATAAACAGCTATAATAAAAACATAGGTCAATAAAATAAGGTTCAAGTAAATGAACCAAGAGGAGTGTAAAAAATGCAAGAAGCATTACATGATTTCAGTAGCTATATCGGATCAATTGAAAATCTAATTCAAGGTGCCCAAAATAAGCGCCTAACAAGTACTTTATCTGCATTAGAGCTGATATTAAGCGACAGCCAGAAATGGAAAAAAGAATATGAACAAGGCTTATTAGAATATAAAGCCGCCGCCATCGAGCTTGAATGTCTAAACATCCTAGCACATGATATTTTCGACCAAGGAAGCGACTATGATGATATTGAAAAAGTTACAAACTTCCTCACAAGTGCGGAACATGAGGCAGCTCACTAGATAAATCAAGCCACATCAGCTTGCGCCTGAGCACCAAAACGCTCTTGTATATACTTCTCGACTAAAGCCTGAAACTCTATCGCTATATTATCACCGCGAAGTGTACAGGCTTTTTTGCCATCTATAAAAACAGGAGCCGCTGGACTCTCACCTGTGCCAGGAAGCGAGATACCGATATCAGCATGTTTACTCTCACCCGGCCCATTCACAATACAGCCCATCACAGCGACCTTTAAGGTTTCAACACCTGGATATTGCTTACGCCAACCAAGCATATTCACATCCAAATGGCGCTGAATATCTTGCGCTAGCTCTTGGAAGAATGTCGATGTTGTGCGCCCACAACCCGGACACGCCGCCACTTCTGGTGTAAAGCTTCTAAGACCAAGCGCTTGTAAAATCTCCTTACAAACGCGCACCTCTAATGCACGATCTCCGCCCGGCTCTGGCGTAAGTGAGGCGCGGATCGTATCACCGATACCCTGCTGCAAGAGGATCCCTTCACCCAAAGCAGTCGCTACGATCCCTTTAGACGCCATACCCGCTTCAGTAAGCCCTAAATGCAGCGCATAATCACAACGCTCGGAAAGCGCCGTATAAACAGCAATCAAATCCTGCACACGGCTCACCTTAGCCGAGAGAATAATCTGATTTTGACGAAGGCCAATATCACGCGCTTTTTGCGCAGAGATAAGCGCCGATTGCACCAAAGTCTCGCGCATAACCGCATCGGCCGTCCAAGGCTCCGCACGCTCCGCGTTCTCGTCCATAAGCTTTGTCGCCAGCTCTTGATCAAGAGAACCCCAATTCACCCCAATGCGCACAGCCTTATCATATTGAACGGCTTTTTCGATCATCATCTCATATTGCGCATCACGCTTCTTACCAAAGCCGACATTACCCGGGTTAATACGGTATTTATCAAGCGCTTCGCATAGTTCAGGAAAATCATTCAGCAGCGTATGACCATTATAATGAAAGCAACCCGCCAATGGTACATCAAGCCCCGCAGCGATTAAGCGCTCACGTAGAGCGATCACGCCCTTTGCCGCCTCTTCATTATTCACCGTTACGCGAACAATCTCAGAGCCAGCCAAAAACAAATCCTTCACCTGATCAAATGTCTTATCGACATCGGCAGTGTCTGTGTTGGTCATAGACTGCACAACAACAGGCGCACAGCCGCCAACAACGGTTGATCGCACCTGAACGGCACATGTTTTCTTACGTGGATATTGTACGAGTTGAACCATGGCTTTGATATAAACAGCTAACCCGCAAAAGTCAAAATACTAATTAGCGATCAATATAGGCACCATTGGAAAAAGAGTCGTATACATATTCTGTTTAGGGTTATGCCCCGTCGAATCACTCCGCAAGATAAAGTCTTTATCTATAAGCTGAAAGCCCGGCACTAAATTATAACTTACACTCCCCCTCAAGTCATAAGGGCTAACTGCAACATATTCATGTCTGGATTTCTTTTTTCTAAAATGCTTAGCCCATTGCGCAGCATCCTTAGCCTTAGGAGGCCCCATACGCATATCGTATAAAAGCAGCTGAACAAGAACGACATCCTTATGAGGCCAATTTACTTTCGCGTAATCACGCATCATATCATCAACATCATAGATATCAGCCGGGCTCACATTCCCGAATGCACCATATTTTTCTGCACCTGATAGCCCCTGACATGCAGGACAAGTCATACCCACAGGCTCTAACAGAATAACTTTACCCCTTAAATCTGAAAGGCGAAAAGATTGGCCATCTTGATCAATAAGCTCCAAGTCTGGATATGCCTTATTAAGAACAGGTGGCCAAGGCTGTATCTTAGAAACATCAGAATATGCAGACTGACTAGCACCGACAAGCAGCACTGCTGCAAAGCAGACCGCAAACAGACTAACAAACAAATAATGTAGATAAAACTTAACTCTCATGAGAGCAATATAACGCGCCCACAATAACAAAAAGTTAAAGCGCATATACAGCTAACTTCACGTAATAGTCTAATCTTTAAAGGAAGAAAAAGAATGGTGGGTGATGACAGACTCGAACTGCCGACCCTCTCGGTGTAAACGAGATGCTCTACCAACTGAGCTAATCACCCATTGCGCCGAAGCGATGCGTATGTTTACGGGCTTCTGATTCAAAAAGCAACCCAAAAAATAAGAAAAAGCCCCACTTTTTTGCGGGGCTTTAAAAAAATCGTTAAAAAGCGAGTAACTTACTTGTTAACTGCTTCTTTAAGCTCTTTACCAGCTTTGAATTTAGGCTGCTTAGAAGCTGGGATCTTGATTGGCTCACCTGTACGTGGGTTACGGCCTGTTGTAGCTGCACGCTTAGCAACAGAGAATGTACCGAAACCAACTAGACGAACATCATCACCTTTTTTCAAAGATGTTTTGATCGCATCGATTACAGCGTCAACAGCAGCAGCTGCTTTAGTTTTTGAGATGTCAGCTGATTCAGCTACTTTTGATACTAGATCTTGCTTATTCATAATATGGGTATCCCCTCGGTTAAAGTTAAGCATTAAATATTTTATGCACTTTCATGCACAAAAAACCACTTGAAAACCCGTTACAAGCCAAGCCTACCGCGGGTTTCCAATCCTTATATAGAATCATTAAGCCTTTTTAAGATAAGAATCAATGGCGAATTACGTCTTCGCCCTTATTTTCTGCAGTTTTTGAGGAAATTTCTTCAATTTCCGCCTTAGAATCAGCATTCACAGGCTTTGGAACCTCCAAAAGCGCATGCGTCAAGACCTCATCAATGCTCTTCACGCTAATAATTTCAAGCTCTTTGAGGATATTTTTAGGAATCTCATCAAGATCTTTCACATTATCTTCAGGAATCAGAACTTTAGTGATTCCCCCACGAAGCGCACCAAGAAGCTTTTCTTTTAATCCGCCAATCTCTGTCACCTTGCCGCGTAAATTCACTTCACCCGTCATGGCGATGTCTTTACTAATCGGAATACCCGTTAGCACAGAAATAATAGCCGTCACCATTGCCGCCCCTGCAGATGGTCCATCTTTAGGCACAGCACCCTCAGGCACATGCACGTGAACTTGACGCTTAGAAAGCTGCTCATAATCTATGCCATATTGTGTGGCGCGCGATTTAACCAGCATCTCAGCAACGGTAATTGATTCTTTCATCACATCTTTTAGGTTACCAGTCATAGAAACCTTACCGTCTTTACCTTCCATTGTTACCGCTTCAATCTGCAAGATCGAACCGCCAACTTCTGAATAGGAAAGACCACTCACCACACCGACGCGATCAACATCATCAATCTCACGCAACGAGAATTTACGCACACCAGCATATTTCTCTAAACTGCGTGGGGTAATAGATATCTTCTTCTTACCCTTCATAAGAATCTCTTTAATCGCCTTACGACATAGATTCGCAAGTTCACGCTCCAATGAACGCACACCCGCCTCACGTGTATAAAAGCGGATAAGATCACGTATAGCCGCATCACTCAAAGAAAACTCATTCTTTTTAAGGCCAGCGGCCTTAACCTGCTTTGGCAATAAATGACGCTTGGCAATTTGTACTTTTTCATCTTCGGTATAGCCAGAGATACGAATAAGCTCCATACGATCTAGCAATGGACGCGGCATAGTCGCCAAATTATTAGCGGTACACACAAACATTACATCAGAAAGATCATAATCAAGCTCCATATAATGATCTTGGAATGTAGCATTTTGCTCAGGATCTAAAACTTCCAAAAGCGCAGAAGATGGATCACCTCTATAATCAGAACCTAACTTATCTATCTCATCTAGCAAGAAGAGCGGGTTTGTAACCTTGGCTTTTTTCATGCCCTGAATAACCTTACCAGGCATTGCACCAATATATGTACGGCGATGGCCACGCACTTCGCTCTCATCACGCATACCACCTAATGACATACGAACAAAATTACGATTAGTTGCATTAGCGATCGACTTACCAAGCGAGGTTTTACCAACACCAGGCGGGCCAATTAAGCACAAGATAGGCCCCTTAACTTTATTTGTACGCTGCTGAACGGCAAGATACTCTAAAATGCGTTCCTTAACCTTCTCTAGGCCATAATGCTCATTATCAAGCACCTTCTTCGCAGCTTTAATATCTTTCTTCACTCGTGTGCGCTTAGCCCAAGGCACATTCAAAATCCAATCCAGATAGTTGCGAACAACAGTCGCCTCTGCAGACATAGGACTCATTTGACGCAACTTCTTGAGCTCTTTACTCGCGCGCTCCAAAGCATCTTTAGGCAGCTTCGCCTCTTCGATTTTCTTCTCAAGCTCACCGAGCTCATCAAGCCCTTCTTCATTATCACCAAGCTCTTTTTGAATAGCCTTCATTTGCTCATTCAAATAATACTCGCGCTGTGTCTTCTCCATTTGGCGCTTAACACGACCACGTATACGCTTTTCAACTTGCAAGACACCGATCTCGCCTTCCATAAGCGCATATATTTTTTCAAAACGACCAAGCGTAGTTGGTGTTTCTAAGAGCTCCTGCTTCTGCTCAATCTTTAGAGCCAAATGTGAAGCAATCGTATCAGACATCTTTGAAGGCTCTTCAATCTGATTTACAGATGCAATCACCTCTGGCGGTATTTTCTTATTCAGCTTCACATACTGTTCGAACTGTGTAATCACTGCTCGCGATAAAGCTTCAACATCCGAAGCCTCATCCTCAGACTGCTCATCCTTAACGGCCTTAGTTTTAGCGCGAATAAAATCCTCAGCATCTTCAAATGCACTAACCTCTGCACGCTCAATACCTTCAACCAATACCTTTACAGTACCATCAGGTAATTTCAGCAATTGCAAAATCGTGCCAATAGTCCCCACCGTATAGAGGTCAGCACCTGCTGGATCATCTTCTGAAGGAGATTTCTGTGTGACAAGAAGGATCTTCTTGTTCTCATTCATGACATGTTCAAGCGCTTTCACTGACTTTTCACGGCCAACAAATAACGGAACAATCATATGAGGGAAAACAACAATATCCCTTAACGGCAATACTGCATATTCTTGGTTTTTATCGGAAGAGCTCAGGCCAAGCATAAAAAATCCTTATCTATTAAACTAAAAGACTATGATAATAATTTGGCCCGTTCCCGAGCCAAATCAAGAGTACGCTCAATTATACCGAACAAACTCTTACTTATTTCTTACCATCAGCATCTTTAGTTTCTGGTAATTGCTCAACAACGTGATCAATTAGACCAAAGTCTTTAGCTTCATCCGCGCTCATAAAGTTATCACGGTCCATAGCTTTCTCAATAACATCGAGCTTCTGGCCTGTATGCTTCACATACATATTATTCAAACGATCACGCAAACGTAGAATTTCACGTGCTTGAATTTCAATATCAGAAGCCTGACCACGCGCACCGCCCAATGGCTGGTGAATCATAATACGTGAATTAGGCAATGAATAACGCATACCCGCCTCACCTGCTGTTAGAAGCAAAGAGCCCATAGAAGCAGCCTGACCAATACATACGGTTGAAACTTTAGGTTTGATATATTGCATAGTGTCATACATAGCTAAACCAGATGTCACAACACCACCCGGAGAGTTAATGTAGAATGAAATATCTTTCTTAGGGTTTTCAGACTCCAAGAATAAAAGCTGCGCACAGATCAAAGCTGAAACATGATCGTTAACTTCACCTGTCAAAAAGATAATGCGCTCTTTCAAAAGGCGCGAATAAATATCAAAAGCGCGCTCGCCACGATTTGTAGACTCGATAACAGTCGGCACTAAATGATTATTATAAATTTCGATAGGATCACGATCGTACATATTAATTTATTCCATATATTATGAAGTTAAGATTCGAATTTCATTTAGCAGGATAACCAGCAAACCGCCCCGCCGCAAGCACTCTTGTAAGAATTTTAATCAAGCACGCTCAAACTACGATATTCTCTCAGACTATGAAAAAGAAAAAGCCCGTACACATTGTGATCGGACTTCATCAAAACTTGATCTAAAAAGCAGAGAGACTTACTTCTCTTCAGCCTTTTTCTTAGCTGGCGCTTTCTTCTTAGCAGCAGGTTTCTTTTCTGCTTTTTCGCCATCATCTTTTTTCTTAGCTGTAGATTTTTTAGCAGCAGCCTTTTTCTTTGGCTTAGCTTCGGCTTCATCATCTAAAGCTTTCATAAGATCATCAATGCTCACTTCCTTCTCGCTCACATCTGCAAGCTCAACGATGAAATCAATAACCTTCTCTTCGAATAATGGCGCACGAAGTGACTGCAGCGCTTGCTGGTTCTTCGCATAGTAATCAAAAACTTCACGCTCTTGACCTGGGTATTTCTGCGCTTCACGGATTACAGCTTGCTGAAGCTCATTATCTGCAATTGTAATCTCATTCACATTACCAATCTCAGAGATAACGAAACCAAGACGAACACGACGCGCTGCAATTTCTTTATATTCAGCTTTTTCGTCTTCACTTAATTCGCCTTCACCAGCATGCTTACGCTCAGCTTCAACTTGATCAACAATATTTTGATACTCAAGTTCAAGCATACCTGCAGGGATCTCAAATTCATGCTTTTCATCTAAGATATCAAGCATCTTCTTTTTAAGATCCATACGGCTATGTGAGCTATATTCATTTGCGATTTGCTCTTCAACAGCTTTACGAAGTGCCGCAACATCTTCCATACCAAGCTGCTTAGCAAATTCATCATCAATCTTCGCTTCAGTAGGCTGACGAAGCTGATTAACATCCACATCAAAGATAGCCTCACGTCCAGCAAGGTCAGCTGCGCCATACTCATCCGGGAATTTAACTTTAACTTCAACTTTATCACCAACTTTAGCGCCGATAAGCTGCTCTTCAAAACCAGGGATAAACTGGCCGCTGCCAAGTTTAAGGTTGTGACCATGTGCATGCATACCTTCATGCGCAACATTGTCATCTGCCGTACGACCATGGAAATCGATAACAACGATATCACCATCTTTCGCGCCGCGCTTCTCAGTAACTTCTTCAGAAGCTTGATTACCAGCAGCAATACGCTCCAATGCTTCATCAATTTGCTTATCTTCAACTTTAGCAACAAGCTTCTCTAGCTTCATGCCTTTAAGATCAGCAATCTTAATTTCAGGGATCATTTCCACTTCAACAGTGTAAACAAGATCATTCCCTTCACCGAAATCTTCACTCTTAACTTCGATTTTAGGCTGCATAGCTGGACGGATTTTCTTATCTTCCATTGCTTGCGCAGATGTTTCATTAACTGCCTTTTCCAAAACTTCACCTAAAACAGCTTTACCATAGCGCTGCTTTACAAGGCTCATCGGCACTTTACCAGCACGGAAACCTGGCATGCGGATTGTTGCGCTTACTTCTTTAAGCTTTTCATCAACGCGTGCATCAATATCATTTGCTGGGATTGTTATTTCTAATTCGCAGGATAGACCTTCGGACTTTAACTCTTTTACTTGCATCTTGAGGAATCTTCTTCTTGGTTTAAAATGGTGCGGCTGGAGGGACTTGAACCCCCACGCCTTACGGCACTAGAACCTAAATCTAGCGTGTCTACCAATTTCACCACATCCGCATATAAATACGTTAAGATTGTTATATATTGTTTAAGATAAACTATCCATT
>MDSZ01032077.1_pt1 | contig 40966 bp, 43 predicted proteins | sample 811201 | NCBI WGS metagenome assembly MDSZ01 (sample SAMN05326647, study PRJNA326480) | marine metagenome | isolation source: seawater | place: Indian Ocean: North | collected 2010 | reverse complement strand
CTAAATATTCTGTTCCTCCCACTTCATTGAGCATATTATCTTTCTCAAAATAATTTTTTAATGTTATTGGATTAGCAATCATTCCTTTGTTATTCAAAATTTCAATTACTTCATAAATTTTTGTATGGGCTGGATCATAAAAACTACTTGGCTTAATAATTGTAGAAATTTCATCAATTATATCATTGTTTACTAAAATAGATCCTAGCAATGCTTGTTCTGCTTCAAGGTTTGATGGCTGTTTTTTTTCTAAATTTTCTGTGATTTTGATTTTTTCCACCTGCTTAATATAGATATGAGGAGATTCAAATAAAGGTAAAAGTTACACACTTTTACTTGTTACCTGTGGAAAAGTTAAGCTGATTGTATTTTGTCTATTTTAACTAATACTTGCGCAGAAACTTCAGAATGAAAATTTATATTGACTTTGTATTGACCAATTTTATCTAAATTTTCTTTTAAAACTATTTGGGAAGGTTTCACTTCAACTTTTAATTTATCAAATATTGCTGTTGAAATTTCTTTAGGTTTTATAGATCCATAAAGCTCACCATTTTCTTTGCTCTCTTTATTGAAAAGAAATGACTTATTATTAATTTTTTGTGCAGCTTCTTTAAATTTCTTTTTAATCTCAATATTTTTTTTATTTAATTCATCTTTTTTCTTTGATACGTAATCTAAATTTTCTTTATTAAATCTTAATGCTTTACCAGTTTTTAAAAGAAAGTTTCTCCCATATCCTGGTTTTACATTAACTTTATCTCCTATATTACCTAAATTAATAATATTTTCTAAAAGTATTAGTTCCATTTTAAATTAATCCCAGAATTTTAGCTTTTTTAATTTCTCTTGTAAGTTTTTTTTGTTTTCCACTTGATACAGAGGTGATCTTAGATGAAAGAATCTTATTGTTTTCTGTTATATATTTTTTTAAAAGCTGTATATTCTTATAGTCTATTATTGGTGCATTTTTTATTGATAATGGACATGATCTATTAAATTTATTTTCTGATTTTTGAAATAAACTTAATTTATTTAGTGAACTTGCGCTTTTTTTTTGGAATTTTTTATTTCTTTTTTTCATTATTTTGAAACTTTTTTAAAATACTCATTTTTAGTATCTAATTTTTTATACTTAACAATTAAATATCTAATAACGGAGCTATCAATTTTCATCTTTTTATTAATTTCGTTTAAAGTAATTTTGCTTCCTTCAAATTTATAATGAATATAAAACCCCTTATTATATTTTTTTATTTTTCTTGCTAAATTTAATAAACCCCATTCCTCAATTTTAATTACTTTACCAGAATTGGTATTAATTAATTCTGAGTATTTTTCCTTAATTTTGGTTATTTCATTTTTAGCTAAATCTTGTCTTGTAATAAGTGTATTTTCGTAAAAGGACATAAAAAAAGAATATTGTTTAATGGTTATCTTTAAAGTACATATAATTATAAAAAAAGTTTTATACTATAATAGATATTTATATCAATACTAAATAATAGCTAATAAACGTAACAAATATGAATGCCATACTTTTTCCAGGTCAAGGTTCTCAAATTGTAGGTATGGGATTGGAATTTTACAACAATTTTAAAGTTGTAAAAAATATTTTTGAAGAAGCAAACGATGTTCTTAAATTTAATATTTCAAAAATGATTCTTGAGGGACCCGAAGGCGATCTGAAATTAACAAAAAACACTCAGCCTGCAATTTTAACTGTGAGTCATGCAATTTTTACAATTTTAAAAAATGAATTTAATTTTAGTTTGAATAAAACAAAATTTTTAGCGGGTCATTCTTTAGGAGAGTATAGTGCGCTTGTAAGCGCTGAGAGTTTAAATTTTGCTGACGCCTTATTTTTACTTAGCGAAAGAGGTAAAGCAATGCAGGAAGCTGTGCCAGTAGGCGAGGGAAGTATGATAGCAGTTTTAGGAGCATCAACAGAAGAAATAAAGAATTTCATAAAAGAAATTAAAAACTTAAATGTTTGTGAAATTGCTAATGATAATGCTATCGGGCAAGTTATAGTAAGTGGAGATAAAAAAAGCATAGAGTCATTAAAAGAGATTTTAAAAAAAAAATTAAAAAAATTTATTCCATTAAATGTAAGTGCCCCATTTCATTGTTCACTTATGAAACCTGCCTCAGAGTCCATGGCTAGTAAAATAAATGCTACTTCTTTTAAAAAGCCTATTTTCAAAATAATTTGTAATGTTACAGCGAAACCCGAAAACGATGTGGAAAATATAAAAAGATTATTAATTGATCAAATTTTCTCCACAGTAAGATGGCGAGAAAGTATATTATATATGTCTAAAGAGAAAATTACAGATTTTATTGAAATTGGACCAGGAAAAGTTTTGAGCGGTATGGTAAAACGTACAATTAAAGATATTAATTGCTTTAGTATAAATTCAATAGATGATATTAAAAAAGTAATCTGATGGATCTAAAAAATAAAAAAGTTTTGATTACGGGAGCCACTGGAGGAATTGGTAATGAACTAGTCAAAACCTTTTTAAATTATGGGGCAAAAATTCTAGCTAGTGGCACAAATGAGGAAAAGCTAGCAAAATTAAGAAGCGATTTTAAAGAAATTCAGACTGAAAAATTTAAGTTAGACGAACATCAGAATATAGAAAATTTTATAGAAAATGTGTCTCAAAAGTTAAATGGTTTAGATATATTAGTTAACAATGCAGGAATAAATCTTGACAATTTATCAATAAGAATGACCGAAGAAAATTGGAAAAAAGTATTAGATATAAATTTAACTAGCACATTTTTAATGTGCAAATTTGCCATTAAGAAAATGCTTAAAAATAAAAAAGGTAAAATTATTAACATAACGTCAATTGTAGGTCATACAGGCAATATAGGTCAGGCTAACTACTCAGCATCAAAAGCAGGAATAGTTGCCTTTTCGAAAAGTTTAGCTTTGGAATACGCTAAGAAAAAAATAAATATTAATTGTGTTTCACCAGGTTTTATAAAAACTAAAATGACTGATAACATAGGGGATGAATTTAAAAAAGTTTTATTAGCCAAAATTCCCTCGGGTGACCTTGGAAGCGGTGAAGATGTTTCAAATTGTGTAGCTTTTCTGGCCTCTGACCTAGCAAATTACATCAATGGTGAAACCATTCATGTTAATGGCGGAATGTATATGTCTTGACAATTCTATCCAATAATCTATTAAGAAATTATCACAAACACAAAAAGAGGACTAATGTCAAACGATATAAAAGGGAAAATTAAAAAAATAGTAGCAGATCACCTTGGAATAGATGAGGAAAAAGTCACAGACGAAGCAAGTTTCATTGATGACTTAGGTGCAGATAGTTTAGATACAGTAGAACTTGTTATGGCTTTTGAAGAGGAGTTTGGATCTGAGATATCTGATAGCGAAGCTGAAAAAATATTAACAGTTGGAGATGCTATTAAATTTATTGAAAGTAAATCGAGTCAATAATTAATAATTAGATTTACAAATGAGACATGATAAAAAAAACATGTTACTTATTTTGTCTTCTCCTTCTGGCGCCGGTAAAACTACAATAACTAAAAAAATTCAGCAAAAATATCAATCTTTCAAGATATCTGTTTCTCATACAACTAGAAAACCAAGATCAAACGAAGTTGATGGTGTAGATTATTATTTTATTTCCAAAAGTAAATTTGAGCAATTTATTAAAGATGGAAAATTTTATGAACATGCAAAAATATTTGACAATTACTATGGTACGTTAAAAAAATCAGTAGATAATTTAATCAAAACTAATGATATTATTTTTGATATTGATTGGCAAGGAACTAAACAATTATCCAAATTTGAAAATTTAAATTTAACAAAAATTTATATTATTCCTCCAAATAAGGAAGAATTAAAAAAAAGATTAACAAAAAGAAATTTAGACACTCCAGAAGAGGTAGAAAAAAGGTTCAAATCTTTTGATGAAGATGTTATTCATTGGAAAGACTATGATTATGTTTTAATTAACGAAAATCTTGATAATTGTTATAAGCAAATAGAGAAAATTATTTTATTTAGTAAAAGTAGTCAGCTTTAGTTTCTCGAAAAGTCTTGTTATCTCATAGTATTTTTCAGGTTTTAGGTCTGCTGGTCTTAAGTTCGGTTTTAAATTTTTTATTTTTTTCATGTAATTTAGATCTTTAAATATTTTTTTAAAGTTTTTATTAATCATTTTTCTTTGGTTTGAAAAAAAAGAAGAAGTGATTTTTTCCAAGTTTTTTATTTCTTTTATTTTGCAAAAGATTTTTTCTTTAGGTTCCATCAATAATACTGAAGAATTAACCTTTGGTTTTGGTGAAAATGAATTAGGTGAAACATTGAATCTGTTTAAGATTTTCAATCGATAGTTAGTTAGAATTGATAATCTTCCATATTTTGATGTTCCAAACTCACCTTCAATTCTATCAGCCATTTCTTTTTGAAACATTAAAATCAAAGAAGAATAATTTGGAGGCCATTTTCTAAATTTAATGAGCTTTACTAAAATTTGAGATGAAATATTAAACGGCAGGTTTCCAAAAATAATTGTATTTTTGGATAATTCTTTTTCTAAATTAAATCTTAAAATATCTCCATGAATTATTTTTATATCCTTCCTTCCTTCATATTTTTTTTTAAGTTTATTAAATAATAGATAATCTTTTTCGATAATTGTTAAACTTTTTGGCTTATTTTTTAAAATATATTCTGTAAGAGAGCCATTTCCGGGGCCAATCTCAAAAACGTGTTTATTGAAAACATTTACGACTCCTACAATTTTTTTTAAAATATTTGAATCTATTAAAAAATTTTGTCCTAAAGACTTTTTGGCATAGATCATTTTTTTAAATTATTAATAAATTTAATACACCGTTGCAAACTTTTAAAGTTTGCTCTATTTTTACCGATTAAATTTGTAGCAGTGCCATGGTCGGGAGATACCCTAACGTAATTTATTCCAAGTGTTAAATTAATAGCATCAAATTTAAATAATGTTTTAAATGGAGCCAATACCTGATCATGATACATTCCAACCACCACATCATAATTTTTATAATCACTTATAAAAATGGTATCACTTGCATACGGTCCTGAAATCTTGATGTTAATTTTTTTTAATATTTTTATTGCAGGAATTATGTGTTTTTTTTCCTCAGAAGTTTTAATAAACTCACTATTGTGGGGGTTCAAACCAAGCAAAGCTATTCTAGGTTTTTTTCCAAATTTCAATTTGAATTCTTTATTTAAAGTTTGAATTTTTTTAACGATTAATGTTTTATTAATTTTTGTTGCAATATTTCTTAGGTTAATATGAGTAGTTATCGGAGCCACTGATAATTTTTTATTGTGAATTAACATTAATTCACTGTTTTTTAATATCTTACATTTTGATGCTAAAAATTCAGTCACACCAAAATTACCAGTTTTTTTAAGTAATCTTTTATCTATAGGGCAATTAATAATTCCTTTAATAGGATTCGACATGGCAATTTTATGTGCCAAATTTAAACATTTAATAACATATTTAGAATTATATTTGTATGGGATTTTAAAAGGGTTCTTAAATTTAAGAGGCACATTAATTATTTTTAGACTGAACTTATCTTCGATTTTATCGATATCATTTAAGTGTTTGATCTTAATTTTATATTTTAACTTTTTAAATTGTTTATATAATAAATTGTAATTTCCAATTACTATTAAATTTTTTTTTTCTTTAGCACTCAGTTTTTTCCAGGATTTGTATATTATTTCAGAATTAATACTTATCGGATCTCCAGCTAAAATTAAAATTTTATTTTTCATTTTATATCTATTAATGCAGTATTTCTAATTTTGGTTAAATGGCTTGATGCAAACAAACTAAGAATTTCATTTTCTTTATCTTGTATAATTTTATTTCTCATTTCTTCTAGATTAATATTTTCAACTTTTTTCCCTCTTTTATCCAATAATTTTAGAAAGAGAACTGATTTCGGTTGTATTAATGGATCTGAAACACCATTAATTTTTAAAGGGGCTACTAACTTTCTAATCTTTTCTGAAAGCGACTCAGAATTTATCCAGCCTATATTTCCACCCTCTAAAGATGAGGAGGATGAACTAAACTTTATTGCAGTATTTTCAAAACCTATTTCTGAAATTTGTTGTTTGATTTCTTTTATTTTTTCTTCTACTTGACTATTTTCCTCTAAAAATATTTCAATTTCACCTAACTTAAATTCTATAATATTTTTTTGATTTTTTATTATTTCCTTTAGTTCTTTCTCAATTTGATCTTTATTTATATTTGACTCTACTTCTTTATTGTAAATCCTATAAATTAATTGTCTCCATGCAAATTCAATTTTAATATCCTCTAAAAATAGCTCATAATCAATTTCCGCATTATTAAATTTTTTTTTTAAGCCAGGTACGTCAGTATCGAATTGATATGATAATCTTTGAATATAATCTCTAACTCTATCATTTTCTTCAATATCGATATTGAATTTTCTTATTTCATTTTTTTTTAATTTGGAGTCAATCAGATGTCTCATCGACTCATTTTTTGCCTTATTAATAGCTATTTGATTTAATTCTTGATTGCCCAAAAATATTACAGTTTTAATTCTATTTTTTAATTCAAAGGAACTGATAATTTGATCATCAACATTGGCTATAATTTTATTTGTCACAGCTTCAGTCTTCGAGAAAGGGAACATTATAAAAAAAAGATAAATACTGATAAAAAATATATTTTTTTTCATTTATTGATTGAATAAAGGGGTATTAATGTTTGCAAATGGTGTTAATGTAATTTTAAACATTAAAGAATTTTCTGGTTCAAGCTCAGAGTCGTTATAAAATTCCCTTCTGTAAACTATTCCAGCTCTCAAACAATCATTTAAATATTCATAGCTTAAGTCATAATATTCCCATGAATTTTTGATTAAATTTCTTTTATTTCTAAAAGCAAATAACCCGTTTTGATTATTCTGGTACTCAATATCTGTTTCGATGAATTCTTTATTACCTAAATGTTTTTTAGCTTGCAAATAATTGACATTAAATTTCAATGGATCAAAATTTATTGTTGAACTTAGTTCATTGTAATTAAGATCTTCATAATTTTGGTCAACTTTGAAACTGTAATCCAATTTGTAGTCAAAATTATCTTTTACTTTAAACTGATAGGTTGCTTTGCCAACTACATCAGACATTTTTTCATCTAATCCAGAAGAAGAAGGCATGTGTTGGTTTTCCTTATCGTTAATTACTTGACCTAAAGATAGGTTAAATAATTCACTTTTTGAGCCTCTCATTTCATAATCAAAACCAACTGTGGCACTTAAACCATTTTCAAAATTGTGGTTTTGATCAATTCTATGTATGTCAAATAAATTTAATGTATCAAGCCGAGTAAGATCGTTAGTGTGTTTACGCATATGCCCAGGAGCGTACCTCAATAATAATTTTGGTGATAAAAGATGCTCTGCATTATTTATTGTATTTTTAAAAAGATCAACAGAAGTTAAATATCCTAAGGCTCCAAACAGCTCAGAAGTTTTTTCATCTTTGTATTCACTCTCATTTTTGGCCTCATAATTTACATTTCTTATTTTTCCTAAAATTTGACCTTTTATACCAGATGGATAATAAAAATCTTTAAATTTCCAATCGAAATCGTTTACGAAAAATTTTGTTAATTTATCTGTATCGTAATTTTTGATTATTATATTTGATCTATAGTCAATATTTCCAATCTTATCATTAGAAAATAAATTTGTATCATAAACTAAATCAGGAAAAATAAATTCATATTTATCATCATAATCCTCTTTTAAGTTTTCAAATGAACTTATTTGTAAACCTAGGAATGAGTCTTCATCTTCTCTAGTAAAGTTTACTGAATTTTCCAGATAATCAGTTTCATAATTTACTAAGTCACTATCAATCTTGTAAAGTTTTAAATATTTATCGTGAGACGTATCTTGAAGTTTAACCTGTAAATTATTTACACTTCCATTCTTTCCTTTAAAATTTTTAACAAATTGAGAAAAAAAATGAGATTTATCTCCCTTTTTTTTCGTTGTGGTTGATGTTTTGTACCCTTTAGTATAGCCCGTATCGACAATTAAATTTGATTGATCAAATGCTTGACGATATTCGGTTAAAAATAAAGGATGAACTGAGTCAAACATTTTTGCAGAAAAAGTAATGTCTTTATCCATACCTAAAGTTAAAAAATATGGAACTTCAAATCCAGCGCCTAAATTTTTAGTATCTGTAAAAGACGGAGGCAAAAAACCAGACCTTCTATTCACTGATGGATCAGGATGAGAAAATTTTGGGAAATAAAAGATTGGAATATCATAAAATTTGATCAATGCGTTATCATAATAAACCGTTTTTTTTAATTTATCATGACTCATTTTACTTGCTTGAAATAACCATGGAGGACATTTATCGTTTTTTCTGTAGTCACATAATGTAAATACACTTTTATTAAACTCAGTTTTTTCATTTTTCATTACTAAAGTATTAGCAAATACTCTTGGTTTATTGTTAGAGTTTACTTTAAAACTTTCATCATTTAAGAAAGCTTTAATATCTGTACCAATTATTTCTCTTTTTTTCTCATCAATATAAAGTTGTGTAAAATTATAAGTATTTGAATTTTTATCTAATACCTTTACTTTTCCTATCGATTTAAAAAATTTTTCTTTTGTTGAGTATTCAAAATTACTTAAATAAATCTTATTACCCTCTAAATCAGTTAAGACCGCTTCTTTTTCTGATTTAATTAAATTTATCTTATTTTGAAATAAAATATCTTTTCCCTTAATAAAAAAACCTTCTGAAGTAAGAATAGTTGTTTCTCCTATGCTTTTAAAAATTCCGAGATCTTTCTGATATTCTGCATAATTTGTTTTTACAGTGTTATTATTTGTATCCCTTGCAACTACATTATCTTTAAAAATCGATACTTTAGTGTTTTTGTCTATAGATATAGTGCTTGATTCAATTTTTAGATTTTCACTAAAAGAATAAGAGTGAAAAAAAAAGTAAATTATAATTATTTTAATAAAATTACTTTTCATTTATTTGTAATACTCCTATAAAGCTAAATAAACCAAGTGTAATTACTGGAACCCAAACAGATAAAGAAAGTGAAATTCTATTTGTTTGACCTAAAGCTAATGATAAATCTTTAAAATAATATATTGCCACGCTCGCAATTAACCCAACAATTATAAAAGTAAAGTTATTTGATTTTTTAAGCGTATTCATAGTTAGTATTGATGCTAGAGCAGTCATAATAAACAAAAAAAATGGTATGGACATCATTGAGTTCAAATTTTGGTCTAAGTAGCTTTTTATATAGCCCATTTCCTGCAAATCTTTATAACTTAGCAATAGATCTAAAAATGACATAGTGTCAAAATTTTTATATAAGCTAGTAATTTTCCTATGGTTGTATGAAGAGTCTATTACATATTCGTCTAAAAATTTTTGTTTTATAATTCCATCTTGAAATTCATATAAAGTAACACTTTTCAATATCCATCTATTTTCAGTTGTATCTGCAGTATCAGCATAAATTTTTTCTCTTAAATTATATTTTTCATTTAAATTGAATATTGTTAAATTTTTTAAAATAATTCCTTTAGTTTCATCGGCAGTAATTATTCTGTTACCATCACTTAAATTTTCTTTAATCCATAAACCATTTCTATTAATTGTTACCAAATGATCTATATCTCTGGAATAATCAGCTTTAGTCATTTCATAATATTTCATCATTGAAGATGTAATTGGATTAACTGCAAATAAAATTATCCAACCAAATATGAAAGATGTAAGAGCTAAAACAAAAAATATTCTAAAGTTTGAGTATCCATAGACTTTAAGATCTAAAAGGTCTTTATTATTTCGCAAATTAAAAAGAAACCACATGCTAGATACAAATATAATAAAAGGTAACATCTTAATAATTTCACTTGGTATATATAAAGCAGTTAAGATTAATGGCATTAATATATTTTGATCAAGATTTTTAAAAAATTCGATTTCTTCAAATAAATTTAAAATGATCCCAAAAGTGTAGGATATTAAGATAACTTTAAATACGGTCTTTAAATAATTAATCAATAAATAACTTAACAATTTACTCATTTTACCTGAGACTCCCTTTTTAATTTATAAATAAGCGTTAAATAAATAAGTGGTATTAATATAAGCGGTGAAATTAAAAATATTATACTTACTATTTTTGATAAACCTGTGTATCTTATTATTAATTCTGAATATAGTAATATTAAAAAACTCAAAGCAAAGATTGTATATTTATTGTTAAGAAAATTATTTTTTGATTTTTTCTTTATCAGTAGAAATGAGCATAGCAAAGATATTAATGGAATATAAATTGGAAGTACAATTCTTCTATTCAAAACAGTTATAATTTCTTTTTTTGTGCTTTCTTGACAATTTAATAAAGTATTAGTTTTATATCCAATAAGACAGCTAGCTAGATCGTAAGTTGAAGTTTCTTGCAATTTTGGAAGTTTGATTGTATTTGTTTGTAAATTTTTAAGATCGATATTCAATTGTTCAAATTTAATTATATTATTTTTTAAATTTTCTTTATTTGTAGATAATATCTGGCCGTTAAAAAGTGTCATTCCTTTTTCTTGCACAAGTCCCTTTTCAGCTATAATTGTTTTCGAACTTTTATCCATTTGATTAGCTGAAATATTTTTTAAAATATTTGAATTGTCAAAAATAAATACATTTTCGATCTCGTTATTAACTCTATTTTCTACTAAAAAAGTAAAACCTTTAAAAGAATCACTAAATTGTTGAACTCTAATCGTGGGTAAAAAGGAATTAAAATTATCTTTACTAAGAAGGTTTCTAGATTTATTTAACGAGTAAGGAGTTATAAAAGCGGAAAAAATAAGATAAAAAAGCAATATAAAGACAGAAGTCAATAAAAAAAGATTAACAACCGTTAATTTTTTTACTCCAGAGGTCCACAAGATTACAAATTCATTTTCATTAATTTGTCTTATAATAAAAATTACTAAAGCTAATAGAAAAGATAAGGGTACAAATTTTGTAAATATACCCATGAAATTTAAGAAAGAGTATTGAAAATAAGTTATTACTGAGTATCCATTTTCTACAATAAGATCTAAAAAATTTACAGCTCTAACAGTCCAAGCAATTATCGATAATCCAAATATTATCACTAGAAATGTTTTTAAAATTTCTAGTATAAAATTTTGATAAATTTTGTTTTGTAGCATTGCAATTTAGTGTATATAAATAAAGCAACCTTAATTAAATTTCAATCTATGGTTTAAGTATCATCGATTTTTCGTTGAAATCTGATATATTTGAACATATATAGCAATCTACTAAGACTAAGATAGTAAAAAAATATGGCAATAAAAATTAATTATTTAAATAAACTTAATAGCAAGTCTTCCGCTAACCAAGTTTTATTTACTAATGAAAAATTTAATATAAACAATCTTAAAAATTACATTTCGCATTCTGAATTTTCTTATGTGAGCGATTTGTTAAAAAGTAGTGACTTAAAAAAAAATTTATTTATTTTTGAGGTAAATTCAAAAAAAAAAATAGTATTAATATCAATCAAGAATAATTTAAAAGTGTCTGAAGTAGAAAGTTTAGGTGCAGAACTCTGTAAACGAATTAATAACGGAAAAAACAGTGAGTACTTTATTTTCTCTGATAGCATATCGAGTAAGCATAAAAACTTTTTGGCACACTTTCTTCATGGTCTTAAATTAAAATCTTACGAGTTTAAAAAATATAAAACAAAAAAAGAAAAAAGATTAATTTCCCTAAATATTTTAGGAAATAAAAATAAACCTTCATCACAGCATCAATTAAAGTTTAAGGCTTTAGAAGAAGGAACTTTTTATGCTAGAGATTTAGTTTCGGAGCCAGGTAATATTTTGCACCCTGATGAATATGCAAAAAGAATAAATTCTCTTAGGAAAGATGGTTTAAAAGTAAATATTTATGATGAAAAAAAATTAAAAAATCTTGGAATGTACGCTTTGCTTGGTGTTGGACAAGGTAGTATTAGAGGTTCTTACTTGGTGACCATGGAGTGGAATGGAGCAAAAAATAATTCTAAACCTTTAGCGTTTGTTGGAAAAGGAGTTTGTTTTGATACTGGAGGATATTCATTAAAGCCTGCAAGGTTTATGGAAGACATGACGTATGACATGGCAGGTTCAGCTACAGTAGTTGGCTTGATGAAAAGTTTAGCATTAAGAAAAGCGAAAGTTAACGCAGTAGGAGTGGTCGGTCTTGTTGAAAATATGGTAAGTGGAAATGCTCAAAGACCAGGAGATATAGTTAAATCTTACAGTGGAAAAACAATTGAAATTCTAAATACTGACGCGGAAGGCCGATTAGTTTTAGCTGATGCATTAACTTTTACTGAAAAAAAATTTAAACCAAGATTTATTATTGACTTGGCTACTTTAACAGGAGCCATAATAGTATCTTTAGGATCAGAATATGCTGGATTATTTTCTAATGACGATAATTTATCTAAACAAATATTTGAAGCAGGTGAAACAGTTGAAGAGAAAGTATGGAGAATGCCATTACACAAAAATTACGATAAACTCATGAATTCTAAAAATGCAGACGTACAAAACATTAATTATGTTGGAGGCGCAGGGTCAACTACCGCAGCTCAATTTTTACAAAGATTCATTTTAAACAAAACTCCTTGGGCGCATTTAGATATTGCTGGAATGGCTTTTTCAAAATACGGTGGAGCTTTAAATTCTGGTGGGGCAACAGGTTTTGGTGTCAGATTATTAAACCAACTTGTAGAAAAAAATTATGAGTGAAATCGAACGAACTCTCTCGATAATTAAACCAGATGCAGTTGAAAGAAATTTAACTGAAAAAATTAAATCAATTTTTTTAAAGAATCATTTAAATGTAGTATCAAGTAAAAAGATTCAAGTTACAAAAGATGAAGCTGCAGAGTTCTACAAGGTACATCAATCAAAGCCATTTTACGATAATTTGTGCTCTTATCTATCATCAGGGCCTATTGTTGTAATGATTCTAGAAGGTAGAAACGCAATTTTACTCAATAGAGAAATAATGGGAGCGACAGATCCAAAAAAAGCTGAACAAAATACTATTAGAAAACTTTACGGCATATCAATTGATAAAAACTCAGTTCACGGATCTGACTCGAAGGAAAATGCGGAAAATGAAATTAATTTTTTTTTTAAAAATTAATTATATCTAAAAATTTTTATTATTGCCTCAGAAAACGATCTATACTCTAAAGCCTGAGTCTTTTTTTTTAAACTTTCTTTATTGTCTTTTGATTTAATATAGAAAAATTTTTGAATTATTTTAAGTCCACTATCTAGTTTATCGTTAACAAAATGTACAGTACAGCCAGATTTTACTTCATTATTTTTTAAAATTCTTTCAAATGTATTTAAACCTTTATATTTTGGTAATAAGGATGGATGAATATTTATAATTTTTTTTCCAAAATTGTTAATAAATTTTTTTGAAATAATTTTCATATAACCGGCTAAACAAATTAAAAATATCTTATTTTTCTTTAAAGATTTTATAATAAGATTTTCAAAATTTCTTTTTTTTGTATTTACTACTAAATAAGGTATAGAATTAACTTTTGCGTGCAAAATTCCTTTTGCTTTGGGATTATCTGTAATTACAAGTTTAATTTTTATTGGAAAATTATTGTCTCTAGAGCTACGTATCAACGCTTTTAAATTTGAACCATATCCAGAAATAAAAACACAAACATTTTTTTTTACCATTTAATAGAATTATATATACTTAATCTTTTATTATTTTTTGAAATATATCCAATTTCATATGGTTTATATTCTTTCGTAAAAAATTTTTTAATTTTAGGAACCTTTTTTTTATCTACTATTACACAAAATCCCACTCCACAATTAAATGTTTTTATCATTTCACTTTCTGAAATATTTTTTGATTTTAACCACTTAAATATTTTTTGTGGTTTAATTTTTGATAAATCTAAATCTACCGATAAGTTTTCTGGAACTGATCTTATAATATTTTCTACTAATCCTCCTCCAGTAATGTGCGCTGCTGCATTAATTAAATTTTTTTTTACTAAACTTTGTATTTCTTTTGCATATATTTTTGTGGGTTTTAATAATTCTTTTTTTAAATTATTATTTAATTTTTTTTTATTTATAATAGCCCTTACCAACGAAAATCCGTTTGAATGAATTCCACTTGAGGGAATAGCTAAAATTACATTACCTTTTTTTACTTTTTTTTTATGTAAAATTTTTTTTTTAGACACTATTCCAACTGTGAATCCTGCTAAATCAAATTTATTTTTTGAGTAAACCCCAGGCATCTCTGCAGTCTCACCACCTATAAGTTTACAATCTGAAATTTTACATCCTACTAAAATACCACTCAAAATTTTTTTTGTTTTTTTAAAATTTAGTTTGCCAACAGCAATATAATCTAAAAAAAAAAGAGGTTTTGCTCCTTGAACAATTAAATCATTAACACACATGGCAACTAAATCTATTCCTATGGTGTCAAACTTCTTAAACCTATTCGCTAATTCTATTTTAGTTCCAACACCATCTGTACATGAAACAATCACTGGGTCATTTATCTTTAAGTTACTAATGTCAAAGTTGGATCCAAATGCTCCAATATTATCTTTCACAAAAAAATTGTCCCTTTTTTTGACATTTTTGCTTGATAGGTTAGCTATATGTTTTACGAATTTATTAGCTACAGAAATATTCACACCACTTTTTCTGTAACTATTTTGTATTTTTTTCATTTAAAAAAATGATAATTGATTATTATGAAAAATTTAAAATTTTTTATTTACATAATAATAATTTTTCTCAAAACAGGAAATCTTTTATCAGATAATAACATTTTTCATGTTAATAATATTCAAGTAAATAAAGAAAAATCTAATAAAAATGAAAATTTGGTCAATCTTGCATTTAAAAAAGCATTCAATGATTTATCTAAAAGATTGCTTCTTGATAAAGATTACGAGAGAATTTCAACTTCAAATTTAGAATTAATCAAATCTTTAATTTCATATTACCAAATCACAGAACCAAAAAAAAAAGATAAAAAAGACTTTATTTATGTAAATGTTTTTTTTGATAAAAACAAAATGCATAATTTTTTTTATGAAAAAAATATACTTTACTCTGACATTAAAAACACTGAAGTTCTTTTTTTTCCTCTACTTATATATGAAAAAAAATATTTTATTTACTCAAAAAATATTTTCTACGACAATTGGAACTTAGAAAAAAATAATGAACTTATTCAATATATTTTACCATTTGAAAATATAGAAAATATACAAAAAATAAACTCTTATAAAAGTAATATTTTTGAATTAAATTTAAATGACTTTTTCAAAGAGTATGAAAATCAAAATAAAAGCTTTGCAATAATAAATATTGAAAAAGACATAGCGAAAATTTTTATTATTAATAATTTCTCAAAAAAAAAGATAAATAAGACTCTTAGTATTAAAAAGGATTCTCTGAGCTCTACAGAGTTTAATGATAAAATAATTTTTGAAATTAAAAAAGCAATAAATGATTTAATAAAGTCTCAGAATTTAATAGATGTGAGAACTCCATCATTTTTAAATGTAGAATTAAAGATAAATAAAAAAAGTAATTTAGTAGATTTTACTAAAAGGTTAAATAAGATTGACCTTATTGAAACCTTTTATATTCAAGAATTAAATAAGGATTATGCGTTTATTAAAATAAAATATTTAGGTAAGATTAACAAGATAATTTCAAGACTCAAAGACGAGAAGATAAATTTAAAAAGTAAAAATGGTCAGTGGGAAATTAATATTATTTGATGTCACAACTTGTATTTAAATTTCCATTTAAAGCAAAGTATTTTGATCAAGACTATTATGTCTCTAGCAGTAATTTTTCAGCTTATAAATTAATTGAAAGTTGGCCAAACTGGCCCGAAAAATGTCTAAATATTTTTGGACCAAAAGGTTGTGGCAAATCCCATCTTTCAAAAATTCTTGAAAGAAAGATAGTAAACTCAAATTATATAAATGCACAAAATGTTGATAATAAAATTTTAAATGAAATTGAAAAAGTGAAATGTTTAATAATTGATAATTATGATCAAAATATTGGGGAAGAAATCTTATATTCTATTATCAATCATTCTAAGCAACTCGAAAATTATATTGTAATTAACTCAATCGTTCCAATTAACAAGATGCATTTTAATCTCAATGATTTAAGATCAAGAATAGAAAGTTTTTTAAATATCGGCATCAATCTGCCAACCGATGATCTTTTAAGGGTTTTAATATCTAAAACTTTTTCTGAAAAACAGATTAATATAAACCCAAAAGTATCAGAATATATTTTGAAAAATATTGATAGATCCTATGATAAAGTCTTTGAATTTATAAAAAAAATTGATGATTTATCTTTATCTTCTGGAAAATCAATAAATATTAATTTAATAAAAAAAGTAATAAATGAATAAATATAGAACTCATAGCTGTTATGACCTTACTGAAAAAGATGTAGATAAAAATGTCTCTTTATCTGGGTGGCTTCACAGAAAAAGAGATCATGGTAATCTATTATTTATTGATTTAAGAGATCATTTTGGACTGACGCAATGTGTTATCGAAAATAAAAATAAATTTTTTTCAATTTTAGAAAAAAGCAAACCGGAGTCGGTGCTCAAAATCACAGGAAGAGTTGCTAAAAGGGAAAAGGGTACTGAAAATTTAGAGCTTTATACAGGTAAAATAGAAATCGCTATTCAATCTGTTGAAATTTTATCTATTGCTAAAGAGCTACCCATGCCAGTATTTGGTGAACAAGATTATCCAGAAGAAATAAGATTAAAATACAGATTTTTAGATTTAAGAAGAGAGCTAATGCATAAAAATATTATTTTAAGATCAAATGTAATTTCATTTATTAGATCAGAAATGATTAAGTTAGGTTTTTTAGAATTTCAAACTCCAATATTAACATCTTCTAGTCCTGAAGGTGCTAGAGATTTTCTAGTACCAAGTAGATTAAACCACGGTAAATTTTATGCTTTACCTCAAGCACCACAACAATTTAAACAATTAATTATGGTGTCAGGATTTGATAAATATTTTCAAATAGCTCCATGTTTTAGAGATGAGGATGCAAGAGCTGATAGAAGCCCCGGAGAGTTTTACCAACTCGATATCGAAATGTCATTTGTGGAACAGGAAGATGTTTTTAATGTTTTAGAAATACTTTTGAAAAACGTATTCACAAAATTTTCTTCTAAAAAAATTGTAACCGAAAAATTTCCCCGAATTACATACAAAGAAGCGATGCTGAAATATGGAACAGACAAGCCTGATTTAAGAAATCCGTTAATGATTTATGATATTACAAAAATTTTTTCTAGAGAAGATGTTAAGTTTGATATTTTTAAAAAACTGGTAGAAAAAGGAGCAAGAACTAGATGTATTTTAACAAAAAAAACAAAAGATAAACCACGAAGTTTTTTCGATAATATTGATAAGTGGGCAAAAGAACAAGGAGCATCAGGTTTAGCATATTTCACGATAGAAAAAGATAAAAGAATTTCAGCAAAAGGACCAGTAGGAAAATTTTTTAGCGAAGATTCAATAAAAGAAATAATGAAAATTTGCAATGCTGAAGTAGGCGATAGTATTTTTTTAGCTTGTGGCAATCAAAAAGATGTTGAAAAAATATTATCTATTTCAAGAGATAAGATCGCAAAAGATCTTGGATTGGTAGATGAAGATAGATTTGCTTTTTGCTGGATAATTGATTACCCAATGTTTGAGATAGATGAACAAACAAAAAAAATAAATTTTAGTCACAATCCTTTCTCAATGCCTCAAGGTGACATAAATAAAATTAACTTTGAAAAACCATTAGATATAAAAGCTTATCAATATGATATTGTTTGTAATGGTGTAGAGCTTTCCTCAGGAGCAATAAGAAATCATATACCTGAATTGATGTATAAGCTTTTTTCAATAGCTGGGTACAATAAAAAACAAGTAGATGAAAAATTCAGTGGAATGATAAATGCGTTAAGCTACGGGGCCCCACCACATGGTGGGATAGCACCGGGAGTGGATAGAATTGTGATGCTTTTGGCCGGTGAAAAAAATATTAGAGAAGTAACTTTATTTCCAATGAATCAAAATGCACAAGATTTAATGATGGAAGCCCCCTCTGAAGTTGAAACTAACCAACTTAAAGAGTTGGGAATTAAAGTTGATATAAAAAAAAATTAATTCTTAGATTTTAAATTTATTCTAACGTCGGAAAGATCTACTAATTTATCTTCATAATTGCTTCTTACAAATCCTTTTGAAGTAATATTTTTGACAATCTTAAGAAATTTATCATCCTCGTTATTTGCTGGAATATTATTTGTATTTGCAATTGAAGGGGTGTGCGCTAGATCTTCTTTTCCCAGGTAAGAAATAGCCAATTCTCTAAAAACATAATCCAAAATTGAAGATGCGCTTAGAATTCTGTCATTTCCTAAAACGTTGCCAGAAGGCTCAAATTTTGTATCGATAAAAGCATCAACGTATTCCTCAAGAGGTACGCCATATTGTAATCCAAGCGAAATTGCTATTGCGAAATTATTCATCATAGCCTTTACTAATTCACCTTCTTTATTAGTATCAATGAATATTTCTCCTATTTTACCATCATCATATTCTCCAGTATGTAAATAAACCTTGTGATCTCCTATTTGTGCTTTTTGAATGTAACCCTTACGACGATCTGGCATTTTGAATCTTGCATTATTTTTCACTTTAAAAGCAATATTTTCATTTTTAACATTTTTATCTGTTGATTTTGTTAAATTATTTGTCATTGCTTGAGAAATCAAATTGCCATTTTTAATATTGTTTTTAGCCGAGCTTTTTTTTCCTTCTCCCACTTTCTTTGTTTTACGATTATTTAATTTTACATCAATAACTTCCACATCCCCGTCAGTTCTCGAGTCAATTTTTGCTAGCTCTTGATCATTTAAGCTCTCTAGCTTATGCACTGTTTTGAATGTGCAAGTATAATATGTTTCTACAATAAATTTTTTCATTTTTAGAAGGAATCTACTTTAAAAAATATAGCAAAATTAGACATTGTCTGGTATAAATATTTATACACTTATTAAGTGTGTGGATTTAAAGTCAAAAATGAATTTTAAAATTTTTTTTACTTGGTGGAATAAACAAACTTTTGGAACTTTCCTAAAAACATTATTTTTTGGGAAGAAGGTAGGATCTGATGAGTTTGGTAACAAGTATTATAGAAGCAAAAATGACGAGAGATGGGTTATTTATTCAAAAAATGTAGAGGCAACTAAAATTACTTCAGACTGGTACTTGTGGATGCATCATACGGTAGACAAAATTCCAGATGAAAATGATAAAAAATTTAAATGGCAAAAAAAACACCAAGAAAATAAAACTGGGACAAGTGAAAGTTATAAGTCATTTAAAATAAGAAAAGAGACTTTCAAAAAGAAATATGAAACCTGGAAATAATTTTTTTTTTATACTAATTTTTTTTTTCGCTACTTTTGAATCAAATATTTTTGCAGAGGATAAAATAACTAGTAGTCCTCTTATAAATTTAAGTGAACTCAAACCAAGTTTTGAGGATATTGAGGATAACAGTGAAATCACAATCAACTCATCTAAAATTAGAAAAAAGAAATTATATAATGATCAAGGTGATAATTTTTCAAAAGCCAAATTTATTGGCCTCGATAAAATTACAGCTAAGACAACAAATATAACCATTAAACTAGGAGAGACTGAGAAGTTTGGTCCTTTAGAAATAAAAGTTTTAAAGTGTGGAATAATTGATAATTCAAATAATATTGACGGGGCTGCAGCATATTTACAAGTTAAAGATATGACTGAAAACGAAAATGAAAAAGTTTTTATATTTAATGGCTGGACATTTTCATCAGATCCATCATTGGCCCCGTTTGATCACGCTATATACGATTTGCAGTTAGTTGGATGTACAAGCGTTTAGTAAAATTTTTCTTTTCCTAACCAATTAGTATCAAAGTTTGAGGACACAAACTTCTCATGAGTTAAAATTTTTTTATGTAAATCTATTGTAGTTGTTATACCTTCCAAAACAAATTCATCTAAAGATCTCAATGTTCTTTGAATTGCTTCTGTTCTATTTCTACCCTTACAAATTACTTTAGCAACTAAACTGTCATAGTAAGGTGTTATCTTACACCCTTGGAAGATTGACCCATCGACACGGGTTCTAAAACCCGAGGGTTGATGACAAACGCTTATTGTACCTGGACTTGGTTGAAAATCTAAAGCTGGATTTTCAGCATTAATCCTACACTCAATTGAATGACCCCTGGGATCTATATCACTTTGTTTAAGAGCTGTATCTCCAGTAAAAGCAATCCACAATTGTTCTTTTACAATATCAATTCCGGTTTGAACTTCTGTGACAGGATGTTCTACCTGCACTCTTGTATTCATTTCTAAAAAATAAAATTTCCCGTTCTCGTAAATAAATTCGACAGTTCCAGCACCTTCATAGCCAATTTGTTCAACCATTTTAACTGTTTTTTCAAGCAAGTCTTTTCTTTGTTCTTCTGTAAGAACAGGGCTAGGAGTTTCCTCAATTAATTTTTGATGTCTTCTTTGAACCGAACAGTCTCTTTCACCTAAATGAACAGTTTTATTTTTTCCCGACATTATTTGAACTTCTATATGTCTTGGATTTTTGAAATATTTTTCAATATACAGCTCATCATTACCAAAATATTTTTTTGCTTCATTTTTTGCTGTTGCAAATAAATTTTCTAATTTACTTTCTTCCTCTACGATTTTCATTCCTTTTCCCCCGCCACCTCCAGCAGCTTTAATTAATACAGGATACCCAATGTCTTTGCATATTGATTTTGCCTCAGAAATTGAACTTACACCTCCCGCTGAACCCTCGATTATTGGTAAACCATATTTTTTTGCTATTCTTTTTGCCTCTATTTTGTCACCCATTTTTGAAATTAGATCCGAACTTGGACCTACAAATTTTATTCCATGTTTTCCAACTATTTCTGCAAATTTTGCATTCTCAGATAAAAAGCCATAACCCGGATGAATTGCCTCAGCACCAGTTAGTTCTACAGCAGACATGATTGAGGAAATGTTAAGATAGCTATTTTGAGGTTGATGAGAGCCAATACAAACACTTTCATCTGCCAATCTGACATGCATAGACTCAGAGTCAACATCTGAGTGAACTGCCACAGTTTTGATTCCCCATTCTTTACAAGCTCTGATTATTCTAACAGCGATTTCACCCCTGTTGGCTATTAATACCTTTTTAAACATTATATTTACTTAAGAACTATTAATGGTTGACCAAATTCGACAGGTTGACCGTCATTTACAAGTATCTTTTTTACTATTCCATCACTAGTGGAAGGAACATGGTTCATTGTCTTCATTGCTTCAACAATCATTACAGTTTGACCTTTTTTAATTTTATCACCAACTTGTACAAATTTTTTTGCTCCAGGTTCGGGTGCTAAATAAGCAGTACCAATTATTGGAGATTTAACTCTTATTTCATCCGAATCTTCCGCGTCGCTTAGCACAGCTTTATTGGGAGATACAACTGCAGCAGATTTAATTTGTTCAACTCCTTTAGAGGCTCTTGAAACTTTAATTTTTTTTTGACTTTCTTGATATTCTAGCTCTGTCAAATTAAATTCATTCAGATAATCGACTAATTCTTTAATAAGTTTTTTATCAATTTTCATCTTTTAAAAAAGTTTTCATAGCATTAAGCGCAGTAATATAACCATTCGTTCCCAGACCGCAAATCACACTTTTTGCTACTTTGCTTATTAGTGATTTATGCCTGAATTCTTCTCTATTGTAAATATTAGTAATATGCAACTCGATAATAGGAATCTTAAGTATTTTTAAAGCATCATGAATTGCAACGGAAGTATGTGTGTATCCACCTGCATTTATTATAAGACCGTTGTAGTCTTTTCTAGCTTTTTGTATCTCTTCTACTAACTCACCCTCGATATTTGATTGAAAAAAACTAAGCTGGATTTTATTTTTTTCTGCAAAATCTTGGCATTTTTTTTGAATATCCGCCAAGGTTGTGTCTCCATATTTTTCTTTTTCTCTCTCACCTAAAAGGTTGAGGTTTGGCCCATTAAGAATTATAATTTTATCCATCATTATTTTATAAGTTACCTAATTAACTCAATTATGGCAAAAATACAATTAAATGGAAAAAAAATTACAATAAGACCACAAATATCTATTTTTGACTTACTTAAAAGATTCAAATTAAATAACAAAAAAATCGCGATAGAACATAACGGAATTATAATTTCAAAATCAAGTTATAAAAAAAAATATTTAAAAAATAATGACAAAGTAGAAGTTGTCCATTTTATTGGCGGAGGCTAGTTTGAAAAAAGACGTATTTAAAATTGCCAACAAAAAATTAAAATCTAGATTAATTGTTGGAACAGGAAAGTATAAAAATTTTAAGGAAACAGCTCAAGCAGTTAAGGAGTCCGGAGCTGATATGGTTACAGTTGCAGTAAGGCGAATAAATATTTTAGATAAAAAAAAACCTATTTTAACCGATTACCTTAATCCAAAAAAAGTAATATATTTACCAAATACTGCAGGATGTTTTACATCTGAAGAGGCATTAAGAACTCTTAGATTGGCACGAGAGATGGGAGGGTGGAAATTAGTTAAGTTAGAAGTGCTTGGAGAAAAAAAAACATTATATCCAAATATGATTGAAACAATTAAATCTACAAAAATTCTAGTAAAAGAGGGCTTCAAAGTTATGGTGTACTGTACTGATGATCCATTGTTAGCAAAAAAATTAGAGGACTGTGGGGCTTCCGCAATTATGCCGTTAGCTTCGCCCATAGGTTCAGGCTTGGGAATTCAAAATAAAATTAATATTTCTTTAATTATTCAACAATCTAAAGTTCCAGTTATTGTAGATGCAGGGATTGGAACAGCGTCAGATGCCACAATTGCAATGGAATTGGGTTGTGACGGCGTTCTTGTAAATAGCGCAATCGCGCAAGCAAAATATCCAATTAGAATGGCTAGATCATTTAAGAATGCAGTTATTTCTGGAAGGGATGCTTTCTTATCAAAAAGGATGAAAAAAAACTTTTATGCTAAAGCAAGTTCACCAACAAAGGGTTTAATCTAAGCGCTTTTTTTTCTTCTAAACCATAAAGTTCTTGGTGCTTTTTGCTTTTTCTTAATATTTTTTGTTTTTTTTATTTTTTTTGGACTTAATTTGTTTTGATCACTAATGCCAGTGACTTTAGACTTTTTTTGAAATTTTATATTTAATTCTTTGATTTTATTTAGATTTTCAAAAGTGCTTATTACTTTTTTTGATTTATTCATTAGTTCAATTTTATATTCTGGTATTAGCAAACTCTTGTCAGCAAAAAAAACAATTTTGAATGAATATTTTTTTTGAAAATACTCGACCTCTTTTTCTAAATTAGTATCAAGGTATATTTTCACTTTTTCAGGAATTGAAGCCTTTATAATTTTAACTTTATTTGTGAAGGCTAAAAGTTCAATTTTTTTTATAATTTTTTGTGAAAATGACTCTAGAGATAAAATAGTTTCCCAATTAATAGATCCTTCTCTTAGTCTTTGTCTAGTCATTTCTAATAAACCAAAATTACTTATTCTTCCAACCTGAATTCTTGCCCTATCTTTTCTGATACTTTCTCTCATTTTCTTTTCAACTAATCTTCTATTAAAAAAATTCATCATATCAATGAAGTCTATTACTATTAAGCCAGATAAATCTCGTAGTTTAATTTGTCTTGAAATTTCTTCGGCAGCTTCAAGATTAGTATTTAGTGCCGTTTTTTCAATATTAATTTGTTTAGTAGATTGACCTGAGTTAATATCAATAGCTACTAAAGCCTCAGTTGGATTAATTACTAAGTAACCTCCAGATTTTAATTTTACCGTAGGTTCAAAAATATTATTTAATTCTTTTTCAATATTAGCATCATGAAATAATGGTATCTTACCTCTATATTTTTTTACATTTTTGACATTTTTAGGCATTAGTTCTTTCATAAACTTTTTAGCTTTTTGATATGCTTCATTACCATCTACATAAACATTTTTTGTTTCATTATCGTAGGTGTCTCTTAAGGTTCTTTTGATAATATCACCTTCCTCATAAACAAGTGATGGTGCATTAGAATTAAGAGCTTTTTCTTTTATTTCTTCCCATGTTTTTAGAGTATTTTTGAAATCTTTTTCTATTTCATTCTTTGTTTTATTTGCTCCAGCAGTTCTAACTATCACCCCCATGCTTTTTGGAATTTCAATTTCATTTAAAATACTTCTTATTTTTTGCCTATCTGACGAATTAAAAATCTTTCTTGAGATTCCTCCTCCTTTTGGTGTATTAGGCATTAGGACCATATATTTTCCTGCCAAAGATAGAAAAGTAGTCAACGCAGCACCTTTTTGACCTCTTTCCTCTTTTATAACTTGAATTAAAACTACTTGACCAGGTTTAATTACTTCTTGTATTTTGTATCTTTTAATTCCGTAAGAACTTTTAAGTTCTTCACGTAAATTTTTTTTCTCATCTTCCTCATTTTTAACTGAATTTTTTTCTTGGGAATTTTCTTCAATTTTTTCAATGTTATTGTCAATATTTTTATTGTTTGCTGACTCTTCAATCATTTTATTTTTAAGATTTTCTCTAATTTCTTCTTCCGCAAGCCTTATTTTTTCCTTATCTTCTGAAGGAACCTGATAATAATCTGATTGAATGTCATTAAACGCCAAGAATCCGTGTCTCACTCTTCCGAAATCTATAAAAGCAGCTTGAAGAGAGGGTTCAACTCTACTTACAGTTCCTAGATAAATGTTATTTTTAAAATTTACCTTGTTCTTATCTTCAAATTCATATTCTTCAATTGAAGTGTTTGACTTAAGAACAATACGAGTTTCATTTGGATGCGAAGCATCAATATAAAGATTTTTTTCCATTGTAGTTGAATTCCTTTAAAAATGTTCAAATTTGTAATTTTAATTTTAGGCATATTACAATATTATACAATTTTTAAGATAATTGCACTCATAATAAATGATTATGCCCTAAGATGGCCAGAATTAGATTTTTAGATCATGATTTATGTTAAAATATATTAATAATTCCTTAAAATTTTTTATAATACTGGTTGCAATTGTTTTAATCTTTGTATTTTCAACTCTCTGGTATTTTTCGATTGGTCTTCCAGACTATAAAAAGCTATCCAATTATCAACCTCCTATTTCAAGTAGGGTGTATTCAGAAAATGGGAAATTAATAGCTGAATACGCTTTAGAGAAAAGGTTGTTTGTACCTTTCGAGTCTATTCCAAAAAAAGTTATCAATTCTTTTTTATCTGCTGAAGATAAAAATTTTTTTAATCATCCAGGTGTTGATGCCAAAGGCGTATTAAGAGCTTTGATAAAAAATCTGAAAAATATAAGTGGCAACAAGAGATTGGAAGGTGCCTCGACTATAACTCAACAAGTTGCTAAAAATTTTCTTTTAACTAACGAAGTTTCACTTAAGAGAAAAATAAAAGAAGCAATTTTAGCATTTAGAATTGAAAGGGCTTATTCAAAGCAAAGAATTTTAGAACTATATCTAAATCAGATATATTTAGGTCAAGGAACATATGGAATAGCTGCAGCAAGTTTAGAATATTTTGATAAATCGGTAAAAGATTTAAGTTACACTGAAGCAGCACTTTTAGCAGCACTTCCTAAGGCGCCAAGTAAATACGATCCTTACAAATACGGAGATGTAGCCAAATTCAGAAGAAATTTAGTTTTAAACAACCTTAGAGAAAATAAATATATAACAAAAGAACAATTAGAAAAATTCAAGAAATCGCCTATTAAGCTTAAAAGAAGGAAAATTGAAATTGTAAATGAAGCTAATTCTTACACAGAAGAGGTTAGAAGAACGATTAAAAATCAATATGGTTTTCAAAAACTCTATTCAGAGGGACTTTCAATTAGAACCCCTTTAAATATCAAATATCAAATTCAAGCAATTGACTCGTTAAGAAAAGGAATTGAAGCCTATGACAGGCGTCAAGGTTGGAGGGGAGAAATTACAAATAAATTCAGGAATAAAAATTGGAAAAAAAAGGTTAATAATTTAAAAATCGATCCAACTCTTAATTGGGAATTAGCAGAAATTTTAAATATTGATGAAAGCGAATTAGTCTTTAGAACAATTAAAGGAATAGATGGAAAACTTATTAAAAAAAACATAGTCTGGGCCGTTCCAAATAACAAAACATTAAATGATAGGTTTGATATTGGTGATATTATTTTTGTAAAAAAAAAGAATAATGAATGGGATTTAAAGCAATATCCTAAAGTAAACGGAGGAATAGTTGTAATCGAGCCTTTTTCAGGAGATGTAAAAGCCTTAGTTGGAGGATTTAACTTTAAATCAAGTGAGTTTAATAGGGTAACTCAAGCCAAAAGGCAACCAGGTTCTGCTTTTAAACCTATTGTTTACGCGGCAGCTTTAGAAAATGGATACTCACCAAATTCAATAATTTTAGATGCACCTTTTGTGGAAAGCCAAGGCATTGGACTAAAAGATTGGAAACCAGAAAATTATGGTAAGAAATTTTACGGTCCTTCGACACTAAGAAAGGGAATAGAATATTCTAGAAACTTAATGACTGTTAGAATCGCAAAATCTCTTGGTCTCAAAAAAATTTTAGAACTATCAAACAAACTTGAAATTTATGAAGATATACCAGAGTTACTCTCAGTTTCTCTAGGTTCGGCTGAAACATCTCTAATTAATTTGACATCGGCTTATGCAGCTTTTGTAAACGGTGGAAAAAAAATAAATTCTAATTTAATTACAAGAATTCAAGACAGAAGAGGGAAAACTATATTTAAACTTTCAAATAAAAAATGTATTGGCTGTGATAAATTTCAAAATGATTCAAATAATCTACCTTCGATAATTAATAATCATGAAAAAGTATTTAGCGAGGAAACAGCTTATCAAATGACATCAATTTTAGAAGGAGTTGTAAAAAGAGGAACTGGAAAAAAACTTAGAGATTTAAAAGTTCCATTAGCTGGCAAAACTGGAACAACTAATAATAATTATGATGCGTGGTTCATTGGTTTTTCCTCTGATTTAGTTATCGGGGTTTACGTAGGCTTTGATAGTCCCAAGTCTCTTGGAAAGTATGAAACTGGATCAAAAGCAGCGTTACCAATATTTAAAGATTTTGTTAAAAATGCTCTCTTTGAAGAGGATTTTAAAGAATTCAAAATTCCTGAGGGAATTTATTTAACTTCACTTAACTATGATACTGGAAATAAATCTTTATTAGATGACAAAAATACAATTATTGAGGCTTTAAAGTCTGGAGATATTAACAATTTAGATAATAACAAATTAATCTCTGTTGATAGTTATGATAAGCTAATCAAGTATAGGCAATTTTACTAATGGAAAATTTTGAGGATAAACTTACAAAAGCAAATAAATCCCTAGAAAACATAAGGGGGTATCTTTGAAAAAAATAATATCGCTTCAAAACTTAAAAGTATTGAAAAAGATCTTCTAAATAATAATTTTTGGAGAGATCAAAATAAAGTAAAAAAAACAGTAAAAGAAAAAAAAATTTTCGAAGAAATTTCAGTTTCTTTTAAAAATTCAATCATTGAAGTCAAAAATCTTAAAGATTTATACATATTAGCCACGGAAGAAGATAATGAAGAAATAGCGAATGATTGTAAAAAAAAAATTGATGAATTAATTAAAAAAATTAAAAAAAATGAGATCAATTGTTTTCTTTCTGGAGAAAATGATAACTTTGATATTTATCTTGAAATCCATGCTGGAGCCGGAGGTACAGAGAGTCAAGATTGGGCTGAAATGCTTAGGAGAATGTATTTAAAATGGTTTGATAAAAAAAAATATAATTACCAAATCATCAGTGAACATAAAGGTGATGAAGCAGGAATAAAATCGTCAACATTAAAAGTAAATGGAGAATATCTTTATGGGTTGATGAGAGGAGAGTCAGGAGTTCATCGTTTAGTAAGAATTTCGCCATTTGATAGTAGCGCAAGGAGACATACGAGTTTCGCAAGTGTTTGGGTTTATCCTGCTATTGATGAAGAGATAAATGTAAAATTTGACGAAAAGGATTTAAGAATTGACACTTATAGGTCTAGTGGAGCAGGAGGACAACATGTTAATACAACTGATAGCGCAGTAAGAATTACTCATATACCAACAAAAATAGTAGTTCAGTGTCAAAATGAGAGGTCACAACACAAAAATAAAGAAACTTGTTTTAAAATGTTAAAAGCGAGACTTTATGAGCATGAAATCCAAAAAAGAGAAAATGAAAATGAGAAGGAATTAAGCTCTAAAACAGACATAGGATGGGGTCATCAAATAAGATCATATGTTTTGCAACCTTATCAATTAGTTAAAGATTTAAGAAATAAAGTTGAAAATAGCGACCCAGAAGGTGTTTTAAATGGAAACATTGATCAATTTATTGAGGCTGCAGTAACTAGCAAATAATGAAAAAAATAATAATCTGGTTTTTTTATATTTTAATAATTCTATCAATTACAAGTGTAATAATTTTATCAACGACAGGTATTGAAACTACAAAATTCAACAAAATAGTTTCAGAAAAAATAAGTGAAAATAATAAAAATGTATTGCTCAAATTAAAAAAAATAAAATTCAAAATCGATATTAAAAAAGTTAGCTTATTTTTAAACACTGATGAACCTACGCTTATTTATGGAAATCAGGATTTACCTATACAAAATATTAAGGTGTATTTAGATTTTAAATCATTTTTTCAGGCTAAACCAATTATAAAAACTATGAATCTAGAAACAAAAGAAATTCAAATTAACGAATTAAAAAAAATATTAATTAATTCCAAGCCTTCAAATTTAACTAGTTTCATAATAAATAATGTCAATGATGGAAAATTAATTACAAATATTGAATTTTTCTTTAATAACAATTTCGAAATAACCAATTTTATTGCTAAAGGTGAAATAAAAAAAGCTAAAACGATTATAAATAGAGATTTAATGATGGAAGATATTAATTTTGAATTTTTTGCAGATCGATCTGATATATTAATAAAAAATATTTTTAGTAAATCTAATGGAGTAACTATCAGCGAGGGTAACCTTCAGATTCAAAAGGATAATCTAATAAAAATAAAGTCAGATTTTTTCACGAATACTGAAATAAATAACGTTAATAGCAAAAATTTTTCATTTTTTTTAAAAAAATTTAACTTAGAAAAAACTAAGCATAATTTGATATCTAACTTAAGTCATAATCTAGAAATTGTTTTTGACGATACTTATAAAGTAATTAACTTTGAGTACAAAAATAAAGGAAAAATAAAAGAATTATTTTTAGGGTTAGAAAAACCATTAAAAAATATATTTTTTAAGAATGAAATTTCTAATTTAAGTTTGAAAGAAACTGATATTTCTACAAGATATAGTTCTGATAAAAAAAACTTTTTCATAATAGACGGAGATTACCAAATAAATGACGGCACTTTTAATAAATTTAATTTAGAAAATAAATTTTTAGATAAATCACAAAATTTAAGGTTAAATTTTAATTTGACACAAAAAATTAATTTTGAGTTTATAAATTACTTTAAGGATGAGGGAAAAATCGCAAAAATATTTTTAGACTTAAAAAAAAATGGTAAAAATTTACTTTTTAATAATTTGGAGTACAAAGAAAATAGCAATTTAATAAAAGTAAAAAAATTAAAAATTTCACGAGAAAAGTTTGTTTCATTTGAAAATATTGAAGTAAAAACATTTTTAAATGAAAATATCCAAAATAACTTCAAAATTAAATTTGGAAAGACAATAAGGATAAAGGGTGATAAATACGATGGGAAGAATTTGGGTAAATTTTTTAACAAAAATAAGAAACAACAAAATATAAAAAAATTATCAAAAAATTTGGAAATTGAAATAAGTGAGATTTTAACCCCATTATCAAAAAAATTGAATAATTTTAGACTTATAGGATCGATCCAAAACGGTCAATTTGTCAAGATTTCCTCCAAAGGAGATTTTGGCAATAATAAATTTTTAGATATAACTCTAAAAAGTGATAAAAAAAATAAAAAAAAATATTTAGAGATATACTCTGATTTTCCTCAACCACTATTATCTGAGTACAATTTTTTTAAGGGTTTAACTGATGGGACTTTAATTTTTTCGTCAATAATTGACTCAAATTCCTCAAATTCAAAATTAATTATTGAAAATTTTAAAGTAGTGAACGCACCTGCACTCGTAAAACTTTTATCTCTAGCTGATTTGGGTGGTCTTGCTGATTTAGCACAAGGAGAAGGTCTATCTTTTGAAAAAATGGAAATCAATATGAGTTCAAAAAATAATGTTTTAACACTTAACGAACTTTATGCAGAGGGTTCAAGTATTTCAGTACTTATGGAAGGATACAAAGATTTAAATGTTTTAAGTTTAAGAGGAACACTTGTTCCAGCTAAAAACTTAAATAAATTATTATCTAAAATTCCTCTAATCGGAGACATTATTATACCTAAAGAGACAGGTGAAGGTTTATTTGGCGTAAGTTTTAAAATGAAAGGTCCTCCAGGAAAAGTTAAAACAACTATTAACCCAATCAAAACAATTACTCCTAGGTTCATCACAAAAGCCTTAGAAAAATTCAAAAAAACTAAATAATTTTTATAATGTAATGTTTTTTTTTACCAAAAGAAATTTTAAGACTGTTCTTATCATCAAAATCTTTGTGATTAACAATTTTTGTTTCTTCAGTTAATATTTTATTATTTATTTTAATAGCCTTACCTTTGATTGATCTTCTAGCTTCACTTTTAGATTGTAAAATATTATTTGTCGACAATAAGTCTAAAATATTAATACCTTTAATTATTTCATCTTTTTTTAATTTAATTTCAGGTAAATCTATTCCAGACCCACCTCCATGAAAAGTTTCTTTTGCTGTAATTTCTGCTTTTTTCGCAGCCGAAGTTCCGTGAAGTATTTTTGTTGCCTCATTAGCTAAAAGAATTTTTAGCTTGTTAATATTCTTTTCCTCTCTTACAAGCTTTTCTATTTCCTCATACTTAATTTCTGTAAAAAAATTTAAAAATTTTTTTACATCTCTATCATCGGTATTCCTCCAAAATTGCCAATATTCATAAACTGAAAATAATTTTTTATCTAACCAAACAGCTCCCTTTTCAGTTTTTCCCATTTTAGCTCCGGAAGCCATAGTAATCAAAGGTGTTGTTAAACCAAAAGACTCTTTTTTAAGCAACCTTCTAATCAACTCTACACCATTAACTATATTTCCCCACTGGTCAGACCCACCTATTTGCAAAATACAATCTTTATTTTTATAAAGTTGATAAAAATCGTATGCTTGTAAAATCATATAATTAAATTCCATATAACTTAAAGATTGTTCTCTATCTAATCTCATTTTTACGCTGTCAAAAGTTAACATTTTATTTATTGTAAAATGACTTCCAACTTCTCTCAGGAAATTAATATAATTTAATTTTGATAACCAACTGTAATTATCTACAAAAATTGGAGACGTTTTTTTATTTGAAGTTTTCAAAAATTTTGTAAAAATTTTTTTTATACTTTGAATATTTCTATTTATTTCTTTTTTGTTAAGAATTTTTCTTGTAGTGTCTTTTCCAGATGGATCACCTATTAATGTAGTCCCACCACCTAATAATACTATTGGACGGTGACCGTGCTTTTGTAATAATCTTAGTACCATTATTTGAAGCAAACTACCCACGTGCAAACTACTTGCAGTACAATCGAATCCAATATAAGCCACAATGGATTTTGTATTAGAAACTTCTTCCAATTTCGATAAATCAGTGCACTGATTTAAATATCCTCTAGATTTCATTTCTAATAAAAAGGTATTTTTCATAGATCAATTATAGTAATCCACTATTATACAAAAAATATTATAAATAAATAAAAATATGATCAAAGAATACACATCTTTAGGTTTAATGAGTGGAACCTCGGGCGATGGTGTAGATGCCTCTATTATTACAACTAATGGAATTGATAAGTTTGAAGTATTAAAGAATCAATATTTTGAGTATGATAAAGATTTATATCTTAAAATACATGAGTTAAAAGCACAAATTCAAAATTTAGAAGATTTGCATAAGTTCAAAAAAGAATGCGATGATCTAGAAAAAAAAATAACCTTATTTCATGCTAAAGTTATTAATGATCTGAGCAAAAAAAAAACATTTCAAATTGTTGGTTTCCACGGACAAACAATTTTACATAATTCTGCAAATAAAATTACTAAGCAATTAGGAGATGAAAAGCTTTTATATCAGCTTATTAAAAAGAATTTAGTTTTTAATTTTAGGCATAAAGATATTTTGAATGGTGGAGAAGGAGCTCCATTAACACCGATATTTCACCAAGTATTGGCAAACCAACTAAAAATAGATCTACCTTCATTAATTTTGAATATTGGAGGGATAACAAATTTTACACTAATAAAAAATTTTACTGATCCGTTGTCTTTAATTAGTAAAGATATTGGACCTGGTAATTGTTTAATTGATACATGGATTAGAAATAACACAAAATTAAAATTTGATCATGACGGAGATTTAGCATCAAAAGGTATTACAAACAAATTTGTTTTGGAACAAGCTCAAGAAATGTTTTCATACCTGAATGAAAAAAAAAACTTTTCTTTAGATACCAATGACTTTGATATGTCATTTGTTAGAGGTCTTTCGTTAGAGGATGGAGCTTCAACTCTAACTGACTTGACTGCAAAAATACTTATCACTACTTTATCAAATATACTTTCTTCCTCGAGTTACGATAAATGTAATATCTTTATTTGTGGAGGCGGGAGAAAAAATAAATACTTGATATCTAAAATTAAAAAAGATATTTCAAAAAAAGTGTCTATAAATTTAATAGATGATCTTGGTGTTAATGGTGATTTCATTGAGTCTCAAGCTTTTGCATTTTTAGCTGTTAGAACAATATTGAATTTACCAATTTCTTTTCCTAATACAACAGGATGTAAAAAACCAACAATTGGTGGTGAATTAATAGGAGATTTAGATTAAAGCTGTTTTTTCTTTAATATATTTTTCAATTTCTACTGTTAATTCTTTCTCTTTATTTTTAAAAAAATGATTTGAGTTTTTAATTTTAGAAAAGATTACCTCAACTCCTTTTTGATTTTTAATTCTATTATCTAATTCAATAATACTATCTTTAGTGACAAGCTCATCATTTTCACTATAAACAACTTGTCCAGAAGTAGGACAAGGAGCTAGAAAAGAGAAATCATATACGTTCGGTTGAGGAGATACTGCTATAAAATGATTGACCTCAGGCCTTCTCATAATCAATTGCATACAAATAAGCGAACCAAAAGAAAAACCAGAAACCCAACATTGACTATAATCTAGATTTTGTCTTTCAATCCAATCTAAAGCAGCTGCAGCATCTGATAATTCGCCCTGGCCATTATCGAAGACTCCATCACTTTTTCCAACACCTCTAAAATTTACCTTAATGACTGAAAAACCTTTCTGCAAAAAAATATTATACATAAGCTGCACAATTTTATTATTCATAGTACCTCCATATTGAGGATGAGGATGAAGTACTATTGCAACTGGCGATCCAAATTTTGGATTTTTATAGTATTTTGCCTCTAATCTTCCAGCTGGTCCAGGTATAAAAATTTCTAAACTCTTCGGTTTCATAATTAAGAATGATTATTAATTTCAAAAAAAGATTAACTTTATAACATGTTTTTATGCGTCAAATATATTTTTTTAATTCCTACTATTATTGTAGGATTTAAGCAAAAATTATTGTAATACAACAATAATTTATGAAATTAACTACTAAAGGAAGATACGCAGTTATGGCAATGGCCGATCTTGCCTCAAATAAAAGCTCTGAACCAGTAAGCTTAAAAGATATTTCTTTAAGACAAAATATTTCTTTAGCTTACTTAGAACAAATATTCATAAAGCTTAAAGGTAAAAAACTAGTAAAAAGTATAAGAGGATCAGCAGGTGGATACAAATTAGATAAACCAGCATCTGAAATAAAATTATCTAATATAATTTTTGCAGTTGATGAAGAGGTGAGAATGCTTAACTGTAAAAAACACTCAAAAAAAGGCTGCACAAATAAACTAACAAAATGCATTACTCACAATTTATGGGATAATTTGGATCAACATATCAATGGGTTCTTTGAAAAAATTAAATTACAGGATTTAATAGAACAAAAATTTTAATCAATATTAAATATGAAAAATCAAAATACAGAGCTAAATAAGGATTATAAGTACGGATTTACTACCGATATAGAAAATTACAAAGCACCTAAAGGTTTATCTGAGGAAACAATTAAATTTATTTCAAAAATAAAAAAAGAACCAAAATGGATGTTAGATTGGAGATTAAAGGCTTTTGCTAGGCTAAAAGTCTCTAAAGAACCAAATTGGCAAAAGCCCAAATTTCCAAAAATTAATTACCAAGATTTGTATTACTATTCAGCTCCTAAGAGCATGAAAGATAAACCAAAAAGTTTAGATGAAGTGGATCCTAAACTTATAGAAACCTACAATAAACTTGGTATCCCATTAAATGAGCAAAAAAAGTTAAGTGGTGTTGCAGTAGATGCTGTATTTGACTCGGTTTCTGTAGCTACTACTTTCAAAGATGAATTGACAAAGAAAGGAATTATATTTTGTCCTATTTCTGAAGCGATACAGAAGCACCCAGAATTAGTAAAAAAATATTTAGGTTCTGTGATACCAATTACTGATCATTACTTCGCAACTCTTAATTCGGCAGTTTTTACTGATGGGTCTTTTGTTTACATACCTCCAAACACAAGATGCCCTATGGAATTGTCTACTTATTTTAGAATTAATGCGTCTGAAACTGGACAATTTGAAAGAACTCTAATTATTGCTGACAAAGGTAGTTACGTAAGTTATTTAGAGGGATGCACAGCTCCTATGCGAGATGAGAATCAACTACATGCTGCAAATGTTGAGTTAATAGCATTAGATGATGCAGAAATAAAATATTCAACAGTTCAAAATTGGTACCCAGGAGATAAAGACGGTGTTGGTGGAATTTATAACTTTGTTACTAAACGTGGTGCTTGCAAAGGAAAAAACTCAAAAATTTCTTGGACTCAAGTAGAAACTGGATCCGCCATAACTTGGAAATATCCTAGTTGTATTTTACAGGGGGACAACTCTGTAGGTGAATTTTATTCTATTGCTATTACAAATAATCATCAAAAAGCTGATACTGGAACAAAAATGATTCACCTCGGAAAAAATACAAAAAGTAAAATTATTTCAAAAGGAATATCAGCTGGTAAAGCAGATAACACTTATAGAGGATTAGTTGACATAGGTAGAAAGGCATCGAATTCAAGAAACTATACACAGTGCGATTCTTTATTGATGGGAAACAACTGTGGTGCGCATACTGTTCCATATATAAAAAATAAAAATTCGTCTTCTACAATAGAACATGAAGCTACGACCTCAAAAATAAATGATGATCAATTGTTTTATTGTAATCAAAGAGGCTTAAATCAAGAAGAAGCTGTCAGTTTAATTGTAAATGGTTTTTGTAAAGATGTGTTACAGCAATTACCAATGGAGTTTGCTGTTGAAGCTCAAAAGCTTGTGGGTATCAGTTTGGAAGGAAGTGTAGGCTGATGCTAGAAATCAAAAATTTAAATGCTTCGATCGATAATAAGGAAATTCTAAAAGGTTTAAATATTTCTGTAAAACCAGGTGAGTTACACGCAATTATGGGACCCAACGGTTCTGGAAAAAGCACTTTAGCAAATGTTCTTTCAGGCAAAGATGGGTATAAAATTTCTGGTGAGCTTAATTATTTAGGGAAAAGTTTGAGCGATATATCAATTGATGAAAGAGCGCAAAAAGGAATTTTTTTGGCTTTTCAATACCCAACCGAAATACCTGGAGTAAATACAAGTAATTTTTTAAGAACATCACTAAATAAAATAAGAAAAGCTCAAGGTAAAAAAGAAATAGATGCTCTATCTTTTTTAAAATTGGTTAAAGAAAAATCAAAAGAGCTTGGGATGGACGAAAAAATGTTAACCAGGCAACTTAACGTTGGGTTTTCGGGAGGAGAAAAGAAAAAAAACGAAATTTTGCAAATGAAAATTTTAGATCCAAATTTAATAATTCTTGATGAAACAGACTCAGGTCTAGATATTGATGCGTTAAAAATAGTTGCCGATGGGGTAAATTCTTCAAGAGATAAGAAAAAATCATTTTTGGTTATTACACATTATCAAAGATTATTAAATTTTATCAAACCAGATTTTGTTCATGTTTTATCTGATGGTAAAATTGTTAAATCTGGTCAGAAAGAATTAGCAATTCAACTTGAGAAGACAGGTTATAAAGGTATCAATTAAAATGATTAATTTTAAAATACATTCAAACGAAATTGATAAACTTGGTAAATTTACAAAAGAAGAAAAAAACTTCAGATTGCAAAATTTAAACTATTTTAATGATATTGGACTTCCAAGTAAAAGAAGTGAAGATTGGAAGTTTTCAGATTTGAAAGAAATAGTATCAAAAAATTTTAATAAATTTAATTTAAGTCTAAAAAAATCAAAAAAACCAAAAATAGATTTTATAAAGGACTTTGAACATAATTATATAGTGGTTAGTAATGGCGAATTATTGGATAGCAATTTCCAATACGAGGAAAAAAATAAAATTGATTTGAAGCTTTTTTTAAATAATGACTATTCTAATAAAAAAGAAAATAACACATTGTTAAATTTAAATCATGCTTTATCAGATAAAGGTTACTATTTAGAGATTAAAGATAATTATAAATTTAAAAAAATTCTAGTAATATATCATTTATATACAGTTGATCTTAATGAAAATATTTTAAATATAAAAAATAAGATCAAAATTGGAAAAAATTCCGAACTTCATATTTTAGATTTTATAATTAATGACTCAAAAAGTAATTTTTTTAATAACGTTTATGAAGATATTACTATTGATAGTTCTGCAATTTTAAAGAATATTTATCTTCAAAAGAATAAAAGTTCAGGATATTTTTATAAATTCTCAAAAAATAAATTATCTAATGGATCAAAAATTACTTCATTTATTTTTCCATCTGGTCTTAAATTTAATAAATTTGATTTAGAATTTGATTTAAAAGGAGAAAAAAGTGAGTGTAATGTTCAATCGGCCTCTTTTTTGAGCGATCGAGAACATCAAGAAGTGAAAACTCGAGTAAATCATCTTCACCCTAATTGTAAAAGCTATCAAAAGGTAAAAAATGTTTTAAATGCCGAAAGTAGAGGGGTGTTTCAAGGAAAAATTTTTGTCAAAGATATTGCTCAAAAAACTGACGCATATCAATTAAGCAAAGCTATTTTACTAAGCGAGAGATCAGAATTTAATTCAAAACCTGAGCTTGAAATTTATGCAGATGATGTTAAATGCTCACACGGATCAACCTCTGGCAGTTTGGACAAAGACTCTATTTATTATTTAATGACTAGAGGATTAAGTAAAAAAGAGTCTACTAAAATGTTAGTTGATAGTTTTCTAAATGAAATAATTGAATTAATTAAAAGCAGTTCTTTAAGAAATTTTATCAAAATGAAATTAGATGACCATTTGCAAAATGAACATAAAAAACATTAAATCAGAATTTCCAATTTTTAAACAAAAAATAAATGGTAAACCTTTAGTTTACTTAGACAGCGCAAATTCTTCACAAAAACCAAAAGCTGTTATAGACAGAATATCAAGTTTTTATGAAACCGAGTACTCTAACGTTGGAAGAAGCGTTCACTCTCTTGCAGTAAAAGCAACAAATAGGTTTGAGGACTCTAGAGATATCGTAAAAAATTATCTTAATGCTAAATTTAGAGAGGAAATTATTTTTACCAAAGGAGCAACAGAATCAATTAATTTAGTCGCATCAGCTTATGGAGAAAAATTTATTAAAGAAGGTGACGAAATCCTTACTACTGAATTAGAACATCATTCAAACTATGTTCCTTGGCATTTTTTAAGACAAAAAAAAGGTGTAAAAATTAAATTTGCTCCTGTAAATGAAAAAGGAGAAGTTGTAATAGACGAAATAAAAAAACTAATAAATTCAAAAACAAAAATTATTGCCATAACTCATATATCAAATGTAACCGGAGCTATAATGCCAATAAAAAAAATAGTTGACTTAGCCAAAGAAAAAAAAATTCCAGTTTTGGTTGATGGAACTCAAGGAGCGCCACATTTAAAAATTGATATGCAGGACTTGGGTTGTGATTTTTATGCGATATCATGCCATAAAATGTATGGTCCAAATGGATTAGGGATTCTTTATGCTAAAAAAAAATGGTTAGAAGAGCTTCCACCTTATCAAGGTGGTGGAGGTATGATTAGTGAAGTGCTCAAGGAAAATGTAACTTTTTCAGAAACACCCACTAAGTTTGAGGCGGGCACAATGCAAACCGCAGAGGTCGTTGCTTTTTCTGAGGCAATTAAATTTATTGAAAAATTAGGTATTAAAAATATTCAAAATCATGAGAATGAGGTTATGGAATATGGTATTGAAAAATTAAAAAAAAATAACTCAATAAATTTAATTGGCGATCCAAAAGAAAGAGGTTCAGTAATATGTTTTACTATGAAAGGAATACATCCTCATGATATCGCTACTATTTTAGATGAAGATGGAGTAGCTATAAGAGCAGGCCATCATTGTTGTCAAATTTTACACGATAAACTGGGTTTAACAGCAACAGCTAGAGCTTCTCTAGGCGTATACAATTCAAAAGAGGATATAGATAAACTAAGTAATGCTATAGATAATTGTAAAAAAATTTTTAATGTTTAAATGGAACTAAAAGAACTTTATCAAGAAATAATATTAGATCATGCAAAAAATCCTCGAAATAAAGGAAAATGCGAGGGATATAATTATGACGCTAAAGCCCATAATCCATTATGTGGCGATAAAGTTCACATCTATGCAAAGCTAGATGATAATAAAAGTTTGTCCGGGTTAAGTTTTGAAGGCGAGGGATGTGCTATTTCTTTAGCATCCGCATCAATACTCACAGAAACACTTAAGGGAAGGGATTTACAATTTTCAAAAAAAGTAACAGATGATTTTCTTAATATGCTTAAAACTAAATCAAAAATTACATTAAACAGTTTATCGGACGATCAAATTACAACTATTTCATCATTATCTGGAGTTCAAGAATTTCCCATGAGAATAAAATGCGCAACAATGGCATGGCATACTTTACTAGCTGCTTTAGAAAAAAAAGACTGATTATGGATGATTTTAAAAATAAAATAATTTCAGAAATAAAAAAGATTTATGATCCAGAAATACCAGTAAATATATACGATTTAGGTCTTATTTATAAGATAGATATTGACGAGAAAAAAAAAATTACAATTGAGATGACTTTAACTTCGCCAAATTGTCCTGTAGCAGAAAGTTTGCCAAATTCTGTCAAAGATAATATATTAAAACTAGATGGGGTTAATGACGTAAAAATGAAACTAGTTTGGGATCCACCTTGGACAAAAAGAAAAAATGTCAGAGGCAGCTAAATTAGAATTAAATTTATGAACGAACAAATAATTAAACTTAGTGATAACGCAGTTAGTAGAATTAAAGAAATTATGTCAAAAGCTGAAGAAAATACTATAGGGGTAAGAATTGGTGTAAAGTCGGGAGGTTGCGCTGGCATGTCTTATGTAATGGAATATGCAACAAATATAAAACCTAATGAGGAAATTATAGAGGAAAAGGGAGTAAAGGTATTTATAGACTCAAAAGCAATAATGTACTTATTAGGCACAGAAATGGATTATAAAAAAGATAAATTTTCATCACAGTTTGTATTCAAAAACCCAAATGAAACTGAAAGATGTGGATGTGGAGAGTCTTTTAAGGTTTAACCGCTATAATACATCTGAAACTCAATAGGATGAGGAGTATGTTCAAAGTTGTAAATTTCTTGAAATTTAAGTTCAATATAAGCGTCTATCTGATCATCTGTAAAAACTCCACCTTCAGTTAAGAATTTTCTATCTTTGTCAAGATTTTGCATTGCTTCTCTTAAAGATCCGCAAACTGTCGGAAGTTTTTTTACTTCGTCTTCAGAAAGAGAATACAAATCTTGGTCAAATGGTTTTCCAGGGTCGATTTTATTTTTGATGCCATCAATACCAGCCATAAGCATTGATGCAAATGTAAGATATGGGTTTCCAGCAGCGTCTGGAAATCTGATTTCCATTCTTGCAGCTTTTGGATTCATTATCACAGGAATTCTACATGAAGCAGATCTATTTCTAGCTGAATATGCTAAAATTACTGGAGCTTCAAATCCAGGAATTAATCTTTTATAGCTGTTAGTAGTTGCATTGGCGAAGGCGTTAATCGCTCTTGCATGTTTAAGAATCCCTCCGATATAATATAGTGCTTCTTTTGATAAACCCGCATATTCTTTTCCCATAAATAGAGGTGTACTTCCTTTCCAAATAGATTGATGACAGTGCATTCCTGAACCATTATCACCTTTTACGGGTTTAGGCATAAATGTTGCAGTTTTTCCAAAGG
>MDSZ01090416.1_pt1 | contig 40975 bp, 28 predicted proteins | sample 811201 | NCBI WGS metagenome assembly MDSZ01 (sample SAMN05326647, study PRJNA326480) | marine metagenome | isolation source: seawater | place: Indian Ocean: North | collected 2010 | reverse complement strand
TCTCCCTCTCTTCTTTTTTAGTCGATCCGAGATGATAAAAATGCTCTCGTCGTATTGTTTAGGGTTTCAAAAGAGAGCGAAAAAAAAAAAGAGAAAAAAAAACGACAAAAAAAAAGAGAACATTATTTCGTCGTCGCGACCACGGGAGAGAGAGAGAGAGAGAGAGAAAGAAGATGGGGGTCGAGATGGACATGTTCCGTTCGGAGGAGATGGAGCTGGTGCAGCTGATCATCCCCGCGGAGGCGGCGCACGACACGGTGCAAACGCTCGGGTCGGTCGGGTTGGTCGCGTTTCGGGATTTGAATCGGGAGAAATCGGCGTTTCAGAAGACGTACGCGAATCAGGTGAAACGATGCGACGAGATGTTGAGAAAGCTGAGGTTTTTTGCCGAACACGCGAGCAAAGCTGGGATTACGGTGAGGAAAGAGATTGGCGGCGACCGGGAGGAGGAGGAGGAGGACGGAGGCGGTGGACGAGGGAGGAATAGAAACATCATTTCGATCGACGAGTTGGAACACACTCTGGACGTCTTATCGGAAGAAGTCACGCAGTTATCTGCCAACACGGAAAAGTTGAGGCGATCGCACGGAGAGCTCGTGGAATTGCAGTTGGTTTTGGAGAAAGCCGGAGGATTCTTCGAAGAAGCGCGGTCAGACGCGTACCGGCACCAGGACGAGGAAGATTCGTTGCAGATGATGCGAAGGCAAAACCAAAGGCAAGACGAGGAGAGTTTGTTGTCGAGTTCGTTTCGAAGTGAAGTAGATGACGAAGGATTAGGAGGGAACGGGTCACAAATGACGCGACGAACTGGCTCGTTTATAGATCAGAATCATCCGGACCACGACATAGAGAGGAACGAAGCTTCCATGGGAGGTATCGCGGCGAGCGCGAGGTTGGGATTCATTACGGGGACGATTAAAACGGAGAAAGTGCACGCGTTCGAACGCGTTTTGTTTCGAGCGACGAGAGGGAACGTGTTCTTGAAGCTGGCGAACATTGAAGGACACGTGGAAGAGCCGACGACGGGGGAGAAGACGTTTAAGACGGTGTACGTGGTCTTTTTCGCCGGTGAGAGAGCAAGGAATAAGATCGTGAAAATTTGCGAGGGGTTCAATGCGAACAGGTACCCGTTTCCGGAAGACTTCACGAGACAGAGACAAATGCACGCGGAGTGTACAGGAAGGTTGACGGAATTGCGATCGACGTTAGAGGCGAGCATACGACACAGAGATCGAACGCTTAGTAAAGTCGCGAACGATTTGTGGTTTTGGTTTACATTGGTAAGAAGAGAGAAGGCGACCTATCACGCGATGAACATGTTTTCGATCGACGTGACGAGGAAGTGTTTAGTCGCGGAGGGGTGGTGTCCAACATCCGCGAAGAGTAGAGTCGCGGAGGCGGTGGTAGTAGCCAATCGAAACTCGTCGGCGTCAGTCGGAACGATCTTCGCGTCTATTTCGCACAAAGGTCAAACGCCGCCAACATATTACCGCACGACAAAATGGACGAACGTGTTTCAAGAAATCGTCGAGGCGTACGGGGTTGCGAGGTATCGCGAAGTGAACCCGACGGTGATGACTATCGTGACGTTTCCGTTTCTGTTCGCGGTTATGTTTGGCGATTTTGGCCACGGTATTATTATGCTCGCATTTGCTATCTACATGGTCGTGAAGGAAAGAAAACTCTCTGAAAAACCAATGGGCGAAATCTTCGGGATGGTGTTCCACGGACGGTATTGTATTTTGTTAATGGCGGCTTTTTCGGTCTATACCGGCGTTTTGTATAACGAGTGCTTTTCGGTGCCGATGAAAATGTTTGGCGAGTCGAAGTACATATGCGACCCGATCGATCCTACAAAAGATACCACGTGCGATTCGCAATACACCACTGGTAAAGTCTCGCGAGATGGTTCTGCATATCCATTTGGTGTCGACCCAGTTTGGCACGGAACCCGATCGGAACTTCCGTTTTTGAACTCACTAAAGATGAAAATGTCCATATTGCTCGGGGTGACGCAAATGATGGTTGGGATTTTCATGTCATTTTTGAACCAATTAAAAGACGGCGATTGGTTGTCCGTGTATTGCGAATTCATACCTCAAGTCGTCTTCTTGGGTGGTTTGTTTGGATACCTGTCGTTTCTGATCGTTTTGAAATGGATTACGCCCGGGTGTACGGCGGATTTATACCACGTCATGATTTACATGTTCTTAGCTCCCGGTAACGTTGATTGCATGGGCGAAGGACCGGGAGGGAGTGCCGGGTGCCCTGAGAACAAAATGTTCCCAGGTCAAGGTGGATTGCAATTGCTCATCTTATTCGCGTGTTTTGTCTCGGTGCCGATCATGCTCTTCCCGAAACCAATCATTTTAAAGAGACGGCATGAGCAAAAAAGGCGAGGCGGCATGTACGTTCGTTTGGACGACGGCGACGGCGATGGCACGCAACAAGTAAATAGCTCGGAAGAGTTGAGATCCCTCGGTGAAAATAGCAGTTATAATAACAATAGCGACGACGATCACGGCCATGGCGATGAAGAGTTTGATTTTGGTGACGTTTTAGTCCACCAAATGATCCACACGATTGAATTCGTCTTAGGCGCGATTTCCAACACGGCGAGTTATTTGCGTCTCTGGGCGCTTTCTTTAGCACACGCGCAGCTCTCTGCGGTTTTTTGGGATCGATGTCTCATGGCAGCAGTTGAGAGTGGATCTATAGTTGCCATCGTCATTGGATTTGGCGTATGGTTAGGCGCGACGTTAGGAGTCTTGTTAGGCATGGAGAGTTTGAGTGCGTTTTTGCACGCCTTGCGTTTGCACTGGGTGGAATATCAGAACAAATTCTATAAAGGCGACGGGATAAAGTTTACCCCGTTAGAGTTTGCTTCGTTGACGGGAATGCCAGAAGAGAGTAGTTAAGAAGAGCAACGACGTGATAATAGTACCTAATGATCAGCATTTCATCTAATGTTGTTTGTTGTTTTAATATTCTGAAAAGAAACATAAAGAGAAACATGCTCATATACGCTTCAACATATATTTACATTCGAGCGCGTTCTCCGCAACGTCTTCGGTTGCGTCGATTTTACTCTCGCTTCATAGAGATTTCGCAACCTGGTGACTGGGCGCATCCAAACGGAACTTCTCGCGAGATGCTCGAGAAAAGAGCACAACGAGTCTCGCGCAACAACCAGCGCTAAGAAAGTCGAAGCCGCTCGATTCCTTCGAACTCCGTCATCTTCGAAAGAAAAGTCTTCGGTTTCAAAGAAAGCGACGTGAGATGCAATCATCAACACGAAAAATGAAAGAATCACGACTATTTTCACCACTAGTTCGTGCAGAATTGCGGTGTTCTCTGCGCAATATTCGTTCGCAGCGTCGTTTAGGATTGCTTTGAAACGAAAACAAAATCCAGAGTAGGCAATCTCTTCGATCCCATCGTGTATTTTTTGACCGAAAGCGACTGTTTTGTAAAACAGTTTTTGTTCTGTAAAGATGCTGCGTATCCACGTTTTAGTATACACTAAGTCTATTAAGATGCACAAAAAAAGCGGAGCGAACACGGAGACGATAAATGCCGTCGAATCGATGAATACACTATCTGCGTTTATAGCCGCGATTAAAGTAAGCGAGCCGATCATCGAAGAGAATGCGAGGAGTGTTGCTCGATTATTACCATCCAAGATCGTTTCTATTTTGGGCCAGCGTCCTTTCCGACAATAGCGAAGCAGGCGATAGCACGCGGTTTCTATCTTTGCAACAGGTTCGGCGTACGTCTCTTCGTCATCCTCTCTTTCTTTGTCCTCTTCTCTTTGACAAGGATTTAAAAAAGTCTTGGCAAACTCACTGCCAAAGTTCTTTTCGGTGAGTAAGGAAGCAAACGTCCCAACGAACGAAACATTGCCTCCGCGCTTGTTTGCGAAGACGACACGTGTGTTTTTCTTCAACACAACGAGATTGTTTGTGGAATAAACGCACGTTTTCGAGGCGAGGAGGCGTGCTATTTTCGCATTCGAAGCGATCGATGCCGGTGGATTTTTGAGAAAGACAAAATGTCTTCCGGACACCAACACTCTTCCGACGGCAATATCATTTATGTTATTCAGTAGTATCGATTGTTGTTTTTGCTTGGTGTTATACAACACTCCGACGTTATCTACGTGAAGTTCTCTCGTCGTGTTAAATTTTCTCTCCTTTGGCGTTGTAGGCGGGTCAGTAGTTTTGCGAGGTGTCATCATCAAAGACATCAATCCGTTCGTTATCTTTGCTCTCAAGTTGATTTCATTGGCTGTACCATCGTCTTCTTCTTTGGTAAATGCGAGAATGTTGTTCAAAATCTCTTCTTTTTCGAAACACAAGAAACGAGGACACGTCTCTGTTGAGATCATCCCTTGTCTGATATGATGATCCGTAAAGGTTGAAGGTAAATAATGACTACTGCTGCTGCTGCTCGTTTGCTGGTGAATGATACAATGAGTCCCGTCGAGGATTCGATCAAAAAGTTGGTCACGAAACTTTCCAATGATGTATATTTTATCTCCCGGCGAGTTTGCGAAAGCGCCCACCGCAATTTTAGGCATCGTTTCGTCGTCGACATCGTCGTCGGCATCGTCGCATTGATCGTGTTGCTGCTGCACATCGAAATCGAAATCGTCATTCAACGAAACATACAGTTTTCTATGCCTGAACCAATACTTCCTGTGCTTCAGTACAAATCTTACGATCATAAACCGTCTATCGAATACCTCTTTCATTAAAATGGCGCAAACATAGATGGTCGGCCACAAAGAGTCCTCTTCGGTACCAAAAAACGCCAAAACCACCACGCACGCGGCTACAAAGCTCGCGCTGAGAAGCATTTCACCGACGCTTTCCTTCTCTTTCGACATCGCTCTTGCGATGTCTACCATCTTTCTAATCGTAAAATATTTCTTCTTCGTCGTCCTCGTCGTCCTCGTCGCTAAGTAGACGAACGTCTCGCTCCATCTCCTCTTCTTCCCCTTCTCTTCTCTCCACGCCACGCTCGCTCTGACGATAGCCTCCACACCGCTCGTCAAAAACAGCCAAAACGACGCTTTACTTCCACCCGACGTCCTTTCTTTCTCCACGTCTCTGGCGTACTCTCGAAGACACCACGCGCCTATCGAGACTCTCGCAAAAAATGCGAGCGCGATCAAGGAGAGCGTCGTCGTCGTCGTCCTCGTCCTCCTCGTCGCGAGTCGAGGTGGTGAAGGCGTTTCTTTCCCCGAGCACATTTACCACATATTCTCCTCCTCCTTCTCTTCCTTCTCCTCGCGGCGTCGCTCGCTCGCGCGCTCGTCCGATACTATAAAAGAGTCGTCGCGATGACGACACGCGACCTCTCCGAAAAAAGACACGTTCTTCTCTCTTCCTCTCTCGTCGTCTTCCCCCGAAAAGGAAAAGAAGGAAGGAAGGACGTCTTCTTTTCTTCTTCTTCTTCTTCGCGTATTTTTTTTTACTGTTTTTTTGTGGTGTTTTTGGTGTCTCGGTGTCCGTCGAACCTTTTTTTTATTTTTTGAGTTGGGGAGAAAAAAGAGTCCAAAAATGGAGGGTGTCTCATCATCTCATCTTTTTAAAAGGGGGGTCCCCAAAGGTCTTTTTTTTCAGAGATTTTAAAGCCCAATAATACGAAAAGAAAAGGAAAGACGTCTTAAAACACCAACACACTACGACTCGTACTACCACCACCACGTGCTGCAAAGAAAAAGGAGGAGAACACGACGACGACGAAGAATAAAAATGACGACCGCGCACCGCGCGACGTGGTTCACGGCCCGAGGGCACGAAGAGCAAGGCGGCGCTCGCGTTTTCGCGCCGTCGAAAATGCGGTCGAAATTGGACGACCCGGGAATGTTGACGATGAAAACGAGGTGGAAAACGAAAGAGGAAGAGGAGATGGAGAAGGCGCGAGAAGAAGGGGACGAAGAGAGCGGGAAGATGACGATGAGAATGAAACTATTGGAGAAAGAGAGGTCTCATTTCAGGAAGAAGAAGTTGGAGAAACAAATTATGGGAACCGAAGATGTTGGGAAAGACGACGATTCGGAAGATCAACGAGGGAAGAGATTGCGAATAGAGGCGGGAACGACGACGAGCGCGTTTCAAGCCAACCCAGAGGACGCGGATGACGACGATTCTGAGAACGAAGGAGATAACAGCGAAAATTCAGACGAGGACTCGGACGACGACGACGACGACGATTCAGATTCCGACGACGACGCGGCGGCATTGATGGAAGAACTGGAACGCATAAAAGCCCAACGCGCTTCAGAAAACGAACGGAAAGAACGCGAGCGCGAACAGCTCGAAGAGATGGAACAAAGAGACGAATTGAAAATGGGGAATCCTTTGCTTAGAGACGAAATGACTTCAGCGGATGATGCGCCTAAAGGAAAGAAATCCGCCACTTTAAAAAGACGATGGGACGACGACACCGTCTTTCGCAACCAAGCGAGAGACGAGCCGAAGAGAGAGAAGAGGTTCGTGAACGATACCATTCGAAGCGATTTCCACAAAAGGTTTTTGAACAGATACATCAAGTAATAACACTAACAATAACTTATAGAAGGAAGTCTGCGTTGTATTCATAAACATTTGTACACATAATGCATTTCGATGCGCTTTCCATTTTCACTTCTTTTTTTCTTCTTTTCTTTTTTATTTGGGGGAAAATTTTAGGGATAATTGACGTATTTCAATCGGCACATTAATCGATCCCTTGCGCTACTCTGACAGCAGCAACCACGTCTCAAAACACACGCACGCACGCACGCATACCACGAAGAATACTAACGCGACGATGTTTTCTGCGCGATCTTTACTCTCGCGCGCTTTGCTCCCGAGGATGAAATCTTCTTCTTCAACTTCCTGCGCGAAAAGAATGGTGCATCGAACTTTTGCATCGGCCGCCGACAAAGAAGTCATCAAAGGCGACCGGGTTGAAATCCATTACGTTGGCACTTTAGAGTCCGACGGCTCTCAATTTGACTCTTCTCGAGACCGAGGGCAACCGCTAGGTTTTACCGTTGGCCAAGGCCAAATGATTAAAGGCTTTGACGACGGCGTTTTGGGGATGAAAATTGGCGAACAGAAGACGCTCGTTTTGCCGCCGGCGTTGGCGTATGGCGACGTGTCGCCAGAGAATATTTTAAAAGTGCCGAAGAAAGATGTCGTGGACGCGGTCGGCGAAGCGGAATGCGTGGTTGGCGCGAAGTTAATGGTTGGTCCAGGCATGCCAGCGACGATTACGGAAATCACGGACGATGAGATTGCGTTGGACGCTAACCATCCGTTGGCCGGGCAGACGTTGAAGTTTGAAGTCGAGTTGATGGAAATACAACGGGTGGAGGTGAAACACAACGATCGATTTAAGTGCTTTTTCGAGATTGATTTAGACGGCGAACCAAGCGGGAGAATTGTTATGGAGTTGAGAGGGGACGTGGCGCCGAAGACGTGCGAAAACTTTCGCGCGTTGTGCACCGGCGAAGCTGGTTTTGGATACGAAGGGTCACCATTTCATCGAGTCATCCCAGGCTTCATGTGCCAAGGTGGCGATTTTACTAACCAAAACGGGACTGGGGGTAAATCCATCTTCGGCGACAAATTCGAAGACGAAAACTTTGTTTTGAAGCACGAAGGTGCGGGGACTTTGTCCATGGCAAACGCCGGGCCGAACACGAATGGGTCACAATTTTTCTTGTGCACGGGAGAGACGCAATGGTTGGACGGGAAGCACGTCGTTTTCGGTAAAGTTGTCGAAGGCATGGACGTCGTGTCGGCGATTGAAGCTGTCGGTTCTCAAAGCGGGGCAACGAGTAAAAAAGTCACCGTGAGAGCGTCGGGTGAATGCTAAATAGAAAGAGGAGCTATTCTCTAAAGAGAAGTTTATGTCATTTAGTTGGCCATTAATTAATAATAGATCCATTCGTACAGTTTTTTACTTATTTGCAGCGGAGGCTGCAGCGGCTGCGTTTCCTAATTCGACGCTGTTGTTACTGTTAGTGTCAGCGTCTTCCTCCTCGTTTTGTAATCTCACAAACGCCCCCGGTCCCCCACCTGCACTACCACGACCAGGCGCAAGATTACTACTTCCATTGCCACCACCACCACCACCACTACCAGCCATTGGTCGCCCACCAAACGTCGGTCGCATAAATCCGTTTTCCACTTTGTCCCACGTATCGAAGAAGAAGTATTTTACCTTCGAGAAATTCCTTGACCAGTGACTAAACCCGCCTCCCATTGCCGCCCTTTCAGCGTCTTGAATCGCACGCATTTCCGCTCTCATGGCTGGGTCGTTCGCAATGTCCCCAACGTTGTCATCGTCATTATATTCTCCTCGATCGAACGCGTTCGAATGACTCACATCGTCCGGATCGTGCAATTTCCACTTTTGCATCAAAGGTAAACACGCGCCGCCGAGGCCTAACGTGGAAATTACGCAAATCACCAACGTTGCGGTTTCAATTGCCGGCGATCCTCTCACGTTCTCCGACGGGTTCGTCGACGGCATCGCTAAGGCTAACGCATACGCTACCGCACCGCGCAACCCACATGCCGCGTGCATTTTTTGAATATTCTCGGGAATCTTCTCTGACCGAACCTCATTGGCAACTTTGGACAACGGGAAAATGTTCGCGAACCGCGAGGCTAACGCCAACGGAAACCCGAACAAAATCATCCCGACGTCAAAAACGTGAGGAGCTGTAGCGACTTGTAAACCTAAATATGCGAAAACGAATGTTTCCGACAAAAACGCAATCGCTTCGAACGATTTGAAAACCGCCACTTTCGCCTCCGCGCCGACGTTGTGGTACGAGTAGTGCGCGTTGCCAATCCCGGTGAAAAAGATACTCATAATCCCAGAACAGCCGACATTTTCCGCGATAACGTACGAGAAATATCCATCCAACAATAACAAAGCGAACGTATACGCGGTTCCGTTATACGACGCGGCGACGTGCACCCCCGGGTCGTTCAAACCCAACCTCTTCGTCGTAAACGCACACACCAAAGCACACAAAATCCCAATCGTCATCGACCCAATACTCACGCCAATAAACTGAAATATCACCGTGAAAAAAGTTTTAATCGTAAAATCCACGGAATAAAACTTCTCCAGCGTCCTAAACAACACCACCGCAACGGCATCGTTCAACACCGACTCGCCAAACACCAAATTATACAACAACGGAGGTGCCTTCACGTCTGCAAATACGCTCAACGTCGCCACTGGATCCGTCGCGCTTATCAACGTCCCATACATCAAACACTCTAAAAACCTATTGGACCCTAAATGCTTCTTTGATATAATCCCAATCAAAGTCAAAAACCACGTCCCTAACCCAAACACAAACGCGCTAATCACCGTCCCGACAAACGCGAACAACGATATCGTCCAAAAATCTTGAAAGAAGTTTTTCCTTTGCAAGTTCAATCCGGCGGAATAGATTATTATAGGTAAAAACCCGTAAAAGAACGCGTTTGGCGAGAAAATGAATAATCGGTCTACTTTATTGTGCATGGTGCCGTTAATTAAGGCTCCCGAGAATATACCGATGCACAAGGACGCCCCCGACGGTTGCAAATAGGTCCAGTTGAATCTTTGGATTAAGAAGGACACGATAATGCACGCGCTGAACATGAACGTTGCCGCCTGTGTTCGCGCGTCGAGTGTACCCCGAGCACGAAGAAAGATAAGAGAAGAGGGAGAGAGAGAGGGTCAGCACGAGTACTCAACCGCACCCCGCGACGCTTCTTCCGTTTCGCGCGAAGAAAAACGTGTTCAAAAACGGTTGGTTGCCGACGATGACGCGATGATTGCGTCGTTTTCAAGACTCTCGGCTTCTTCCAAGAAGAGCGACGCGACGAGAGGCGGGCGCACCAGCATCGCGAACGACGCGATCGCTTCGTCGATGGATTTCTTTTCCACGCGATCGGCCGCGGCGGCGTCGCCATCCCCGGTGGTGCTGTTTGTCGCGGACATCATATATCACACGGTCCGTCGTCAAAGTCGTTTTTTTATTTGTCAAGTTTTTTTGTCCTTTCAAAACAGGAGTTAAAAAAATCCGTTTCAAGGGTTTAGTAGGGTTTAGGGTTTGTGTTTTAGAGAGAAAAATTCAAAAAAAAAAAGGGAGAAAAACTCGAGAGAAAAACACACGTCTCGTATCGCATCGTCGAACTCCCGTACGCACAGCCGACGACGACGACGACGACGACGAGAATGATGGAGCATTCGCTCGCGGAACTCCTCGCGGAAACGCGAAACGTGTTGCGCGACTCGGAGTGCGCGACGTACAGAACCTTGAGCAGAAAATTTTCGTTGACGCCGAACGCGGGGAAGCGATTGTTGTGGACGATTGTGAACGAGGATGGATTCGAGAGGAAGGATTGGAAGTGCGTGTACGCGATGACGAACGGGAAAGAGGTTCGATTGAGATGCGCGAACGCGGAGGAGACGAACGATGGGAGTTTTAAAGACTGGGACGGAGAGGTGGCCGTGTATGCTTTAGTGAAGAAAAAAGAGGAAGGAGATGATGACTTCTTGGAACAGTTAGTGAGAGCTGAAGAGAAAGAAACAAAGGCGGTGTTGGACTCCGAGAAGGACTGTTCTTGGACGTTGATAAAAGGCGCGTTCGAGAAGTCAACTTTGGCGAAGAGATTACCGAGAGGGAAGAAGTTCATGCGTGCTTCAACGACGACGACGACGACGACGACGGAACAGAAGAAACCAGCGGGAGCGGCGGCGGCGAAGAAACCGGGCGCTGCGGGGCCAAAGAGCGGCAATATCGCGAGCATGTTTGGCGGCACCGGGAAAAAAGCGGTTGCAAAACCGAAGGAACCGGTGGCGAAGAAGAAAGAGACGCCAAAGAAGAAAACTCCGGTGAAGAAGAAGCCGCCGTTGGCGACGAATGCGGACGCGATGATTGAGGACGAAGAAGGGGATTCAGATTCAGATGATTTAGGAGGAGGAGGAAGACGGAATCGACGATTGTCGGGTGGGAAACGCGCGTTCGTAGACGATGAAGAAGAGGAGGAAGAGGAGGAAGAACCGGTGACGACGCCGGTGAAGAAAATGAAGACAAGTGATGAAGATAACGAACCACCCAGTCCCGAGATTATTGATAAGCAGCCCGAGGAAGAAGAGACGCCAAGACGCCGGTCGACAAGAAGTACGCCGTCGAAAGCAACACCAACGCCAAAGTCAAACTCGAAGAAAGGAAAACCGTTGAGTAAGAAAGCGCAGAAGGACATTATCAAAGCGAGAAAAGCGAGAATGCAGAAGAAAGTGATCGAGGAGATGGACGACGAAACAGGTGAGGAGATGATGCGAACGATTTTCGTCGATCCGGAGACGGGTGAGGAGTGTAATGAAGACGGGACATTAAAGGCTAAATAGCAAATCAACACACTATCATAGATATAATTCATGCATGCACTATAATTCTACTTTAGTACGAGTACGTCGTCGCGTTCGCCTCGTTTTCTTTTCCGATGTTGGGGCAGTCGTATCGTCTTTTTCGACGCCGGCTAAGTCGCACGCTACTCGTCGACTATTCAATGGTTGAAGCGAGATATTGTCAAAAAGAGCCGCATGCGGACGCCATCTTCGCATACATACGAGTGTTATCGAAGCGATTCGCTTCTCTTCATCAATAATGGCAATACTTCGCGACCATTCGGAACTTTCCGGGAAGTTCGCCGATACGCCATATTTCTTCGTGCTGTCAGTAAATTCAATATCTGCGTGTAAAGAAAAGTCAACCGACTTTTCTAAAGAGTCGAGGAACTCAACCTCGTCTCCATTTGAATTGTCAATGATGACTTTTGCCCATCCAGACAAAACTAACGGCTCGGCTGCAAGCTGATTGACTTCTATTCTTTGCCACGCGCCACTGACGAGAGTTGAGGCGGCGTCTTCCGTTTGTACCTCTTCGTTACCTGGGACGAGTATCGCGCCATCTGCAGGTTTGAAACCTCCTTCACCGTGCGCGTGCCAGTTGTCTTTGGACGACGACGAGATGGTATCAAACGTGCCGTCTAATATATATTCTGTCTCAGTAGTACTACCTGAAGTTAAAGTTTTGCAGAGCAGTTTCAGAGCGACTTTACCTATCGCGGCTTCTGCTGCACCTCCATCCTCGTCGCCCAAATCTCGCATTTTTTTCTCCATCGCTTCGTATTCTTTGCGCATTTTTTTCGAAAACGTGGCGAGCTGGACGAGGTCTTCGCCGAGCGGTGAGAATCCTCGCAGAGGACCGGTAAATTGAATACTTTCGTACGGAGAAGAGGAAGAATCAGACTCCTTTTGCTTTGACATGCTCTTCGCGTGCGTCCTGTACTTATACAACGCCGGCGCAGGCACCGTGACGAGTTTCAACCCCGAGCTCGAGGCTTTGGCAAGAATTTCCCAGTCTTGCAAAGAATACGACGTATCTTTCGCGAAACCGTCGAGACTTGTAAACGCAGATTTTCTCCACAACGCGTTTGCATCTCCGAATACGTTTTCAAAAATACCAGGAAACAACGCGTTACCGAGAGGATGATATGAACCAACGACAACGTTCGTCCCGTTTGCGGATGTTACGAAGAACTCGTTCGATGCCGTGACGACGTCAGCTTTTGTGTGTACCAATACTCGAAGCATGGTTTCGATTTCGTTGGTTTCTGCTAAGTTATCGTCGTCGGAAAATAAAACGTACTCGGTTTTTTCGGAGAGTTTTGAGCATCCGAAATTCCTCGCCTCACCGAGATATTGCCCCGGCTTTGCTAACTTTTCAAGTTTCACGCTTTTATTGTAGTCTTTCTTCGAATCTACGAACTTTTCCAGTCTTTTCACGTGCACTTCCTCGGAACCGTCGTCTACTATAACAATTTCAACCTTCGGATGCGTCTGTCGCAATAAAGCCTCCACGGCTTTTTCGCAATACTCCGGTCGATTTTTGTGCGTCATCACCACACCTACGCGCGATTCGTCTGCGTACGAGATCCCCATTTCCCTCGCTATTCTAATCTCTGCTGCGCTCTTTATTCTTTTATCTCTAATTTCTTCCAATCTTCTCTCAAGCGAGGTCATTTCAAGCGTCTCTGCGCGTTTCCTCGATTCCATTCGCATCCATCGCGCCTCCATATCGTCTAGCATCTTTTCGCTTGTACTCCTCTTACCATCCTCCGCGCTATTCTTTTCCTCCTCCTCGTCATCGCTATCAAATCCAACTCCAGTCATCGTTGCAAACGACACGTCATCATACAAACTCTCCGTCGCGCCACCTCGCGTTTCTTTCGACATTGCGGCAAAATACATCAACGCTTCCGAATCGTTTTCGACGAACGCGTACACTTCCCCTCCTTTTTCTTCTCCTTCCTCGCGGTGTTCTCTCCTTTCCCTCACCCACGCGTTCACGCGTACCGATAACGCGCGCGTTCGTGGTCCACCTATCGGAGTCGTCGCATCTCTTGGCAGCGTTTCGTATTTCACGACGACCTCGCTTTCTTCGTCGTCGTCTCTCTTCTTCTCCTTCTCTTCTTCCTCGACGGAAACAAGTCGCTCGAGCAGTCGTTCGCACCGGTCGTTCGCGTCGTCGCCGGCGAGTAAAATCGTGGCGACGACCACCACCCGCGCGTCTCCTTCTCGTCGTTCTCGTCGTCGCCAAACCACATTCAGTTCTCTCGCGAGCCGTCGCGCTCGCCCGTCGATCGCGCAGTCTTTGACGGCGTTGCCGTTGAGAACCACGACGAGCGCGTCAAAGTCTCTCCTCAAAGACTTTGTCGTCGCTGTCAAAGTCGCTCGGACGATGATGGCAAAGAAGAAGAAGAAGAAGAAGACGCAAAAGAAAAAACGAAGACGACGACCACCACCACCACCTCGCCGGGGTTGTGTGGTCATCGCGTCTTTCTCTCAAGATCCTATCTGTGGTCCTCTCCCAAGCGACGACGACGACGAAAAGTGATGAAGAGCACACAATTCGATTGGAAAAAAGAACACCGTCTCATCAACTGTTTTCATCTCTCGTTTAGGCATCATCACTTTTCAGCGGCGCGTTTCAAAAGCCACATTGTCGCGAGAGAGAGACGACTTTAGACGAGCAGCAACACCACCAACACCAAAAACAACGGCGGCATATATGCCGGTCTCACAGTCGCGCGCGGTGTCGCTCGTCGTCGCGCACAAAACCAATATCGACGACTTTTTTGACGTCGCAAATGCGGAGACGATGATGCAAAGGACGACGACGACGACGACGGTTTCGTGTACCCCGGCTGCGTTTTTGCGCAGCCTCGAGACGCCGTGCGCGTACACGGCGATGAAAGCGACGACGACGACGACGAGGGAAAAGAGGCGCGGTGGCTTTTGTGGTCTTGAGGTGGAAAGAATCGACGCGCACGCGAAGAGGATGTTTACGACGCTGAGCGCTGAGAAACAAAGCGGCATTTTCGAGAACGATTGGAACGCGTGCAAAGAAGTGTTGGAACAGATAACGAAGGCGTTGTTGGCGGGAGCGAAAGAGGAGGAAAACGAAGGACAGGACCACATGGTGACGATTGCAATTGAAGACGATGGAAACGCGGCGAGTGTGAAAGCGCACGGTCTGTTGACACCGTTAGGTCTGAGGAAGAGGAAGAGCGATGAAAAGAAGGGAGAAAAGGAAGAGGTAGTACTGTACGCGTTACTCCGCGGGGCGCCGAGAGAACGACCTCACGCGAAGCATACGGATTGGGTGAGGAAGAGGGAAGGGTTAGAGATTGAGAGGAACGAGTGGAATGCGCGTGAAGAAAGGAGTGGTGGAGAGAAGAAACGGAAGAAGTTTGTGGAATGCGTGTTGTGTAAACGAGTGGGAAGTAGTCTTCCGGCAGAATCCAAAGAGGAGGATTTTCTGCTTTGCGAAGGATTGACGACGAACGTGTTCGTTTTGAAACGGGATACCAATTCGGGAGGTTTGGTACTTCAAACGGCTCCAGACGCGGACGTGTTACTTGGCGTCGCTCGTCGTGCTATTTTGGATGCTTTTCCTTCTAAGGCCGACGATGTTGAGGACAAGGGCAAAGACTCCCCCAAAAACCGCATCCGCCTCTCCTTATCCCATCCTCTTTGGTCCGACCGCGCGTCCTGGATCGCTTTATTCACCGTCAACTGCGTCGTCGGTGCGACATCCTACCACGGAATCGTCAACGCGTATACCGGAGAAGAACTCACGTTTCCTCCACTTCCAAAAGAAGACGACGACAACGAAGAAGAACAAGAAGAAGAAGAAGAAGAAAGCGAAAGAACGCGAGGCCTCGCCTCGCTCTTCCGAAGCGCCTTCTCTTCTTCTCCTCCTCCTTCTTCTTCTTCTTCTCCGTCGTCCTCCTCCCCTTTCCCGTTCGACGTGTTCGAATGAAGCCTCTCGTTGTTCTGTGCACAAGAAATAGTAGTAAGTAGGAGTAGTGGTAGGAGTAGAAGTAGTCTTTAGGAGTAGGAGTAGGAGTGCGTAGTAGCACGTGGTAATAATACACGTAAAAGTAGTTTTTCCCTTTTCCATCAAACGTCAAATAATAATGTCAAAAATCATTCTCAAAAATTCAAAAAGGAAAAAAAAAACGGGTCCCAAATACTCATTAATGTCCTCCTCTCTTCGCGTCTTTCTTTCTCCTTTCTGCCTTTGAAAAATTCAAAAAAAAAAAAACAAAAAAAGAGGAGAAAAAAGAGTGTGGTTCCGAGGAAAGAAGAAGACACCACACAATTTTAAGACGTGTTTTTTGAACGCTTTGCGCATCGAGAGGAAGACGCCTCTTTTTATAGCGACCAAAATGTCGACGACTTTTGGGCAAACGTCGACGAAGAAGCGCGTCGTCGTCGCCAAAAAAGCTCCCGGGTGTTCGAAGTGTCGCTACGCCGCGCGCGGATGTAGAAAATGCGTAGAAAATTTCGTCACGTGGAGCGAAGAGAAGAGAGCGAAAACGTTAGCGCTCGCGAACAAAGAAGACTTTGGGAAAAGGAAGAACGGCAGCGCGAAGAAGAAAAACACCGCCAAGGCGGTCAAAGTCGGCGCGTCCACGTCGGCGGCGGCGGCGGCCGCGTTGAAGAAAGCGTCCTTGGAGGTGAAAAAGAAGAAGAAAAGCGCTTCGACGAAGACACCGGTCTCACAGAAGAAGACAATTGGTATTGTGCCCAAGAAAGAGCCGAAGAAGAAGAAGAAGAAACCGATACAAACACAGACAGAAAATATTACTAGCAAAGAAGAAGAAGAAGAAGAAGAAGAAGAAGAAGAAAGAAGGACGACGGGGACGCCGCCGGTAGAAATGCACTCGCCGAACGGACGACACGAATACATAGGCGACAACGAAGAAGAAAAAGGAGAAGAAGACGAACCGCCGTCGACGTTGAAGAGAGCGTTGCAGAAATCGCTTTTCTTCTTCGACGAGGAGGAGGCTACGGGAGAAGTCGACGTCGGCGTCGCGCGAACGCCGTTGAAACCGGTGCAACCTTCTTCGCTAGTAAAACTCACGGAGAGAAAAGAACCGGCCGTGTCTCCTCTAACGCTACGGACCGCAAACGAAAGCGTTTGGGAGACAGAAAAAGGCCCGGAACAGATGAAAAATAGACTTCGTCAAGAGGCTTTGCGACAAGAAGAGACTGAGGAGAGCCGAGGCGCTCGAGAAAAGTGTAGAAAAGCGGAAGAGTTTGAAACGACAAAATCAAAATTATCCTTCGATACGGAAGATCCGATGTCTGGCTGCGATTTCTTATCCACGGTCCCGGAGTACAACCAGGACCCCGACCCGTTTCAAACCGTATTGACGCGTTTGCAAGACACGTCGCCATCGAAACAATTCGTCGCGAAAGAGGAGATGAAAAAAATAGATTTGCTTTTCCAGCACCGACAACGGCTTCGTTCGATGCCAACGACGTCCAAACAAAACACAATTAGCAGAGAACAAACCACGTCGCGGCGACAGTTCACGGCACAGAGAGAGGATTTAGACGCAGCAGCAGCGACGGCAACAACGACGATGACGACAGCGTTGTACTATTAGCGAGGAAAACCATTTTTTATTTAAAAAAAGAGAGACTGAACTACACTTCTGTGGCGGTTCCGGTTCCGCCCTGTTTGTTTGCTTGCTCGTATGTATGTGTGGATTTTTTGCTGTTTTGTTTTTCCGGTTCATCGAGCTTTTCTCCTTGACACACAAATTCTTCGTTTCTCGAAAGAGGCACAAAACCCAAAAAAAAAGAGGGGCGACGGATTTCTCCTCACTTAAATCGCGTGTGTTCCAGAGATACCACTTTTGAAAAATGGCACCGACGAAGAAAGGTGCGCTTCTTTTACGACGAGACGATAGATTCGGAAACCCGCCGAACGGCGCGTTGGTCGCGACGCGCTTCGCGGACGATGACGCGATTTATTTTATTTTTTCTCCGGCCTTTCGCCGCGTAAATTGGGACTTCTCCACAGCCCGAAAAAGGCCCCGAGCGCGCGATGTGAGCTCCGAAAAGCCTCGCGCGACCGTTCAATGAGACCAAGGACTGACGGATATCCTTTTACTATTATTCAATCGACAGACGAAAAAGTGAGCAAAGCCTCCAAAGCGGCCAAGTACGTGAAGAAGGGCGCGAAAGGGAAGCTTCTCAAGAAGCGATTTTCGCCAACTTTTCACCGACCGAAAACGTTGAAAAATGCGCGCGCGCCAAAGTACCCGAGAGTTTCGGTGCCGCCGCCGCAAAGGCTCGATCAGTTCCAGGTATGTAATAGTGTTTTTATCGTATGATAACTTTAGAATTGGAAAGGAGGAATCGCGTTGGGGTGAACTATACTAGTTTCCGTCGCATTTTTCGATGGGGCTTTTGCACTTTGTGTGAAGCTCTCGTCACTTCGCCCAGCCGGTCCGCTCGCTTTCGATCTCTGTTATTCCACGCGACGAGAATGCGTACTGACCCGCATCTTTTCTCTCACGTAGGTGTTGAAGTTCCCGTTGACGACTGAATCCGCGAACCAAAAAATCGAAGAGAACAATACATTGGTCTTCATCGTCGACGTCAGAGCGACGAAGAAACAAATCAAGGCGGCTGTGAACAGAATGTATGACATCCAGTGTGAGAAAGTGAACACGTTGATCCGTCCGGACGGCCAAAAGAAGGCTTACGTTCGCTTGACTGCGGACTACGACGCTTTGGACGTTGCGAACAAGATTGGCATCATCTAATCATCTCTTTTGATGTGAATAATTTTTAGTCGGCGGGTGGGTGAAGAAAGAGTTTTACGTATAGAAACCTATATAAATAGTAGCTTTGTGAAAGCGCGTCAACAAGAGACGACCGCGCTTAAATTAGTCTGAGGAGGTCTTGTTCGATTTATACTTATCGCTGTGTAATATTGATATAATGTAATCGAAAAAGTAACAAAATAACAACGGGGGCAGGTGCCCTTTTTCGTTTGCTTGTTTTTTTCCTTTTGCCTCGAGAGAGTTTTTAAAATCTCGAAACCAAACTTGATATTTTCTCATATTTTCGATACGCGAAAGAAACGCGTTTCATTACAGACGAACCTCATGCACACCACCGTCCTTCTCGCGAAGTAATCATCCTCCTTCGCGTCCAACGCATTTCGTGGTAAATGTCACGGCAGCAGCGTCCTCAGCATTCGCGCGCTGCAACTGTTGGGCAAAAAGGACGACGAAGTTATCCGTTTTCGATACAACGAGAAGACGAAAAAGAAAACTTCGTCGCTCTTCGAAGCGTGGTTGCGACCAGCATGGATGAAGTCGACGATGAAAACGAAAACGAGGACTTTTTGCGTGCATGCACGACTAATAAGTGTAATGATAACGAAGACGACGACGACGACGACGACGAGAACAGATGCGTCGCATCGCTTGGATACTTGGAGGAGGAATACGAGGCAGGAGGAGAAAAAGACTCGTCCCTGTTGCAGTTTTTGAAAACGAGTGGCTTTGGAAATGTCAGTCCAATTGCCCCTCGAAATAACATGAACAAGAACAACAACGACACGACTATGCACACGTGGTCATCGGAATCGAACGACGAATTTGGGTTTCATTCGCTGGCCGTGCCAGCGGCGTTAGCGAGAGAAAATTCAACAAACGATTTTTTGCATCTGTTTGGGGACTACGAAAAGACGCACAAAGACGTACTCGATGCTATCGAAAATGAACGAAGCGTAATAGACCAAATGCAACTGATTTTGACGCAATCGGAACCGCCGCCACAAACAACAACAGAGCAAACGAATGACGGAGTATTGGCGCCACCAGCGATGTCGCAGATGGAAAATGTTGTCACGAAAAGAAGACCAGGTCGGCCGAGGAAAATACGTCCTCTTGTAGACGAAGACAATAAGAATAAAAGCACGCGAAAGAAAAGAAAGAAAGGTAGTGAGGACAACGACAACGATGAACTTCTCGTTGAAACTCGAAAGGGAAACCTTTCGCCGGATTTGGATATGCAACTTCTGCATAATAGTGGATCTTCGTTGAATGCTGCCGATATCAACAAAAACAACAAAAACAAAAGCATTTCGAGGGAATTAAAAAAGTCAGCTCGTTCTACGAGCAGGTATCGAGGTGTAACACATCACTGTAGGACCGGGAGATGGGAGGCTCACATCTGGCAAGATGGTAAGCAGATATATCTAGGGGGATTTGATGGCGAAGAGCAAGCCGCTTTGGCCTACGATATTGCAGCCGTGAAATGTCGCGGAGTAAGCGCGATTACGAACTTCAACAGATCAGGTTATTCTCGAGAATTTGCAAATTTACAGCAAGTTGATGAAAAGGAACTCATACTTTCTCTTCGACGCCAATCGAAAGGCGGCGTGATGAAAAAGTCCTCATCCAAGTTTCGCGGCGTTACGAAGCACCAAAAAGGAAAATGGGAAGCTCGAATCGGTCAATTAGTTGGAAAGAAATACAAATATCTCGGTCTACACGATACTGAGGATGCTGCTGCCATTGCGTACGACCAGGAGGCAGTACGTTTAAAAGGCTTTGATGCTATAACAAATTTCGATATTAGCGAATACGCAGACGTGTTGGCTGAGCACCACGCGAGTAAGATGAGAGACGCTGTCGCTTTGAAAGAGAAGTATCTAGAAATGTCTACCGCAAACTTAACCATGGGGTCGCTGAACCCTTCTTCTCTCGTAACTGCTAACACCACAGAGCGAAGAATGACTACGAGATCATCCGCAGCTGACACGAATAACGCGCAAAAACGAGAGACTACCACTACTACTGCGAGTACCAAGAAACAAAGAAAACCCGTACCGCACATGTTGGGTCCTGCGGCGGCTGCGACACCAAGTTCCGACGCCTTGAACGCAGTGAAAGCCTTGTTCAACAATAAACCACAAGCACAAGAAGAAGAACAAGAAGAAGATAATGATGATGATGATGATGATGGTGATAAGAAATGTGATCAAGACGAACATGAAGATGCGAACGAATATGGAATGGATTTGATGCGTCAATCAAGGGATATGTGATTATGTTATATCAATATAATAAATACTTAAATACGTCGCGCAAGCGAACTCTTTTACTCCTCTTTTACACCTTCCTTCGCTCTTTTCGCGCTCCATAATATATCTCCCCCCCCTCCTTTCATCTCGCTCTCGCTTCTTTCTCTTTCTAATATAATATACCATCAACTTTGTCTCTCACTCTCTCTCTCTCTTTCTCTCTCTCTCTCTCTCTCTCTTTCTCTCTCACTCAATCTCTCTCTCTCTCTCTCTCTTTCTTTCACGCGCGTGTTATATATATAAGCTTTTTAGCGTTTTGCTATCATTTTTATCATCTCTGATTTACCTGCCTTTTGCTTAGCTAATCTCGCAAGAGTCCTGAAAGACTCGGCTTGGACCAAAAACAACGGAGAGAACAACACCAAGCACGTGCCAAGCAAATTAGTGCCGGTGGCTTCCTTGGCAACCTTCGGGGCCTTCTTCGCTTTCTTGGCCGGCGCGGCCTTCTGCTTACCAGAGCCAACAGACGGCAAAGAGATGGACGGCAAAGAGACGGACGGCAAGGAGAACCCGCCGCCTCCCTTCTTCGCCTTCTTACTGGCTAAACTCTTCGTCTTTGGCGCTTGTTGGACGATCGCTCTCTTGCTGGCGTAATCAGCCAGTAGAGCATCCGCGGCAGCCTTGGAACCACTATCGGCGAATTGGGCGATTTCAGACGCCGCAAAAACCGGCTGCGCGAGCATAGACATGGACAAGACAGTAGCGACCGCGGCTTGTTGCAAGGAAGAAGATCTCTCTTCCTTTTGGGCGTTGCATCGGACGATGGAGGACGATTTCACGTTGGAAGACTTCTTCGCGTTGACGACAACTTTCGTGCCAACGATAGAAGATTGCGCGACAGAAAACATTGTTATTGTTTTGCTTAGATTTGTGCGTGCGTGATGCTCTTGTATTCGAACGAGTCGATGCTGCTTTTATGAAGAACGGATGAGTTTAAAGCCCCCAACCAAGAGACGGGTCTATCTTGGATAACCTTTGGGCGAATCCAAAAATATGTGAAATTAGGGTTTAGGGTTTTTAGAGATTTTGAAAAAAAAAATTCTCCCTTGTGTGCGTGTGAAATATACGCGTACTCGTATCACGTTATCAAAAGTGCTGCACTATGCGCGCGTTCTCTGTCTATTGTTTCCTTCGTGGAACTGGCTGCTTGATGGGAGGCGTCCCGTTGTTCCCATCGAAGTGTTCGTTCTGCATGGCCTCTAAGCTGGCGACGATATCCACAAACTTTGGTCGTTCTTTGCCGTTTTCTTTCCAACAGTTCTTCATCAACGTTTCCCAACCGTCGCACGGGGGGTCGACATCGACCACGACTTGCCCGGCATCTTTAGTCGCCGCGCGGTATGGTCCAGTTCGAGGAGATAGCGCGTCATCACCAGGGATTTTTGGACGAAGTTGATGCATCATTAATCCACCGTACAACGCGTATTCGTCTAAACCGTAATGTGGCAATTGTGAGGTCCAGAGCTCCCACATGACGATGGCGAATGAATACACGTCTGCGCTTTCTGTCACTTTATCTGGACTGCGTAAGACTTCTGGCGCGGTCCACGGTAAAGTACCTCGTCGAGAATTTACTCCTGACACGAAAGAAGCTTGCGAGCGACGTCGCTTAGATAAACCGAAATCGCACACTTTGCACACTAAGCGTCGACCTCTCACCGCGGCTAATACATTGTCAGATTTTAAATCGAAATGGACGAACCGTTTCGCGTGCAAGTATTCCATTCCTCTCGCAACGTCTAGGCAGAGCTGTAAACGCGTTTTAGCGTCTAGGCGAGGACGAATGGCAGTTGATGCAGCAACTTTCGCGAGTAACTCGGCTTGTAAAGCCACGTTACCGTTTGCTTTCTCAATGGCGTCTTGCCTCGCTGCCTCACGATCTTTCGCGCGTTCGCGTTCTTTTGCCAGGACTCTTTGTAACGATCCTCCACTTAAAAATTCTTCGACAATACCTGGACGATCGCCATCGGTCACAACACCGAAAATAGACACGACGTTTGGATGGCTTAAAGTCGCTAACGTCTCTGCCTCGCGCAAAAATTGTTCGTTCTGTACCTCTTTTTCTCTTCTTTTCTCCTCTTTGTGCATGTTGTTCATATCTTCTATGTTATTCTTCATGTTATTTCCGCGATTGTTATCACCAACAACACCGTCGTCAACGTCATCACTATTACTATCGCTAATATACACTTCGTCTTCGTAGATGTTCTCTAACTCGCCGCGACTGAGACGTTTTGGAGAACCAGGTGGCGAAAACACAAACTCGCGATTGATAAATTTCACTGCAACTTCCGCACCTCGCCACACGGCAACGTAGACTTCACCAAAAGCACCGCCACCTAAACGCGCGCCTAACATAAGGTCTGATCTCGGGATGATTTGTAACCCTCCGTGACTTCCAGTAGATTTTGAAGGTTCGACTCTAATAGACGGCGAACCATTTCTTATTCGCGTTTCATCGATTGCGCCGTTACTGGCATCTTCAAACGGTGTCATCGCATTATTGCTCTCTCCTACGTGTTGTTGTTGTTGCTGTTGTTGTTGTTGCTGCTGCTGCTGCTGTTTATGCTCTTTTTTATTCGTGTCCCCTTCCACCGCAGTACGATTATTCGGCCCGTACATATTCGTCACCTTCTCAACGACGTATATTTTCAACTTCTTTCTCGTATCTACCGCGTGTACCGTTTCCCACTCCTCCATCATCGTCTCCACGTCGTCGTCACTCTTCACCGATATGACGTGATTGCCATCCTGATACATAATTTGTACGTTACTTCTCTTCGTCGGTTCTTCTCCTTCGACAATCTTCGTCTGCAACTCAGCGAACGTCGCGTCTCGCGGTATCGAAACAATCCTCGTCTCGCCGCCTAAATACTCTTTCCCGGTACCTCGATCGACCAAGAAACCACCGCTAAAAACCATCGCTTTCACTTTTGTTGTCGCATCATTCCTCTTCTTCTCCGTGCTCGTCACGACGTCTGCTTCCGTGTCCGACGTGCTGCCAACTCCACTCTCCACCGTGCTGTGTTGAACTTGTTGAACAGAATTCAACTGTTCCGAGGAACTCGTTCCGTGTAACTCTCCTCCCGAACCTCTTCTTCCCACGAGAGCTAAACTTCTCAACGCGTGACTGGCGTCCAATATCTTATCGTCCAAATCGACATCGTAAGACAGGTTCTCGCTCTCTCGAGAATTCGTCCGTCGATGTTTGCCCCTCGAGCGAAACGAATCTTCCGTTAAGTTTGTTCTCCGGTCGTGCGGAAGTTTTCCTTTGATGCCATCTAACGGGTTTGGAACTTTACCGCTCTTGCCGTTATCTTTCTGATTTACGCCGGGAGATGAGCTCATCGAAGGAGGAGGTGGCGGCGGTGCAAAGGAAGAGAGAGAAAGAGAAAGAAAGAAAGAGAGAAAGAGAGAGACGCGCGCGCGTTTAGTATGGGTTCATTTTAATTATCCGCGCGTCTTTTTCCGCACAAAAAAAAGGGCGTGTGTCAGCGAGAAAAAAAGGAGCCTCAGAGAGAAAGGAAGAGAGCGCACGAGAGAGAACTTTTGTTCGTAAATTTCGAAGAAAGAGAGAGAGAGAGAGAGAGAGAGACTACATATGTCACGTGCGTAAAAGATTTCAAAAAAACAAAATAAATACACGCGCACGCGCGTTAGTTCCCTCACACACACACACACCTTTATACATCACTTTTTACCTGCCGTTCGAGGTGAGAGAAGATACGCTCCTGGTAATCTTCTGCAAGTAATCTTCGGTCATACTCACTCGCGCCTCGACTAACGCTAAGGTTTGGGTCAACACATCGAGCTGGCCGACGGCGCGTCTCAAGGTTTGGGCGAGGTCCCCAGCGTCTTCCGCAGACGAAGAGAAAGGTTGGATTTTTTTCTCCATCGACAAAGTGCTCGTATTGGAATGTGGTGGTGTGGACGTGGATGGGATTTTGGTATTTGTCGATAATGGGCGTCCCGAGGAGTATGACGACGTCGATGTCACGGCGGTGTTCCTGGCCTTTTTACTTCTAAAAGTGTTCTCTTCTTCTTCGTCGTGCCTCTGTTTTTCCGCGAGTATGACGTTTTCGAACGAGCGGTTAAACCCGCTTTTCCAAAGCGTAACGATGCCATCGTTACCACCGCACGCAAACATACTTCCATCTGCGGTAAATGCCGCGCAATTCACGGAACCTTCGTGCGCTTTGAGCGTCCATGCGCACCGTTGGTCTCGAAAATCCCAAATTTTCGTCGAGCCATCAGCGGAGGTGGTGGCCAGAAAGTCTCCAGCCGGGTGCCATTGCACGTCCGTTATCGCCTCTCGGTGTGAATAGACGTACGAATCGCTCGTAGATTCGAATATTTTACGTCGTGAACGCGTGTCGTATACTCTCAAACCACCTTTCGAGTCGCCGATGGCAATGGAAGTACCAGCCGGTGGCCGCAGAGCGACGCACCGCAGCGTCGAAGAAGAGTCGTGATGTTTGTGATCATCCTCCTCTCCTCTTCTTCGATCAATTTCAACGCCTCCAGAGCAAACGTCCCACAATCTCCACGTCTTATCGTCCGAGACTGAACACGCGATCGTTCCATCGCTCGTAATCACCGCTTTCCGAATCCAATTGTGATGTCCTTTCAAAGAGAGTTTAAACTTTGGCGAAACCGACGGATTTGACACGTCCCACAGTTTGCACAGTTTATCGTCCGACGCTGACAACAGAAGCCGGTCGTTATCGCTGTATTGTAACGATCGAATTGTTCCCGAGTGTGCCGACTTCAACACCACCGATTTTCCTTCCCTGTCGTTCAGAGGTGACCACGATGTGAGCGCACGCGCGCAGAGAAAGAGAGAGAGGCGAGACGGAGAGAAAAAGTCAACACAAACACGAAAGTAAAAAACAAAACACTCACGCCGTCGCTTTCCACACTCGCACCGATCTATCTAAACCGCCACTCGCTACTCTCCCTCCCTCGCCTTCTCTCTGCGTGTGCGCTAACGTCAGAACGTCCTTCTCGTGTCCGAGAAATCGCACCGGTCTTTTTCTGTTCTTCGACGACGACGAGGCATTTCCGCCCACGTGCCAAAACATGATCGACCCGTCCCCGGTTGAACTGGAAAAGATGTATTTCCTCGAATTTGGCGCGAACGCGAGCGAAGTGATGCCGTTGTTTCGGTGTCCACCTTTCAGCGATTGGAGCACGTGCGGGTCGTCCCCTCCTCTTTCTCCCGAAGAAGACATTTTTTCTTCCTCGTCGTCGTCGTCGTCGTCGTCGTCGTCTCTCGCGCGCGCGCTTTCTCCGAACGACAAAGCGTTTTCTTTTCTTTTTTCTTTTCTCTTTTTTTTTTTCGCGCGTATTTTTTGACTTTTCCTCCTCCTCCTCCCTCCCTCCTCAAAAACGTCTCCTCCTCCTCCTTCAAAAAGCATCTGATTTCAAAAAGACGTGGTGGTGGTGGTGGTCTTCCAAAAAAAAAAAGAGAGGGGGAGGGAGGAGGGAAAAAAAATTCAAAAAAAGAAAAAAGGGAAGAAGAAGAAGACCTCACCACATCATCATCATCATCAACAACAACATCATTAAAGTGAGGAGTCTCGTCTCACGCGTCGTTGGAAAAGCGCGAGAGAAGGAGAGAGAGAGAGAGAGATCCGTATTTATTTTTTAGCGCAAAACGCTCTCGTCGTCGAAGAAGAAATTGGATGATGTTTTCGTCGAAGAGAGGCCAACCGTCGTCGGAGGATGTGCTCCGAACGCAAATTCGCGCGCAAGCCCGGGAAATAGCATCGTTGCAGCGAGGTTTAGTCGAACTGAGAAGGGAAAACGCAAAATTATCCGACATGGATAAGAGACCGTTGATGGAGAAATTCAAAGATAACTTGAAACAATTGGGAAGAGACACCGAGTGGTTCAAATTGACGAAAATCGACGAGGAAATCACCGTGAACACGTATCGATCAAAAACGGACGCGAAATTTAACTTGATTAAGCAACCCGCGACGATATCTGCGACGTTTCCGGAATTGCAAAACGCAAAGATTACGATAGAAACGTCCTCGGCACTGCCAATTCGACTGGAGATGAATTCGCAACCGTTCAGAAAGGAGATTTTATCGGTGAAGGCGAAATTTGATTTACAACGACTGTTCGGTTTGAACAACGGTCCGACGTTGGTCGTGCAACCGACGCCGTCGGCGTTTCAATTGAATCGAGAAACAAAATGGAATCCGACGTTAGAAAAAGAGATGGACATTGACAACGTGCACGTTGTTGGGAAGTATAATATTGTGAACGATTCGGTGTCGTTAGATCACGTGGACTTTGAGGCGACGACGACGCATAAAGATTACGGACAGTTTCGGTTAAAAAAAGTGTCTCACCACACAATGATGGAAGAGACGAAAGATGTGGACGCGGATGGATATTGGCAATTGAAATGGAAACTAATGGCGAAACATGGAATCACGTTGACGGGAGATGCGACGACGAAGGATGGTGGAGAAGTTGAAGCGAGAATGAAGAAGCATTTTTCTAAGAAAATCCACGCTTCGGTGGGAGGAAGAGCCCTGGCGCAAGAGGTAGATGCAACGATCGGGTACCAGTTTATCGACGAATTAGCGGGTTGGGAGGTTATCGCTAAGAGCGTAGCGACGAGAGACGGCGTGCAGAACCCAGAGTTTATATTAAACCACGCCTGGGAGTTCAAGACGGAAAATGTTTGATAAATTTTTCGCGTACCGCGTATTCTTATATTTTTTAGTTTTGAAATGAAGCAAGCACTCTATGATTAATTTGTGAATCTACTATAAGTATATGATGAAATTCTCTTTCCTTGTTGTTGTTGCTGTTGGTTTTACAGGAAAACAGCGCGCCAACACGATTTCTCATGCTTATTGCTGTCGTTGTTGTTCCTTCTCCTCGTTTCTTTCTTCTCAATCCAATACGATTGCTTCCTGGCTATTGCTTTGTTTCGCGGCACGTTTCTTTTTTGCGTTGTTTTCATTTGCAGGCGACGCGGTGCGCTTTCTATTCGCGGAGGATGGTTTCGCTTGGAATAAAGGCACTCGTTGCGGTGGCGGCGGCGATTGTTGTGATTCCAACATATCTAAATCAATCACGTTATTTTTCGTCGCAACTTCTAGCTTTCTCTTAGCTTCTGCCGCTTCGCATTCTCTCTTTGCTCGCCTTTCTGCTTTTATCTTACCAGCGTTCGGATTCGGTTTCTCCGCCGATGATGCTAAATCAATAACGATTGGTTCGCCTGGTTTTTCGTTATTTTTCTTGTTGTTGTTTTTATTATTCATCATCTGTCGTTGTGGCAGTTTCTTGCGAAAATCTTCCAATGATGCTTTTATCGCCGCGTCTTTATCCCGCTGGTATTTGGCTTCCAAATCGCGAACTTTAGCTATCCTATCAAACTCGTCTTTAATTCTGCCGCGCCTTTCCACAGATTCTTTCAATTGCTTTTGTCGTTGCTCTTGTAGTGCTTCCCGTCTGCGCGCTTCTTCTCTTTGTCGTTGCATAATACGCCCCTGTGCCATCATATGTGCCTCATCCATCATGTCACGTATCACGTGACCAATAGCAACTCCTACAGGAACTACAGGAACGTGCGCTCTACCACCTACATTGCTTTTCTTTACTGGTTTGCTTCTGTTTTTCTTCAAGGTAGTGATCTCTTTTTTAACATCCTTCTTTAAAATCTTCAAATCTTTCAACTCCTTCTCCAATGCATCCAACACTTGCATCGTGAACTTTTCCTCCTTGTTCTCGAAATAACACGCCAAATCTCTCAGTCTTCTCTGTCGCTGCGACTCTTCAAACGTCGCGGGACTCCCAAACGTCCCCGGTGGATGGCCTCTGGCGTTTACCGTCGTCTTGTTCTTTTGTGCCCACTTTGTCACTCGCTTCCCTAACTCGCACCCGCCGATGTGTGCATGCGCGTCCCTCCCGCAATCCGCTAAACAGTACGCGCAAAAGCCCGCCTGACACCTCCCGCACCGCAACGCAAAACATCCATCAAAATCCACGAACGCTTGTTCGCACCTCGGGCAACTCAGCGTCAAAATTTTCTCAACCACATGTTCCTTCGCCAACCGTAACTTCTCCTCCGCCGAACTCGTCTCCATCGCCCTCTGTTTCTCCCTCGTCAATCGCTCCTCGAAGTCTTTCTCCACTTGCTCAACGATTTGTTTCTCTCTCAGTGCTAATTTTTGCCTATTGTATTCGTTAAAGGTTTCCGCCTCGCAGAATCGAGCGACGTCGCGATCGTCGAATGCTTTTGCCGGGCACCGTTGCTCTTTTGGCACCGCCTCGGAGAACATCGGACACATGATGTTTCCGTTTCGTTTTTCTCGTTCCCTGTTAAATACCATACACAAATACAGAACGAGAAGGCGAGGGATGTTAGCATGAGAGATCGAGTAACGATACTGACATGCGCGGGTAAAAAATAAAACAGACAGAGAGAGAGAGAGAAGAGTTCATAAATGTGAACACGACGTGCAAAAATAAATAACTTTTGAACATCGGAGAACAGAGGAATGAAAAGACTGTGACAAAATTTTTAAACGCCCTCTGTCATGACCCGTCTCTCTTTCTCTCTTTCTCAGACGCAAAAAGAAAAATTAACGTACCCTGCTGCTTTCGCGGTTTCAACTTTCACGTGCTCGTTGAAGCAGTCCGCGCAAGTGGCGTGTCCACTCGCGCATTCGATGAATTCGCAAGAAAGCTCCTCCTTTTCAGAATAGCAAATGCAGCACCGCATTTTTGTAAAACTATTCTCCTCTCTCAAACGCGCCGCAGGCGCCCCTCTCACTCTTAGTCGCTCTCAATCTTTCCCTCTTCCTCTGTGTGTAATTACGCGTGCATACCCTTCGGCAGAAACCGGAACGACAGTAAAAGAGAGGAGAAACGAAATAAAAGTAAAAGGGGATTTTTGTAGGGGGTAACGAGGGGAAGAAAATTAGAAAAAACAAAAGAGGCACCCAACCGAGAAATAATACCGACCACAAGAGATGATACTCACACATTAAATATGCTCTCTACTAGTCTTCAAAAGTGACTCTGTCTGCAACTACAACTACAACTACAACTACAAGCGAATTTTGGGACCTCTCGGATCTCCTCCTCCTCCTCTCTTTCCTCCTTTTTTCTTCTTGTCTTTGGAAATGGGAACCGCCGGGCCCTCGCCCGGAATCCACTCGCCGCCCATAACGAACTTTTGTTCCTTTTGTCGAGCTTTCTTATTGTACTTTTTACCGCCAACGCCACTGTTGTTTACGTCACCGTCTTGTTCTAGTTCTTCTAATTCCATGGCTTGCTGTAACGCCGCCGCTTTTTCTCTTTTATTTCGTCGAGACACGTCGGCGTCAGGTAACGCGTATTGGAAGGCTTCGGAGAAGAGCGCAGTGCACCCGGCGCCAGTACTCGCGCTGACCAACTTCAAAACGTTACTTGAACGCTTAATAAATTTCAACTCTCGGTCTAGCAAGAACATTCTTTTGCAGAGTTCTTCGGTGCGAACCATATCGGTTTTGTTCAAAACAACGTGAACCGGGACTTTACCGTATTTGGAGAGGTAGGAAAGCATCTCACGATCGGATTTTTTGGGTCCATGTCGAGAATCGATTACGACGAATATGCATCTCAAATTTGGTCTCGTGGTTAAATACTCGTCCATCAAACGGTTCCAGGTTTCTACCATGCTTTCATCCGCAAAGGCAAAGCCGTATCCGGGTAAATCTACCACTCGTAAACGCGAATCGATGTCGTAAAAGTTTAAGCTTCTCGTCTTTCCGGGTGTATCGCTCGACCTCGCCGCGGCGGATAAAGTAATAGCGTTAATCAAACTAGACTTACCGACATTCGAGCGTCCGCAAAAAGCCACTTCGGGTATTTCCATCGTCACGTCCGTACCATTTTCGTCTTTCCTCTTTACTTCCGTGCTCGGCATTTCTTCGATGCTCTTCGAAGCAGCGGCGATGAATTTCGTATTCCGCTTCTTTGTCCTTCCGAGTAAATCTTTATGCGCCTCTGGAACGACGCCATACAAAACGTACTTTCTCAACGTCGGGTTCACGTTCAACTCTGCCGCCGCTTCCGCCTGCTCACCTTCCGAAGCCGCTTTACTCGCTCTATTTCTCAATATCCTCGCCCTCTTCCCTGCCTCCGATAACGATACGCACGCCTCCAACTCTTCAATCTGTTTCCGATGCTTATTCGTCACAGGTAACGCTCTAAACTTCTTTCTGTTGCTCATTTCATTGTTCTTGTTATCCACGATTTCATCGATTAACCGCTCCATTTTTTGTAAATCCGTCTGCGATATCGTGCTTCGCAAGGGAACCCCGGAGTATTCGTCTTCTCCTTTGTCTTCTCGACCAATTAGAGGGCAAGTTGATGTTGTTCTCGTTGCAGCGCGGTCGGACACGTCGTTGTCATCGCTCGTATCTTCAGGGTCGAAGAGCTCGCTCTTTCTTCCATCATATTTCCCGCTCAAATCGCCTCCGTCCTCCTCGTTCGTCTGGTCAAAGAATCCCCTCGCCGCCACCAACTGCCCTCTTCGATTCTGACGGCGAGCAGAAGCAGAAGCAGTCGTCGTGCTCCTACTCGTCGTCGTGAGTCGAGCGAAATATCTCCGCAGCGCGACTATTCTAGAAGAAGACGTCGAAGACGAAGACGAAGACGACGTGGAGGCGAAGCCGCTCGCGGCCACGCGTCGTGCGAACATGAATTTTTTAATGGAGCAAAAACACTTTGGGAAATTACCTCACAAGGTTTTGTCACGCGTCGCGATTGGTTATTTTGTATACGAGAGACATGTTTGCAACGAGGACGACGACGACGACGACGACGACGACGACAAGTGCACGCCAACACGAAGGGGTTGACGACGCGCGTCGTCGTCGTCAAAACGGTCGTCGACGACACGTTGGAGGACGTCGCGCGACGAGGAAAGCGAGGAGCGTCATAATCAGAAACAGCAGCAACGAGGACAACGAAGACGACGATGGAATAGGAAACGAGGAAGAACGAAGATACGCGCTCGAAATTAAGTCTCGAGCCAGCAGACTGAGAGCTAAAAGCATCAAACAATATCTCGGCGCGATGGGACAAAAATCAAACGATTGTTTCGATAAGGAAGATCTAGTTGAACGATTAACGCAATCGTGGTTAGAAAGAAGTCAAGAATCTGTCCGGGTGCCCTTGCGTAGAGTCGCGGGCGTTCCCGGGAACCCACGAGCCGGGTATTGCGTGGTGACATTAAGCATAAACACGGAAGACGATAACGGCGAACAGTTTTGCGATTTTTTGATCGATACCGGCGCGACCGTTGCATTGGTGTCGCCAGAGTTAAGAAAGATGATGGGGAAGTTCGCTGAGGATGGAGCTGCGTTGAAAGGTTTAGGGGCGATGGGTGAGACGATTCGACAGAAAGTAGTAATTAAGAATCCTTCGTTAGGGCCAGTTGAAATACCAGAACTAGATGCGGTGGTGACAGATTTGCAAGCGACAGGGTTACCGCCCGTCGTCGGCGGGCTTTTAGGTTTAGACTTTTTGCAACGTTTTGAAGTGGAGTTCGATTTCGATAAGGAGATCATTTCGTTCCATCCGAAAGGAAGTGCGATAACGGGCGTGTGCGACGTGTCCGACTTGATTAAGATTCCATTGAAAACGCACCCGACGGGGTTACAGTCTGCGCCTATATCGTTGAATAACTGTGAACCGATTGATGCGATTATCGATATGGGTTCTTTGTTTTCAGTGATTAACTGGAAAGCGTCGGAAAAAGCTGGCGTGACGAAAGATTCGCCGGATTTAGACTCGAGTGGAGTGATGTCGAACGATGTGACAGGAGCACAAATGGGTCTGGCGATAGGTAAATTCGATTTGAAAGTTCTCGGGGAAGAAGGTAACTCTGATGGAAGCTTATCGCACGATTTAGAATCGACGTATAAAGGCGCCGCGTGCGTTGGAGATTTACCCGCATTCGAAACGCTCGGTGAGAAGAACGAACCATTTGCGACGATAGGTATGGATGTGATTGGAAGGAAAAGGCTCGTATTAGACATGTACAATCACAGAATGTATTTGAGTCCAGGCGAATAAGTACCGTAGAAAGAATAGACGTGTAGTAAATAATCATTATTAAAGTGAAAACCCTTCGCCTTTTTGCGGGATACCAGGTGCGTCTGCTTCGAGGCCGGAAAACAGTTCGTCCCAAGTTTCGCCGCGTTGTCCTCTAGGGCCCATTTGACGTTCCTCATCAGTTTCGTTATTCGCGTTTGACGCAAACACCTCCGTCATCGGTTTACCGGTGTCTCGGTAAAACAATTCAAACGTCGCGTTCTTCGCGTCGTCTCTTTTCAAACACTCGACGCAAACCGCCGCGACGTCTTCTCTCGACACTCGCCCACTCGTGTCGTCGCCTTGGTTCAACTCGCATGCCGAAACTCCTCTCGCCGGATCCTCTGTCAAACCGCCCGGTCTGACAATCGTGTAAAAATCGTCCGGTCGCTCGTAATACAACGCTCGCACCGCATCTTCGCCTTCGATTTTTGCTCGCATGATGCCTCCGAACAAATTTAAGAAAAGATACACCTTAGAGTACGGCTTACTGACGGCGCCCGAAGTGACAACGACGTATCGCTTCACAGATTTCGAACTCAAGCATGCCCTCGCGACTTTAATGCATCCATCTCTATCGATTTCCTGAGGCGTCCCACCATCTTTACTCGAACTCGCGGCAAAGATTACCGAATCGGCATCGGTTAATACGTTTTGAATCTCTGCCGCAGAGGACGTCACCGAGCACTGCTTCACTGACACTCGTTCTCTCGCCTCTTCTTTGATATCCGTATCATCGAAACTCCCATTTCGAGTGGCTGCGATGACGTCCCACCCGTTTTCTGCCGCGTATTTCACGCATCTTTTGCCCGTCTTACCATTTGCCCCAATCACAACGACCGTGCCTTCACCCGAGGCGCGCGTCGTTCCCCGCGACGACGATGACGACGACATTCTTCTTCTGCTTTGGTGTTGACGACCACGAAGTGCCCCGACGTCATTCTTGCGAAGCGCGGAAGACGAGTGTCTCCTCGTGGCAGCACCACCACCTCCACCACCAAAAACAACAGCAGAAGACGACGACGACGACGACGACGACGACGACGCGAAAGATGACGCAAACATCGCGATGATATCGTAGGTCCTTCGCGCGTGCGTGTTGCGTGTGCGCGCTACCAAAAGAGGATAAAAAGTGGGGATATTTTCTGTATCTTTTTCTCTCAAAAGACAAAAGAAATCCAGAAAACGCCTTAAAAGCGCGCGCGCGTTCTCAGAAAGAGAGAAAGAAAGAAAGAAAGAAAGAGATGACGGCGGCGACGACGACGACGACGACGATGAAAAGTATCCCCCGCGCGAGGATCGCTCCAAGCGGGACGCGCAGACGACGCTCCTCGACCGCGTCGGCGACGATGGAGAAAGATTACGAAACGTCATCGAAGACGTTTGATAGAAACTCGCCGATGAACGTCTTCGTCGACGCCGCCGTTCGCTCTGGACGACGAAGCAGCGACGAAGAGGACGCGAAGAAAGTGAGTTTAGAAGAGATTTTGAGTGTTTACAGTGGTGGACCCCCTCGGTTCTTCAGTCCAATCGTAGAAGAAGAAGAATCTGAACCGTCGACGTCGGCATCGGAGCGGCAAAACAAAATGCAGAAACCATTGATGATTTACTTACCGGGATTAGACGGGACTGGATTCAGCGCTTCGTCGCAATTTGCCTCCTTATCGAAAGAGTTTGAAGTAGTGTGCCTGAACATTCCATCGAGCGATCGATCGGACGTGTACGAAATCGTCGACATCGTGCGCGCTTTAATCGAAACGGTGAAAGAAGAACATCCGGACAGGGAAGTGCAATTGATCGGTGAGAGTATGGGAGGGGCGATGTCTTTGTTCTTGTGCTTGAAACATCCAGAGTTGGTGACTAGGGCGACGGTGGTAAATCCGGCGTCGTCATTTGATAGGAGCGTGTGGCCGTCCGTCGGCCCTTTGTTGCCTCAGATTCCGCAAATTTTGTATGGCGCATTACCGTTTGCACTTTCGCCGATTCTAGTTGACCCCATTCGATTAGCGACGGAAACTGTGGAACTTGGAAATGTGAGCGACACTTTAGAGAAAATGACGGCGATGCTTCCTGCGTTGGGGTCGCTGGCGACCATCATTCCCAGAGACACGTTGAAACATCGCTTAAAAATCTTAGCAGACGCGTGCGCTTACATTAACAAAAACAACGGCGAACAGTTGAAGAACATGCGGGTGCCGGTTTTAGTCGTGGCTAGTACGAATGATTTGCTCATTCCTTCGAACGAAGAAGCGTCCCGATTGCAAAAGGTTATAGGCGCGAAAAAATGTAAAGTAGAAATATTGGAAGGCGCGTCGCATGCGGCGTTGCAAGAAAAAGGCATCGATATAGTCAAGTTGATGAAAAGACACGATTGGATCTCGCGGCCGTTGGATGACGAGAAACGATTATCGAGAGACCCCACGTTTACGCCTCCAAGCGCTTCGCAAATTGAGAAAGCTCGCGATGGATTACAGTTTTTAAGATCCGTGCACTCGCCGGTGTTCTTTTCAACAAGACGCGACGATGGAGTCATCAATGGATTAGACGCCGTGCCAACGTGGAGAGGCACGAGGAATCGTCCTGTCTTATTAGTTGGTAACCACCAAACGTTTGCACCTGATTTAGGTTTTCTTGTAGATGAGTTTTTGAGAGAAAAAGACGTTTGCATACGAGGATTGGCGCATCCAGTCGTCTCACGAGATAACGGGAACACCATGGGTGCCATGCAAGACGACGAAGAAGAAAATCCGTTGGAGAAGCAACTCCGAGAGGCGACGAAAGATACGCCTTTTGCGCAATTCATGCCCGAATCGAAAGAAGAAAGGCGTCGCCAGCGTCGAGCGGGTGTCCCAAACGCTGGTCCGTTCGGTGGCGGTAATTTTTCCGATTTCGGTGCTGTGACTGTTTCTGGGAAGAACTTTTACAATCTTTTGAAAGCGAACGAGACAGTTTTACTCTTCCCTGGTGGTGTCCGAGAAGCATTTAAGCGTAAAAATGAAAAGTATCAGTTATTTTGGCCGTCGAAACCAGAGTTTGTTAAAATGGCGATTCGATTCAATGCTATTATCGTCCCGTTTGCGGCAATTGGTGCGGAAGATTCGTTCGATATCGTCATGGACGCGGAAGATTTGTTAACTAATCCAATTCTCGGAAACCGCGTTAAAATGCAAATGGAAAAAGTACCAAAAGCGAGGCAGTTTGATTCTCGAGAAACTGAAGATGACATGAAACCAGAGTGGTTCGTGCAACCAGTGCTCGCACCGACTACTCCGCAAAGGTTCTACTTTCGGTTTATGAAACCGATCGACACAAATGGGATGGATCGATACGATGAGGAAGCAGTGAAAACAATTTATTCCAAGACGAGGAGGAGCGTAGAAGACGGCATCGAGTACCTCAAAGAAAGACGAGAGAGTGATCCATTCAAAGACGTTGCGCCGAGAGTCTTGTACGAATCAGCCACAAAAAAGCAAGCACCTACGTTTGTGCCCTATTAAATTGATTTAGAGATCCAGATTCTGAACTTCTTTTAGATACTCTAGTGTATAAATAGCTCATGCGACAATTCACAACTCAACTACTACAAACGAAGATCGTTTTTATTTTCCTTTTCTTTTACTTTTTACTCGCGTCGACGGCGAACGCTTTGGTTTTGTTCGCGTGCTCTTGGATCTTAAACTGCGTCATCGTTTTCAGCATTTCCGGCGTGGCAGCTCCGTCGTCGCTACCGTGCGCGGCAGATTGTACCGATGCCATCAACTTTGAAATTTCACGCCCGCTAAAGCCAAGCGTTTTCTTCGCCACGTCTCTTAAATGCTCATCCGTGACGCCGTTGACTGGAACAGGGCGATCCGGGATTTTACCAAACCCTAACGTTTTCATAATACCTCCCAAAAACGTTCTCGACGGCTGCTCGTCACCTGGATCTGCCCCGCGAACGATGAGTTTATCGAAGTATTGCTTTACCAAACGAAAGCGAGTTTCTTCGTCCGGTAATGCGAATTCCATCGTCTCGTCCACGCGATCTAAAACCGCCAAGTCCAAATCCTCCGGTCGATTCGTCGCCATTACTAGAGTCACGTCTCTGCTCATTTCCCCAGTTCTATACAATAACGCGTTCAACGCCGATCTGGTTTCCTGCGAAGCGACGTTCCCACCTCTTTTCGCTAAAAACGCATCCGCTTCGTCGATGAACAACAACAGACCTTTTCGTGAAGTGCCGGCCCAATCGAACATCTCGTGAATTTTCGTCACGGCAGATGCTCCCAACGGTGCCACGTCCCCGCCAGTCATCAAAGCGTAATCCAGACCGGAGTGTCTCGCTAATCGCTTCGCTGCCATCGTTTTCCCGGTCCCTGGTGGTCCGTACAATAAGATGTTCCTGAACGGCGCCTTTCTCGCTCTCGTGTTTGCCGTCGCCGTTGCCAGTTGTTTCACTCGCGTTTCCATCGATTTTTCCAACTGCACGTCGCCTAAAATATTTGCCCCAGCCGATTGCGGCTTCCAAAACGCCCCTCTTGACGTCTCTCGAATCAAACTCGGTTGTCCCAAATACTTTTCCAGCTGCTTGAACCCAAACTTTGCGCCTTCTCTTGACGAATATACCCCAGCCGCTAACAGGGACAAACCGCCAACCAACATCGTCATCTGTTGCGGATTCGAAAGCAACTCCGTCGCGCCTCTCCCAAAGTACACCATACCTTCTTGCACAACTTTGATCGCTTTCGTCGTTTCCGCTTCCACTTTCGCTAACATCTGCCTTCGAATCACGTCTTCGTTCTGACGATTTTCCAAAGTCCTCCCTTCTGCCTCTGCGATAGCCTTTGCTCGCGTATTCTCCTGTTCCAATTTCGCTTTAAACTCCTCCGTCGCCCTTTTTTCCATTTGAATTTTCTTCTCTGTATCTCTTCTCAATGCCTCCGCTCGTTCCGCCGCTTGCTCTTGCATTTTCACTAACTCCGCGTTTCTCGCCCGTGCCGCTTCGTTTTCCGCCTGTTGCCGTTTCCTTGCCAATTCGTCTTCGTACTGTTTCAACTGTGCATTCTGTTCCGCTCTTTGCGTTTCTAGCTTTCTCTGTTGTTCCCACATGACTTTCTCTCTCTCCGTCGCGTGTTGAGCTGCCACCGCGTTCATCCTCGCTTCTTCTGCTCTCGCTTCCGTTTGTTTCGTCACCTCTTGCTTCCCAGACAAATCGATCACGTTCTTCGCGTACGGAGACTTGTTGATTTCCCTCAGCGCTTTCGCACCTCGCTCTAACGCTTCCGGATCAAAAGCCGCATTCTGAGATTTATTCGCGACGGATTTACCCGCACCATCGGAAGACGACGACGACGACGACGTGCCTCTGCCTCCCAAAAAAGACATACGTCCTCCCAACCCACCGGACGACGACGACGACGACGACGACGACGACGACGACGAATCTTTTCCTCCCCCAAAATTGTTCGACGGCGCGCATTCGGCCACAGAAAACACGCGCATCTCCACCGCGCGTCTCGCGAACTCTCTCATCCACCCCGCGTTGCTGCTGCTGTCGCCGCCGCCACCACCACCACCACCGCTCGAACGAGAAGAAGACGACGACGTCTCCTTCGTCGCCGCGTCGTTTGGCCGGGGTTTCGTTGTTTGTGTGGGGTGTTTTGTGCGTTCACTCGAAAATTTCATCGGGAGGCGGATTTTGGAGGAACAAAAAGTGACGACGACGACGACGACGACAAAAAAAAACGGACAAAAAAAACACCTCATTTTTACTACACTCCCACACATTTATTTTAACACCATTTTTATAAAAAATATATCATTTTTACCACCTTTGACTACTGAACTCTCCAAACGAACAACGCAAGAAGACTTCATCGACGACTAATGACGGAAGAAGAAGAAGAAGAAGAAGAAAAAAAAGTCGACGACGACACAAACACAAACAAAAACAACGGCCAAGAAGAAGAAGAAGAAGAAGAGTGGATCTCCGGGGACGAACTGGAACTCTTCGAAAGAGCGACGGCGTGGGAAGACGCGTCGAAAAATGGGAGTCTCTCGAAGCTGCTCTCGGCGGCGGAATTCGGGAACGCGCAAGCCGCGACGGAGGCATTGAGAGAGATTGAAGATGAATTTGTCAACGCGAAAGGGGAGGATGGAGATACGAGCTTACACTTGGCGTGTTTGTATGGACACGTAGACGTGGTGAAGGCGTTGTTGGCGGATGTGAGAGTGAATGTGAACGCGACCGATGACGATGGCGGGTCGAGTTTAGCCGATGCGTCAGCGAGCGGGTTCGATGAGATTGTGGAACTGCTCCTCTCAAAGAAAGGAATAGAAGTGAATTTGAAAGACTCGGACGGGGAAACCGCGTTGGATTGCGCGATACGAGGAGAGCACGAAAAGTGCGCGGAGTTATTAAAAGCAGCCGGAGGGAAGGAAGGGGAGTTGTGAGATGGCGTTGTACATATTTAGTAGTAGTAATAGTAGTGAGCCGCGAAACTATGTATTAGATAAAATTAAACGACATCGATGACATCTTCAATCGACTTCTCGTTCACATCATCCTCGCGAATGTTTTCCTCTTCTTCGCCCACGTTAGTGTCGTTATTGTCGTCAACACTATTACTATCTTCTCCGTCTCCGCCTTTCGGCGCGTCCATGGAGATTTCTAAAACTTCCTCTTTCGCCTTCTCCACCACCCCAGGTAACTCAACGACGGCGAGCTTAATGCCCGATTGCGTCACCGCGCGTCGCCCACCGTGTCGAGTGACTGAATACGCGACGAGTAATCGACACCCATCTTGAGCGATTGTTGGGTAATTGAAGTGTAAACCAGGGCTAGAGTTTTCTAAGAGTTGTAACTTTGACCACTTATGGCCGTCCGAGGAAAGCGCGACGGAGAGTTTTCTTCGCACGCCATACATGGCATCGTTGTACGCGAGCGCGAGAGATCCCCCCAAATTCGTCGGTGCGCCTTTTGAACTTTCCAATCGAATGAGATTCACCTTCGAGTTCGGATTCGGAACGCTCGTTCGCTCGGCATTCGTCCATGATTTACCTCCGTCTTTTGAAATTTGTTTGTATAAATATTTCTCTCCGGAACGATGGAGCAACAACAAATCTTTCGTATTGCCAACCTCGGCAATGGTGCCTTCGATGAGCCAACGTACTCCTCTCGCCCTGTACGAACCAACGACTGACCACGATTTGCCTTGATCTTTTGAGAGTAAAACTCCCGCAGACGTTCTCGTTCCTTTCGACACGCTCGGTTTACACGTGGTGGAATGCGGCGTCTCTCGCCACATCGGCAGTACCCAGTGCCCGGTAGGTTCGTGCACCGCGAGTTGGTTGGCAACCAGTTTCGGCAGGTGATTGGATTCTGCCGCTTGCGTCAAGATTGTTTTTGGTGCGCTCCACTGGATACCGTCTAAAGATTTGATGACTTGAATGTCCCCGCCCGGCGCATATTTCACCTTACGGAGACCGGCACTTTTCCTGCAACTCGTCGACGCAGCGTAAAACAACCACGCGACACCAGTGTTTGGATCTTTGTGCCAAACGGGACCCCAAACGGCCGCTGTGGATGGCGTCACAGGAATTGGAATCACCATCGGTGGCGTCCACGTACCAGTCGGGTCGTCGGCGAAGGAAATAACAATCTTCTGCCCAAACGCTCCTTCGAAGGAATTGGACGCTTGCCACGTCGCCGCCCATTTCCACGGCGAATTCTTCGGTGCCTCACCAATCATTACCATGTGCCCATACTTAAAACTCCCCCCATTTCTAAATAAAAACGATTGTTTCAACACGATGTTCTTCTTTGCCTCCTTCGAGCCACATCCTTTCTTATATCCGCCTCTAGCAATATACGCTTCGGAGACGCCGATAGGCTCCGGTATCTCTTTCGAGTGTCCGTCGACATACACCTTACCTTTGAAGTGTTTGATTAATGCTTTTTGCGTTTTCACTCGATCGTCGTCGACGATCAAATCGTCTAGTATAACTTTTATCGGCGCATTAGACAAAGAAGAGGAGGATATCGCGTCGCTAATAGTGCTATTACCAAACCCCCCTTCTTCCTGGTTATGATACTTCGTGTCCAGTATCTCGTTCGATTTACCATCTCCCTCTTCCTTGTGATTATCATCCTCGTCGTCGTCCCCTGGTTCGTCCTCGTCGTCGTGATGGAATCCTAAAATAGTCTCCGCGTAGTGGTGTCCAGGAATGTGTTCCCAGACGTCGTGCACCACGTGTCCAAACGCACTCATCATGCCCACGTTATTAGTATCATCATCATCGATATTAGTAGTAGTAGTAGTAGTAGTAGTAGTAGTAGTAGTAGTAGTAGTA